>Ga0315275_10003659_pt1 | contig 14208 bp, 15 predicted proteins | sample YL17G03_0_MG_FD_205557 | JGI IMG/M metagenome (GOLD analysis project Ga0315275, IMG submission 205557) | Sediment microbial communities from Yellowstone Lake, YNP, Wyoming, USA - YL17G03_0 | ecosystem: Environmental > Aquatic > Freshwater > Lake > Sediment | place: USA: Wyoming | collected... | reverse complement strand
CGGCTGGAATACCGCCGGGAATACGCTGGGGACCGTCCTGGGGCAGGCGGTCTTGTCCATCCTGATGCTACGCGGCGCTCCCACCCCCGCTCAGCAGGCCGCCCAGCTGGCCTTCCTCTTTCGGCGCTATCTCGACGATTATTTCTACCAGGCCGTCGAGCGGACGCATCTCGTTTACGAGGATCTGCCGGCCCTCGGACTGGATCCCAGCATGGAACGCCTGCCAGCAGACAAGCTGGAGGCCGTTGAGAGGCGCCTGCAAGCCCGGCTCTACGCGGCGGCTAGGGAATTGCGCGAGCGCTTCGTGCAAACCGGCCTGGTCCGGGATGTGCGCGTGGATCATATTCATCTACCCTGGCAGCGTTTATTTGAGGTTGGATTCGACGTTCACCTGGAGCTCCCATGACCCTTGCCCCTGTTTCGATAAGTGGAAATTATTTCGTTAGGAATGGCCAGCGCTTCCTACCGGTCGGCGCCCACTGGGTACCCGCCAAAACTGGCCTGGGTTGGCCGGTCGAATGGGACGAAGCCGATTTGGAGGCGGATTTTGCCAAGATGGCCGAGCTGGGTTTTAATACGGTGCGTTTCGACCTGTTCTGGGCCTGGTTCGAGCCCCGCCCGGGTGACTATAACCCCGAGGCCTTCCGCCAACTGGATGCCTTCATCCGCCTGGCGCACCAGTTTGGCATTTACCTGCACCCGGCCCTCTTCATCGGCGGTGAGGTGGGTGAGGCCTTCTGGGACCTGCCCTGGCGGCAGGGCCGCCACCCGCATGCCGATCCGGAGATGCTGCGCCTGCAGACCGATCACGCCGCCCAGTTCGCCCGCCGCTACCAGGCCGAACCCGCCATCCTAGCCTGGGACCTGACCGATGAGCCGCCCTTCTGGATCGTTGGAGACCAGACCACGGACGCCATGGCGATCAACTGGACGCGCCTGGTCGCCGGGGCGCTGCGCCGTGACGATCCCGGCCACCTGCTCTGCGTGGGCACCAGCATGGAGGATATAGCCCACGGTCCTTTCCGTCCGGATAACCTGGCCGCCGAGGTGGACTTCTTCTCCGTGCACCCGTATTCGATCTACACCCCCGACCGCTTCCCCGACCCCATGCTCTCCGAACGCGGCACGTATGCCGGTGCGTTCGAGACAACCCTTTCGCTGGGTGCCGGGCGCCCGGTCATGCTCCATGAATTTGGCGCCTCCTCAGCCCAGTATGACCCCGAACGCATCGCCGCCTTTGACCGGGTCACTCTCTATTCCGGGCTGGCTACCGGAGCCTGCGGCTTCCTGCCCTGGTGTTACACCGACGCCGCCCCCGAACTTTTCCGGCGCGCCCCCTACCTGCTTGCCCCACATGAGACCCAGTTCGGCCTGACGACCTGGGACCGCCAGGACCGCCCGCGCGGCCGGGTATTACGGGAGTTCAGCCGCCTGATCAGCCAGTTGGACCTAAGCGGCCTCCAGCCTGCCCTTGGAGAGGCTGCCCTGGTCATCCCGCACGAATGGGCCAAGCCGCATGGCGACATGTCGCGCTCCGGCCTGACCGGAGCGGGCGCCCTGCCCTACACCTCCACCCAGGACGGCTTCGAGACCGGCGAGGCGACCCTCTGGCTGACACGCAGCCTGCTCAGTGCCTTCATCCTGGCGCGCCGTGCCGGGCTGAAGCTGGACATGCCGCGCGAATACACCGGCTGGCAGGCCCATCCGCTCGTGCTGTTGCCCTCCCCGTTGACCGGCACCGAGCGCAACCTGGTCCACGTCCACACCATTTTCTGGGAGGCGGCGCGCCGCTATGTCGACCAGGGCGGCACACTCTATGCCAGCCTGTGCGCGGATGCCGCCATTCCCGGCATGGCTGACCTGTTCGGGGCCTCCCTTTCCGACCATCTCCCGGCCGAAGAGATTCTCCTCAGGCTGGTGGAGCCCTTTGGCAGCCTGCCCGCCGGTACCGAATTCCGCTTCCGGGCGGATCCATCCAGTGTCAGGCAGTGGCCAGCCACCCTGGATGTGACCACCGGGACGATGGTCGCAGTGGATGGCTCCGGCCGGCCGGCGCTGGTGTCGAATTCCTACGGCCGGGGGAAAACCCTGTTGAGTGCCTATCCGCTGGAGAGCTATCTCGCCTTCCAGCCGGCTGCCTTTGAAGGCCTGGAAAGCACGCACCTGCTCTATCACGCCCTGGCGGAATGGGCCGGAGTCCAGCCAATGTTTTCTACCACTGACCCCAGCGTGGAAGTTGCCGGATTGACAGCTGGGCGGCGCGGCTATGCCGTCCTGGCCAACCACGGACCCGAACAAAAGCAAGTTACCGTTGTCTCGAATCTACCCCTGAAGGAGGTGAACCAGATTACAAGTCAAGGCAGGCAACCCTTATCGCTCCAGGATCGCCTCTGGCGGATTCACATCCCCGCTTATGATGGTGCGGTCGTGGAATGGAAATTATGATCGGGGCAGTCGATATCGGTGGTACGAAAATAGCCGTGGGCATGCTGGACCGGGATGGCAGGATCCTGGCGCGCCGGGAGCATCCCAGTGGGTCTGAACTCGCGCTGCCGGAGGGGCTGAGGCTCATCTTTGCGATGCTGCGGGAAACTGCCGGGGAGGCCGGCGGAGAACTGGAAGGCATTGGTGTGGGCTGCACCGGGCCGGTCGATCCGCTCACCGGGACGCTGGAACGGATCGAGTTCCTGCCGGGCTGGGAGGGCTGTCCCCTCACCGCCGAGCTTCAAAACGCTCTCGGAGTGACGGCTTTCATGGAAAACGACGCGGATGCCGCCGCACTGGGCGAACTCACCTGGGGCGCCGGAAAGGGTGCCAAACGCTTCGTCTACGTTACCGTCAGTACCGGCATCGGCGCTGGCATGGTTTTCGACAACCGCCTCTACCGTGGCGTGGAGGCTGCCCACCCCGAGATCGGTCACCACGTCATCGACCCTTCCGGTCCGCTGTGTTTTTGTGGTGCGCGCGGCTGCTGGGAGAGCCTGGCCAGCGGTCCCGCCTTGGCTGCGCGTGCTGGACTGCCCGGCGCACTCGAAGTTTGCCAGGCGGCGGAACGGGGTGATCCGGCCGCCCGCCTCGCCGTCGAGCAGGAAGCTTTCTACCTGGGTCTTGGATTTGCCAACCTGGTCACGCTTTATGTGCCCGACGTGATTGCCTTGGGTGGCGGGGTCATGCACAGCCGCCATCTATTTTGGGATAAGATCCTTCAGACCATCCGGGAAAACTGCGGGCTGGTCCCGTTCGAGAAGACCCGCCTGGTCCCTGCCCAACTTGGCGGGGATGCCGGCTTGGCCGGCGCCGCCCAGGTTTGGATAAAAGGTTCACAATTCGATGGTTGATCCATTGCTAGCTGTTCCATAAACGACATCCTTCACCAACCGCAGGCGTTGCAGGACACGCTCACGGCCTTGGCTGGAACGGAACTGGCGAAACTTTCCAGCTTCGCTCCTCCATTGCGCTCCGGGATGCTGCGCCGGATCATTCTGACCGGCATGGGCTCCTCCTACCATGTCTTCCATCCGTTGCTGCTCGCTCTGCTCAGGCAGGGCCTCCCGGCTCAAATGCTGGAAACCTCCGAATTGGTCCATCACGCTCCCGCCTTGCTCTCAGCGGACTCGTTAATCGTGGCAGTCTCCCAATCCGGCGCCAGCGCGGAGATCCTGGGGTTGCTGAAACGACTACCCTCGCAGGCCGGTCTGATCGCAGTCACCAACGCTTTCGGGAGCCCGCTCGCCGGCCGGGCCGACGCCCTTCTTCTCACGCGTGCCGGGACTGAAAACACCGTCTCCTGCAAGACCTACGTCACCGCCCTGGCCGCCCTGGCTGTTCTGGAGGCTGTTATGATCGGCCGCTATCCCACCGCATCCCTCTCCGAACTGGCGGGCCTGCCTGAGGCGGTTGCTGGATACCTTTCCGGCCTTTCTGATTATCTTGACGCCCTGGAAAAGCGCCTGCAGGGTGTCAAGTATGTCATCCTGGCCGGGCGCGGCGCTTCCCTGGCGGCCGCCGGGACCGGCGGCTTGATCATCAAGGAGGCCGCCCATTTCCCGGCCGAGGGCATGAGTTCTGCCGCCTACCGGCATGGCCCGCTCGACATGGCTTCACCGCAAAACCTTCGTCCTGGTTTACGAAGGCCTGGATCCGACACGTGCCCTCAACCGCAACCTGCTGGCCGATATTCAAAAAATCGGCGGGGGGGGCCGCCCTGATCGAGACCGCTCCGGACAGGGATGTCTTCCATCTGCCTACCGTACCTGCCCTCGGGCTGCCGGTCCTGGAGATCCTGCCCGCCCAGGTCCTCTCGGTGGCCCTGGCGCGCCTGCAAAACCACCTCCCCGGGCAGTTTACCTGGGGCAGCAAGGTCACCAGTGCCGAGTAATTATTTCTTCTCGACGAAATTAACGCCGGGGATATCTTTGAAATGTTCGTCCTGGGTCCACAAGACGGCATTCAAAGATTGCGCCGTCGCCAGGATGATGCTATCAGCCATCGCCAGTTTCAATTCGAGTGAAATTTGCGCAGCGGAAACGGCAAGTTCGCGGTTCAAATCTACTTCCCTACCCGACGACATAAATCCGATGGCTCGCAGGGCATCCTCTTCGCCGCGATTCATGGACACACGCTTGAATACTTCATAGGTGCAAATCGCCGGGACAAGCAGATTTTCCACGTCCTGAATAGGCGCTGTAAAGAAATCTGCATTCACACCATCATCGAAGTATTCTATCCAACCGGACGAATCAATGACATTCATTATCGTTCCTCGTCCTTTTCTTCACGGAGATTTTTAGTATCAAGTCCTTTAAACATGCCGCGCGCCTGCTCAATCGGAGGCACAATCACAACCCGCAGGGTATTTTTGTAGGGAATGAACAGGATTTTTTGTCCCGGTTTTAATCCAAACTGTTCCCGGATTTCGCGCGGGATCACAACTTGATACTTGGATGAAATTGTAGTTGTGTACATACTTACATCTCCTTATCGATCGGAATTCGTAAGGCGATTGTAACACAACCTTCCCTTGAACGAACCCTGCCAGCTCCTCTCGGTGACACTGGCGCGCCTGCACAACTACCTCGCCGGTCAATTAACCTGGTGCAGCAAGGTGACCGGTATTGAGTAAGTCCGAAGCGTGATTGTTTTTTGTAAGCAACTAACGAAGCAATACCAGGAAAATTAGAAAAATTCCCCGCTTAATCTACTCGCCCAGGGATGATTATTAGCCGGAGCTTGTGGACGCTTCTTCCGTTACAGCCACGTGCCCCGCCAGCTCCCCCAGGAACTTCTCCATATCCATCGGCCTCAGCAGCACCTCGCTTCGGATCTGCTTCGAAAAACCTTCCCGCCTGGTCGCATACAGCAATATTCCCTCTTTCGGGTATCTCAGCGGTGTCAGCACATCCCAGCCCCGCGGGATGCGCTCGGGCATCTTCATCCGCACCACCCGCCGGATCTCGTGGAACTTGAAGAACAGCCGGTAGTCCACGTACCCGGGCACATAGCGGATGCCAATGCCCTGATCCGTTATGATATAAGTGACCGCAGCCCCAAACAGCAGAGCATCTTTGTAGAGCAGCATGAATCCGGCCAGAAGCAGGCACCATTGCAGGCCGCTCAGGTTGAGTCGCCCGTTCAACAGCCAACCCAGCAATCCGCTGCCCGCCAATAGGAGCAGGAGATTGCGAATTTGGAATGTCCGCGTGGCGTGTGGGTGGTCGATATAGGGTCTCGCTTCCCCGCTGTGGAATTCACGCCTGATCTTATTCTCCCAGGCCCGCTCCTGCCAGGCCATCATCAAAAGACCCACCAGCACGATCGCCAGGAGAATGCCGGAGACTACCGGCGGCCAGCTCCAAAAGAAAACGACAAACACCCAGGCATACGGGATTTTCTTGAGGAACAAGTAAGGTACACCCAGGATGAACGATTCGAGCAGTTTCAAGCAGAACCACCGCCTTTCCTCAATAATTATACATGCTGCTGTGCAACGACCATGTATAATGGGATGGTAAGAAAGCGTAGTTCTTCCTCTGTCTCTTTATTACCTGCTCATTGTGATCCGCTAACCGCTAACCGCTAAATTCCTCCATGCCCACCCTCACCCTTACCACAGACTTCGGCCTCAAAGATGGCTTTGTCGGCACACTGAAAGGCGTCATCTGGAGCATTTGCCCTGCAGCGCAGATTGCCGATATCAGCCATGCCATTGCCCCGCAAAACGTGCTCGAAGGCGCCTTCGCCCTCGGACGCGCCTATCCTTTCTTCCCGCCTGGCTCGGTTCACCTGGCAGTCGTTGACCCCGGCGTTGGCACTCACCGGCGTCCGCTGGCCGCCCGCCTGGGTGCCCATTACTTCGTCGGTCCGGATAACGGCTTGTTCACGCCCATGTTTGTGGATGCCGAAAAGAATGCTTGGCCCATGCAGATCGTCCACTTGACGAACACAGACTACTTCCTGGCGGATGTCAGCCATACCTTCCACGGGCGCGATATCTTCGCCCCGGTCGCCGCTTACCTCGCCAACGGCGTCCCGCTGTCGGACCTGGGGCCGGCCATCACCGACCCGCTGCGGCTGTCCATGCCGAAGCCCGAAAAGACGCTCACCGGCTGGCGCGCCCACGTCACCGTGGTGGATATCTTCGGCAACCTGACCACCGACCTGCCCGCCCTCGCGCTGGCGGAACATGCCCACGTCACCTTCCATCTGTTTGGACGGGAAGTACGCGGCCTGGCGGCTTCGTATGGCCACAAACAATCCGGCGAGCTGGTCGCTCTGGTGGACAGCGAAAATCATATCGAGATTGCCATTGTCAACGGCAGCGCGGCGGAATTGCTGGGGGCCAGGGTCGGGGACGTTGTGGAGGTGATCATTTAGAGAGGACTGTTTGTAATAGGGGAAAGAGGCTTTTCTTCATACCTAATAAGAATACTTCTTATAGTAGAATATACACCCAGGTCGGCAAGACCGATTTACCGAAAGATACGCTATGCCTGATATTTCCTCACAACCACAATCGACCCCAAGAGCACCTGCCACGGCTAAAAAAGGCCCGCGCGGCGAAGTCACCATTTATGCCACCTGGTGCAAAGGCTGCCGCATCTGCGTGGAATTTTGCCCTCCCAAAGTGCTGGCAATGGACCCGGGGGAAGACCATCCCAGGGTCGTTCTGCCGGATAAGTGCACTGCCTGTCATTTTTGTGATACCCACTGCCCTGACCTGGCGATTGTGGTCAGGAAGCTGGAATAGTATGTTAATATATAAATATCCCGAAAATGGGGGTATGGGCGGGCGTACGCCCGCCCATACCCCCATTTTCGGATTTTTTCATTTGTAAAGTGAGGAAAATTTGTCCATCAAGTTGATGCAAGGGAACGATGCCATCGGCTGGGGGGCGCTTGCGGCGGGTTGCCGCTTCTATGCAGGCTATCCGATCACCCCGTCCACGGAAGTCTCTGAGCTCCTTGCGCGCGAACTGCCCAAAGTGGGCGGAAAATTCATCCAGATGGAAGACGAGATCGCCAGCATGGCCGCCATCATCGGGGCCTCGGTGGGAGGACTGAAGTCGATGACTGCCACCAGCGGACCGGGCTTTTCGCTGATGCAGGAAAACATCGGTTATGCGGCCATGGCGGAGATCCCCTGCGTGGTCGTGGATGTACAACGCCTCGGACCCTCCACCGGCCAGCCCACCGCGGCCTCCCAGGGCGACGTGATGCAGGCGCGCTGGGGCACCCACGGCGACCATCCGATCATTGCTTTATGCCCGATCTCCGTCCGCCAGGCCTTCGACCTGACAGTCAAGGCCTTTGAACTGTCCGAGAAATACCGCACGCCGGTCATCCTGCTGACAGATGAGATCGTTGGGCATATGCGTGAACCGGTGGAATTGCCGGATTTCAAGACCATCCAGCTCCCCGAATACCGCCTGACGAAGAAGGCCGGGGAATATATCCCCTACCGCAATGAACCCGGGGATGTGCCGCCGTTGGCTAACTTCGGCGTGGGTTACCGCTATCACATTACCGGTCTCTTCCATGATCCGCTGGGTTTTTCCACTCAGAACCTGGACGAGATCGACTCCTGGCTGGAACGGGTCAATACGAAACTCGACAAACACCTGGACGATGTCCTCATGATCGAAGAAGATAATGAATCCGGCGCAAAGACAGCCATCCTGTCTTACGGTGCGTCTGCCCGGACTGCCCGGCATGCCATGAAACTGGCGCGGAGGCGCGGCCTGAAAGTGGATCTGATGACCCTGCTGACGATCTGGCCGTTCCCGGAGGCGCAGGTGGAGGCTCTGGGTGAACGCGTGGAGCACATCATCGTCCCCGAGATGAATCTCGGGCAATTGGCTTATGAAGTGGAGCGTATGGTCGGACGGAAGAAGGTCAGGCGTGTCACGCGTGCCAATGGCGAGATGGTCACGCCGCAGATGATCCTGGATGCGCTAGAAGGCTGAAGTATGAACGATACCATACGGGAAGCACACGGGCTGGATGCGAACGAAGGCCAGATGCCGCCGGAAAACTGGTTCGAGCGCAGTGAAACCCTTCAGAAACTACGCAAAAACAAGAAATTCCCCACCATCTGGTGTTCCGGCTGCGGGATCGGCGTCGTCATGGGCGCCCTCATCCGGGCCATTGACCATCTCGGCCTGAAAAACGATGACGTGGCCCTGGTAGCCGGCATTGGCTGCACCGCCCGCATGCCCATCTACCTGGACTTCAATACCCTGCACACCACCCATGGGCGTGCCCTGGCCTTCGCCACCGGCCTGAAAATTGCCCGCCCCGATATGAAAGTCATCGCCATCATGGGCGATGGCGACGCGTTGGCCATCGGTGGGAACCATTTCATCCACGCCGCCCGGCGAAACATCGGGATCACCGCCATTGTGGTCAACAATGCCATTTACGGCATGACCGGCGGGCAGTACAGCCCGACCACCCCCATCAACGGGCGCGCCACCACCGCTCCCTACGGCAACATCGAGTCGCCCTTCCCGATCTGCGACCTGGCCATCGCCGCGGGTGCCAGCTATGTGGCGCGCAGCACGGTCTACCATGCCCTCGAATTGGACAAGTTCATTTCCGAAGCCATCGCCAAGGATGGTTTCAGTGTAGTCGAGGCGGTCAGCTATTGCCACACCACCTATGGCCGCTTGAACAAACTCGGCACGGCTGCAGACATGATGCGGGCCTTGAAAGATAACAGCCTCTCCCAGACTGCTTATGGGAACCTTTCCCCGGAAGAAAAGGCTAATAACACAAAGATCGTGCGCGGCAACTTTTTTAGCATCGATCGCCCACAGTATACAAATTCTTATTCCAACCTGATCACGCATGTCCAGGGAGGGCTGAAATGACCGACCTCATGGCACCCCGCATTGAGGTTCGGCTGGCAGGCGAAGGCGGGCAGGGCATGATCCTGGCCGGGATCATCCTGGCGGAAGCCGCCTCGATTTATGATAAGAAGATGGCCGTCCAAACCCAAAGCTACGGGCCGGAGGCGCGCGGCGGAGCCAGCAAATCTGAGGTGGTGATCGCGGCTGGCGAGATCGATCATCCCGAAGTCCTTTCTGCTGATGTGGTGGTCACGCTCAGCCAGGAGGCCTACGACAAGTATGCCTCCAGTGTTAAACCGGGCGGCCTGTTGATCGTGGATGATGAAAAGGTCAGCCGGATCCGTACCGCCGATGCCATCAGGATCCCCATCAGCCGCCTGGCCTTCGAAACAACCGGGAAAGCCATCACCGCCAATACGGTTGCGCTGGGCGTACTGGTCGGGTTGACCGGCGTGGTCTCGCGGCAGGCCATCGAAAAAGCTGTCACCGCCCGCGCCCCGCGCGGCACCGAGGAAATGAACCGCAAGGCGCTCGAGGCGGGGTTTGAGGCGGCGGGAAAGGCAGGGGCTGTCAGGGGATAGGGGGAAGGGGCCAGGGGTGATTGAAATTCTGCGGAGCAGAAATTCACGGGAATTATGTTATGGATAAATCCTGGAGAACAATCATTTGGCATCAATATGGCGCCAGTATTGATATGCTTGAAAATGCCATGCATGCCTGTCCGGATGAGCTATGGAGCATTCGCTTATGGAACGACCCTACGAACCGTGCGGAACTCTCGGAATTTTGGTATGTTGCATATCATACGCTTTTTTGGTTCGATTTGTATCTATCCGGAGCGGTTGAAGGATTCACACCCCCCGCGCCTTTTACACTTGCTGAGTTGGACCCAGCCGGAGTTATTCCCGAAAGACAATATTCCAGGGAAGAGCTTCATTCCTACCTCCGGCATTGCCGCCTGAAATGCCGGGCGGTTATTGAAGCACTGACAGATGCGAAGGCGAGTCAAATCTGCAAGTTCTCCTGGGGCGAAATGAGTTTCGCAGAGTTACTGCTTGACAACATGCGGCATGTCCAGGAACATGTTGCACAATTGAACCTGATTCTCGGGCAGAAGATCGGCTCATCCGGCCGGTGGATCACTAAACCAGAAAAACAAGAGTGGTTTGCTTGACGGGTCGCAGGGGCAGTGATAAACTCTCTATTGATCGATAAACCATCCGCGAAAGGAGGTTCGAAAACCATGTTGAAAATCAAATTGGCTGAAGAGTTCGTTTTAAGCGCGCCTCCTGTGGATGGAACCATCTGATCTTTTCAGACCAGGTCAATATTTGCCGCAGGCGTGCCGCCTGCGGCTTTTGATTCGTCAGAGGCCACGGGGTAGGATTTTTTCGCGGTTTTTTGTTTTTGAGTCACAGTATGGACACTCTATCAAAATATTACAACGATTTGGACGACGAAGGGCAGTTTGAAGAAATTCACCGCCCTCAAACCAATAAGCCAAAACTGGATCCCCGCACAGTTCAGCAATTTATTCAGAAGCAGGACGATGCCCGCCAGACATTTTCATTTACCTACAAACCCGCCCGTTTTGAAGAAGGCTGGCTGCTCGATTCGCTCGATACTTTCTTTGAGCAGCGCTGGATTGCGGATGTCCTTTCCAAGGTCAAGGCTGGCAAGGAAGCCTCGGTCTACCTGTGCCGCTCCGGGGAGCAGGTCAAGGCTCCCCTCATTGCAGCCTAAGTCTTCCGGCCGCGCATGCTGCGCAACCTGAAGAACGACCAGCTCTACCGCCAGGACCGTGCCGTCCTGGATGAAAACGGCCACCGCATCGTTGACCTGGGTATGTTGAAAGCCCAGCACAAACGCAGTGTGTACGGCGAGCAGATCCGCCACCAATCCTGGATCGCGCACGAGTTCCAGGCCCTCAGGACCTTGCATGCGGTCGGCGCAGACGTCCCGCAGCCCCACGAAATGAGCGAAAACGCCATCCTGATGGGCTATATTGGCGACGCCGCCTCCGCCGCATCGACTCTCAATTCCATCCGGCTGGATCCGCGGGAGGTCAGACCACTCTTTGAGCGCATCCTGCACAACATTGAGATCATGCTGGTCCATGGCATCGTCCACGGCGATCTTTCGGCTTACAACGTGTTGTATTGGGAAGGGCGGATCACCCTGATTGATTTTCCCCAGGTAGTCTCTCCCGGCAGCCATCGCAGCGCCTATCAGATCTTCAGCCGCGATGTCGCGCGCATATGCGAATACTTCGCCCGCCAAGGCCTGCGCAGCGTTCCCGCTCACCTGGCTGCCGGCCTGTGGAAGTCACACGGTTTTCGTCTCCGCCCGGAGATTCATCCGGGCTGGCTGGATGCGGACGATCCCGCCGACCGCCAATTCTGGCAGAAGAATCGGGAAGATGAATAAGGGCTGGCGATTAGCGCTTGGCAATTGGTTGTTTGCGATTGCAGTGATTCTCCCGCCGGGGGCACTGGCGGGAGAATTCTCTGAACCTCCTGCCTGATTTGCAGAAAATGAATTCTGCTATATACTATTCCTAACCGGCTCTACTGTTTGACATTTACTATCCAAAACGTTTGGGTTGTTATTCGGGCTGCCTAAACGCGAGTTGGCTTGCTTCTTTCGATAAATCGATAAGAATGAAAAAATCATTTCAAATCTTGGCGGGATTCGTTCTTCTCATGCTTGTCGGTTGTAGCGCAAACAACGCAACCGAAGTTCCAACTTTTACAAATACTCCCCTTCCTACGCAGACACCGACAGTCACTCCCACCAAGACACCGAGACCGACCAACACTCCCATTCCAACACCAACACCGATATATATTACGCTTGGCTCATCTTTTGCTTCCGATTGTGGAGATGGGGTACCTGTGATATGGAGCAACGATAGTTTCAATGGACCTACTACGATGGACAGATTCGGGGAACATTGGGGACATGTTGATTGGTTTGTTCCAGAAGGATGCAACATTGATACATACGAAGGGGAAATTATTTCACCAATCACAGGAAGAATAAGTGCATATAGTAAGGGTTATAAAATTTTCTGTTCCTCAAGGTACTTACTTAACTGGAACTGAGGATGCCTTGAAATTCGCAGGAGTTGAGAATCCTGATTTAAGATTTATTTCAAGATTTGATTTGGATATTGCACATATTAATCTTATTCCTGGAAATGTCACAAAGGGTCAGCCTTTAGGCAATGTTGTATGGGTGGCAATGCATCCAAAAATCGGATATCAAGTAATTTTAGTATATAAAAATGTGGAATACATGCTCTCTCCAACCTTATTTCCACATGCTCTACCTGATGGCACGATATTAAGACCAATGCTTAACGGCACATCGGAAAATTGGACTTGTGCAATAGAATCTTATGCTAGATACTTTGAAAATGTAAAAAGTGACAATTGCGTTCCTGAAAAATACGATTATGCCCCATAGGAAAAACCAGCTAAAAAAGTGTGGACCGGATGGATCCTGCGCATACAGTTAAACCGGCTTTTAGTTACCCGTTTAGGAAATCGTCAAATTGGCACTTTCCACCTATCCGCACAAGCCGGTAGCGTAAACCGTTGAGTAGGGAATATACAACAGAGCCGGGCATTTGCTCCCGGCTCTTATCTGAATTTCAATCCGCTTAGCTCTTCTCTTCCCCCGGCCCGATCCCAAGCAGCTTCCAGCGGTGCCTGACGCCCAGAGTTGGTGGGTGAACATCCTTTAGGTCTCTTTACAATGGTATCAATAGTGGTATCATATAGCCGTGGCAAAAATTGAAGATCTTCTCGAAAAGATGTGCAGTAATCCAAAGGGGATATGGTTTCAAGAGCTTTGCCAGGTTTGCTATTTCTACTTTGGTGAGGCGCGGCATAAAAGCAGCAGCCACCGCATTTATAAAACTCCCTGGCAGGGAGACCCACGTGTCAATATCCAGAACGACAAAGGAATGGCAAAAGCATATCATGTAAGGCAAGTGTTAAAGGAAATTGAACGCCTGGAGGTGAAGATTGATGTTACAAAATGACCGCTATACCTATCGTGTGACCTGGTCCGAGGAAGACAGCGAGTGGATTGGATTGTGTGTTGAGTTCCCCAGCTTGAGCTGGTTGGGGCCTGCCCCGGAGGAAGCACTAAAAGGCATCCGTCAGGTGGTTGCCGGGGTTGTTGCTGATATGAATGCAACTGGAGAAATCCCGCCCGTACCAATTTCCATTAAAAAATATAGCGGAAAATTCATGGTACGGATACCGCCGGAATTGCACCGTCATTTGGCGCTTGAGGCGGCTGAAGCTGGCATCAGTCTGAACCGGCTTGCCAGTGACAAGTTAGGCCGTCAGGAAGCATAATTGTGGTTAGGGTTATTCATTGTAATAATCCGTATCATCAGTTGTTGCAAGGCTACCCCATCCGAGAGAAAAACTTATGAAGAAGGCATTTTCAAATCAGGCAAACTCCATGTCACAAAAAGAAGATATGTTTCCTGAATACGATTTCACTGGCAGGTAGGGAGTGCGCGGCAAATACCAGCGTGCCTATCAGCAAGGGCACACCGTCAAGGTTTATCAGGAAGATGGCAGCGTTACGTTACAGTATTTCACATTGGAAAATGGAGCAGTCATGCTGGAACCGGAAATCAAGCAATACTTTCCTGATTCGGAAAGCGTCAACAAAGCCCTGCGTTCCCTGATCGAATTGATACCAGGCAAGCCTGCGAAACGCTCCGCGAGTCCAAGAAAGAAAAAACCTTCTGCAAGATTCTAAAAGATACAAAAGAGCCGGGCATTTGCTCCCGGCTCTTTGCTCATATAACGAATACCGAATAACCACTAACGATAAC
>Ga0315275_10003658_pt1 | contig 14209 bp, 16 predicted proteins | sample YL17G03_0_MG_FD_205557 | JGI IMG/M metagenome (GOLD analysis project Ga0315275, IMG submission 205557) | Sediment microbial communities from Yellowstone Lake, YNP, Wyoming, USA - YL17G03_0 | ecosystem: Environmental > Aquatic > Freshwater > Lake > Sediment | place: USA: Wyoming | collected... | reverse complement strand
GTCCAGGACAGCACCCTGATCAAGGATGTGAACGTGTTTTTGGGCGTGAAAAAAGGGGGCATTGTCATTGTCAATACCGAAAAAGTGCCGGATTACAAGGTGCCTGAAGGCGTGAAGCTGATCACGATCGATGCCACCTCCATTGCGCTCAAGGTGCTCGGGCTCCCGATCACCAACACCTCGCTGATGGGTGCATTTGCCGCCGCAACCGGCGAGATCAAATTCGCTGCCCTTGAACATGCACTCAACCACCGCTTCCCGAAAGAACTGGCGGCAAAGAACATCGAGGCGGCACGGCAGGCGTTCAACATGGTGAAGGGGGCGGCTGCATAATGGCGCTTGCAATCGGGTGCCGGGCAAAACCCGGAAAATCCCGTGACAATAAAACCGGGTCGTGGCGGGTCTTCAAACCGGTCTTTGACAAGGAGAAATGCACCAAGTGCGGGTTGTGCATGACGCTGTGCCCCGAGGGCTGCATCCACCAGACGGACGAGGAGTTTGTCGAGCCCGATTACACGTACTGCAAGGGCTGCGGGATCTGCGCCGAAGAATGTCCCGGTGAAGGGATCGAGATGAAACAGGAGGAGAAGTAGATGCTGGAAATTACCGAGGGATCGCACGCGGTGGCTGAAGCCGTCCGGCTCTGCCGCCCGCAGGTGGTCTCCGCCTACCCGATCACCCCCCAGACCCATATCGTGGAGGCACTCGCCGACATGGTCGCAAACTGCCAGCTGGACGCGGATTATATCACCGTCGAAAACGAACTGTCCGCCCTTTCGGCATGTGTCGGGGCGAGCGCGGCAGGCTCCCGCGTCTATTCGGCAACAACCTCACAGGGGCTCGCCCTGATGTTCGAGGTCTGCTTCAATGCTGCCGGCATGCGCCTGCCGATCGTCATGACCATTGCCAACCGGGCACTAGGCGCACCGCTCTCGATCTGGAACGACCAGCAGGACTCCATCTCCCTGCGCGATTCGGGCTGGCTCCAGTTCTATGCCGAGGACAACCAGGAGGCGACCGACCTGCACTTTATCGCCTACAAAGTCTGCGAGGACCACTCCGTGCTGCTCCCTGCGATGGTCTGCTTTGACGGGTTCATCCTCTCCCACGTGTACGAACCGGTCGACATGCTCTCGCAGGAGGACGTGGACAGGTACCTCCCGCCGTTCACCCCGTACCAGCGGCTCGACGCGGCCGACCCGATCAGCTTCGGCATGTACGCAACACCGGACTACTACCACGAGTTCCGGTACGAGATCGACAATGCGGCAAAGCGGGCCAAGAAGGTCATACAAAAAGCAGGAAAAGAGTTCGGTACCATGTTTGGCAGGGATTACAGCGCCCTTGTGGAAGGCTACCGGCTCGATGATGCCGAGACCGCGATCGTGGCGATGGGCTCCATCTGCGGGACGATCAAGGATTCAATCGACGAGATGCGGGCTGAAGGCAAAAAGGTCGGGCTTCTGAAGCTCCGCGTCTTCCGCCCGTTCCCGTCAGAAGAGATCGCACAGGCGCTGTCCAACGTGAAACGTGTCGCGGTGCTGGACAAGAACATCTCGCTGGGTGCAAAAGGCGCGGTCGCCATCGAGGTCAGGGACGCGCTCTATGGCTCCGCTATCCCGGTAAAAGGATACGTGCTAGGGCTTGGCGGAAGGGACGTGCGCAAAAAAGACATAAAAGAGATCGTTTCGCTTGTGGAAAAAGGGGTCGGAGACCAGTTCTTTGGCCTGCGCAGGGAGTTGTTGTAGATGGTGGATAAAACGCTGGAATTATTCGACTGCGGGCACCGTGCCTGCGGCGGGTGCGGTGCGGCGCTGGCAGCACGCCTCGTCATGAAGGGTGCCGGGAAAAATACGGTCGTTGTCTCCTCGACCGGGTGCATGGAGGTGTTCTCTACACCCTATCCCGAGACTGCGTGGAAGGTGCCGTGGATCCATTCCCTCTTCGAGAATGCGTCCGCCGTGGCATCCGGTGTCGAGGCATCGTTAAAGAAACAGGGCAGGACGGAAAAAGTCATCGTCATGGCAGGCGATGGGGCGACCTTCGACATCGGGATGATCTGCATCAGCGGCGCGTTTGAACGCGGCCATGACTTCACCTACATCTGCTATGATAACGAGGCGTACATGAACACAGGCATCCAGCGCTCCGGCGCGACGCCCTACGACGCGTCCACGACGACCAGCCCGGCAGGCTCGTGCTCGTTTGGCAACAAGCTCCCGAAAAAGGACATGCCCCAGATCATCGCGGCGCACGGCGCTCCGTACGTCGCAACCGCGTCCATCGCTTACCCGGCTGACCTGATGCAGAAAGTCGAAAAAGCGATCAATACAAAAGGGCCCTGCTACGTGCAGGTGCATGCACCCTGCTGCACCGGCTGGGGGTTCGAAGGGGAACAGACGATTGCAATTGCCAAGCTCGCCATTGAGACCGGCCTCTGGGTAAACTACGAGATGGTTGACGGGAAGGTCGGCAAGGTGAAAAAGGTTGTAAAAAAACCTGTGGAGGAATACCTCAAGACCCAGAAGCGGTTCCGCCACCTCTTCAAGCCGGTGCGGCAGGATGCAGAGATCGCTGTGATCCAGGCGATGGCTGATAAAAATTTCGAGAAGTACGGCATCGAGATCAAGCTGAAAAAAGAATAATCACCCGTTTTTTCATCATCTCATTTTTTTATCCAATCGGCATTCCGAGATCGTATTTTTCCATGCATGATGAAGCATACATTTTCGGGTTCTGGAGAAACGTACATGTGTCACGGACTCAGTCAGGCAAACATGATGAATAACCGTGGGTTTTTCATGGTACATCCTCAACAATAACCAGAACAGAGAATGTATTCATCCATCCTGACATGGTGTAGCGGATGATCGTGTTTTTGATCTCCCTGACCAGGAAACGGTATTTCCGGAAAGAGTCAGGTAATCCCATCCCAGGTACCAAAAAAACCTTCAGTGGGGGGATCACCCAAAATATGTGCCCGACCCCCTCCCACCACTTCATCCTCATCCGGAATCACTTTTCCATCGTAAAATCACACAAAAACTGGGCCGGAAACAGAAATGGTCGGAGGGGGTCGGACCACTTTTTTCTGGTGGGGGTACCCCCCACGACACCTGCAATCAGCCGTCCACATGAGCACGGCCTGCAACATTTCTATGACGGTAATTTTCGGAGAAACGGGGAAGACAGGTCATCGGGAAAGCTACTCGAAAGGAGGTTGCAACCATACCAGCGTGAAGTCAAAGATTTCTGATGAAATCTTCTCCTGTCTACCCTTCCTTATGGAACGGCAGCCACCCCTCCGACCCCCCCTGTACCCCTAAATACTCTATCCTCGTGACATCGCCTGCCCTAAACTCACCCTGGAGCGGGACGCGAATAATTGAATGGGTCTATGATGGGCCATTGCCCGGAACAGATACGGTGAAAATTGAACTATGGAAGAACACTCAGTGGGGTATGCTGAAGCAGCTGGATATCAGTCAATTGGTGACGACATCCCCAACAGCACCATCATCCTATTCCTGGAAAATTCCCACAAGCCTGCCATCGGGAGGGGGGGGAGGGTACTTTATCAAAATAAGTACAAATAGCCCCGCTGTTCCGGTGTCTGGTCAGAGCTCGGACTTTACCATCACCGCGGCGACGCAAAGGCCCGGAACCATGTCGATTAGAACCACGCCAGAGATGGGTGCCCTTCTCTGGATTAATGATATGGGAGCCGGGACGACGGATTCAACCTTTTTAAACATGCCTCCCCTTACTTACCCGGTGAAAGTGGCGCTGAGTGGCTATATCCTGTAGGGCCGACGAATGTTAAGGTCAATCAGGGCCTGCCTACGACAAGGAGTTTTCCGCTGATAAAGGTCGAAACGGCTGATAACGCCCTCCTCGGCATCAGACATGTAGTTGTTGATTCCGTTCCTGATGGAGCCCGCGTCTTTATTAATGGTGTTGACTCCGGGATGGTCACCGGGATGGTGACACATGCGGAGAAGGATATTGCTCCTGGGACCTATGACATATTTGTGACAAAGGACGGCTACCAAAACTCGGATATTAAACACATAATAATCCCGGGTTATATTCAAGAGAAGTCAAGATGCAGCCCATCGTCTGTGAATGTGAACTTTGATCTCCAGTCAATCGACCCGGTCAAAGCCAAAGTCCTGATCCTGCCACAACCCCTGAACATCGGAAAAACAGGGTACTTCGCGGCGATCATTACCTTAAAAGGGGAGAAAGCAGCTGACGTGGATGCAGGAACAGTAACCTGTAATGATGCAAAGGCACTCACGCTCCTTCGGGATGCTAAATGGTTCCCGCAAACATTCGTTGCAATATTCAGTCGCCAGGATTTGGATCCTACCCAGACAGGCCAGGTTACAATGTATTTTAAGGAGTCAATTAAGAAATCCGGTGGGAACCCTGAATTCGAATGGTACAATACCATCCAAGTCACCAATAAGAAGACTACTGCAAAGGAAGCAATCGATGACTGGAAGAAAATGACTCCTCTGCAATTCATCACCCAATTTTTTAGATAATAAACCCCCTTTTTCCGCGTATTCTTTTTTTGTCTCCCTCCTGTGTCCTGTCCGAGAGGATCTGGGAGGATTGCATGATTATGGAGGTGTTTTTTGGAGTTGTCCCGCGGCCGCAGGGTTGCAGAACGGATCAGTCCATTCCGGGCGAAGGCCAGGTTCACACCGGATGCAACCATCAGGGGAGGACCTGCTATCCAGGTAAGTGTGGAACGCGCCGGTGCCGGCAACGGTCGGGTGAACATGATCGCCTTCACCGCAAGCAACGGCAAGCCTGGTGAAGTATCGATTGGCACGGTGACCGTGGGTGTGCCACACGACCAGCGCAACAGGGGCGACACGTGCGCAGGTAACGATGATGGACAGAAATACGATGCAACCAAGTAAAGTGGGCGGGGGTAATTTCCCGTTCAGGTAATTTTTTTTTGTAGTGCCCCTGAAATGGGGGTCAGACCCTTATTCTGAGGGACCCTTGGAGGGGGTCGCTGCCCATTGGGGTATAACCGGTCAGGGGGGTCATGCATGATCAGGGTGTGACCCCCTCACCCCAGGGATCCGAACGTGGCGGGATTTTACGTCGTGAATGGCAGGGCGGTCATGTGCAGAAATGACCGGGCTGATGGGGGGTCGCACGTACTGATTGAGCGATGGTGCCGGGGTGTCACGCCCGTATTCTGAGTGACCCCCTGACAGGGTCACGACCCCTAAGGGTGTGGTGGGTCGGGGGGGTCGCTCCTGTTGAAGACATGACCCCCCTACCCACCCGGACCCGGCAGGAAGGACATCTGCCGTCGTAGATGAGTGGCCGGTTGCCGGGAAGATGGTCCGGGAAGAGGGGGGGTCGCACGCGGCAAGGGTGGAAGGGTCGTGGGGGGTCAGACCCTGATAGTGCCTGACCCCCTGAGGGGGGTACTGCCCGGATCGGTGTGACCCCGTGCCATGCCTTCAGGGTCTCAGGGCGACCCCCCCTCTTCGCCATATAGTTCCTTTATTCGTGCACCCAACTGATGCGGCCCAGGGCTTTTGGATGCGGAGATCCCCTTCATCCAGTCTGTTGCCGATAAGAATGCAGAATAGTACGGCATTGAAATCAAACTGAAGCAGGGAGAATCATCCGCCTCTTTTTTTTATCGTGCCTTAACCACGGTAAAAAACGGCAATGTTATTATTAATCAACGGGGACATTAGTAGGTTATCGGGCTCGTGGTCTAGCGGTATGACGTCGCCCTTACACGGCGGAGGTCGCCGGTTCGAATCCGGCCGGGCCCATGCGGTTGCCGGTTTTTATAACCTTTTTTCGATCGATTTCAGAAAGTAATATTATCCAAAAAAAACGTTGATACGAATGATGAATGCGTTGCCATCGGATTCCCCCAATTCACCGATTCCGGCCAGCGCCCCCATACGACAGGTTATTCAGGATGAGCTCTCTTCAGTCCGGAAGAATCATCGTGAACTGATGACGGCAAAAGAACCAAAAAACCTGCATATTTTTGTGGTAATCTGCTGCATCCTCGTTAATGTAATCGTGTTTTTCCTGGCTCCGCTCTACCTCGAACTCTTCATCGCTGCAAGCTTTTACCTCAATATGTTCTACTTCATCACCCTGCTTATCCCGTTAAGCCCCGGGAGTGCCCAAATGCCCAAAGCGGACATCTCCCGGTTCAAATCATTTCTGCATGACATGGGGGTTAAAGGAGCTGCGGGCCGGTTTTCCCGGGTTTTTCTGAACGCATTTTTCATTGGCAGCCAGACCCTTTTTATCCCAATCACCCTCCTCTTCCTGGTCGATATAGTCTTTGTTCTGGTTGAATATTTCAACCAGAAGATTTCATTCCAGATCACAATCATCATAATCGCCCAGGCATGTGCATTCATCCTGTTCTATTTTATCATCTGGAAGTTCGAGCCATACTCAACAAAGTTTACGAAAAATATTCAACAGGTTAAAAGCCGTCTCTCGGCAGAGGTACCTCAATGGCTTATCAACGTAATAATCATCATCTGTGCAGTACTCGCACTGTTCTTAATCGGAATGACGATTTTTCTCCTGCCGGGGATGACGGTCAACGCATTCCTTAACCAGACAAGGCTTGCAGACCTTGGGAACCTGTTCGCGAACATAGCGATACTCGCCGTCAGCCAGTATTTCGTAGTCCGCTACATCCACGGTTCTACGAGTCGTGCCATGGCCGAACGGATTTATAACGATAAAGAAGGGCGGTTACAACACCTTGCCGGAACCGGAGATGCGACTGGCACCGAAGCTCTCTCCCTGCACAGGAACCCTGAAGAAGTGATCACCCTTTTGCTGGAGTCAAAGATCTTTCAGCTGGCAAGAAATTCTCTTTCAGGTGCATTTCCGGTGTATGTTGTGATGCTTGATTTTTCTGTTATCATGGACAGTTCCACACTCATTGCATTCAGGGGATATATCCAGGAAACAAAAGCAGACTGATGCCGGCATACCACATCAGGAAAGTTTGGGTACTATGAATTTTGCCTTTGCCGGCCTTCCATCACTATCCCAACCCCCCGGGTTTTTGTAAAATGTTATGTTCCCTGCGTAATCCCGACCAGCCGGATCGTGAATGTCAGATTCTGGCCTGCGAGCATATGGTTCTGGTCAATAATCACGGTATCGCTACTGACATCGACAATTTTCACCACGTTTGTGGAACCGTCTGCAGGATTGCGCACCGAGTAATACTTTCCAATCTCCGGGGGTGTGCCGGCAGGAAACAGTGACCGGTTCACTGCCATTAAAAGATCGCTCCGGTAGGGCCCGTACGCCGTGTCAACAGGAATGTGGACAGTCTTTACCTGCCCCTTGCTCATACCGATGACCGCGTCCTCAAAACCGGGGATCACCGTGTGGCTACCAACCGTAAATACAAGCGGTGTTGTGTTCACGTTTGAATCAAAGACCGACCCGTTTTCAAGCATGCCGACATACAGGACAGAGACCGTATTCCCGTCCTTTGCCACAGCCGTGCTGAATACAAGGAACAGGACGACTGCGGCAATGACGCAGACAACAGCTCCCGCAATCGCGTAGTACAGGACTGTTTTCTTTTTTTCTTCTGCACTCTTCCTGCCCTTTTCCTTTTCTGACTTCTTCATCGGAGAGATATTGGCAGTACTTGGTTATTGCTCTTGCAGTGGCAGTGAGTGGTGAAGGCTGTTGTGCCGCATGAAAATCGAAACGGTATCTGCACCCAACTCAGCCGATGCCGAGTTCATCCAGCTTCTCCTGTCTCGGCCGCCCCTGCTCATCCCATCCCCGCGCAGCATAATATCCCGGCAGGAGCGCATCGCGGTGCCACACCTGGCCCTTGGGGGCCCCTTCGGTGAGAGGTTCGTTGAGCATGCGGGGCGGGAGCGTGTCATCGTCCCGACCGAAACCGGCCCTGTTATTAAACACCTTCTGCAGGTTCCAGATACGTTCGCCCACCTGCAGAAACTCACGCTCGTCGATGGTTTGTCCGGTCAGCCCTGATACCATGGCAGCGTAATCGGCCCCGCTAAACACCCTGCCCCCGAACAGGCACATCCCGGACGCGTCGACTGCCGCGGCAAGGTCCTGCATCACCTTTGTCCAGTGCCCCTTGTTCTCGGTAGCAAGGGGATCGAGTTTCACCGGCACACCGATGACTTCCGGGTATACCATATTCCCGTACACGTGGCAGCCCCCCCGCACCGATGTCGCATACTCAAGCCCCTGCCCCTGCAGCCCGCGGGGGTCATATGCCGGTACTTCCAGCTTTTTTACGCTCATCGAGAGCTCGGGATGCCCGTAGCGGGCGGCAAACCGGAAGGATCCCTCCGCCATCTCATCCCCGATCCCTGCCCGGTACCCGATCATCCTGACGAGGTTCACGACTGTATCCCCGTCACCCCACTGCACGGTGTACGGCAGGAAGCCTTTTTCCGACAGCTCCATCGCGCAGGCAATCGTCACCCCGGTTGAGATCGTGTCAAGGCCGAGCTCGTTGCAGAGGTTGTTGGCCCGGATGATGGACGGCATATCGGAAACACCGCAATCAGGCCCGAACGCCCAGATGGTCTCGTACTCCGGACCGCCTCCCGTCACCCCGTCGAGCTCGCACTCCCGCCCGCACGCAACCGGGCAGGAATAACAGGCCTTCTTTCCTTTCAAAAACGCCCGGGCAAGCTCCTCGCCCGAAACGTCATTAGCTAAGGCAAACGTGTTCTTCTGGTGGTTCTTTACCGGGAGCAGCCCAAGACTGTTTATCAGTTGGAGCAGCGCTGCCGTCCCGTATTTGCTGAGCGCACCGGTTGTCAATCCCCCTGCCTTCAGCCGGTCCCGTACCGATTTTGTGACCACATCAAAATGGACCGGATCCTTTGCCGTGATAGTACCGTTTCCCCGTACGGCAATCGCCTTGAGGGACTTTGCCCCCAGCACCGCCCCGCACCCTCCCCGTGCTGCCGCCCTGCTCTGCTCGTTGATGACCGCCGCAATCCGGCACTGGCGTTCACCGGCAGGGCCGATGCAGGCCACCCTCACGCCCGGGTCATCGTGGGCACGCTGCAGGGCCTGTGTGGTCTGGCTCGTAGTCTTTCCCCAGAGTGTCGCTGCATCACGGATTTCGCAGGCTCCATTGTTGATCCAGAGGTAGACCGGTCGTTGTGCACTCCCGCGGATGATGATGGCATCAAAACCGGCACGCTTCAGTTCTGTGCCGAAAAAACCCCCGCTGTTCGCGCTGGACAGGGTGCCCGTGAGGGGAGATTTGGTCACGACATCGTACCGGGACCCCATCGGCATCCTGCTCCCCGTGAGCGGACCGGCGGCAAAGACCACGACGTTTCGTTCCGAAAGAGGATCGGTTGCCGGGTCGACCAGGTCTGTAATTATTCTGACCCCAAAACCCCGCCCGCCAATGTATTTTTTCTTCCATTCCTCCGGGAGCGGTTGTTTTTGCACCGACCCTGCCGTCAGGTCTACGGAGAGGATCGCGCCTGCATAGCCATCCATGGGTTCTACCGGAACTATCACGATTGCACGGTATTTATACATTAACAACGCATTGAGTGGTGTTGAACATGCCAGATGAAGTGCAGGTCGCTGACGTCGCGGGAACGAAGGTCCGCTGGGACCCGGAACAGATGCGAAAGATCCAGGAGCACCCCTGTTTTTCTGAAAAGGCATGCCACGCGTTCGGGCGCTGCCACATCCCTGTCGCACCGAAATGCAATATCCAGTGCAACTACTGCATCCGGGACTTTGACTGCGTCAACGAGAGCCGCCCCGGCGTCACCACAAAAGTACTCAACCCGGAAGAGTCTGTTGAGATGGTCAGGAAAGTGATGGCCAAATACAACTACATCAAGGTGATCGGCATCGCCGGGCCGGGCGAACCCCTGGCAAATGAAGAAACGCTCGAGACGCTCCGCAGGCTCCATGAAGAGTTCCCGAACGTGATCAAGTGCATCAGCACAAACGGGCTTATGCTCCCGGAAAAAATTGACCTGCTGCAGAAATACGATGTCGGCAATATCACCGTAACCCTCAACGCCATCGACCCCGAGATCGGTGCAAAGATCTACCAGTTTGTCGATTATAAGGGAAAGAGGTATACCGGGATTGAAGCGGCAAAACTCCTCCTCTCCCAGCAGCTGAAGGGAATCGGGATGGCTGTCGAGCGCCACATGATCGTGAAGATCAATACCGTGTATATACCCGGCATCAACGAAGACCACATCCCCGCGATCGCAAAAAAAGTAGGCGAGATGGGAGTGTACACCTTCAATGTCATCCCGCTCATTGCCCAATATAAATTCGCCGACATCACACCGCCAACACCCGAAATGAAGAGGAAGATGCAGGACGCGTGTGCAAAATACGTAAAGCAGATGCGGCACTGCCAGCGGTGCCGCGCCGATGCGATTGGAAGACTGGGGCACGATGTCCAGTCATGTATCTATACAAAAGACTGATTTTTTAGCTCTGTAGAAATCATCGTTTTTCATAACGTTCTTGGGGGTGTTTGCCGTTTCCAAAGGAAAGGGTAAACTCGAGAAGATTTCCGTCAGGAAATCTTCGAGTTAATCCCCGCAACTGTGGCACTCCCAAAATTACCCTTCGGATAATTTTCTTCGAGTCTGCCCTGATATGTGTCACGGTAGGCAGCCCCCCTTGCGATACCCGTCGAAAACCGGTTCATCATGGATCTCTGGTATTGATGTGAGATCAGGGATTTCTACAGAGCAAATTTTTATCCCATATGGCATGAAAATGCCGTGAACATTTTCATCAAATGTGCATGAAAAGGATTCTGACGTTAATCCACGTCTTTTGAATTAACAGATTGTGCTTTTTACGATACTGTACCTGCCTACGTACCGAAACCTGCATTCCTGACAATCCGATTCATTTCATCAATAACGGGGAGCAGCGGTGGCGGGACCGCAGAATCCTCGGTCGTGATCGTCTTGCCATGGTAACTGAGCGAGTACTTGGTCAGGTCGCTGCCACCACCATGCGGAGCGGGATAATTCGTTTCGAGCATTGAGAACTGCGCCCGGGTAAACAGGCCCGAAATCGCGTCAATATCAGTTGCGCTCAGGACAATTGCCTTGCTGCCGGCTTTTGTGGAGATAACAGCCGCACCGTTGTCAAAAATGATCAGCCGGTCGTCAGTTCCTGCAATACCGCCGGTCCGGTAATAGTCCACGAAAATGGCGGGTGCCGGCGGGCGTGACACCGAAGGCGTCTTTGCACCGAGGCAGCCCCCAAACGCGACCCCGATAATCATCAATCCAATCAACGATGCTGCCATCCAGCGATTGATATGCATCCCCCCTTATCACGAATCCCAAGGCGTAGAATCAGAGCTGCAACACATCCGGTTTGGCCGGCTTGGCCGTCATTTTTCGTTCCGGCAGCACCTCTTCGAGAGCTTTTATCAGGTTGTCCACTTTTTCGTTATTGAAGGCGGAACGGAAGGCAGCCAGTTCAACCGCATTCATCAGCATGATGCCCTTCTTTTTTATGGGGACGCCATGCTCATTCACCGGGTTGATGTCGATTGCAAGCGATGCCGGACGGTTCTTGGTCTTGGGGAGCCGGATAATGGATACACCCTTCACACTGGTCGCTTTGCGTTCCCAGTCCTGTCCTTCTTCGATAAATACCCTGAGCTGTTCTGACAATTCCATGAAAAGAACTTATGATTTATATAGTAATATGCTATTCGTTGCGATGCGGAGATGAGACAGGACAATTCCATAGACCTCGGGCAGCTTATGGAATGAAGTACGTGATGAACGCTAAATAGGTTTGAAATCGAGCTCTATACGGACTGTTTCCTATGCCTGTGCTGTCGCTCGCTCCCGACCAGCCGTTCTCGCTTGACCTTACGCTTTCCTGCGGGCAGGTATTCCGCTGGGACCGGCAGCCCGATGGATGGTGGTATGGTGTTGTCGGAAACCGGGTCATCAAGATCACGCAGGACACTACATCCCTGACATTCGACGGTGCGCCTGCTTCGTTCATCCGGCATTATTTTTCGCTCGATGCGGATCTGGACCGGATCACTGCATCTTTTGACCGCGACCCGTTCATCCATAACGCTATTGTACGCTGCCGTGGCCTCCGAATTGTCCGCCAGCCGGCATGGGAGTGCCTGATCTCCTACATCTGCGCGACCAACTCGAATATCCCGATGATCAGGAAGCGGATCTCACATATTGCACAGACCTATGGCAAACCGCTCGAATTTGAAGACAGGACCTATTTTACATTCCCCGGACCTGCATCGCTTGCTGCAACTTGCACGTCAGCACTCTTCAACTGCAAGCTGGGCTACCGTTCCCCCTATGTGCTGGAGACTGCCGGTGATATTGCCGATGAGAAGGGATGGCATGATTCCATCGCCTCGTTACCGTATGAACAGGCACGGTCTGCGCTGATGAAACTCCAGGGCGTCGGACCGAAGGCGGCGGACTGCATCCTCCTCTTTGCATTCCAGAACTACGAGGCGTTCCCGGTCGATGTCTGGATCCGCCGGATCATGAAGGAACACTATATAAAAACACTGGGAAGCGACTCATCCCTCACCGGCTGGGAGTACGACACGATCCGCAGGTTTGCCCGGAGGCACTTCGGTGAATTCTGTGGCTATGCGCAGGAATACCTCTTTGCCTCACGACTGGACTGACCAAAAATAAAAAAAATGTATCCAGATTATGTCCCGATATCCCAGCTGCAGAGATAGGCTTTCTGTTCCTCGCTCATCTCATCGATGGCAAGCCCGAGGCACGAGATCTTGAGCCGGGCAACCTGTTCATCTATTTCCCGCGGGACCTCGTAGACGCCGGCGGTGAGGCCTGCCCCGTTCTCTGCGATATGCCGGGCACAGAGCGCCTGCAGCGCGAAGCTCAGGTCCATCACCTCGATAGGATGCCCCATCCCCTTGGGCGTGGCGAGGTTCACGAGCCTTCCTTCCGCAAGGACATGGACGGACTTTCCGCTGATGATAAAAGTCTCGATGCCGTCCCTCCGGATGACCCTGTCGGCGTGCTGCCCGAGGTAGTCCATATCAATCTCGACATTGAAGTGACCGGCATTTGCCAGGATCGCCCCGTCTTTTAATTTCCTGAAATGGCGGGCGGTGATGACCTTTGTATTCCCAGTTGTCGTGATGAAAATATCCCCGGCCTCTGCCGCCTTGTCCATGGTCATGACCAGAAACCCGTCCATGTGGGCTTCGAGCGCCCGGCGCGGATCAACTTCCGTGACGATGACCTTCGCCCCGAGGCCGTGCGCCTTCCGCGCAAGCCCCCTCCCGCAGTAGCCGTACCCGGCGACCACCACGAATTTCCCGGCGACCAGCGTGTTGGTCGTTATCATGATGGAGGAAAGCGCGCTCTCCCCGGTGCCATGGACGTTGTCAAAAAAGCGCTTCATCGGGGTGTCATTGACCGCGATCACGGGAAACTCGAGTTTTCCTTCCGCTGCCATCGCCCTGAGGCGGTGGATGCCGGTGGTCGTCTCCTCGCACCCCCCGATGATGTTCTTGAGGAGGTCGCGCCGTTTTGTATGGAGGTAGTGGATCAGGTCCATCCCGTCATCGATAGTGATGCCGGGAGAGGCAGAGAGCACCTTTTCAATCGCCGCATAGTACTCCTCGACCGTGCACGCCCGCTTCGCATAACAGTGGACGTTTTTGATATGATTGAGCGCTTCTGCTACATCATCCTGTGTTGAGAGCGGGTTGCAGCCGGTGATGTAGACCTTAGCACCGCCCGCTGCAAGGGTAGAGACAAGGTTTGCCGTCTTAGCCTCCACGTGGAGCGCCATGCCAATCGTCATGCCGGCAAACGGTTTATCCTTTGCAAACTGTTTCGTTATCCCGGCGAGCACCGGCATGTACTGCGCCGCCCATTCGATCTTCAGTGTTCCCGAATCCATTGACGCACCACCCGGTATACATTGGCCTGCGGCCATGCCCTGAATTTACGTACCATATCATTGAGCACCCGGCAGGACATAAAAACTCGTACGGCAACAGAGAAAATTAGAAGCACCGGGTCATCGCAGTCTTGTACCATGGTACTTACCAAGCGGATCATCCCGTGCCTTGACTTAAAGGACGGCAGGGTCGTCAAAGGGACACACTTTGTGGAGCTGCGTG
>Ga0315275_10003655_pt1 | contig 14221 bp, 10 predicted proteins | sample YL17G03_0_MG_FD_205557 | JGI IMG/M metagenome (GOLD analysis project Ga0315275, IMG submission 205557) | Sediment microbial communities from Yellowstone Lake, YNP, Wyoming, USA - YL17G03_0 | ecosystem: Environmental > Aquatic > Freshwater > Lake > Sediment | place: USA: Wyoming | collected... | reverse complement strand
CTGTCCCAGGTTCTGGAATTATGTCAACTCATCCACGTCAGCGGCCGCGGCGACCACCCCTGGCTCGAAGGCCTGCACCAGGCCCTGCCCGAGCGCCTGCGCCACCGCTACCACCTCCACCCCTACTTGTACGAAGACCTACCCTGGGCCATGGCCGCCGCCGACCTGGCCGTCATGCGCTCCGGCGCCTCGGTGATGGGCGAGCTGCCGGCGCTGGGCCTACCAGCCGTCCTGGTGCCCTACCCTTACGCCGGCGGCCACCAGCGCTTCAACGCTCACTACCTGGCCGATGCCGGCGCCGCCCTCGTGGTGGAGAACGACAAGCTCAACGGCCTTCTCCCGCTGGTGGGCGAGCTCCTGGCCGATGAGCGGCGCCGCGCCGCGATGGCCGAGGCTGCCCGCCGCCTGGCCCGCCCCGACGCCGCCCGCGACATCGCCCGCATCCTGCTGGAGGCGGCGCGATGAGCGAAGCGCCCATACCCCGTCGCGTCCACCTGGTGGGTATCGGCGGCATCCACATGTCCGCCATCGCTCGCATCCTCCTGGCCTCGGGCCACCAGGTCTCGGGCTCTGACGTCAAGCTCTCGCCCCTGACCGACCGCCTGCGGGAGCTGGGCGCCACCGTCCGCCAGGGGCACGATGCCTCCCACCTGTGCGACGCCGAGCTCGTGGTGTACACCGCTGCCGCCCACGCCGAGAACCCGGAGCTGGTCGAGGCCCGCCGCCGCGGCCTGCCCGTCCTCCAACGAGCAGAGATGGTGGCCCGCTTCATGGCCGGGCGCCGGGCTATCGCCGTGGCGGGTTGCCACGGCAAGACCAGCACCACCGCCCTCATCGCCTTCATCCTGCGCCGGGCCGGCCGCGACCCCACCTTCCTGGTGGGCGGCGAGATGGTGGACCTGGCGACCAACGCCGAGGCCGGTAGCGGCCAGGAGATCGTGGTGGAGGCTGACGAGTTCGCCGGCGCCTTCCTCCACTACCACCCTCAGATCGCCGTGGTCACCAACATCGAGCCCGACCACCTGGACTACTACGGCAGCTTTCCCCGCCTGCTGGCCGCCTTCCGCCAGTTCCTGTCGCAGGTGCCCGCCGACGGCACCATCGTCGCCTGCGCCGACGACCCCACCCTTCGCGAGATGCTCGCGCACTCCGAGCAGCACCCGCCCATACGCGCCCACGTCGTCCGCTATGGGGTGACGGAAGACGCAGAATTTTTCACAAAAAATCTTTTGAGAAAGGATGTAGGCGGGTTCTCTTTTCTGCTACAATACCACGGAGAGCCTGTTGGCTCCTTCGAGACGGGTCTGGCTGGCATTCATCAAGTGAGGAACGCTCTGGCTGCTATTGCTGTTGCCAGCGTGTTGGAGTTGCCCGAGGAGGCCGTGCGCGACGCCGTCGCTCGCTTCCGGGGAGTGCAGCGCCGCTTCCAGCACATCGGCGACGCGGCCGGCGTAACCGTCATGGACGACTACGCCCACCACCCCACTGAGGTCCGCGCCACCATCGCCGCTGCCGTCCAGCGCTTCCCCGGCCGGCGCCTCGTCTGCCTCTTCCAGCCTCACACCTATACCCGCACCCGCTATCTGCTGGACGGTTTCCGCGCCTGCTTCCAAGGGGTGGACGAACTGCTCATCGCCGAGACCTACGCCGCGCGCGAGGAGCCATCCGCCGGCATGAGCGCCCACGAGCTGGCCGACCTGCTGGAGGACCCGCCTGCCCGCTACGTCGGTAGCCTGGCCGAAGCGCCGGCGGCAGTGCTGGCGATGCTACGGCCCGGCGATGTCTTCTTCACCATCGGCGCCGGCAACGTGGACGAGGTGGGGCCGAAGGTGCTGGAAGGACTGAGACAGGGACAATGGACAAAGAGTTCCTGACCGATCTGCGCGCCCAGGGCGCGCCGGTGGCCGTTCGCCTGAACGAGCCCATGGCCCGCCACACCACCTTCGGCATCGGCGGGCCGGCCGACTGCTACGCCGTGGCCGCCACCGAGGAGCATCTGCTGGCCCTCACCGACATCGCCCGCCGCCACGGAGTCCCCTTCTTCGTCCTCGGCTCCGGCAGCAACATCCTCGTGGGCGACGACGGCATCCGCGGCCTAGTCATCGAAAACCGCCACACCCGGTGGGAGGAGCCCGTTCCCCAGGCCGGCGGCGGCTTCCGGCTGCGCTCGGCCTCGGGCGCCAGCTTCGCGGCCTTGGCCCGCAGGCTCGCCGGGGCCGGTCTGGCCGGCCTGGAGTGGGCCTGCGGCATCCCAGGCACCCTCGGCGGCGCCGTCGTTTACAACGCCGGCGCCTACGGCGGCTGCCTGGCCGACCTCCTGCTCAGCGTGCGGGTAGCCAACGGCGAGCGCGCCACAGAGATAGCGGCCTCGGAGCTGGCGCTGGGCTATCGCGGCAGCGCCTTCACCCGCGGCATTTTGGCCGGCAAGCTCGTCCTCTCCGCCGACCTGCTGTTACACCAGGGCGATGCCGCCGCCCTAACCCAGCGCATCACCGAGTTAGACGCCCGCCGCCTGGCGGCCCAGCCGCGGGGGCGCAACGCCGGCTCCATCTTCAAGAACACACCCGAGCACCCGGCCTGGTGGCTCATCGACCAGGTGGGCCTGCGCGGCCACCGCATCGGCGACGCCCAGATTTCGGCCCGCCACACAAACTTCTTCGTCAACCGTGGCCGCGCCCGCGCCGCCGACGTCGTGGCCCTCATGGACCTGGCCCGCCAGCGGGTCGAGGAACGCTTCGACATCCGCCTGGAGGCGGAGGTCGCGCTGGTGGGGGAGGGCTTCGGTGGCTAGCCCCCTGCGCGTAGGCATCCTCTTCGGCGGCCGCTCGGCGGAGCACGAGGTGTCCGTCGTCTCCGCCCAGGGCGTCATGGGCGCCATCGACCGAGAGCGCTTCCAGGTCGTGCCCTTGGGCGTCACCAAGGACGGCGCCTGGCTCACCCCGGAGGAGACGCGCGACGCTCTGGTCGCCATCAACGCCGAACGCTTGGCCAGCCTGACCGCCTCGCCGGCGGCGGCCGGCGTCATCGGGCCCCGGGTGCTGGCCACCCTGGGCGAACTGGACGTGGTCTTCCCCCTGGTGCACGGCACCTTCGGTGAGGACGGCACCCTTCAGGGCTTCCTGGAGATGCTGGACGTGGCCTACGTGGGCGCCGGCGTCGCCGCCAGCGCCGTGGGCATGGACAAGGCCCTCCAGCAGATGATCCTCCGCCAGGCGGGGCTGCCCGTGCCACAGTCGCTCGTCGTAACCGCCAGCCGCTGGCAGGAGGAGGGCCCGGCCCTGGCCCGCGACGTGGAAGCACAGTTGGGCTACCCCTGTTTTGTCAAGCCGGCCAACAGCGGCAGCAGCATCGGCACCACCAAGGTGCGCTCGCGCGAAGACCTGGCCGGCGCCATGACCGAGGCCTTCCGCTACGACCGCAAGGCGCTCGTCGAGCAGGCCATCGAGGGGCGGCAGGTGGAGTGCAGTGTGCTGGGCAACGACCACCCACAGGCGTCGCCGCTGGGCGAGATCGTCTTCACGCGCGAGTTCTACGACTACGTCGCGAAGTACAAGGACCCGACAACGAGGCTCGTCATCCCAGCGGAGCTCCCGCCGGACCTGGCCCGCAGCCTGCAGGCCATGGCCATCGCCGCCTTCCAGGCCGTCGACTGCGCCGGCATGGGCCGGGTGGACTTTTTCCTCGGCGCCAATGACGAGCCCTACCTGAACGAGATCAACACCATCCCCGGCTTCACGCCCGTCAGCATGTACCCCAAGCTCTGGGAGGCCGCCGGCCTCTCCTACCGCGACCTCATCACGCGGCTCATCGAGCTGGGGCTGGAGCGCCATCGCGAGAGGCAGGAACGTGTCTAGCCAGGACCGGCTACCGCCACCCCGCCGTCCCCTGCGCGGGCACGTCCTCCTGGACGAGGACGAAGAACCCGGTGGCCCCCACCTCTGGCGGCGTCTGCTCATCATCCCCCTGCTGGCAGTGCTGGTCGGGGGAGCCCTGGCTCTCTACTTCTCGCCCCTCTTGCGGGTGCACCAGGTGGAGGTAGTGGGGACCAAGACCGTGGACGCCTATGCCCTGGCCCAAGCCTCCGGCCTCAAGGGCCGCAGCATGCTCAGTACCCGCCTCTCGGAAGTGGAAGAGAAGCTGTCCGCTCAGCCCATGATCAAGAGCGTGCGGGCCGAACGCATCTGGCCCGATACCGTCCGCCTGGTCGTCGAGGAGCGCGAACCCTGGGGCTACTGGCACACCTCCGACGGCGACTTCGTGGTGGACAGCGACGGCGTCGTCCTGGAGGGCGTATCGCCCCCTTCCGAAGGACTCATCATCTATCAGGAGAACGTCACCAAGACCTTCAAGCCGGGCGACCGAGTGGACGCCGACGCCGTCCGCCTGGCCAAGCAGCTTATGGAGTACTCCGCCGCCGCCCTCGATCTGGCGGTGGTGCGCCTGGAGTACAACGACCGCGAGGGTCTTTCCCTGGTCACCAACGCCAACTATCGCGTTGTGCTGGGGGACAGCCACAGTCTGGACTACAAGCTGGCCGTTTGGGAAGCACTGGAGCAGAGGCTGGGCCGCGAGCAGATCCGGGGACACGTCCTCGATCTTAGGTTCGGAGACAGGCCCTCCCTTCGCTGAAGAGGGAGGTGGTTGATGTATCGGAACGGCACTCTGGCAGCGATAGACGTAGGGAGCACCAAGGTCTGCACCCTGGTAGGCGAGCTCACGCCCGAGGGCGAGATGCGCATCGTGGGCGTGGGTATCGCCCCCACTGCCGGCATCAAGAAGGGGATGGTGGACAACATCCAGCAGGCCACCGAGTCCATCCTCAACTCCCTGGAGAAGGCCGAACGCTCCAGCGGCACGCGCATCGTCTCCGCCCAGGTGAGCATCGGCGGCAGCCACATCAGCGCCATCATCAATCGCGCCGTAGTCGCCATCCCCGGCCGCAACCGGCCCATCGGCCCTGACGACGTGGCCCGCGTGCTGGAGGCCGCCGGCGGTATGAGCATCCCCAGCGACCGCCAGGTGCTCCACGTCATCCCCCGCTACTTCGTGGTGGACGGCCAGGACCACGTCAGCGACCCCGTGGGCATGTTCGGCCAGCGGCTGGACGTGGAGACACTGGTTATCACCGGCGCGGTCAACGCCATCCAGAACCTCACCAAGTGCGTGGAAGGCGCCGGCGTGCAGGTTGAAGACTTGGTGGCCGGCGGGCTGGCCAGCGCCGAGGCCGTCCTGGAGCCGGAGGAGAAGGAGCAGGGCGTGGTCCTGGCAGACGTGGGCGGCGGCACCACCGACGTCTGCCTCTTCACCGACGGCAGCCCCTACCACCTGGGCGTCCTTCAGGTCAGCGGCGACCACCTCACCAAGGACCTGGGGGCCGGTCTGCGCGCCCCCGCCCGCGCCGCCGAGGAGGCCAAGATCGCCTTTGGCCATGCCATTCCCAGCACCATCGACTCCGAAGAACTAGTGGACATCGAGGCCTTCGGCAGTGAGCGCCGCCGGACCGTCTCACGCCGCCGCCTGGCGGAGATCCTCCAGGCCCGCGTCGAGGAGACGCTCGAGATGATCTACATGGACGTCCGCCGCGCCGGCATCGACGACATGCTAGCCGCTGGCCTGGTGCTCACCGGCGGCAGCGCCAACCTGCCCGGCATCGATACCCTGGCCGAACAGGTGCTGCGCATGCCCGCCCGCATCGGGGTGCCGCGCGGCATCCAGGGCCTGTCGGACATCCTGGCCAACCCGTCCTACGCCACACCCGTGGGCCTGCTGCACTGGGCCCAGCGCCAGCAGCCGGTCAACGGCCGCAAGCATCGCGAGAAGAGGCCGCCCGGCGCCCGCAGCGACTTGCTGGGCACCATCGGCCGCTGGCTTAAGATCCTGCTGCCCCAATAGTGACGGTGGAGTGAAGGAGATTCGATGACAACGATTCGGGGAAAGGAGGTCAAGGTGGCCAACAAGAACGCTACCGATGGTCTGCCGCCCATCAAGGTGGTAGGCGTGGGCGGCGGTGGCTGCAACGCCGTCAACCGCATGATCGAGGCGCGAGTGGCCGGCGTCGAGTTCGTGGGCATCAACACCGACGCCCAGGCGCTCGTGGGCTGCCAAGCCGAGTCGCGCCTGCGTATCGGCGAGCGCCTCACCCGCGGCCTCGGCGTGGGCGGCGATGCCCTCCAGGGCCAGCGCGCCGCCGAGGAGAGCCGCGACGAGATCGTGGACGCCATCAAGGGCGCCGACATGATCTTCGTCACGGCGGGCATGGGCGGCGGCACCGGCACCGGCGCCGCGCCCGTCGTGGCCGAAGCCGCCAAGGAAACGGGCGCCCTCACGGTAGCCGTGGTCACCAAGCCCTTCGCCTTCGAGGGCTCCCGCCGCCGCATGCAGGCCGAGGACGGCATCTCCCAACTCCGCGACCACGTGGACACCCTCATCGTCATCCCCAACGACCGCCTACTGGCCATCTGCGACCAGAAAACCACCGTCGCCGAGGCCTTCCGGGCCGCCGACGACATCCTCCGCCAGAGCATCCAGGGCATCTCCGAGATCGTCACCACCCGCGGCGACATCAACGTGGACTTCGCCGACGTGCGGCGGATCATGCGCGAGGCCGGCCCAGCCCTCATCGCTATCGGCCGCGGCTCCGGTGACAACCGAGCGGTGGAGGCGGCCCGCGCCGCCATCACCAGTCCCCTCCTGGACGTGAGCATCCACGGCGCCCGTGGCGTCCTCTTCAACTTCACCGCCTCCGCCAACCTGGGCCTGCACGAGCTGAACATGGCCGCCCAGGTCATCGCCGAGGTGGTGGACCCCGAAGCGGAGATCATCTTCGGCATCGGCACCGACCCGGATCTGGGTGACGACGTGAAGCTCACCCTCATCGCCGTGGGCTTCTCCACCCCGGAGCTGTTCGAGCAGGCGACCCGCGAGGAGCGCCTCCGCCAGTTCCGCGTGGAATCTCTCCACCAGGGCCAGCACGACATCGTCGACACAGAGCTACCGACTTTTTTGCGCCGCCCGGCGGTCCACCGTTAAGGGGGAACGGCTCACCGGGCGTTAGACGCTGATATCATCTGGCATCCGCCACAAACCCCCTCCCCAGCAGCGGGCCTGTGGCCAGGACAGGCCCGCTGCTGTATTTAGCGCCAAGCAGAAGGACAGATGTAGGGGCGACCTGAAGGTCGCCCGCTAGGGCTTCAGCGTGGCTTGTGTCGGCCACCGCGGATGGCCCTGGAGGCCTAAAGGCCTCCCCTACAGTGACATCACGTACTGCCCACCCCCGCTCTCCCTTGCTCCCACGCCCCGGGCGGGCTATCGTAGGGCTGAAGCGAGAGCGGGTTCCAGGCAGGAGGGTCGCCATGGGCGCCAACGTCGATTACCGCGGTCGGTTGAGCAAGATCCAGGCCCGAATGGAGGAGAAGGGAATCGACGCCCTCGTCGCCACCCGCCTCAGCACCGTGGGCTACGTCTTCGGCGGGTTCGTGCCCTGGCGCAGCATCGCCATCGTCCCCCGCCAGGGCGAGCCGGAGCTGTACGTCCCCGGCCTCGACGCCGAGCGCCTGAAGGACGACTGCTTCTTCAAGAACGTCAACCTGGCGGCGCCCTTCCCCGGCATGACCATCTGGGACCAGGCACTCTCTTTCCTCCGGGCCCGAGGGCTCGAGAACGGCGCCATCGGCGTGGAGCTGGGCCTCTCGCCCATCCGCATCGAGACCTTCCTCCTGGCGAGCGAGCAAGACCTGCTACGGGGCGCCTTCCCCGAGGCGTCTTTCGTCAGCGCCACCGATATGCTGAACGACCTCTTCCTCATCAAGGACGACGGGGAGATCGACGCCTTCCGGCGGGCGGCCGAGATCTGTGACCTGGGCATGGCCACCGCCCTCCGGGGGCTGCGCGTGGGCATGACCGAGACCGAGGTCGCTGGCATCGCCGAGTACGCCATGCGCGCCGCCGGCAACGAGCTCAACTGGACCTTCACCGGCGGCCAGGAGATTGCCTCCGGCTACCGAACCGCCTACAACTGGGGCGGCTGTACCCCGCCCACCCGCAAGCGCATCCAGCCCGGCGACAACGTGGTCCTAGACCTGCACTGCATGTACAACCTCTACCTGGGCGACCTCTCCCACAACGCCATCATGGGTCAGCCCACGCCCGCCCAGAAGGAGCTGGCCGACGTCTACGTGGCCGCCTGCCACGTAGTGTTGGACAACCTGCGCCCGGGCAACACCTTCGGCGAAGTGGCCCAGAAGGTGGAGGCTTTCCTGGACAAGACCGGCTATCGCCAGTACGCCCTGCCGGGCTACGGCCACGGCATCGGCATCATCGGCAACGAGTGGTATCCGGTCATCATCAACTCTACCGTCCCCTGCGAATCGAACGCCGGCCTCGTCCTCCAGCCGAACATGATCGAGATCGCCGCCATCGTCCTCAACAAGCCCGGCGTGGGCGGCATGCGCATGGAGGTGCCCGTCCTCATCACCCGCGACGGCAACGAGCCGCTGAACAAGACGCCGATAGAGCCCACGGTGATCGAGATCTAGCGCCCGTCCGCTCACCGTCGCGTAGGGGCGCTGCTCGCTGCGCCCCACGGGGCGAGGCAAGCGTCGCCCCTACTTAGGGCGACAGGGCGCGGCCGTCGCTCCACCGCTCGTGGTGAGCTTCACCCGCTCGTCCTGCCTGCCCGCCTCTGGCGGGAGCTTGTCGAAGGATGAGCGGACCATCCGCTGTCCTCACTGGCCCTGCACCGTCAGCTCAAAATCGCGCCAAGACAGCAACGAACCGGTGATCCGGTTTCCGGCAAGCGTCCCCTCCCAAGGATTTGGCTGCAATCTGGGACCCTCGGTACTGCAGGACAGCACATATTCAGTGTAGGTACCCTCAAGCTTCCCCGTTGCCGGGGTGTAGGTGCCGGTCAAGGTGGTATCCCACCTCCAGATGCAGGGATCACCAAAAGTATCGACGCCGGTGTATTGGAATACCCCCGTACCGCCAACTGTCCCGCCGGCGCTGTTGAAGTGGAGCTCGATGAAGTTCTCAGTCGGTGGGTTATCCCATTGATTGGGGAAGAACTTCCCCACCGCCGTCAGCGGCTTCGCCTGCGGCGTTGGCGTCGCCGTGGGCTGAGGCGTCGGCGTCTCCGTGGGCTGCGGCTCTGGCGTCGGCGTCTCCGCGGGCTCCGGTGCAGGCGTCTCCGTGTCCTGGGGTGCTGGCGTCTCCGTCTCCTCTGCTGCGGGTGTCTCCGTCTCTTCTGCTGCGGGCGTCTCCGTCTCCTCGGGCGCCGATGTCTCCGTTGCCTCCTCCGTGGGCACCGGCGTTTCCGCTACCAGCGTGGCGGTGCGAACTGGCGTGAAGACGAACGTTGCGGTGGCAGTCAGCCCGGCAGCCGCACCTCCCGGCGTGGGGACGATCTGTGGGACGGCCGCGACGGCTTTTTTCGCGAAGAAGTCTGCGAACTTGTCGATGACCTCGTCTGTGAACTGCGGTAGGTCGGCGGCGCGTTCCTTCAGGTCCTTTTTTATCTTGTCCGCGATCATCTCTTCGTACTGCTCGCGGGCCGTCCCCTCCAATGCCGAAGGCCAGTTCTCGGCCAGCTTCCTGGCGTACTTGTCCCACTCCTTCGTCTTCCCGACTAGGTCAAGGGCCTTCCCCATCCCCGGCACCTTCTTGTACGCCTCGGCCTCGAACTCCACTCCCTTGTTCAGGCCCTCCGTGCCCTCTCGCGCCAGCACGTCGATGGGTCTCTGCCCTGCGCTCCTCGCCGCCTCTGGATCCGCCGAGTAGACCTGCCCGTATATGGCCGCTAGCTCGTGATCGAGCTTGCCCTGCCTGACTTCTTCCATCCAACTATTGAAGTCCCAGGCATCGCCCGTCAGTCGGACCGGCGTGTCCTTGAACACCTGCTCTCGATCCGCTTCGGGGATCTGCTCGGCGATTGCGAGGATGCGTTCGCGCTGACCCTCGCCCGTTGCGCGCTTCATCCAGCCCAGGAAGCTGTCGCCCCCGAAGAGCCACTCGTCGGCCTTCTTCTTGAAGAACTCCCATGGCCCCGGCGGAGGTGCCCACCGAGAGCGCACGTACGACGCACTCGCGGAGACCGTCGCGCCGGCCTCGATCTGGGAGAGAGCTAACCGCAAGGCATCTTCCTGCGCCCCAATCTCAGCGTACATTTCGAATAGGGCCTCGACGTCTGTGGCGTCGACCTCGACGCCGGAATCGAACGGGGGCAGCTCGAACCCACCGCTGACGATCTCCAGGAAGGCGTACTCCGCCAACTCCACGTCCACCAGGAAGTTGGCGATCGCCCTCAGCGGTTCGGCGCGCTGCGCGTCCGCCACGCCGCCCGCCGCGGCCAGGGATGGAGGAAGATCCACAGCCTCGCCGTCCTTGACGGTCACCGCCCCCAGCGAGACCACTACGTCATCCTGGTCCAGCGCCTGGATGTAGTAGCGACCCGCCGGCAGCCAAAAGGGCTCCTCAGCCGGCTCGCCAACGTAGGCGCTCATCAGAGGGGAGCCCTCGTCCAGGCGGAAGGCGACGGCCAGCACGCCGGCCTCCTCGCCCCCACCACCGCAGCTAGCGAAGAGAGCCGTCAGCGCGGCCAGGGCCAGCACAAGAATGCCTCGATGCTTCATGACTCGCTCTCCTCCTGGAACCGTCTCCCCCATTGCTGGCGCCGGGCCGCCGGCGCCCTCATCGGCGCCAAGGATTTACAGGCCTCGGATGTAGCTTCCCGCTGTCTCCACTCTGACGAGGAGACCACACCCGTCACAGCAACACGTGCAGGCGCACGAAAACATCGATTCTTCCCCGCTCACTTCGACGTAGTCGCCGGCGGCCACCGGCACGTACTCCGCGAAGTACAAGACATCGATGGTCTCTCCCGGCACGTAGCCGTAGAACCCACAGCCTCCGTCCACCTGCTCCATCTTAAGGACCTCGTCCACCTCCACTTGCACCACCCACCACGAGTAACCGCAAGGCCCCCCCATGGGTTCCTGCTTCTCAGGCTGGCCCACCACAAATCCCCTGAAGACGATGGGGCCGGTTGGCGCCGGCGGAGGTGTAGGGGTCGCGATCGGTGTTGGCGTCGGCGTGGGGACAGGAGTGGGCGCCACGGTCACCACGATGGTCGGTGGCGGGGCGGTCGTGGGCACGACCGTCGGCTGAGGCACCTCGGTCGGCTGGGGGGCTGCTGTCTGGGCAGGCGCTGCAGTCGCTGGTGTCGCGGTCGGGGTGTGAGTGGGCAGAGTGGGCCGCTGGACGAGGTCGCGGCGCGGCGTCGCGCTGGCGGCTGCCCCGGCGGGCGTCCTGGTCGGCGTCTTGGTCGCCGCAGCGGTGGCCGCGGGCGTACCCGTGGCGGTGGGCTCCTCTTCCGCCTCCTCCTCCGTCGTACAGGCGCTTAGGAGTAGCACGCCGCCCAAGATCAGGACTGTCGCTAGCAAGGCACGCATAGCCAGTCTCCTTCGACCCCCTTCATACCCTTCCTTTGCTGGAACACCATCGTTCCTTTTGTCACTATCGGGCCGGCACCGCCATCCTAGTCGCAGGCGCGCTGGTTGGCAAGGGCGAAATCAGCCTTTATGCCGCAGCCTTCAGGGTGCGGTGTCAAGGCTCCCTCCACCACAAAATATAGGGCCTAGGCCATTGACAGGCCCAACATCTTGTGCTATCTTAACCCTCGCCCCCTCTGGGGCGGCCGATAGGTTCTGGGTTCTACGCATGAACTGCCCTTATTGCGGTTTCGAAGACTCCAAGGTCATCGACTCGCGCGCCAGCGAGGGCGGCATCCGCCGCCGCCGCCAGTGCTTCGCCTGCGGCCAGCGCTTCTCCACCATCGAGCGCACGGAGCTGGGCGTCCTCCTCGTCGCCAAGAAGGATGGCCGCCGCGAGGAGTTCTCGCGCGACAAGATCCTCCTGGGCGTGCGCCGGGCCTGCGAGAAGCGCCCCATCCCCCTGGGCGCCATCGAAACCCTGGTGGACGACGTCGAGACCCGCACCCACGCCCTGGGCAAGGCCGAGGTCCCCACCCGCTTCATCGGCGAACTGGTGATGGAGCGCCTGCGCGACCTGGACGACGTGGCTTACATCCGCTTCGCCAGCGTCTACCGCGCCTTCCGCGACGTGGAGGACCTGAAGGAGGAGCTGGCCGCCCTGGAGCGCGGCCGCACCCCGGCCACGTCCAGCCAGCAGCTCCCGCTCCTGCCGGCCGAGGCCCTCGAAGGGGCGGCGCCGCCCCGACGGCGCCGGGCTCGCCTACGGGCGGTGCCGGCCGGCGGGCCGGCCGCCCGCGCGCAGCCGACCACCACGGCCAAGAAGCAAGCACGATCCGTAGGATAGGAGAGCCCAACCGGTGCTACTGCACGCTGTTTCGAGATTCTTGCGGCACCGCCCCGTGAACGGGGCGGCATGCATGCCCCCGCCTAAAGGCGGGGGTGGGAAACGATCCTAGAAGGAGAGCGACCCATCATGACCACCACCTCCGACCGCCGCCTCGTGGAGAAGCGCCATCGCACGCCCATCGTTATCTCCCCCAACGGTCGCGTCGTCCTGGAGCGCCGCTACCTGGCCAAGGACGACCAGGGCCAGCCCGCCGAAACGCCCGAAGACCTCGTCGCCCGCGTGGCCTACAACCTGGCCGAGGCGGAGCTGAACTACAAGCCGCTGGAGGACTTCGACGGCGCCTCTCAGTGGGGAGAGCGCTTCTACGAGATGATGGCCTCCCTGGACTTCCTGCCGAACTCGCCCACCCTCATGAACGCCGGCCGCGAGCTCCAGCAGCTTGCCGCCTGCTTCGTCATCCCCGTCTCCGACTCCATCGACGGCATCTTCGACGCCCTCAAGGCCGCCGCCCTGATCCACAAGTCCGGCGGCGGCACCGGCTTCGGCTTCAGCCGCCTCCGTCCCGAGGGCGACCGCGTCCAGTCCAGCATGGGCATCGCCTCCGGGCCCGTCTCCTTCATGAAGGTCTTCGACGCCGCCACCGAGCAGATCAAGCAGGGCGGCACCCGTCGCGGCGCCAACATGGCCATCCTCGCCGTCGGCCACCCCGACATCGAGGAGTTCGTCGACCTCAAAGCCGACATGACCAGCCTCACCAACTTCAACATCTCCGTCGGCGCCAGCGAGGCCTTCATGGAGGCCGTGAAGCACGAGCGCGACTGGCCCCTGGTGAACCCCCGCTCCGGCGAGGTGGTGCGCAAGGTCTCGGCCCGCGTCCTCTTCCGCAAGGTCGTGGAGAACGCCTGGCGCAACGGCGACCCCGGCCTGGTCTTCCTCGACCGCATGAACCGCGCCCACGCCTGCCCCCACCTGGGCGAGATCGAGGCCACCAACCCCTGCGGCGAGGTGCCCCTGCCTCCCTGGGGCGTCTGCACCCTGGGCTCGATCAACCTCTCCCGCTTCGTCACCGGTCCGACTGGGTCGGACTCCGCAAGGCGGAGCGACGGCCAGAAGAAGGTCGATTTCGATCGCCTCGCTCAGGCGGTGCCGCTGGCCGTGCGCTTCCTGGACAACGTCATCGATATGAACCGCTACCCCCTGCCCCAGATCCGCGATACCGCCCAGAAGGCGCGCAAGATCGGCCTGGGGATCATGGGCTTCGCCGATATGCTCTTCCAGCTCCGCATCCCCTACGCTTCGGAGGAGGCGCTGAAGGTGGCCGAGGCCGTCATGCGCTTCATCCAGCAGAAGGCCAACGACGCCTCGCTGGCCCTGGGCGAGGAGCGCGGCGTGTTCCCCGCCTGGGAAGGCTCCATCTACGACCCCGCCACCGGCGACCCTCGCGGCGGCTACAACTACCGCAACTCCAGCCGCACCACCATCGCTCCCACGGGCACTATCTCCATCATCGCCGACTGCTCGTCGGGCATCGAGCCCCTGTTCTCGCTGGCCTTCACCCGCCAGCACTTCCTCGACCCCAAGGACCCCTCCAAGCTCACCCAGCTCACCGAGGTCAACAAGCACTTCCTCCAGGTGGCCAAGGACGAAGGCTTCTACTCGGAGGAGCTCATGGAGTACCTGGCAAGCGGGGGCAAGCTAGCGGAGCGGCCCGAGGTGCCGCAGTGGGCGAAGGATGTCTTCGTCACCGCCCACGACATCTCACCCGAATGGCACGTGCGCATGCAGGCCGCCTTCCAGAAGCACACCGACGACGCCGTCTCCAAGACCATCAACTTCCCCGTCGAAGCCACCGTGGACGACGTGGGCAAGGCCTACTGGCTGGCCTACG
>Ga0315275_10003654_pt1 | contig 14223 bp, 10 predicted proteins | sample YL17G03_0_MG_FD_205557 | JGI IMG/M metagenome (GOLD analysis project Ga0315275, IMG submission 205557) | Sediment microbial communities from Yellowstone Lake, YNP, Wyoming, USA - YL17G03_0 | ecosystem: Environmental > Aquatic > Freshwater > Lake > Sediment | place: USA: Wyoming | collected... | reverse complement strand
CCCTGGCGCACGGCATCGAGCGTCGGGACTGCCATGGAAGCAAGGCCTTGCAGATATGAGATGAATGCCTCTGGACTTGAAGTCATTCGCTCTGAGCTTTGGACCGGGACGTCCATCCCCATCGCCTTGAACATGTCGGTATTGGTTTGCGCGGCCAGCCGACCAACGTCCAGAAGGTTCGCTTGTGCAGTCGATTGCCACATCGTTTTGCCTTCGGTGACCTCAATAACCTGGGCCTTCAGGATAACCGTCGTGCCATTCAGGGAGACTGTGCCGCGAACGATGTGACTCATGCCCAATTTTGCTGCGGCTTCTCGGGGATTCGCCCCTTCCTCGGCAAGGACTTTCGCACTGATGGGAGAGACAGCAATCATTTCGGGAACTCGTGCAACACATCCGCCGACCATGATTGAGAGCGCCTCCCCGATGTAACTTTGATCTGCGTGTTCCGTTGTGAACGGGAGGACAGCGATCGCTGAAGGTGGTCTGAGATGACTTTGTGTGAGCAGAAATATGGAAATGATCACAACAAGAACAACTACCCCGAAGCCGATGCCCATATAGATCTTCATCTTGTTTGGCTCGGGCGGCTGTTCCGTGAACGGGTAGGCGTCTTCGAGGGCCGAGTCGGAAAGGCCGTCCACACCCGGTACATCCGGTTGCTGATTCAGAAGCTCTTCCCGTACCCGATCTGCCTCTGCCATCGCTTCAAGTCTCATCAGCTCGAGGCGAGCCTCTTCAGCGGACAAAATTTGCTCTTCGAGTTCCTTCGCCTGTTGGTTGTTCGGATCGATATCGTATACTTCCTGAAGAGTATTCAGGGCCTCTGGATACTGATCGTACTCAACATATTGTATCGCGTGATCGATGTGCTGCTGTATGCGTTGCTGTCGTTCCTCTTCCTTACGCTTCTTCTCTTCCCGGACCCGACGACGACGGTTTTCCTCTTCGAACCGCGCGCGCTGCTCCTCGATCTGCAAGACAAGCATTTGTGCATCGTAGTGCATCTGCACGATCTTGAAGATCTCTCTGATCTCTTCTTCGGCCTTGTCCAGCTCTCCCGAACGGAAATACTCTTCCGCTTTTGAAAAGCGTGCGTCTGCCCGGGTCTGTTTCTCTGCCTCTTCGCGTCGCCGGTCCTCATCGACCTTTCGTTTCGCTGCCTCGACCCGATCGGCCTCCTCTTCCTCTTGGGATGAAAGGAGCTCTGCGCGGCCCCGGGATTGAACCAACTTGGCAGTCTCTGACGGCTCGGAGAATTCAGAAATGGAGTCGATAAGAAGCTCGAACACTTCAACCGGTTCAGCAATGTTCTTGAGTTCTATGGAGCCGATGCTGAAGGCTCGGATCGGCATCTTGTTCTTCACCTGGTTGTAGATGTCGGCTGAGACGCAGATGCGGGTAGGTTCGGTGATAGATTCAATGCGGGCCGCGATATTTACGCCGTCGCCATAGATGTCATTTCCGACGGTAATGACATCACCAAGGTGGATGCCGACGCGGATCTGGATTTTGTCAAACTCTGACTTGCCCTGATTATAATTCCAGAATTGTTCCTGAGCTTCGATGGCGCAACGAACTGCATTCACAGCACTGGAGAAATCGACCATAAAGGAATCGCCGAGCGATTTGATGATGGCCCCGCCAAATTTCAAAACGACATCCCGGACTAGGCCGTCGTGGACTTTCAGTAGCTCCATAGCGGCGATTTCATTCTCGCTCATCTTCTTGGAAAAATCCCTCACGTCTGTAAACATGATCGCCGCAAGTTTGCGGGTTCCGCCTTCTGGATTCGAAGCCATGGTCGATGCGCTGTGGTGTTAACGGTTGAGCATAATTAGAGAAGGGAAGAACACTCTGTCGGCAGGTAGCCGCAGAATTCCCAGGCAATCTTGATCGTTTCCCCTTGTGGGCGGAAGAAAAGGCCCGTCTTCTTTTGCAACCAAGATATTCACTACTAAGCGGAATGTCAACATGGAGCTCGCCCATGCCCACGACAGGACAATAACAAAGGTGGGAGAGCGATTGTGTGAATATCCTCTGATCAGTGAGGCATGTAGTAACGGGTCACGTACTCTGCCACCATGCGGTCGGTGTTGTAGACGGGCACCAGGAATCGCATAGCATTGCGAATGCGTCTGATCCACACCTTGGGTATCCCCTGGCTGTCACGGCGATAGAATTCGGGAATAACCTGCTCGGTGAGTGTTCGATAGAGGTTTTCAAAATCCTTTTCATCCTGCATCTCGAGATCGGTTTCCGAGTGATCCTCACCGATCGACCAGCCATTGGCGCCGTTATATCCTTCCCGCCACCAACCATCCATGATGCTCAGATTAAGTCCGCCATGGATAACGATTTTCTGACCGCTGGTACCGCTTGCTTCCAGGGGCCGGCGCGGAGTATTGAGCCAAACGTCTGCGCCCGATACAAGATGTCTTGCAACATTCATGTCGTAGTTTTCGATGAAGACGACTTTTCCCACAAGCCGAGGATGGCGGGCGATCTCGACAATTCGTTGCATGAATCGCTTGCCTTCATTGTCCCTCGGATGGGCCTTCCCCGCGAAAACGAACTGAATGGGATGGTCAGGATGGTCTACAAGCTCAATGATACGATCGATGTCACGGAAAATGAGCGGCGCTCGCTTGTATGTTGCAAATCGGCGGGCAAAGCCAATCGTGAGAACATCCGGTGAAAGAGCCTGATCTACTGTGGGAGATGGCTCGGCGTCGGAACGATGGAGCTGGACACGCAACCGTTGACGGACGAATTCCACGAGATCACGTCGTAGGATGTAGCGGAGAGCCCAAAGCTCCTCATCTGTGGCAAGGTCACCGTTTTCAAGCTTGCTCCAGTACTGTGGATCCATCAGTTTTGCTGTCCAGTCAACCCCGAGGCGTTTGTTCCAGAATTCGTGAGCCTTTGCAGTGGCCCAGCTGGGAGTGTGGATGCCATTGGTGATGTAGCCAATAGGTACTTCATCCACAGTACGCATTGGGTAGAGTTCCTCCCACATCTCGCGGCTTACCTCGCCGTGCATCTGACTAACGCCGTTCGCGGCACGTGACATTTTGAGCGCGAGTACAGTCATCGTAAACAACTCCTGCTGATCGTTGGCATTCATTCGGCCATAGGTCATGAGTTGATCGTGGTTGAGCCCTGTGTCGCTCCAGAAGCGTCCAAGCGTATGCTGCAAGAGCTCTGAACTAAACCGATCGTGCCCAGCAGGGACGGGTGTATGCGTTGTGAAAATGCAGCGCGCCCTGACATCATCCTGCGCCTGTTGAAAATCCTTCCCCTGCTTGATCTGCTCCCGAAGGAGCTCCAGCGTCAGAAAAGCCGAGTGCCCCTCATTCATGTGAAAAACAGTGGGTTCGATCTGCATCGACCGGAGAAGACGCACTCCCCCGATGCCAAGGACAATCTCCTGCCCGATTCTTGTATCGACATCCCCCCCATACACGTGAGCGGTCAATCCTTGGAAATGCTGATCGTTCTCGGGAAGATTTGTGTCGAGGAGGTAGATGACAGCCCTGCCGACCGGAAGGCGCCAGGTCTGAAAAAAAACTGTACTGTGCCCGATCTCAACCGAGTTGAGGAGCCTTCCACCCGCTTCCTTGGTTACTAGTTCAAGAGGGAGGCGCACTGGGTCATACCGGGGATAAAATTCCTGTTGCCAACCGTCTGCACCGATGTGTTGCTGGAAGTATCCGTTTCGATACAGGAGACTGATTCCAATGAAGGGAATGCCGAGATCGCTCGCCGATTTTGTGTGATCGCCCGAAAGAACACCGAGACCGCCTGAGTATATGGGGAGCGATTCATGTAGCCCGAATTCAGCGCTAAAGTAGGCCACGGGTCCCGAGAACTTCGTTGACTGGCGCGTAGCCCATGTCTCTTTGGCCCCCATGTACGAGTCAAAGTCGTCAAGTACACTCTCGACCTTCTTATGGAAGTCCAAATCGTGCAGCCGGGCGGCGAGTTCGATGTGGGAAACATCATGCAGTACATCAACCGCGCTGTGGCTGGATCGCTCCCAGGTCAGAGGGGAAAGCTCGCGGAAGATCTCTTGCGCTTGTGGATTCCATGTCCACCAAAGATTACGTGCCAGTATCTGTAAACGCTCGGGAATGGATCGATAATCGAAGTTGCTCACTATGTCGTTTTCCGGCGTGAATGAATTGTTCTTGAATTTTCTAAAATGCTAAAAAATGCGCTGAATTACCAGCAAAATTGGCGTAGTACTTCAACTCCGGAGAATCGCTCGCGGTCGAGCGCTGAATTGAAAAAGAGAGGTGGCTATGAAGAGGATTTGAAGCGTCGCAATCTCAAGGAGTTCGACACGACGCTGACAGAACTCATTGCCATCGCGCCGGCGGCTACCATGGGACTCAGAAGCCCGAGCGCTGCCATTGGGATGCCGATCACGTTGTAGATGAAGGCCCAAAAGAGATTCTGCTTGATGGTAAGGATGGTTCGTTCGGAGAGTCTGATTGCCTCGACAACGCCGGCGAGATTACTGTGCATCAAAGTGATATCTGCAGTTTCCATCGCAACGTCGGTTCCTGAGGCCATGGCGATGCTGACATCGGCCTGGGCCAGAGCCGGTGCATCGTTGACGCCGTCACCGACCATTGCAACACGTTCGCCGTTTGCCTGGAGACTCTTGATTTGTAGTGCTTTTTCGTGAGGAAGTACTCCGGATATGAAGGAGTCAACTCCCACTTGCTCAGCAATAGATCCCGCTGTTCGGGGATTGTCACCGGTGATCATGATGACGCGCAAGCCCATCTTCTTGAGTTGATGAATTGCCTCTCGCGATCCGGGTTTCGTCGTGTCAGCGATTCCCATGACTCCTGCCAGCGTGCGGTTGATGGCAATGAAAACCGGAGTCTTTCCCTGCCCGGACAAATCCTGACTGGTTTGTTCAACCGCTTTGATATTCACCCCCACACGTTGCATCATTGTCTCGTTGCCGACGTTAACTTCATCCCCTTGCACAATACCCTGCAACCCGACGCCGGGAAATGAGTCAAACGATGTAACAGGGTCAGCTTCGATGCGAAGACTCTTTGCATATTCCACGATCGCGCGTCCCAGCGGATGCTCAGATTTGTTCTCCACTGAACTTGCGCGATGGAGGAGTACACGCTGATCAAATCCGCCCAACGGGAAACAATCGGTCACGGATGGTTTCCCCTCTGTAATCGTCCCTGTTTTGTCGAGAACGACAGCACGGATATTCTTCGCCCTTTCGAGGCTCTCGGCATTCTTAATGAGGATGCCTCTTGTAGCGCCAAGCCCGGTACCGACCATGATCGCTGTCGGTGTCGCAAGACCCAGAGCACAAGGGCAAGCGATGATCAGGACGGCGATGAAGTTCATCATCGACGACGTGAAAGAAATATGGCCAATAGCATACCAAGCCAGGAATGTCAATACAGCAATGCCTATGACGATCGGTACAAAGACAGCTGCGATCCGGTCTGCCAGCGCCTGAATCGGGGCTTTCGATCCCTGCGCCTCTTCGACCATTCTCACAATGTGGGCAATGACGGTGTCCTTCCCTACGGCCGTTGCCTTGAATTCAATGCTCCCATTTTTGTTCAGCGTGCCGCCGACAACTTTCTCGCCAGCAGTCTTGTCGACAGGCATGCCTTCCCCTGTCACGAGTGATTCATCAATCGAAGTGTATCCGCTTGTGATGATACCGTCAACTGGTATCTTCTCTCCTGGTCGAACGATAATCGTGTCATTGATGGCCAGCTCGGAAACAGGTATATCAAATTCGCCTCCGCTCCTCCGGACCCTCGCTGTTTTCGGCTGCAAATCCAGCAGCATTGTAATCGCATCGGTTGTCCGCTTCTTTGCCCGGGCTTCCAACAATCTGCCCATCAGAATGAGAGTGGTGATCGTCGCTGCAGTATCAAAATAGATGCTGTTTGCGGCGGCAGCGGTGGGAAGCCAACGAGGGAACAAGACGACAATAGAGCTGAAAGCGTACGCTGCCCCCGTGCCGACGGCAACGAGTGTATTCATATCAGCTGAGAAATGTTTTGCCATTTTCCAGGCTGTCGAGAAAAATCGTTTTCCTGGAATCGCAATGACTGCAGTGGTCGCAAGGAACAGGAGCTTATTCACGCTATCCATGGAGAGCGGAGATAATTGCATGAACCAATCCGTCATGCCGACCATACTGATGATCATGATTGGGACAGTCAGCGTCGCGCTGAGAAGCAAATCTGTCTTGAGCTCGCGGTATGCTTTTTCCTGATGTGTGTGTTCGTGCGAGAACGAATCTTTTACTTTCTGATGCTCGATTCTTGCCGGATCTTCGGGGACGAGAAGCTTGTAGCCAGCGTCCTCGACGGCGAGAGCAAGCTGATTGAGATTGGTGACGTTATGATCAAACGACATCGTCACGCGCTCTGTAGCGAGATTGACAACGACCGAGTCAACGCCGTCGACGCGCTGCAGGGCTTTCTCAACACGTGCGACGCAGCTCGCACAGGTCATTCCTTCCACAGGAAGCGTCGATGTCTGGACGGATTTCATATGGTTCTTCTCTTGGGAAAAGCGTTGGTGCTAGGGAACAAGCTTGTAGCCGGCTTCTTCGATGGCTTTGGCAATATGTTCCCTCGTGACGATGGACTCATCGATCTTGACGAGCGCTTTTCCGATTTCAACGCTTTCGACTTTCACTCCGTTCAACATACTGAGTGCTTTGTTTACATGCAGGACGCAATGGCCGCAGCTCATGCCTTGAATAGTGAGTTCCTGTGTCTTCATATTTTCTCCTTGGAATCAGATGTTCGAAATGCCATGTCTAAATGTAAGACAATGGAATGGAAGGGGCATTACACTTTACGGTGAGAGAATTACATGATTTTCAGCGGAATGGTACAAAGAGAAGGAGGCAGATTCGGGGCTCAGGACAGGCGGTCGAGAGGAGTCCTCATATTGATGGTCATGTGCCTGAACTGCGTGGGGGTCAGTCCCGTGACGTGCTTGAATTGATTGGAAAGGTGTTGGACGCTGCTGTATCCGAGCTCGTAGGCGATTTCACTGAGTGTCAGTTCGCCATATTTGAGGAGCTCTTTTGCGCGCTCAACACGCTGGCGAATGATGTATTGTTCGATGGTGACATTCTCTACCGAAGAAAACAGCGTGCTGAGATAGTGGTACTCCAAACCCAGTTCCTTGCTCAGGTATGCCGAGTATTTTAGTCTCCGGTCGCCGGTTTCGCGTACGAGTTTGATAATCGCGAGCTTCAACTGTTCGATGGTACGAGCCTTCCGATCCTCAATAAGTTCAAATCCGTTTTCTTCCAACGTTTTCTTGATCTGATCCATTGCGAGGTCGCGGGAACTGCCGGTGAGAGTGACCTCTCCCAGCACCACGTTGCGGACATCCAGACCGATTCTTTCCAGCTCTTGCGCCACCACGCGGACGCACCGGTCACAAACCATGTTCTTGACATAGAGCTTCATCGTCGTACCGGCATGTGTTGATTTTCGCTTTGTCATAGAGGCTCTTGATGCCCAGTATACAAAAAAGAAAAGCACGGAACAAAATTCCGTGCTCGAACAACGTTTATCTGTGAATCGATGCTGTTACCAGCGCCGCGGGGCGTTGCGAACGCTGCGGACGGTATCTCGCGCAATGAGGAGTTCCTCATTGGTCGGGATGACGAACAATTTGACTTTGCTGCTTGCCCGGCCCATCTCACCCTCTTTACCACCGTAGAGTTTATCATTGGCATCGACATCAAGCTCTATTCCCAGCCATTCAAGTCCGGCACAAATACGCCGTCGAACTTCATAGGAGTTTTCTCCGATACCTCCCGTGAAGACAATGGCATCCGCGCCTCCCATTTCAGCAAGGTAAGCGCCGATGTACTTCTTCACCCGTAAACAGAAAATATCGATTGCGAGTTTCGCCCGGCGATCCTGATGCTCGCTTTCCTCGGCCAGGAGATCGCGCATATCGTTCGTGAGGCCCGACAGTCCGAGCAATCCTGACTGCTTATTCAGCAGGGCGTCAATTTCGTTGAGCGACATGGCCTCTTTGTCCGAGAGAAAGTCGATGATGGAAGGATCGAGGTCGCCGCCACGCGTGCCCATGACAAGTCCCTCGAGGGGTGTCAGCCCCATGGAAGTATTCAGCGATGATCCTTTCTTGATGGCGCACGCTGAGCATCCGTTTCCGAGGTGGAGCGTAATGATGTTCGTGCTCTCGACGTCTTTTCCCGTCAGTTGGCGGTAACGGAAGGCGACATATCGATGCGAGGTTCCATGAAAACCGTAGCGGCGGATTTTATGCCTTCGGTAGAGCTGGTAGGGGATCGCGTACAAGTATGAGGTCTCGGGCATCGTGGAGTGAAACCCTGTATCGAAGACTGCAACCTGGGGAACTCCCGGGCCCATAATGTCTATGGAGGCATTAATGCCCTTCAGATTGGCGGGGTTATGCAGCGGAGCGAGTTCCATACAGTCTTCAATCCCTCGGATAACGGTCTCATCGATGATCACGGACTTTGTAAACTTCTCCGCTCCGTGCACGACGCGATGACCGACCGCATGGATATCAGCAAGCGAACGGATGCCGGGGACCTGGGCCTCAGAGGAGATAACCCAACGGATGATGTAATCGAGGGCAGCCCGGTGGTCGCGCAGAGCAATGGCTTGCTTCATCGGTGGTTGACCTGTCGCTTGAAACGAAATAAGGGATTGGCTGCCGATGCGTTCAATAAGACCTTTTGCTTTCTGTTGGTCTGCATTTTTCTCGATGATGTCGAGATCGGTTTCGATGATTTGAAATTTGAGCGATGAGCTGCCACAGTTCAGGACGAGGATATTCATAGGCTTTCAAGGGGTTGAGAGAAACCGATCGCCGCAGAGTTCTGTTCTTTTCGAGTGAAGAGTGTTTCTTGTTGCGCAATGGATCGGCTATCGTGTTGAAGCTACAAGGAATTCACGGGAAACTCAAGCCGGCCGATTTCACTTTTAGCGATTTTTGAGGTATCTTCTCAACATTGAGACTCGTCCTCGAATGAAAAAATTCACGCTCAAGCAACTTCCTACCGATAATCTGCACATCGTTCATCCGCAACGATTCAGAATCGATTATAAGAATGAGTTGAATGCGGAACAGTGTGAGGCGGTCACATCCGTCGACGGTCCTCATCTCATCATTGCCGGAGCGGGAACGGGAAAAACGCGCACAGTGGTGTATCGCGTTGCCTACTTGGTCGAGCTCGGCGTCAAACCTGACAATATTCTCTTGCTCACGTTTACGCGCAAAGCAGCGCAGGATATGCTGCGCCGCGCGGCAATTCTCTTGGACGGTCGGTGCGAACGCATCTCCGGCGGGACATTTCATTCCTTTGCCAATAGCGTGCTGCGGCGATATGCAACAAAGCTTGGATATGAAACGAACTACTCCATCCTCGATCAGAGCGATGCCGAAGATGTCGTCAGCCTCGTTCGTACGAGATTGAAATTCGACACAAAAGAGAAGAGATTTCCGAGAAAAGAAGCGCTCTATGATCTTTACAGCCGGTCCATCAATACCATGACCCCGCTCAAAGAACTGCTTGCTTTGGACTATCCGCACTACCTCGATATTGAGCCTGATATTCAGACGGTCCACAACGGCTACATCCAGTACAAGCGTCAGCACAACCTGATGGACTACGACGATCTTCTTGTGAACTTTGCCCTCTTGCTAAAAAAAGACGAAAGTATCAGAGCAGTCCTCTCTGATCGATACAAGTATATCATGGTGGACGAATATCAGGACACGAACCGCGTTCAGGCTGAGCTGGTCAAGCTCCTCGCTTTCAAACACCGGAACATCATGGTCGTTGGCGATGATGCTCAATGCATCTATTCATTTCGTGGGTCCACCATCAAAAACATCATGACTTTCCCCCAGGAATTCCCTGACTGCAAGGTTGTCAAGCTGGAGGAAAACTTCCGCAGCACGCAGCCGATCTTGAATCTCGCCAACGAGATCTTGAAACGGGGAACCGTCTCCTGAATTCTGACTTCTGACTTCTGACTCCTGTCTTCTTATGTACTACAAAGAACTCTATACACGTCGATCTGGCGGAAGTCTCCCGCAGCTCATCTCCACGGAGAATGAGAATATGCAGTCGCGTTATGTGGTGCAAAAAATCTTGGAATTGCGCGAGCAGGGGGTGCCGCTGGAAGAAATCGTGATCTTGTTCCGGTCATCATTCCTGTCCTTTGACCTCGAAATCGAACTTACCAAAGCCAACATACCCTTTGTCAAGTTCGGTGGGTTCAAGTTCGTCGAAACGTCGCACGTGAAAGATGTGGTTGCCTATCTGCGGGTACTTGAAAACCCGCGCGACGTGGTCTCGTGGAATCGTATTCTCCTGCTGATCGACGGTGTCGGCCCGAGAACAGCAGAGAAGGTTGTTGACGACATCTTGAAGCGGCGTGTGTCGCTGAGTTCCGATGGCAGGGAAACCCTGCCGACGACAAAATTCTGGATGCAGTTCAATGACTATACAGAGAACGTTCAGAAGCTTTTTGATGTTTTGAAACAGGCTTCCCTGGCGAATCTCGGCCCGGCAGAGAAAACATTCCGGATTCTCCAATACTATGAACCGATTCTGCATACACGCTACGATGATCATCAGAAGAGAAAAAAGGATCTCGAGATGTTTCAGAATATCACAGAGCGTTACAAAGAGGTCGATGCCCTTCTGACCGATCTTGCCCTCGAGCCGCCGAACGAAAGCGTCGTTGATGTTGAATCCCCGGGGCCGGAGGAAGAGTTCCTCACTCTTTCGACCATTCACAGTGCGAAGGGGCTTGAATGGAATTCTGTCTTCATCATCTACGCGCTCGAGGGGCGATTTCCGACAATGCGTTCGGTTGCCAGCGACGAAGAAATCGAGGAAGAGCGTCGGCTCATGTATGTGGCGTGCACTCGGGCCAAGGCGAACCTCTTCATTACGTATCCGATGAACGTGTACGACCGCGAAAGCGGACTCATTCTCACAAAGCCATCTCGTTTTATCCAGGGCATCGGCGAACACCTGCTCGAGCCTTGGGTCGTTGAATGAAATCCCCTTAGGTCTCACAATGCTATGACAATTGCCGACGCGTCTCTTCGTCTCGATCGTAACGAAAACCTGTATTGGCGGCCTCTCTCGGCGCTCAAAGAATTCCTTGAAGCGCGTCAATCGGGGGAGGGCTCGGCGTGAAGTGCATCATTCTTGCCGCAGGCATGGCGACCCGCATGCGACCTCTGACGAGCAATCTCCCGAAATGTCTCCTGCCGGTCGGGGAAAAGCCTATTCTGCAGCGGGCGATCGAACAGGTTACCGCGGCAGGCATTGAACAGATTGGATTGGTGATTGGATTTCAGGCCGAGGCGATTCGTGGATTTGTGAAAAAGCAGTTTCCCTCTCTCCGCATTCGATTCATCGTCAATCCTAAGTATGAATCGACCAACAACGCGTTCTCACTTCTGATGGCCCGCGAGTTCTTCTCCACGGGAAACAAAGAGAAAAAGCCGCTCGAGGATCTCTTGCTGATGGATGCCGACATCGTTTTTTCCCCTCACTTGCTCCCCTTCTTTCTGGGGGAGGGCTCGCCAAACCGCATCGCTGTAAGAGTTGCGGGACCGCACGACGAGGAAGAGGTCAGGGTGAAGGTCGATTCTTCAGGAAACGTGTTGGTGATTGGAAAGACTACTCCATTGGCCGACATGTACGGCGAATCCATCGGCATCGAGTTTTTCTCTTCCCATGTGGCGAACCGACTTTTCGAAACCATCGAACAGCGCGTGCGGACTGGCGAAGGGCGCAGCGAATTCTACGAAGCATCCTTCCAGGCAATGATCGATGAGGGTATACGCTTTAAAGCTGTCGACGTCAGTTCTTTTCCCGCGGTAGAGATCGATACTCCAGAAGACCTTCGCGCGGCTGAGGCGCTCGTCATGCCCCGTCGAGATCAGTCGAATCACTTATGAACAAGTCCCAGGACACCTGCGATTGACGTACGAATACAAGAAGTCACTGAAGTCCAGCCTTTCCGATGAACTGATCAATACATACCTGCTCAGGCCTCTGGCAGGGCTCATCGTTTGGGCTCTCTATCGCACGTCGATTACGCCGAATCAGGTGACGATTGCTTCGACAATCGCCGGCCTTGTTGCAGCAGGGCTGTACCTGAAGAATGAGGCCTTGTACACCGCGGTTGCCGGATTGTGCGTGACGCTCAAAGATATACTCGACTCAGCCGACGGCCAGCTTGCCAGAGCGAAGCAACAGTATTCCCGGAGAGGAAGATTCCTCGATTCCCTCGGCGATTTCGTTGTCGATGTTTCAGTGTTTGGAGCGATTGGCTGGGTTCTGTTCTCATCCACCGGCGACTGGCGGATGATCGTGCTCAGTATACTGGGACTCGTTGGCATCACGTTGCGGGTTTCGTACCATGTCTTCTACCAGACCTCGTTTCTTCATATCGAGGAACAATACGAGGTCAATCGAGTAACAGAAGACATCACGAAGAACGATCTGACTGGCGACCCTGTTGCCTTGCGGCTGCAGAAGGCATTTCAATTCATCTACGGCTGGCAAGATCGCCTGATGCTTCGCGTCGATACATGGTGCAGGCGGGGTTGTGCAGATCGGGATTTCTTGAGGCCCTGGTATTCGGATCCGAAAGGACTCAAGCTCTCCGGTCTCGTCGGCATCGGAACAGAGTTGTTTCTGCTCACGGTTTGCTCGGTTTTCGATGAACTTTCACTCTACCTTGTTTTTAATGTATTCTTGATGAGCGGAATAGTATTGCTTTCCGTATTTTATCGTCGTTGGTATCTCAGCGTAACACTTATCGCGAAAGGTCAGTCATGAGAAAACTCTTCCTCCTTCCAACTCTCCTCATCTTCGTGATGCCCCTGATGGCTCAGCTCCCGGGTGATCTTGATAACCGGGTTCTTCTCCCGAACGGCTGGTGGCTCTCTCCGGTCGGGGAGCAGATCCGGCTGGGCGATTTTCCGATGAACGCGGCGCTCACCGATGACGAAGCATACCTCGCCGTACTGCACGGCGGACAATCGAAGGCTCAGGTCATGCTTTACGACGTGAAAGGGAAAAAGGTCACGCAGGCGATCCGGCTGAAAGACGCATGGCAGGGGATCGTCTTTCAGGGAGCGAACCTCTATGTCTCCGGCGGATTCCAGAACTGCGTCTATACGTTCCGCCTCGAACAAGGAACCCTGGTGGCCGGGGATACCATCAAGCTAGTCGAAGGTGATCCGAAATACGACGGTGCTGCGGCCGGGCTGGATGTGAGGCAGAATGTGCTCGCCGTCGTATTCCGCAGAGACAGCACGCTGAGATACTACAACCTGCAAACTAAACGGCAGAGTATTGTGAAGCTGACCGGCATGCCGTATACCTGCAAGTTCGATGCGAAAGGTCTGCTTGTCGTTTCGATCTGGGGCTCAAAAAAGATCCAAGTGTTTGAGAAGGATAAACTTCTCTATGACTGTCCCACGGGTGATCATCCGAACGAGATCATCATCTCCAACGACAATCGGTTCGCCTATGTCGCCTGCGCCAACGACAACACGGTCTCCGTGATTGATCTCCAGAAGAAGAAAGCGGTTGCGTCGGTGTCGACAGCGATTCACCCCGATGCACCGGAGGGATCGACAACGAACTCTGTCTGCCTGACTCCCGATCAGAAAACTGTTTTCGCAGCAAACGCCGACAACAATTCACTTACCGTCGTCGATGTCAGGGATCCGGTTCATCCACGGCCCGTCGGATTCATTCCTGTCGGCTGGTATCCAACGAAGGTCATGATGCTGAGGGACAAGACCGTGCTCGTTCTGAATGGGAAGGGGGCGCGATCGCTCGCGAATCCGCTGAAGCAGTATATCGGTAGTCTCTTCGATGGGACGCTTTCCATCCTCAAGCTTCCGACAGAGAAGGAATTGCTCGAATACTCTCAGCAGGTGTTTAGGAACACGCCCTACAAGCAAGCGTCGCTCCTGAAGGCGGACTACGGCGGCGAAAGCGCTGTCCCAAAGAAGGTCGGTCAACCTTCGCCCATCAAGCATGTCCTTTATATCATCAAAGAAAACCGCACGTACGACCAAGTGTTTGGTGACATGGCTGAAGGGAACGGAGACACCTCACTCTGTCTCTTCGGTGAAACGGTAACGCCAAAC
>Ga0315275_10003650_pt1 | contig 14229 bp, 9 predicted proteins | sample YL17G03_0_MG_FD_205557 | JGI IMG/M metagenome (GOLD analysis project Ga0315275, IMG submission 205557) | Sediment microbial communities from Yellowstone Lake, YNP, Wyoming, USA - YL17G03_0 | ecosystem: Environmental > Aquatic > Freshwater > Lake > Sediment | place: USA: Wyoming | collected... | reverse complement strand
CGAACGCCGGTAACGAGGAACCCGCAGCGCAGGGCGCCCCCGCCTCGCGCCCAGTTCAGGACGACGAGGCCGGCGTACCTGTCCGAGCAGGATTCTAGCCCAACGTCCTCCGAGTGTCAAGGATCGCGCCGGCCGCGCGCGTCGCCGCGCGGTACAGAGGCCTATCACTTCTGAGCGCGTCGTCCCAACTCGAACAGCCCGGTCAGCACCGTGCTCAGCAGGCTCATCACCACGGCGCCGATGGCGGCCGGCCAGAAGCCGCTGACCTCAAAGCCCCACTTCAGCGTCCCGACGAAGTAGAAGACGAGGGTGTTCACGAAGAGGGACAGGAAGAACGCCCAAAGGCCGAAGGTGAGGCAGGAGAGCGGCAGAGTCACGATCTTCAGCAGGAACAGCACCGGCCGCGTCAGCAGGTTCAGGAACCCGAGGGCCAGCGTCGCCGCCAGGACCATGAACACACTGCCCGCCGGATGCAGGCCCGGGATGGGGATGTGAATCGTAATCAGCAGGGCCAGCGAGACCAGGAGCCAGCGAAGGAGGAGGTGCATGGGGCGCGGGTTCTGCCAGTAGGCGGAACTCTCCTGCCGATGGCTGTGTGTGGCGGGCTCGTCTGGCGCCCTTCCCATCACGCGGCGGCGGGGTTACAATGCGGCCGCAACGAGGAATGTCAGATCGCCCTGCACCGGACGTGGGGTGACAGGAGGCGGCGATGCGGAGATGGGTCGCCTGGCTGGTCTGCGTGTTTGCGGTCGCGATGCCGGTGGCTGCGCTCAGCGAGGTCGGGAAGCCGCGGCTCCAGGAGCCTGGCCCGCTGTTCCGCATATGGGCGGACCACAAGGCCGGCTACATAGACGGATCCGGCAAGGTGGTCATTGAAGCGAGGTTCGACTTCGCTCGTGACTTCGCGGAGGGGCGGGCCGCGGTCAACATCGGCTCCGACGAACTCGGGAATGGTGGCAAGTGGGGATACATTGACACGGCCGGCCGATACATCTTGGAACCACAACTGGTGGAGATGCCTAGTAGGATGCCAGGGCTGATCGCGGCAACGCGGCCGGCAGAGGATTTCTCGGAAGGTCTGGCGGCAGTGCTGGTCAGCGGGAAGTGGGGTTTCATTGACCGGACAGGGAAGATGGCGATCACCCCACGGTATCAGCACGGGAACCCGTATGCAGTCGGGCCTTTTCGTGAGGGCCTGGCGAGGGTGCGCGTGGGCGGGGCCTGGGGCTACGTAGACGGGACCGGCAAGCTCGTGATCGCCCCGCGGTTCTGGTATGCAGGAAACTTCTCGGAAGGTCTGGCCCCCGTCAGCACCGTTGCCGAGTGGGGGATTCAGGGTTACATCAACAAGAAGGGCACGTTCGCCATCAAGGCGCGCTTTGCCAGTGCCAGGGAGTTCTCTGATGGCCTTGCGTTCGTAGTGACAGACAGCCGGCAAGGCCTAGGCGGCTGGATCGACAAGACCGGCAAGATGGTGATCGGGCCGATGGTGTTCCAGAGACTCTCCTCGACGGCCCCGCCGATCGTTGACTTCTCGGAGGGCCTGGTGCCGCGCGAAGTAGATGGGAAGGTGGGATACCTCGACAAGAGGGGCAGACTCGCCATCAAGCCGCAGTTTCGAGCAGCGGGCTCTTTCTCGGAGGGGCTAGCGGCAGTTCTGGTAGGTGACAAGTGGGGGTACATAGACAAGGCCGGGAACCTGGTGATCTCCCCCAGATTCCAGTTGGAGGGGGGCCTCCCTAGCGTAGGGGATTTCCACGTCGGATTGGCGTGGGTGTTCGCCGACGGTCGCGCGGGCTACATAGACAGGACCGGGCATTATGTCTGGCGGGGAGACAGGGCGGTCCCATGAGTCTGTGAACCATCAACATGCCCTTGGGGTGAGCCACCTGGAAAGCAGAAGGGGGATGGGATGAAGCCTATGGGGGTGCTGGCGATTGCGTTCCTGCTGCTCCTGTCCGGCTGCACCCAGCCGAGCAAAGGAGCACAGTGGCGCGCGGCGCAGCAGGACGACATCCGGGAAGCGGTCTTCCGCCATCAGATCTCGTCGCATTACGGTAGGCTGCACATGACAACCACGCTGTACTTCCTCCAGATTGGCTGGGGAAAGGACCCGAGAGACCCTAGCGACCAGCTCCTGAAGCGCTTCGCCGGTCTCCAGGTTGAGGTCAAGAAGTTATCGGGGTGCACTCACTCACCTCGCGGGGTCAAAGACCAGCGAACCGGCCGGCCGGGGATGATCCTTGAGGTGGCGGACATCACGTGGAGGAACGATAGCGACGTGGAGGTGGAGGGAGGCTACTTCGCCAACGGTCTCGCTGGCTCTTCTCACACTTACCGCGTCCGGCGCGTTGCAGGCAAGTGGACGGTCACGAAGGACACGCCTAAGGCCTGGTCTTAACAGCTCTGCCGCTCAGGGTGAGTGATCCACGTCCCTTCCGGTTCGCTCGCCTCACCTAACTGCCCGGCGTATACCTCACCGGAGCGCCATCCGCTCCCCCGCAAACCGAACCCCCTCCAGCTCCAGCAGCGCGCGCTTCATGGCGGGGCCGCCGCCGAAGCCGCCGAGCCTCCCGCCGGAGGTCACGACCCGGTGACAGGGGACTATCAGGCCGATGGGATTGTGGGCCATAGCCTGGCCGGCGGCGCGGGCGCCGCCAGGGCTCCCGGCCCGCGCGGCCAGCCAGCCGTACGAGCGCACCCGGCCATACGAAATGCGGCGCGCGGCGAGCATTGCCCGCCGGTAGAAGGGAGGCTGGTCTGAGAGATCCACCGCGTACCGGCTGAGATCTACCGGTTCGCCGGCGAAGTAACACCGGAGGTCGTCGGCCAGCCTGGCCAGCAAGTCGTCCGGCCGACCCAGGTCGGCGGGGACGGCCTCGGCAACGGCCTGCTCGCGCGTGCGGAAGCCGAGCGAGCAGGCGATGAGTCGTCCTTCGCGGGAGACCGCATACAGCCAGCCAAACGGGGTGGGCACGACGAGTGCGCGGTGCGATGATGAGTGGGACACTGGGGCTCCTTCAGTCACGGGGCAGGAGGCAAGATCCTGGCCTACGAGACCCCGCCCTGCAGAGCGGCACGGTTCAGTAGCCGTCGCGGTGCCAGAGAATGGGGATGGGGGACCGGAAGAGACGCTCGATCGCGTCATCGGCATTGCGGAAGCCGGTCGGGCGGAGCCAGTCGCCGTTCGGGATGGTCACCATCAGGCCTGGCCCAACTTCCACTTGCAGAGGAACGCGCTGCTCCTCAAGGCGCGCGAGGATAGGTGACTCGCCGCTCACCTGAAGGATGGCGCGCCCGGTGCCCGATTCGAGGAAGCTCTGCGCGGCGGCGCGCAGCAGTGTGAGCGCGGCCTGATCGTGCCCGCGCAGGAACGCGATCTCGGTAACTGAGAGGTGTCTGTGCTCCGGCGGGCTGTGCCCGACGAGATAGGCGACGTTCTGCCCGTCTACCACCCCGACCATCCCACAGGCGCCCAGTTGGGAGGAGAACCCGTACGGGAACGTGCCGCGCCGCGGCCAGGTCTCCCACGAGCGCAGGTCACGGAGCTGCATCCCGGTCCGGCCCTGGCTGTACTGGTGGTAGATCGCGGCGAGGGCAGGCCAGTGGTGGTCGAAGTCGAGCCGGTCTATCTCACATGGCTGCGCGACCTCGAGCCGGGCGAGCGCGGTCGCCGGGCATTCGTAGCCGTCTATCTTCGGGACCTCCCGGAAGCCGAAGCGGGCGAAGAAGTCGGGCAGGCGCGTGGTAAGCATGGCGAGCTGGTAGCCGCGCTGGCGCACCAGCCTAATCGCATCCTGCATCACCCGGGTGCCAAAGCCTCGGCGCTGATAGTAAGGGTGGGTCGCCACCGCGGTGATCCCCGCCACCGAGATCACCTCATTGCCCACGTAGACGGCGCGGTGCAGGACCACCACGTGGCTCACGATGGTCCCGTCGAGCACCCCCACTCGCACCCGGTCAGGATGGAAGTAAGGATCGTTGACCAGGGAGTTCCTCACCGTGGAGATGCTCTGGTCGTCCACGTCAAAGGCGGCCTGGAAGCACGAGAGAAGCCCGTCCAGCTCGCCCTTCTGAAGAGATCGGACGCGGAGTGCCATGGCTCAGGAGGGGACCTGGGAGAGGGCGGCGACGATGCGTCCAGCGATCTCATCGCTGCAGCCGGCCGCGCTTGCGATCTCGGCTGCCGAGGCCTGCCGCAGGCGGTTCAGGCTGTGGAAGTGGCGTAGCAGTCTCTGCTTGCGCTTCTCCCCCACCCCGGGAATGCCGTCGAGGACGCTCTCCCGCGCCTCCCGGGCGCGCAGCGCGTGGTGATAGGAGAGTGCGAAGCGATGGGCCTCGTCCCTCACGCGCTGGAGGAGATGGAGAGCTCGTGAGTGCTCGGGAAGCGAGATGGGAGCGGCCCGGTTCGGCAGGTAGACCTCCTCGTGCTCCTTCGCCAGGCCGGCCGCGGGCAGGCGAAGGCTCAGCGCCTCCATCGCCTTCTGGGCCATGCTGAGCTGCCCGGCCCCACCGTCAACCAGGAGCAGATCCGGCAGGTGGGCGAACTTGACGTTGCCGGAGACGGCTGCCTTCAGGCGCCGGGATAGCACCTCGTGCATCATCGCGTAGTCGTTTGGCTCCCCCTCACTCAACTGGATGCGGAACCGCCGGTAGTCACTTCGCTTCGGCAGCCCGTTCTCGAACGCGATCATGGAGCCGACCGCGACTTTCCCTTGCAGATTCGAAATGTCAAAGGCCTCTATCCGGCGCGGCGCGACCGCCAGGCCAAGAACCTTCTGCAGATCGGCTGCCGCTTCCTGCCCTCGCCGCTGCTCGGCGCTCTCTTGCTCCAGCACGGCCCGCAGATGGTATTCCGCATTCTCCATCGCCATGGCGACCAGCTTGGTGGCGCGGCCTCGCCGTGGCGCCTCCAGCTTCACGCGGGAGCCGCGGCGTCTGCTCAGCAGTTGCTCGACCGCGGCCGCGTCCTCTATCGCGAGAGGCAGCAGCAGGCGCCGGGGCGCAGCCGCCGCCTGCTGGTAGTGCTGCTTGGCGAACTCGTTCAGCACCTCCGCCGCAGGCGCGCCGGAGACGCCGGCCAGCAGGAAGTGATCCTGCCCCGAGATGCGGCCGTCTCTCACCTGGAGGACCGTCATGCAGCCAGTGTCCTCGCGCAGCGCATATCCGAGGACATCCGCATCCTCCTTGCCCGGGAGGACCACGTGCTGCTCGGCGAGCGTGCGTTCGATGGCGCCGATCTGGTCCCGGAGACGCGCGGCCTGCTCGAATCGCATCTGGGCCGAGGCCTGCTCCATCTCGCGCCGGAGCTGCTTCAGCACGGAGTCCTGCTTCCCGTCGAGGAAGTCGCAGACTCGCCGCGCCGCCTTCCGGTACTCCTCGGAAGTCACCGCGCCCGCGCAGGGGCCCAGGCAGCGGTGTGTGTAGTAGTCGAGGCAGGGACGCAGGCGGAGCCGGGAGCCCGGCTTCCAGGTGCAGCCCCCACGCCTCTTCGCCGAGACCACCAGCCGCTGGCAGATCCCGAAGAGGCGCCGCACCATGCGAATCGTCTGCCACATGGCCCGGGTGGAGGGATAGGGGCCGAAGTAGCGCGCACCATCATCCACGATCGCCCGCTGCCGGACGACGCAGAGGGCCGAGAATTCCTCCCGCAGGTCAATCCTGATGTACTGGTAGCTCTTGTCATCACGGTTGCGGACGTTGTAGCGGGGGCGGTGCTTCTGGATGAAGGTGAACTCGAGCACGATCGCATCGAGCTCGGAGTCCGCCACCACGAAGTCGAGGTCGTGGACGCGCTCGACCAGCGACTCCGTGCGCGGGTGGAGGTCGGCTCCAGGCTGAAAGTAGGAGCGCACCCGGCTGCGCAGCGAGGCCGCCTTGCCCACGTAGATCACGTCGTCGGCGACATCCTTGAACAGGTAGACGCCGGGCGTGACCGGAAGCTGGTCGAGTTTCTCCTGGAGGTTCACGCGTGACCTGCCACGTGGATACTACCCATCGGGGTGGGGAGTGTCAACGCAGCGCCCCGACCCGCCCGAAACGGCCCACGGCTCCGGGGTCCCTAGGGGGGCGCCGGGCGGAGGTTGCGCATGGCGCGCACGATGAGCGCGGCGAGGAGGATGAGAACGGCCGCCAGGATGATCCAGAACACGGCCCGATGCTTCTCGCTCCAGGGAAGGCTCGGAGGTGTGACGGGCAGGGAGCGGGCAGGGCCGAGCCGCGCCGCGGGCAGCTCAGCGGGGGGCATGGTGACCGGGAGGCGCGCGACATCGTAGTCCGGCTCGGGCGCGTCGGGGCGACCGTACCACAGCTCGTAGTTGGCCGCGGGGTCCGCGCTGAAGATGAGGCCGCGCTGGAGGCGAAAGACACTGACGTCTCCGATGGTCAGCGGCCGATCATCGCCGTTCTCAATGAGGATGCGGAGCTTGCGGGCGCGCGGTATGGGAAGCTGGAGGCGCGCGGGCTTATCTGCCTTCTCGCGCCGAAGGGTGCCGCCGCCGATCGGCTCGTAGACCTCCGGCTTCCGCTCAGAGGTGACAGTGCCTGTCTCCTCATCCTCAGGGGAGACGACCGGCTCGCTCAGCCCGGTGCCCTCCCACTGCACAGAGCGATCAAAGGTTGGTTCCGCGATCCCGAACTTGACGCAGTCGAGGTCGCGCACGAGTCTCCCGAAGTCCAGGTCAATGACCGTTCTGCGCGCCTCAGTGTCCTCCCTGTGGTTCACCTTGGCGGACACAGGCACCCAATGCGGAGGCACCCTCACCTCGCTCAGCACCGTCGCCCTTTCCAGGGCCGGGAGCTTGCCCTGAATGGGCCGGAGCGTCAGGCGAAGAAAGCGGAATTCGCTGCGGGGGATGCTGACGCGGGTCTGCTCGAACCGGCCTTCGTGGCGGTAGACCAGGTCCTGGCCAAGGCGCAGGCCTTCCTGATCCGCTGCCTTCGCCCCGTCAATGTAGACGCGGCAGCGGAAGTTGTCTCCGGCGAGGCGGAGCGCGACCTTGTTGGCGAGGCCCGCCTGGGAGCCCAAGTCCAGAACGATCTCCAGACGAGTGCCGACGCCCTTGGCGTCCTTGGCGACGCCCTGCGAGACGATGCTGGCCGGGAGCTCCCGCGACCTCACCTGCCCGTCCTCGACCTCCATGCGATATGGCGCCTCGTCTCGCCCACCGCGGACGATGCGGTACTCGGAGGGCGACCCCACGGCGGCGAGAGCATCGTCGTCAAGCGGAAGGTAGACCAGGCCCGGGGTATGCATCTGTGGCAGCACGATGGGCCGCGCAATGCGCCAGCGTCCCTGCGGCAGGTCGCCGTACGCCGGCAGCACAGGGACGCCGATCCCCGCCGGCGTAGCCGCAAGCGCGATGAGGGCGCAGACCAACTGGTATGGCCTTCTCATGCCAGGCGCTCCCGGAAACGAATGTAGAGCAGGCTGACGAGCATCAGGATGATGCCCAGGCCCAGGAAGGACAGGATGCGATAGGGCAGGGACAGGAAGCTGAGGTCGAAGAGGAAGACCTTGAGGATGGCGACGCCCAGCAGGGCCATGGCGGAGAGGCGGACGAGCCGGGCGCGCCGCCAGATGCCGATGGTGATGGCGATGAACCCGTAGGCACTCCAGAAGATGGACAGCGCAAGTTGCTGCGCGTAGCCACGGTAGTCGCTTCCCAGTGTCCTTCCCAGATGTTCCCAGAGATCGAGGCTCACGAACAGGAGCAGGCACACGTTGGCGGCCAGCAGCAGCGCACCTGGGATAGCGCGCTCCCACCTCTGGATGCGCTCCCGATCCCGCCACATGAGCCAGGAGCTTACTGAACAGGCCGCGATCGCTGCTGCGCCGGCGAGCATGCGAGTATTGAGCAGGAACGTGAAGTGCGCGGGGGCTCTGGCCAGGTCTATGAACAGAGCCTTGTCGAGAGTGATGAACAGCAGAACCAGCCCGTACCAGCGGGCCCTCTCCTCCCGCACAGAAAGGCCGGTCCACACCAGGATCGCGCTTTCAGCGGCCCAGGCGACGGTGATATAGCTGGCTCTGAGTTGGAGAGGAAGAGCGATGGTGACGAACGTCAGCGCCAGCCCCAGATAGGCCAGGCGGATGAGCGGGTCATCGTCCTCCCGGGTGAGCACCAGGGCGCCGACCACCGCGTGGTAGATCGCAAGGGCCACCGCGTAGCCGCAGAGCATCACCAGGCCCTGATAGGCGTGAAGCCGCGCGACCCCGGCCAGCAAGGCGAAGAAGATCGCAGCGTTACCGAAGGCAGAGAACAGATCTCCCCGCACATCCGGCAGGCGGGTGGCGCGGCGCAGCCCGAGCCAGGTCATGGAGAGCAGCAAGAATTCAGCGAGGAGCACCAGTGTCGCCGTCATGTACGGACGGCCGTATTCAGTGGCAGTGACCACGCCCAAGCCAAACGCGGGCAAGACCAGGGCGACAAGCGCGGCAACGGTCAGGAAGTCCTGCTGTGCCAGACGCCGGCGAGCCGCAAGCCAGAACACACCGAGGCTAAGCCAGGCGGCTATGGGCAGCCAGAGCGCGGCGGCGCTGACGCCCCAGATCCTGATCGGCGCCAGGGCATGGAAACTGAGCACGACGTGCGTGAGAGCATTGGCGGCCAGCAGAGTAGCGGCCGGGGCATCGCCCCCTGGACGCTGCCGCATATGCAGGGCCACCGTCATGAAGACGAGGTAGATCAAGATTCCGAAACCGAAGGCGACCGAGGCGCGGGCCGAGGGCACGGGTGGCGATCCCACCACCGAGAGCGCGACTAGCAGGACCAGCGCCGCGCCGGAGAGATAACGGAACACCGCGGGGCCCAATCCTTCGAGGTTGGCGAGGCGCGGGTAGGCGACCGCGAGTCCGGCCAGCAGGCAAGCGATGGCTATGCCGGCGAGAGAGAAAGCGGGCAGGCCTAAGCAGTCTATGCCACTCAGGATCGCGATGCTGGCAATGCAGAATACGACTGCCCCGAGGACGATCAGAGCGACCCCCGAGAACTCCCACTCCGGCCCTCTGCGGACTTCAACGCGGGCGGTGGTGATACCACCGTGGCAGGCGAAGAGGAGGTAGATCGCCGCGAAGAGCTCTGTCCTGAAATAGCTAGGCCCGCCAAGCGGCCCCGCGCTGAAGAAGAGGATCCAGGTGGCGCCGAAGCTGAGCCAGTTGACCGCGGACCAGGATCTGGCCCGGACAAGCACCGCGCTCCATACGTTGAGCGCGACCAGGTAGGCGTACAAGCGGAGCAGGTCACCTGACGGCATGATCCCGATGGCTTCCCTGCGGATGAGGACAGGGGTGAGGAACGCGCCCAAGAGGCAGATCAAGGCCACCGCTTGAGTGCTGTTGGCAAGCGCGAGTGCGGAGGCGGCAACCGCGCCGATGGCCAGGGCGGCGAAGGCCTCGGTGAAGCCGATGAGGTGGTAGAAGTTGAAGGCCGCGTAGATGGAGAGGAAGAAGATCACGATGCCGCCGGAGGCGAGGACCTGGGCGTAGGCCCGGTATCGCTCTCGCACAAGCAGGATCTGGCCGGCCGCGAGCAGGGCGCCGGAGGCGATGAGGCCGATCGCGATGCGCGCTGTTGGGCCGATCCATCCCGACTCGAAAGCATACTTCAAGAAGAAGGCCGCGGCCAGGATGATGGCGGCGATGCCAAGCTTCGAAAGCCAGTTAGCACCGAGGACGGACTCCAGGTCCGGACGAGCGCCGGCCGGCGCCGCGGGGATCGGCGGGGGCGGCGGAACGCGAGGGGGAGGGGGAACTGCCAGAGGGCGCGGCACGGTAGGCAGAGGCGTGACCGGAGGAGGCGTCGGGGTCGCGCGCGCGGCTGGCATGACCGGCTGAGGCGGGGCGGCCGGCGTCGGCTCCGCTGCTGGTTTGGGGGTCGCTCTGCGCAGGTGGTCGAGGTCGGTCTTGAGCTCTCGTACTGCCCGACTCAGGTAGGCAAGACGAAGTAGAACGTAGACGGGCAATGCGACCACTGCCCCGATCAAGAGCAGTCCCAGCAGCAGCTCTAGCCCATACACTGCGGCACCCAATCCCGCGCGCAGAGCCGATCTCGGGCGCGGCCTACTGGCAGTGACGACCGGACTCAGCAGAGTCTAGCACTACTGGGGGAGACCGTCCAGCAGATCGCCCGCCTGCCCTGGCTCGAGTGACGGCTGGGGTGCCGCTAGTCACTGCGCCGTCGGAGCCGTATCCGGCCCCCGACGAGCACGAGGGCGACGCGTGGCCTGATCAGATTGCGAAGGGGGATGTGCAGGACGTCTTCGGAGAGCACCACGATGTCGGCGAGGTAGCCCGGGAGCAACTTGCCTTTGAGCCCGGCCTCCGCGGTCGCCCTCGCTGGCTCCACCGTGTAGGCGCGCAGGGCGGCGAGACGACCCACGCCTTCCTCGCGGCGGTACCAGCCGGCTGGCGGACGGCCATCGCGGGTCTGCCTGCGAACGGCCGCGCATAGACCGAACATCACGTCCGCCGCCTCCACCGGTGCGTCGGAGCCGAAGATCACGCTGGCGCCGGTTCGGAGGAGAGAGCGCACCGGGTAGGCCCAACGGCTCCGCTTGCCCCAGTACCGCTCGGCCGCGTCAATGTCGCCGGGAATGTGGCAGGGCTGCATGGAGGCGACGATCCGCGACGCTGCGAAGCGCGGGATGTCGGAGGCGCGCAAGAGCTGTGCGTGCTCGATGCGATGAGGCAGGGGTGTGGGGATGGCGCGCACGCGCTCGAGTGCGTCGAGAGCTTCAGCATTGGCGCGGTCGCCGATGGCGTGTATGGCACAGGCGAGGCCGGCCTCAGCGGCGCGATGCACCACGTCGCGCAGGTCCCTGCCATAGAGCACCGGAACCCCGCGGGCCTTGCGCGAGCCCTCATAGGGGTCGAAGAGCCAGGCGGTCTGGCTCCCCAGGGAGCCATCCACCAGCAGCTTGACTCCGCCAATGCGCAGCCACTCATCGCCGAATCCGCTGCGGATCCCGGCCCCGATCAGCGTGTCGAGGTCGGCGGCCGGGCGGTAAATGGTGACGCGCAGCGGCAGTCTGCCAGTCTCCTTCAAGCGCTCGAGATCGCCAAAGGTCTCGCTCTCCTCCATCGCATGCACCGATGTGATGCCGTGTCGCAACAGAGAGCGAAAGGCGGCGCGCAGATCGCCCGCGCCGCGCCCGCCCGCGTCCGACTCCGGGCAGCCGTGGATCAGCGCGATCGCGCGTTCCTGGAGGATCCCAGTCGGCTCACCGGCCGCGTCGCGGACGATGACGCCGCCAGGAGGAGACTTGGTCTCCCGGCTGATGCGGCACTTCCGCAGGGCCAGCGAGTTGACCCACACCGAGTGGCCGTCGCGGGAGCGCAGGATCACAGGGTGACCGGGAGCGACGCGATCGAGGTCACGCCGGTCAGGGAAGGCTTCTCCCCACCGGTTCTTGTCGAAACCTGCGCCGGTGACCCAGTGGCCCTTTGGCGTGCGCCGGGTGCGAGCAGCGACACGCCGGAGCGCAGCCGCGAGGGTCCGCGCGGAGACGAGGTTCACCTGGGAGAGCGTCCTGCCCAGTGGACGCAGGTGGACGTGGCTATCGGTGAAGCCGGGCAGGGCCAGCCGGCCCCGGAGGTCCACCACCGCCGTCTTCGGCCCCCGGAGGGCCAACAGGTCGCGCTCCCGGCCCACGGCCAGGATCCGGTCACCACGCACGGCCAGCGCCCCCGCGCTTCCGCCGGCCATGGTAAGAATGCGGCCGTTGACCAACAGGAGGGAGGCCGTCGGCGCGGCGCTTTCTTTCGTTCGCCTGGGTGTCATCGCGCCGCCCCGTTCACCCTATCCAGCCGGCACGGCGACTCGCCCAGGCGGGCGTGATCTGGGTTCTCTGCCAATCTTGCGGGCGAGCACGTGCCGCAGCATCTGCCCGGTGTAGGATTCCTTGACCTGGGCCACTTCCTCAGGCGTGCCTTCGGCGACGATGTACCCACCCTCGTCCCCGCCTTCCGGCCCGAGGTCAATGAGGTAGTCCGCACACTTGATGACCTCGGGGTTGTGCTCGATTACCAGCACCGTGTTGCCGGCCGCGGTCAGCCGATGGAGCACTTCGAGGAGCTTCTGGATGTCGGCGAAGTGCAGCCCGGTGGTCGGCTCATCGAGGAGATAGAGCGTCCGGCCGGTATCGCGCCGGGACAGCTCGGAGGCCAGCTTCACCCGCTGCGCCTCGCCTCCCGATAACGTGGTGGCAGGTTGGCCGAGTTGGATGTAGTCGAGGCCCACATCGTGTATGGTCTGAAGCTTGCGCGCGATGGCGGGGATGTTCCTGAAGAACTCGCACGCTTCTTCGACCGTCATGCCGAGCACCTCGGCGATGGACTTGCCCTTGTAGGCCACTTCCAGCGTCTCGCGATTGTAGCGCGCGCCGCGGCATACCTCGCACGGCACGTACACGTCTGGCAGGAACTGCATTTCGATGGTGATGATCCCGTCGCCCTTGCAGGCCTCGCAGCGGCCGCCCCGCACGTTGAAGGAGAAACGGCCAGGCTGGTAGCCCCGCACGCGCGCCTCCGGCGTCTGGGAGAAGAGCTCCCTGATCCTGGTGAAGACGCCCGTATAGGTCGCCGGGTTGGAGCGCGGCGTGCGGCCGATGGGCGACTGGTCAATGTCAATCACCTTGTCTATGTGCTCGACTCCGAGGATGTCGTCATGCGGGCCCCATACGGTGCGGGCGCCGTGGAGCCGGTTGGCCAATCGCCGGTAGAGGATGTCCTCCATCAGGGTGGACTTCCCCGATCCGGACACCCCGGTCAGGCAGGTGAAGAGGCCGAGCGGGATGCGGACATCAATCCGCTTGAGATTGTGGTGACGCGCGCCCTTGACAGTCAGGAAGTCGCCGTTATTGCTGCGCCGGGCCGGAATCGGGATGGCGCGGCGGCCTGCCAAGTAGTCACCCGTGATCGAGCGCGGTGACGCGCACACGTCCTCCACCGTGCCCACGACGACGATCTCGCCTCCATGCCCCCCCGCGCCCGGGCCTATGTCAATGATCCAGTCGGCGGTGCGGATAGTCTCCTCATCGTGCTCGACCACGATCATGGTGTTGCCGAGATCGCGAAGGCTGCGCAAGGTGCTGAGCAGTCGCCGGTTGTCGCGCTGATGCAGGCCGATGCTGGGCTCGTCCAGGATGTAGAGCACACCCACCAGCCCGGAGCCGATCTGGGTCGCCAGGCGGATGCGCTGCGCTTCCCCTCCCGCCAGCGTCGCGGCGGCGCGGTCGAGGGTCAGGTAATCGAGGCCGACGTTGAGCAGGAAGCCGAGGCGAGTCCGGATCTCCTTCAGAACCTGCCGCCCGATCTGATGCTGCTTTGGAGTGAGGTCGAGTGAGTCGAAGAACCCCATCGCCTGGCGAATGGAGAGCGCGGCCACCTGGGCGATGTTCCTCTCGCCGATGGTGACGGCCAGGCTCTCAGGCTTGAGCCGCTGACCCTTGCAGGCCGGACAGGGCTTCACCGCGGTGAACGCGCCGAGATAGCCCCGCGCGCTGTCCGACTCGCCTTCCTCGTACTCCTGCTGGAGGTAGTAGAGGATGCCGCGGAACCGGGTGTCGTACACTCGCAGCCGGCCACCCCGGCCCCGGAACCGGACCCGCACCGGCTCATCGGAGCCGTGGAGCAGAACGTCCAGCTTCTGCTTCGCCAGCCTCTCGACGGGCGTATCCAGGTCAATGCCGAAGTGATCGCAGACCGCGCGGAGCAGGGCCTTGTGATATTGCGAGCCGAGGCTGCGCCACGGGAGCAGCGCGCCCTGGTTGATGGTGAGCCGCGGGTCCGGGATGATCAATGACTCGTCCAGCTCGTGGCTGGTACCCAGACCCGTGCACTCGGGGCAAGCGCCATACGGGGTGTTGAACGAGAACATGCGAGGCTGGAGTTCCTCGAAGCTGCGCTGGCAGTAGAGGCAAGCGAAGCGCTCGCTGAACTGCATCTGTTCCCCATCCACCACCTGGACCAGGGCGACTCCCGTGCCCACTCGCAGCGCCAGCTCCATGGAATCGGCCAGGCGCTTGCGGGCCGCGGGGCGAACCACGATGCGGTCCACCACGACTTCGATGCTGTGCTGCTTGTAGCGCGCCAGCCGCAGCCCTCCCGCTTCGGAAAGCTCGACCACGTCCCCGTCGACACGCACCCGGGCGAAGCCCTGGCGCCGGATGTCCTCGAAGATCTGCCGGTATTCCCCCTTCCGCCCTTTGACGACCGGGCCCAGGATGAGC
>Ga0315275_10003649_pt1 | contig 14229 bp, 9 predicted proteins | sample YL17G03_0_MG_FD_205557 | JGI IMG/M metagenome (GOLD analysis project Ga0315275, IMG submission 205557) | Sediment microbial communities from Yellowstone Lake, YNP, Wyoming, USA - YL17G03_0 | ecosystem: Environmental > Aquatic > Freshwater > Lake > Sediment | place: USA: Wyoming | collected... | reverse complement strand
TCAATTGCCACTGCCAGGTAATGCCCGGAGCTGGCTGCCAGATAGCTTTACCGGTTGTAGCCGCTGGCGTGACCTGAGCAACTGCCGGAGAAGAAGGCTGGATTTCGAGAGGCTTGGGCTTGTCTTGCGCTTCCTGCGCCCGGCACGAGGCGGGCAAGAGAATAATGACGAACAAAATCATGAAGAAATGCCATCTAAAGAGGGACAATGGATAGTTCACCATTTCTTATCTGTGTTCATCAATTTCATCTGTGGTTGTAGTGTGGTTGAGAATCACCCGCTCAGCGTTGCGGAAATACACCTTCTCTAGCACCTCGTCCGGCAGGTATAGGCCGTGCACGTGCCAGCGTCCCTGCATGGGGATGGGAGCAGGGCTGTAGTTGAAATACTCGTCGTCGGTTTCGAGGAAGCGGTACATGACCCGGTACGCCTCAGGGTAGGGGCCGAAATCCGAGCCAAACAGAATACGATCTGCATACTTCAGGAAGAACTTGCGCACCGTGTAAGGCTGGCGGCCGAGTTCCCCGATGCGGGCAGCGATGTCCACGTAGAAATTCGGGCAGTGCTCCAGCAGATCGCCCACCCAGGCCAGGTTCTCGGCGTAGCAGCCCACGTGCGCTCCGATGAAAGTCGTCCTCGGGTGACGTGTAACGAGTGACGTCAGCCCGTTCAGTATCGTCATGAACGCCGGGAACGGTGGGCTGGGGAACTGCCAATCGGGGTGGGCGTGCAGCTCCTCCCAACGCTCGTTGTTCTCGTCGAGCGGGTCGAAGAAGGCCACCGGGTCAGCGACGTGGATTACGACCGGCCAGTTCAGCTCGACGGCCGTCTCCCAGATGGGATCCAGGCGCGGATCGTCTATTTTTACCAGTTCGCCTCTATGATCGTGGACGTGTAGCCCGAAATTTTTCCAGACCTTCAGCCCGGCCGCGCCGTATCCTTTCAGGACCCGCAGCCTGCTGGCGACCCATTCGGCAAATTTATCCCCTTTTTCCGTCCACCGCGACCAGTCCACGCCACCGAAGACGCGGAAGCGGTCGGATGCTGGGCCAAGGTGTTCCAGGTGCTCTTGGAGCGCCGCCTCGCTCCAGCTGCCATCCAGGTCAACGTATAGCCTGATATCCGATGCGTCGAGCATATCTAGCAATACAGCCAGCGGACGGTGGATCCAACCTCCGCCGAACTCGTCGCCGAGGTGATTGTGCGCGTCGATGGCTGGGAAGCGCGGCTTCTCGACCGGGGTGGTCTTGGTAACGAGAGCTGGATGGGGGTAGAAGGCCTCGAGTTCCATAGATGCCTCGGCAGGATCGTGGTTGGCTGGTTTCAGACTATATCGTATCATAATGTTGGATTGATGAGATCATTGAGGAGCGATTGTCTATCGCTTGTGTTGTGAAACAAAACTCCGGCTTGAGCCGGAAATTTTTAACTATGAAGGCTGAAGTACGTTTTTTCGATGGCTTGGTCATCCGAACTGCTAAATGGGCCAAACGTGCTATTACGCGCAATAGCGGGCGTGGGGCACGATGGTCTCCTTTCCACCGCGCCCCTGTCCCCGCGCCATCCGGCAATTTAGCTTTTCGTAAAGAGCATTCTTAGACCGAATATGAACTTATTCGTTCTTCCATAATAATAGTCATTATCCCCTGAAAGTAAATAGGCAAGCTTCTCGTGCGGATAGATGTTTGTAACGATTTCTTGATGAATACCCAATATCCCTATTGGCAGCGTCTCATGGTTTACGCGGGTGGCGAATCTTACGAGGCACGTTGATAGCCTGACCGGATTCGGGATGGGGAATCTACTAATAACTGAGATAAAATGTGGATAACTATGAATACTTCATTTCCTTCCCAACCCCCCAGCGGGGTCGCCTTTGACCCCGCGCACGATGTCTACCGCTACGCGCCGCGCGCCCTGCAAGCCATCTTTGCGCCCAAGAACGTGGCTGTGATCGGCGCGACCGAAAAAGCAGGCAGCGTCGGGCGCACCATCTTGTGGAACCTGATCAGCAGTCCCTTCGGCGGGGCGGTTTTTCCCGTCAACCCGAAACACGCCAGCGTGCTCGGCATCAAGGCTTACCCGAACATCTCTGCTGTTCCCGATCCAGTGGACCTAGCCGTGATCGTCACGCCCGCTCCCACCGTCCCCGACCTGGTCGGCGAGTGCGTGGAAATGGGCGCGAAAGGCGCCATCATCATTTCGGCCGGGTTCAAGGAAGTCGGCCCAGAGGGTGCCGAGCTGGAACGCAAGATCCTGGCGCGCGCCCGCAAAGGCAAGATGCGCATCATCGGCCCCAACTGCCTGGGCGTGATGAACCCGCTCACCGGCCTGAACGCCACCTTCGCAACGGCGATGGCGCGTCCCGGCAACGTGGCCTTCATCAGCCAATCCGGCGCGCTGTGCACCGCCGTGCTGGACTGGTCTTTCCGCGAACACGTCGGCTTCTCGGCCTTCGTCTCGATTGGCTCGATGCTGGACGTGGGCTGGGGCGACCTGATCTACTACCTGGCGGACGACCCCCACACGAACAGCATCGTCATCTATATGGAGACCATCGGCGACGCGCGCGCTTTCATGTCCGCAGCGCGCGAGGTGGCGCTGGCCAAGCCGATCATCGTCATCAAGCCCGGACGGACGGAGGGCGCGGCGCGGGCGGCCGCTTCGCATACCGGCTCCCTGACCGGCTCCGACGAGGTGCTGGATGCTGCCTTCCGGCGCTGCGGCGTGCTGCGCGTCAACTCCATCAGCGACGTGTTCTCGGTTGCCGAGGTGCTGGCCAAGCAGCCGCGCCCCCAGGGTCCGCGCCTGACCATCCTGACCAATGCCGGCGGTCCCGGCGTGCTGGCGACCGACGTGCTCATTTCCAGCGGCGGCCAGCCGGCCGAACTCTCGGTCGAAACGATGGAAGCGCTCAACGCGATCCTGCCGCCGCAGTGGAGCCACAACAACCCGGTGGACATTCTCGGAGACGCCAGCCCGGAGCGCTACGCAAGGTCGCTGGAGATCACCGCCCAGGATGTCAACAGCGATGGCTTGCTGGTCATCCTGACGCCCCAGGCGATGACCGATCCCACCGCCACCGCAGAGGCTCTAAAGCCTTATGGCCAGGCTTATAAAAAACCTGTCCTGGCCTCCTGGATGGGCGGCGAGGATGTGGCCGCGGGCGAAGCGATCCTAAGTCGGGCGAACATCCCCACCTTTGCTTACCCGGATACAGCTGCGCAAACCTTTGTTTACATGTGGCAGTACACCTACAACCTGCGCACGCTGTACGAGACTCCCAGCCTGCCGGAAGACACGGACGGCACAGGGCCTGACCGCGACAAGGCCAAAGGCATCCTGAAGTCCGCTCGCCAGACCGGGCGCACCATCCTGACCGAGGCCGAGTCCAAATCACTACTGGCCACCTACGGCATCCCGACCGTGCCCACGCACATCGCTGTCAGCTCAGAAGAGGCTGTTCGGCTGGCGGACCAGGTTGGGTATCCGGTGGTGCTCAAACTGCACTCGAAGACGATCACTCACAAGACCGACGTGGGCGGCGTGCAGTTGAATCTCGAAGACGCGGCGCAGGTCAAAGCCGCATATGAGAGAATCCGCGCTTCGGTGACGGAAAAAGCCGGTGCGGAACATTTCCTAGGTGTCACCGTCCAGCCGATGATCCGCATGGAAGGCTACGAATTGATCCTGGGCAGCAGCGTTGACCCGCAGTTCGGGCCCGTGCTGTTGTTCGGCATGGGTGGGCAACTGGTTGAAGTCTACAGAGACCGCGCCCTGGGCTTGCCGCCGCTCAACACCACCCTGGCTCGCCGCCTGATCGAGCGGACACGTATCTTCATAGCCCTGCAGGGTGTGCGCGGGCGCCCGCCGGTGGATCTGGAAGCCCTGGAAATCCTGCTCGTCCGTTTCAGCCAGTTGATCGTGGAACAGTGCTGTATCAAGGAATTGGATATCAACCCGCTGATTGCCTCGCACGAGGGGTTGCTGGCGTTGGATGCGCGCGTAGTGCTGTATGGCTCAGAGATGATCGAAGCCGACATGCCCAAGATCGCCATCCGCCCTTACCCGAGCCAGTATGTATCCGCATGGACGATGAAGGATGGGCGCAAAGCGACAATCCGCCCGATCCGCGCCGAGGACGAGCCGTTGGTCATCCATTTCCACGAGGCGCTCTCTGACCGGAGCGTATACCTGCGTTACCTGTCGCCGATGATGCTCAGCCAGCGCGTCACGCACGAACGCATGGCGCGCATCTGTCATAACGATTACGACCGCGAGATCGCGCTAGTCGTCGAGGGTGAAACGCAAAAGGGCGACCGGCAGATTTTTGCAATGGGCCGGATGAGCAAGTTGCACGGTGAAGAAAATGAGGGGCGCGTCACCATGCTGGTCAGCGACCAGTTCCAGGGTCAGGGCATTGGCAGCGAGCTGCTGGAGCGGCTCATCCACATCGGCCGCGCCGAGAAGATCAAGCGTCTCCTGGCGACTATGTCCCCCGAAAATATCGCCATGCAAAAACTGTGTGAGGGGCTTGGTTTCTCCATGCAAACCAATCCGGAAACCGGCATGATCGAGGCGGAGTTGCCGCTCAATCCCTAACACAAAACCAAGGTTGCCAGGAACCCGTTTTCTCGGAGAAAACGGGTTCCTTCTCTTATCAATTACTATCCCTCCAGTTGCGCCCGTTTCCTGGCGTGGAGTTTCAGGACATCCTTTTGCACCTCTTCCAGGTGTGCGCCCCTGAGCGGGAACCAGATCAGGATGATCGCGCCCAGGATCAACACCGCGCCAGGGATCAGGCCTGCCACGATCTTGATGCCCAGGATGGCGCTGGCAGGCTGGTTCAGGTAGATCTGCCCCATATTTTGCTGACGCGTCACGAAGTGGGTGGCTTCTAGGATGAACGGCATCAGCGCCAGGGCGATGGACTGCGCCGGTTTGGTGATCATGGCATTCACGCCGAAGAACGCGCCCTCTCGCCGGACGCCTGACCGCAGTTCGTCCTCATCCGCCACCTCCGCAAAGAGCACGTTGGTCAGAGTCTGCGGTCCAGAGAGGCCAAATCCCGCCAGCGCCACGCAAACGAGGATCAGCGGATTCGGTACGACGACGATGAGCATCAACCCCACGCCAGCGATCACGAGCAGCACCTGCTGCGCCCGGACAACGCCAAGCCGCCTGCGGATCAGGCTGGTCGTTGGCACGCCGATGACCAGCGGGATGAACAGGCACGCCAGCAGGATCAGGGTATTGATCTGCAGCACGTAGTCGGCCACATAGAAGAGCGCGCCCATGATCAGCGACTGCATCAGGATGGACATAAAGTTCGCCGCCACGAGTATCAGGAATGACTTGTTGGTGAACGTGGCTTTGATCTGCTGGCCTAGCGGCAGCGGCTTGTCCACTAGATGGAATTCCGGCCGCTCCTTGACCACCAGCGTAGTGATGACGATCAACGTCGCGCCGATTACTGCCACTACGATCATGGACATCTGCAGCGGTAAGAAGGAAAGCGATTCTGTGCCTTTGGGCCGGAACATGTCGGGGATGATGAAGCCCAGGAGCGTGCCGAGCAGCCCAAACAGCGAGGACGAAATCTGTAAGCCGTTCCGTTCGGCGTCCGACTCGCTCACTTCGGGCAGAAGCGCCGAATAGACCAGGCCGATCATGGTGTATGCAGTATCGTACAGGATCATGGAGACCAGCATCCACCAGAACAGGGCCTGTTGCCCGGCCAGAGGTGGCGCGAACCAGACCATGACGAAGGTCAGGGCCAGGAAGGGGGCCGTGAAGCGCATGTACGGGATGCGACGTCCGCTTTTGAAGCGGGTGCTATCAGTGATGTAGCCAAACAGCGGGTCGTTGATCGCGTTCCAGATCGCATAAATGGCCGAAGCGGCCGCGATCCATTTTGCCTGTACGCCCAGGTAATCCTGGTAGAAGATGGGCAGAAGGGCGGCGAAGATGCCGGAGATCAGCGAGGTGCCCAAGGCGGCGATCCCCCATACAACCTTGTACTTCAAGCCCAACTTGACAGGTGCTGCTTCGGAAACAATCTTGCTTTGTGACATGGATCGACTCCTTTCTTTGAGAGTTATCAACTTTCCATTGCCTGCTACCTAACCAGTGGAAATAATCCCTGGCTGGGATAAGACCACGATGACCGCGATCACGAACGAACACAGGCAAAGCGCGACAATCACGATCAACAGACACCAAATCCAGGAGGTTGACTTTTTCGCTGCAGGAGCTGCGGCTAGATAACCGGGCGCATGAACGACCGGTTTCTGCGTGAAGGCGTTGACGATCAGGAAGAACAGCCACACCAACACTGTAAAGACCAGGAACAGGAAAATCGTGATCAGGAAAACAAGCATGTTGGTAGCTACCAACGCTTCGGCCAGGTCGCCGCGCGGATTTAGCAAGGTATGCAGGAAGAGAAAAGTGGTTGCCAACAAACCAATCGCCCAGACTGGCTTGCTCCAGCGGGCAAGAGCCCTTCCGAATGTATTCGGCAAGGCCAGCATTTGCAGGAAGATGTTTTGTACGGTAACGGCGAAGATCAGCAGCAGGAAGGATTCCAAACCGCCAACGAGCACTAATAAGAATTCCGGCCAGCTTCCTCGCAGTATCAGCGCAGTCAGCGCGGTGGGCAGCCAGGCCGCGAAAAGGAGCAGGAACAGAATCCCCGCGGCGACGCGCAGCAGCGCATTTTCGGTGCGCCGGTTTTTCAGGGCCGCCTCGTCAATATCGAACGCCTCCGGCATACCGAACATGATGCCAGGCAGGATGCCAAAGACCCGTGAAAAAGTCGTGGAGGCCACGATGGTGAGCAGGTTACCGGGACGCACGGTCAAACTGGAGGCCAGCTTCCAATGCCGGGCGGCTACCCATTGGGCAATATCGTCGGCCAGCCCGACGATGCCGTAGGTGATCGCCATCATCACGAATAGATACACGCCGGTGAGACTGAAGGGCTTCCAACTGGGATCGAGCAGCGAGAAAACGAAACCATAGATCAGCGTGACCAGGATAAGCTTGAGCAACTCGAACCAGACCGGCCGCCCCAGACGTTTGCCGATACTTGTGCGCTCTGCCAGGTCGCGCAACCACTTCAACGGCCTTAGCAGGCGTTGCAGGAAAGCCTCGTTCTTGGCAAGCGTACGATTGAGGATCTCGGAGGCAATCGTGAACAGGATCATGGCAATGGCCGCCAGGAGGAGATTCGCGCCGATCACCTTTGGGTCGGTGGAGATATCGAGAGGGGTGGGAACATAGGTGGTGATCCCGGGAGTCAGCGGGCCTGTTTGGCGGAATCCCTCGGCCGTCGTTTCGGGTTGCTCTTCCTCGATAGTCTCACCTGAGCGGATCACTTCGGCCTCGGATTCGCCGAAGCTCCACCGGTCACCGATGGTCGTGGATTGTCCCCCCTGGAGGCAGGCGTCCCATTGCAGCGCCGCGCCGTTGTCAATGTAATTCGTGTCCATCGTATCCTGGAGGTCAGCCGCCGAGCTGACGCGATCCCAGATGGTCAAGTAATAGGCTTCTTCGTAATGCGTGGCGCGCGGGCTTGGGGTGAAAACCATGAACCAGTCGCGCGCCTGGTTGAAGCCGCCCACCGCCCCGCTCTGGGACTCGTAATAACCGATCCCGTAGTCATCGTCGGCAAAATATAGATCGGCGGCGTGGTAGGCTTTGAAACAGCTCGTGCCAGTACCTTTATTTGTGATCTCCCATTCGAGTTGGAAGTAGTTATTCCCATTGACGTAGGAAATGGTCTGGACAATCTGCAATTCGAGGCCGTTGGCGCTGATCTGCCCCTCCGTGACGACCTGATAGGGGCTGGAGGATGTACCGCTGCCGAACGGTCCTTCCTGGCGGAGGGGTGTGAAGGGGATGTAGTAAGGGCCGTAAACCGTTTGCCCGACTGTGAGGAAGAAGCCGCTGCCAGCTGTTCCATACGTGGCCCCCTGGGAATATTTTTGGTGGTAGACCTGCAGACTACCATCCGAGCCGACCAGGATGCGCAGCGGCTGACCGGCTATCTCTATGAAATTCCCCTCTTGCGGGCGCGGCCCTGTGACCGTTGTCCCGTAGCCGCTGGTGGACGGACGCGCCAGTGCGGGACTGGCCCCGGCGAGGCTGGCGATCAGTAGCACAGCGCCGTAAAGAATTCTGAGCACCGTACCGGATGACGTGTTACGCATGGCTGTCACATCATTCTCTCTTCGAGGCTTTCCACGAAATCTTTCGCCTCTTTGAGGCCTGCCCCTGTTTCGTCGCGGAAAAGTTTTATTGAATGGATTTTCATCTTATTGGCCAATAATGCTTTGACCTTCTCGATCAATGCTTCGCTGACGGGGGATGTTCGCCGATCTACCGGAATTTCAGGGGGGTGATTAGTTTTCGCCTTCAATGACCGCTTTTTTCGCTGCTCGCCGCCAATTCGCAAGTCTTCCTTGAAAATGTACGACCTGCCGCAATAAGGGCATTAGAAGTAACCGGCGCGGTCCACATCTTGGAGGGGAACACTGCACGATTCGCAATCCAGTTTGACCTTTTGCATACGCTGACCTCTTTCGTGGTTACAATTGGCCTGCAGACTGCAATGTGGCTTTCCACGCTTGGCATATAACCAGGCTTAGATCAACTACGCAAATTATATAAGAAATGTCAAATAACTGTGCTATTACAAGAGTGGAATCTTTCCCCGCGCGATGGATGAGCTTCGTGGTTTAATTGCATACGATGACCCCTCGAAACCTTTTCACTTCTGAGAGTCAGCTATGACCGATCATTGCGAATACTTACGCGCTGCGCCCAACGACACCGCGCGGTTGACCGAGATCGCCCTGGCCGCCAAGCGCCATTGGGGCTACCCGGAGAGCTGGATGGCGCGCTGGACGGCAGGCATGACCATCACGCCCGATTTCATCACCCGTAACGAGGTCTACGTTGCGGCGCTCGACGGCGAGGTGGTCGCCTTTTACGGACTGATCCCTTCCAGGCCAAAGGCGATTTTGGAGCATCTGTGGGTGCTGCCAGAGTTCATGGGTAAGGGCCTCGGCGAGGGGCTGTTCGCTCACGCCCTGTCCCGCTGCCGGGAATTGGGAATCGCGAAGCTCGAAATCGAATCCGACCCGAACGCGCTGGGCTTCTACACGCGCATGGGAGCGCGGAAGGTCGGCGAGCGCGTCTACGAACTGGACGGCCAGACCCGCGCCTTGCCAATGCTGGAGATCGAACTATGATGGAAAATAAGTTGTCAGAAATCCGTTGCGAATCGCCGCGCCGCATTATAATCAGTATGCTCGGAACGTATCCTCACCACTCTCCCTCACTTCTCTCACTCCTTTCTCCTATGAACCAAATCATCCCAACTGCTGAACCCTTTTTCTTCTCTGGTAAGGGTGCTCGTGCCCGCACCGGCTGCATTGTCATCCACGGCTTCACCGGTGCGCCGAAGGAAATGCGCTGGCTGGGCGAGTACCTCAATCAACAGGGCTTCACCGTGCTCGGTATTCGTCTGGCCGGCCACGCGACCAAGCCCGAAGACATGATTCGCTCGCGCTACACTGACTGGCTGCTCTCCATCGAGGATGGCTACAACCTGCTGCGCACCTGCACGGATCGGGTGTTCCTGCTCGGCCTTTCGATGGGCGGCATCCTGTCCTTGACTTTCGCGGCCCAGTTTCCAGTCCAGGGAGTGGTCACCATGTCCACGCCGTATAAACTGCCCGACGACCCGCGCCTGCGTTGGATCAAGCAGATCTCCTGGTTTTTCCCTTATATGCCCAAGGGCAAGGAAGACCCAGGCTCGGACTGGTTCGACCAGGAGGCTTTCAGGCAGCATGTCTCTTATCCTCAGAATCCTGTACGCTCGATCTGGGAATTGACCCGGTTGATGGTCGTGATGCAGGCCTCGCTGTCAAAGGTCACCGCGCCGGTGCTGCTCATCCACTCGCGGGACGATACTTATGTCGTCAAGGGTAGTATGCAGTTGATTCATGATCACCTCGGCAGCTCGGATAAGCAAATGCTGTGGGTCGAGGGTGGCGGGCATGTCATCACCGAGGAGCCGACGCGGGAGACCGTTTTCAAAGCTGCGGCTGATTTCATCGAGCGGGTCGTGAAGTCCGCATGAGTGCTGACCTGCTCCTGGTCGCCGCCTCGCTCTTCGCCTGGGGCGTGGGCGAGGGCATGTTCTTGCTCTTCCAGCCGATCTACCTGCAACAACTCGGCGCCAGCACGATGACCATCGCCACCGTATTCAGCGCCTTCGGGATGGCGATGATGGTGACCCACATACCGGCCGGCTACCTCTCCGACCGGGTCGGGCGGCGTCCCCTGCTCGTGGCGGCCTGGACCTCGGGCCTGGTTGCCATTTGCGTCATGGCCTTGGCGCGCACCCTACCGGTTTTCGTCATCGGGATGCTGTTATATGGTTTGACGGCTTTCGTCTCCTCGCCGCTGCAAAGCTACGTGACAGCGGCGCGCGGTAAACTTTCTCCCGCGCGCGCCATGACCCTGACCTCGGCTGCCTTCAACCTGGGTTCAGTGATCGGCCCGCTCACCGGTGGTTGGATCGGCGACCGCTTTGGCTTGCGGACAGTGTACTTCGTGGCTGCTGTTGTGGTTATGGCCTCTACTGTCATCTTGCTCTTTTTGCGCGCCCAGCCGCGCGATGGTCACGACCCGGATTCGCCTCCTGCCAGGCTGCTCACCAACCAACGTTTCCTGGGTTTCCTGGTTATCACATTTGTGACGATGTCAGTCATGTACCTGCCGCAACCGCTGACGCCGAAATTCCTGCAAAACGAGCGCGGCCTATCCTTGAGCGTGATCGGCTGGATCGGCTCGGCAGGCAGCCTGGGGAATGCCCTGCTCAACCTGCTACTCGGCCAGTTCAGTACCCGGCTGGGGTTCCTGCTTGCACAGGCCGCGGTTGCCCTGTTCGCTCTGCTGCTCTGGAAGGGTGATAACGCCATCTGGTACGCGGTCGGCTATTTCCTGATGGGCGGCTTCCGCGCCGCCCGCATGTTGATCTTTGCCCAGGTGCGCCCGCTCATCCATCAGGCCCAGATGGGGCTGGCCTACGGCATCACCGAGACCGTCAACTCGCTGACCGCCATCCTGGCTCCGCTGCTGGCCGGATACCTATACACCAGAGACCCGGTCAGTGTCTACCCGGTCAGCCTGGCGCTGATCGGCGTTGCCATCCTGATCAGCCTGCTCTTTGCCCCGCGCGATTCTGTAACCAATAATCAGTAAACAGTGATCAATTGTAGATCACCGACCACTGATGACTGATTACTGATGACTGAAAACTGATAACTATGCCTTTAGAAATCGTCCCCTTCACCCTCGGCCCTGTGCTGACCAACACCTACCTGGTCGCCGATCCTGAAACCGGCGAAGCCGCCGTCATTGACCCGGCCTGGGATGGGCAAATCATCCTGGCCGAAGCCCGCAAGAGCAACTGGGGCATCGGCCAACTTTGGTACACCCACGCCCACTTCGACCACATCGGCGGCGCGGCGGAGATCGCGGCAGGTCTGGAGCCTCCGCCGGCTGTGGCGCTCCATCGGCTGGACCTCGACTTGTGGCGATTTCAGGGCGGCGCGGCGCTGTTTGGCTTTCGCATCGAACCGGGGCCGAAGCCCTCGATTGACCTCTTCCACAACCAGACCTTGCGATTGGGTAGCATAACCTTCGAAGTCCGCCATACGCCGGGGCATACACCGGGTCATTGCGCCTTCTATTGCGTCGAAGCGGACACCCTCTTCAGCGGCGACCTCATCTTCCAGGGCGGCGTTGGCCGCGCGGACTTGCCTGGAGGAGATTGGGAAGAGCTGGTGAGGAGCATCCGTGAGCAGGTGTATACATTGCCGGAGGAGACCCGCTTGCTTTCTGGCCATGGGCTAGAGACAACAGTGGGGGAGGAGAGGAGGGGGAATCCGTATGTGCGGAATTAAAACCGCAACCTCCCGCCAGTCACCAAGCGGGAGGTTCCCATTTCCAGACTATTTGACTATTCGACTACGCAACTACCTGACTATTTTGCGTACTCCACCGCCCGCGTCTCGCGTATCACCGTCACACGGATCTGGCCGGGGTAGTGCATGGTCTCCTCGATCTTCTTGGCGATGTCGCGCGCCAGGCGTGCCGCTGCCAGGTCGTCAATGTCTCCCGGCTCGACGATGATGCGCACCTCGCGCCCGGCCTGGATGGCGTAACACTGGTTGACGCCGGGGAACGAGGCGGCCAGGTCTTCCAAGGCACGGATGCGCTTAATGTAGGCTTCCAGATCTTCACGTCGCGCCCCGGGACGCGCCCCGGAAATGGCGTCTGCGGATTCGGCTATCACCGCCTCGATCGAATCTTGCTCGGCCTCGTGGTGATGAGCAGCGATGGCGTTTACTACGGTCGGGTTGACGCCGTAGCGCTTGGCAAATTCGGCGCCCAGCATGGCGTGCGTGCCTTCCTGGTTGTGATCCATGGCCTTACCCAGGTCGTGCAGGAAGCCGCCCTGCTTGGCAATTTCGATGTTTGCGCCCAACTCGGCGGCCAGGATACCGGAGAGCTTGGCGACCTCCACGGCGTGGGCCAGTTGGTTCTGACCATAGGAGGTGCGGAATTTCAACCGCCCCATCATGCGCAGCACTTCCGGGTGCAGGCCAGGCACGCCAGCGTCGAAGGCGGCTTCTTCGCCGGCCTCCACGATGGTCTTTTCGATGGCTTTCTGTTCGTCATCCAGCACCTTTTCGATGTGCGCCGGGTGGATGCGGCCATCCAGGATCAGGCGGGCGAGGGCGCGGCGGGCTACCTCGCGCCGCACCGGGTCGAAGCAAGAGATCGTCACCGCCTCGGGCGTGTCGTCCACGATGACATCCACACCGGCGGCCTGCTCGAAAGCGCGGATGTTGCGTCCGTTGCGGCCGACGATGCGGCCTTTCATCTCCTCGTTCGGCAGCGGGACGAGCGAGGTCGTCACTTCTGCAACGTGGTCGGAGGCGACGCGCTGGACGGCATCCGTGATCAGCTTGCGGGCGCGGCGCTCGCCTTCCTCGCGTGCCTCGGCTTCGATCTGGCGGATTATGCGCGCCATGTCGTTGCGCGATTCTTTCTCGACCTCGCTGAGCAGTATGGTGCGCGCCTCGTCCGTGCTCATCTGGGCGATTTTTTGGAGTTCGTCCATTTGCTGGTTGTGCAAATTTTCGATCTCGTTGAAACGGCGGTCAACGGTGCTCTGGCGTTTGTTCACCGCTTGGTCGCGCTGCTCGAGGCGTTCCACGCGCAGGTCCAGCTCGGAGCGGCGCTTCTGCAAACGCTCCTCCTCGCGGTTGAGTTCCGAGCGCAGGTGGCCGATCTCGACCTCGGCGGCTTGCGCAGCCTTGAGGGCTCGGTCACGCGCCTGGATTTCGATGATCCGCGCCTGCTCTTTGGCTTCCTGGAGGATCTTTTCGGCTTTATCGTGCTGCTTCCGCTGTGCCTTCTCGGATAGATAGCGGTTGAAGAAGAAGCCAACCATCAAGCCCACAACCAGGGCCAAGCCCATGATCAAATAATCTATCGGATTCATAGATTTTCCTCGTTGTCAATTTTCTCCCTGCCGTCCGCCGTCTGGCGCATCTCTTGCCAGACTTGAGAGACGACCGGGGCAATCGTGGAATAGGAGAAGCCGCGCCGGGCTAAAAACCCGCTCAGTTTGACGCGGAACCCGGAGCGTTCCAGACCCGCGAGCCTGCGGACGTATTTCCGAGCCGCTTGCAAGGCCAGGCTCTCTTCGTCCACACCTTCAACTAGCACCGACTGGATGATCTCGTCGTCGAGGCCTTTGCGCCGCAGCTCCATCTTGAGCGCCGATTTGCTGCGCGGCCGGAACTCGCTGCGGTTCTCGACCCAGGCGCGGGCGAAAGCTTCATCGTTCACCAGTCCGCTGCGCTGGAGGCGTTCTAGGGTCGTTTCAATCAGCGCCTCCGGCACGTTATGCTTTTTCAGGTTTTGTCGCACCTCAGCTGTGGAGCGCGGCCGGTAGCTCAGGAAGTGCAGCGCCTTCTGGTAGACGGCTTCATGCTCATCCTCGTCTTGCAGCGAAGTGATCTTCTCCTCGGTCAACGTCTGCCCGACTTTCAGCCAGGCAACCACCAGCTTGGACAACCCGAAGGCAAATTCTCCGTCCAGGTAGACATTCACCCGCCGGGGGTTCTTCTTCTGAGGCTCGAT
>Ga0315275_10003647_pt1 | contig 14231 bp, 16 predicted proteins | sample YL17G03_0_MG_FD_205557 | JGI IMG/M metagenome (GOLD analysis project Ga0315275, IMG submission 205557) | Sediment microbial communities from Yellowstone Lake, YNP, Wyoming, USA - YL17G03_0 | ecosystem: Environmental > Aquatic > Freshwater > Lake > Sediment | place: USA: Wyoming | collected... | reverse complement strand
GACCGGGGGGCGCACGATGTAATGGGCCAGCGCTTCGCGCGTCTTGGCGGAGCCGAATGTGGACTCACTGCGGGGAATAGGTTGTGGGCGCAGCTCGGCGCTGCCGCTCAGCCGGCAATACTCTGTTAGTTTTAAAAACCCTATTATCTGATTTCTTGACAATTCACCCGCTTGCTACCACTATGAGCATCTCAAGAGGGGGAAAGCAGATGCTCTCTGTCGCCGTGATATCGCCCGGTCGCATCGAAATCGTCGATATCCCCAAGCCGTCACCCGGCCCCTACGAGGCAGTCGTGAAGAATGCGGCGGCATACATCTGCAATGCGACGGACAGGAAGCTTGTCGCCGGCCATTTCCCCGGCATCGGTCCCGAGAAGTACCCCCTGCTTCTTGGTCACGAAAGCGTCGGAACCGTGGTGGAAGTCGGCAGCAAGGTGAAGAGCTTCACGCCGGGAGATCGGGTGATCGGGGCGCTCCTGCTCACGCCGACCAGCCCCCGCTATTCTTCCGGGTGGGGCGGGAACAGCGAATACATGATCGCCATGGATCACGCGGCAATGGTGGCCGACGGAGTTGCCGACGAGGCGCACGGGTGGGTTGATGTCTCTCAAATCATGAAGAAGGTACCACAGGATATCCCGCTCGAGGCTGCCGCACTCCTGTGCACGTGGCGCGAGGTGTACGCAGGGTTCAGCGATTTTCCGCTGAAAAAGGGCAACAGCATCCTCATTTTCGGGGCGGGACCGGTCGGGCTCAGCTTCTGTCGAATGGCGAAGCTGCTCGGCCTTGGATGGGTCGGCGTAGCGGACCCGATTGCCCAGAAGCGGGATAAAGCGGCTGCACTCGGCGCCGATGAGACTTTCACCCCGGATTCCACCGAGCTCACGGACCTGACGCGTCGCCGGGGCGTCCCCCTGGACGCGGTGATCGATGCGGTGGGCAGCGAACGGATCATCAACGCCGGCCTGCCCCTCATCAGGATGGCCGGCTCCCTGTGTGTCTATGGGGTCGTGGTCAGCCCGAGTATCACGCTGGCCAAGGATACCGGACCCTACAACTTCAACCTGTTCGTGCACCAGTGGCCCACGCGGACCGCCGAGGCAGCGGCCCAGACGCCCCTGATCAAATGGATCAGGGCGGGCCTGCTCTCCCATGGCGACTTCCTCACTGCGGAGTACCCGATTGGCGAGTCGGCGCAGGCCATGAAAGCGACCGAGGAGCCGGGCGCGATCAAAACCCTGCTCCGCTTTTAGGGAGCGTTCACAATGAAGCGATACATCCTTGCGCATGACCTGGGGACATCCGGCAACAAGGCAACCCTCTTCACCACCGAGGGAAAGCTGATGAGCAGCGTCACGGCCCCCTACGGCGCGCACTATTTCAACAACAACTGGGCAGAACAGGACCCCGAGGATTGGTGGAACGCCGTCTGTTCCTCCACGCAATCCATAGTGAGCGGCATCGATCCCCGCGAGATCGCCGCCATCGCATTCAGCGGGCAGATGATGGGATGCCTCTGCGTGGATCGGGACGGGCGACCACTGCGGCCCGCGATCCTGTACTGCGATCAGCGCGCCGTGAAGGAATGCGACACGATCCTCCAAAAAATCGATGGGCGGGAGTTCTACCGAATCACCGGTCACCGTGCCAGTGCCTCCTATTCAGTGGAAAAGCTCATGTGGGTCAGAAGCAATGAGCCGGCGGTATATGCCAGGACCTTCAAGATGCTCCATGCAAAGGACTACCTGAACTTCCGTCTGACCGGCGTCATGGCCACGGAGTATTCCGACGCGTCGAGCACCAACGTGCTCGATCTGAACACCCTGCGCTGGTCGGAGAAGCTCGTGGGAATCACTGGCATCGACGGCGAGAAGCTGCCCACGCTGAAAGCATCAACCGACGTGGTCGGGGAGCTCACAGCGGCGACGGCGAAAGCGCTGGGGCTGTCGGCCGGCATCCCCGTGGTGGCCGGGGGCGGAGACGGGGTGTGCGCGGGGGTGGGGGTCGGCTCGGTGAAGCCGGGCATCACCTACAATTACCTCGGCTCCTCTTCATGGATCGCCACGACGACTGAAAAGCCCATCTACGATGAGCAGATGCGCACCTTCGTCTGGGCGCACGCCGTTCCCGGCTACGTCCATCCCTGCGGGACCATGCAGACAGCGGGCGGCGCCTACGCGTGGCTGAAGAACGAGATCTGCACGCAGGAGAAGGCTTTCGCCGAGGAATCTGGCGCGAATGCCTACGAACTCATCAACAAACAGATTGAGAAGTCCCCGCCCGGGGCCAACGGGATCGTCTTTCTTCCGTACCTGCTGGGAGAACGCACGCCCCGCTGGAACCCCGATGCCAAGGGCGCCCTCATTGGTCTCACCCTGGAACACACCCGCGCGGATGTTCTGCGGGCGGTGATGGAAGGGGTCACGCTGAACCTCAGTATCATCCTCGACATCTTCCGGGAACAGATCCCCATACACGAGATCACCGTCATCGGCGGAGGCGCAAAAGGCGATGTCTGGCGGAAAATCATGGCCGATGTCTATCAAGCCGACATCCTCCGGCCCAACTACCTCGAGGAAGCAACCTCCATGGGCGCCGCGATCATCGGCGGGGTCGGCTGCGGCGTGTTCAAAGATTTTGACGTGGCAAGCAGGTTCATCGAGATGACCGATAGAATCCGCCCCGACCCCGCCCTGGCCTCCGTGTACCAGGAGACCAAGAGCCTTCTCAACGACAGCTACGATGCCCTCGCTCCCTTGTTTCCGAGGTTCGGGAAAAAGACGCGATAACTCAAAGGAGAATTGACATGCAACCACCGAAGCTCTTCGCCGTGCTGCCGGACTACGTCAGCACGCCGGACGGAATGGCGATCGATCCTGAAGGGAATCTCATCCTTGCCTGTCCGAATTATGCCGACACTTCCAAGCCGGGCTGCATTCTGAAAATCGATGCCGATAGGAAGATCCGCAAATGGGTGGATGTCCCCGTTTCAGAGGAAACCGGGCACGCGTTTCCGATGGACATCACCTTCGGGCCCGACGGAGACCTCTATATCTGCGACAACCAGGGATAGTCGGGAGCGGCCGAGCTGGTGTTCAAGGGCCGGATCCTCCGACTTCGGATCAAAGACGACAGGGTTGTGAAAACCACGATGGTGGCAAGCGGCATGGAGCACCCCAACGGCATGCGCATCCATCGCATCCAGGTCTACGTGACCCACAGCATGCTGTCACGGGTGAAGGACCCCTCCGGCCTGCTGATGAGCTGCGTGTATCGGTTTGGACTGGATGACGAAAACATCGCAATCACCAATACCCTGGCCGATAAGAACATTCTCACGACATTCCTGACGCACAACAAGGACATCCAGTATGGCGCCGATGGGATCGAGTTCGACAAGGCAGGCAACCTCTACGTGGGGAACTTCGGCGACGGAGCCGTGTACAAGATCACGTTCAAGGACGACGGCTCGGTGGAGAACAACGCGGTCTGGGCCAAGGATCCCGGGCAGCTGAAATCCACCGACGGCATGATCATCGATTCGGAGGGAAACATCTATATCGCCGATTTCTGCGCGAACGCCGTGGCGAAGGTTGCTCCCAATGGAAAGGTTACCCGCATCGCGCAGAGCCCCGACACCGATGGGTTGAAAGGCGAGCTTGACCAGCCAGGGGAGCCGATCATCTGGCAGGGCAAGCTGATCCTGACCTGCTTCGACCTTGTTACCGGCCCCCAGATGGTGAACACGAAGCACGAGATGCTTGCGACATTGTCGGAGCTCGACCCCCGGTGAGCAGGTCATCCCCCGGGCGCGCGGCCCCCAGGTCGCTGACTATTCCACGGTCTTCAACCAGCCGCCATCGACGTAGTAGCTGGACCCGACGCAGTAGCTGGCGCGTGGGGAGCACATGAAAACGTAGAAGTGCGCAAGCTCCTCGGGGGTCGCAAAACGCCCGATGGGAGTATTGTCCTTGGCGATCTTGTCGAGGTACTGGTCCACGGTCGTGCCGGTCCCCTGGGTCATGATGCCTGCCGTCTTCTTCCAGTCCGGAGTAAGAATCAGACCGGGATTGATGGCATTGACCCGGATGTTGTCCTTGATCAGCTCATTCGCCAGGCATTTGGAGAACATGACAAGCGCGGCTTTCGTCGTGTTGTAGATGGGCTCGTACCCCAGCGGCTGTTTCGCGCAGATGGATGCCGTATTCAAAATCACTCCCCCACCGCGGTGACGCATCAGGGGGACCACGGCGCGGGACACACGAACGGCCCCCATGACATGAAGATCCCAAAAGTACTGCCATTTGTCGTCCGGCGCCTCCATGATCGTCTCCGATGTCCCTGTGCCGGCATTATTGATCAGAATATCGACCCCATCGAAGAATTCCCTGATGCGGGCAATCGCGGCATCGATGTCCGCCATTTTTGCGACATCAGCAGCGATGCCCAGGCTTTTCACGTGATGAGCTTTTCCGATCGCCGCGGCCTCACGCTCGACGCGCTCCTTGTCACGCGCCAGGATGACGATATCCACTCCTTCGGCAGCAAGTGCATGCGCGACCGCAAGCCCTATGCCGACGCTGCCGCCCGTTATGACGGCCTGTTTTCCCTTTAATTCAAGGTCCATGATGTCCTCCCTGATTGCTTGCTGTTTATGAGATAGCGGTGTTTGAAAATGTTGTTATACAAGAACTTGCCATATCGGCACGATTCTGGCAACTGCAACATCGGAAGTTTCTATAAATACTGATAAGCAGAACAATACACGCGGCACGCTTGCCCTGATTCGCAGCCGCGATCTGATGCGGGATGCCCGCAGACACGGAGTTGTGCCGCCCCTTTTCCGCGAGGGCATCAGACACCTCGTTCTTCCTGATGTCGAAAAGAACGTGGAGTGATTGGCGGTGCGGCATTCCGAATAACCGATTTCTTCTCAAAATGAGTCGTCTTCCAAACGAATTGAGAACTGCTGTATTTTTTTCTAAAATGATTAGAAAATATTGTCGGAACATGAGAGTAGAAAACAGCTTGACTTATTAAAAAAATGCAATAGCCTTCTCCAAGGCTTGGAAATCAGACCGGGGCGATTATCAAGAAGGGGGGTACATGAATGAAGCTCCGAAAGCTCGGGACGTCGGGAATATCGGCATCCGTCATCGGCCTGGGAACGTTCGCCATCGGAGGATGGTTCTGGGGCGGAACCGACGAGAAAAAGGCGATCGAAGCAATCCACGCAAGCCTGGACATGGGCGTGAACCTCATCGATACGGCGCCGATCTATGGATTCGGTGTGGCAGAGCGGATCGTCGGAACAGCCATCAAGGGAAGGCGCGACAAAGTAATTCTGGCGACCAAGTGCGGGCTGCGGTGGGACACGGACAAGGGCGAGTTCAACGGGTATGCGGATGAGAAATCGCCGAGTGACACCCCGGCAAAGTACGAAATCCACAGGTACCTCGGTCCTGATTCGATACGCTATGAGATCGAGGAGAGCCTTCGCCGCCTGGGCACCGACTACATCGATCTCTACCAGACTCATTGGCAGGAGGCCACCACTCCAATTGAGGTCACGAGGGAGGCGTTGCTCGCACTGCAGAAAGAGGGCAAGATCCGGGCGATAGGCGTGTCCAACGTCACAGTTCTGCAGCTGAAGCAGTACGGTGCTATCGCTTCGGCACAGGAGAAGTTCAGCCTGCTCGACCGCGGAATCGAAAAGAAGGGCATCGTAGATGCGTGCGTGTCCGCGGGGACCGCCTTCCTCAGCTACTTCACGCTGGAACAGGGGCTACTCACCGGCACCATGCCTCCCGAGAGAAGCTTCCCGGAGGGGGACACGCGCCGGACGAACGCTCTATTCAGCCCCGAAAGCATCAGCCGGGTGAATGAGATCGTCGCGGAGCTTCGGCCGTTCGCGGAGAAATACAAGGCAACTCTTGCGCAGGTTGTCATTGCGCTCACGGCGCTGCAGCGCGGAATCACGCACGTGCTCGTCGGGGCGCGGGACGCGGTCCAGGCACGGGAGAATGCCAGCGCGGGGAGCCTGGAGTTTTCGGCCGAGGATGTGAAGGCAATGAACGCCATTACCGGGCGACTCGCGGCCATCCGCGAGCAGAAGTAGGAGGAATCAATGAAACAGGCCGTCATGACTTCCCCGGGGCAGATCGAATTCCGGGACGTTCCGGTCCCCGTGCCGAATGCCGGCGAGGTCCTCATTCGCATGAAGCGGATCGGCGTCTGCGGATCCGACATCCATGTCTACCACGGCAAGCATGCCCTCACACCCTACCCTGTCGTGCAGGGACACGAGGTGTCTGGAGTGATCGAAAAGGTCGGCGGCGCGGTGCGCGGCCTGGCCCCCGGAGACATCGTCACCGTGCAGCCCCAGGTGACCTGCGGGACCTGCTATCCCTGCACCCACGGGGCCTATCACATCTGCGACAACCTGAAGGTCATGGGTTTTCAGACCACGGGAGCGGGATCGGAGTTTTTCGCCGTGACGGCGGGCAAGGTCCTGAAGCTGCCTGCGCGGATGAACCTCGAGCACGGCGCCATGATCGAGCCGGTCGCGGTCGCCGTGCACGCTCTTGGCCGGTCAGGCGATGTCACGGGCAAGAAGGTGCTCGTCCTGGGCGCCGGGCCGATCGGGAACCTCGTGGCGCAGGCCGCAAAAGGGATGGGCGCGGCGGAAGTAATGATTACGGACGTAAGCGCGTTCCGGCTGGACAAGGCGAAGGAATGCGGAATCAATCGCTGCATCGACACCTCGAAATCCGACCTCGCGGCGGCGATCACCGAGCATTTCGGGGCAGCGAAGGCGGACCTCATCCTCGAATGCGTGGGCAGCCCCACGACAATCGCGCAGGCGGTGGCGGTGGCGCGCAAGGGGACCGATATCATTGTCGTCGGAGTCTTCGGGGCCAAACCGACGATCGACATGGGGACGGTGCAGGACAGGGAGCTTCGGCTTATCGGGACTCTGATGTACCAGGAAGCCGACTGGAGGGAGGCCATCGACCTCGTCGAAAAAGGGAAGGTCCGCCTGCAGTCCCTCATCACCGACCATTTCGCATTCGCCGACTACACAAAGGCGTACGAACACATCGAGACGCACCGCGAGCGCGCCATGAAGGTAATGATCGTGGTGGAGACCTGAAGGCCCCTTCCCTTCAGCCAGCGGCTTCGGGGCCGGCTTCGATGCCGATGGGCTGCGCCAGCTCCCGGAACTCGATGTCGCGGTCGCCCGTCCCTTCGCGGAAGATGAGCAGCAGGCTGACCTGCGCCGTCTGGGTCGGGAAGGGGAGCCAGTGCCAGGTGCCCTTGTCCATCCACAAGGCCTGTCCCTGCCGCAGCATATACGCGCGGATGTCCGCGGGCTGGCAACGGGCGGGGTCGACCAGCGGCGCAGCCGCGCAGACAATCACGTCCCCGTCCAGTGCGACGAGGATCTCGGGGGTAGCGAGGTGCCTTTCCAGCGTGCCGAGGACGAGGGGCCTCTTCCGGCAGACCAGCTCGGCCATGATGCCCGATTCTCCCAGCTCCCCGGTGCCGAGCACCTGTTGATAGCTGTAGTCCGGCCCGCCGGCTTCGGGCTTCGGGCTCCCGGACGGGAGGATCAGCCTGACGTACCCGTCACCGGTCTGATCCAACACGCTTGTGCGGATGGTGGTCATGATTGCTCCTTTTCCAGGCGGCCGCGCGTCGGATGCCTCTCGTCCCGGCGTGTGTACCGGTAGATGAAGCTGTACGGGTACGGCTCCTCGACCGCGCTTGCCCGGTCCAGCCGGTCGAGCTCCTCGTCGGAGAGCGCCCACCCGAGCGCGTCAAGATTTTCCTGCAGCTGCCCCACCGTCCGGGCGCCGGTAATTAGGCAGGTGACCTCGCCCTTCCGCAGCAGCCAGTTGAGCGCGACCTGCGCGGGCTGCCGGCCGTTATCGCCGGCAAAGCGGACCAGCTCCTCGACGATTCGCCAGGTCCTCTCCCCGCCGCGCTGCTCGGCCGCGTCGTCCCACCGATCTCCGTGACCCGCCCGGCTGTCAGGCGGCAGCTCGGCCCCCCGGCGGTACTTGCCAGAGAGCCAGCCGCCGGCTAGCGGCAACCAGGCCAGCGTGCCCACCCTCTCCTCCCGGCACAGCGGAAGCAACTCCCACTTGGGGCTGCGCACCAGCAGGCTGTACTCCAGCTGCAGCGTCGAAAAAGCCGCCAGCCCATCCCGACGGCTGATCATCAGCCCCTTCTGCAGTTGGGAGGGGGCGAAGTTCGAGGCACCGGCGTACCGCACCCGGCCGCTGCCGACACAGAAGTCAAGCGCCCGCAGGGTTTCCTCCAGGGGGGTCATGCGGTCGAAGCAATGGACCTGGTACAGGTCGATCCAGTCCGTCCGCAGCCGCTTCAGGCTCTCGTCGACCGAATCGAGGATGTGGCGGCGGCTCAGGCCCGAGTCGTTCGGGCCGGCCCCCGTCGGGAAGAACACCTTGGTCCCGACCAGCATCTCCCGGCGGGCGCCCCGCGCCTTCAGCCAGCCACCGACTATCCGCTCCGACTCCCCGCCGTTGTAGGAGTCGGCGACGTCGATGTAGTTGCCGCCGCTCTCGCAGTAGCGGTCGAGGATGGCCCAAGCCTCCTCCGTGCCGGCGTTCCAGCCGAACGTCTGCGCGGCGAGTGAAATGGCGGAAATCTTAAGCCCGGTCGTGCCCAGGTAACGGTATTCCAACGCTCGCCTTCCCTATGGGCCCGGCTCACGCCGGAATTACTTGATCACCGTGACCTTGCTGCGATCGAAGGTGAGGGTGACACATACGATGATCATGAGTCCCAGAATGCCCTGCTGCAAGTACTGGTCCACGCCCACCACGGTCATCCCGTTCTGAAGCACGATAACGGTGAGCGCCCCGAACAGCGTATTGATCGGTCCCCCGATTCCACCGGTGAGCGCCGTGCCCCCCACCACGACGGCCGCCACCGAGTTCAACACATACGGGGCGCCGACGTAGGGATTGCAGCCGAGCTGGACGGCGGACACCAGGATCCCCGACATCGCCGCGCCGAAACCGGAAAGCATGAAGGCAATGTTGCGCGATTTAACGATGTCGATCCCCGACATCCAGGACATTTTGATGTTGCTGCCCATAGCACAAGTTGCGCCCCATCGCCCGAAAACGCAGGATGACGGTGTACAGAAGCAGCGTGATCAGGCCGATGTACAGGACGTTGCTGACCTTCAATATCGAGCCGTTGAAGATGTCGAGTAGCTTCCAGATCGTGGCGGGGACGTTGATCGGTACGGGGGCAACGAGCATGGCCAGGCTCATGAGCACGCCGCCGATCCCCAGCGTGGCGATGAAGGAGGGGATGCGGATGCGGGTGAGGATGTTGCCGTTGATGTAGCCGACCCCGATCCTGATCAGGATGCCGGGCGGGTAGGCCCAGTAGCCGAGGTGACCGATGCTCGTCACGAACACCACCGAGACAAACGACATGATCCCGCCGACCGACAGGTCGATGCCGCCTACGAGGATGGCGCACATCTGGCCCAGTCCGACCAGAAGCAGCAGCACGGCATAGCCGAAGATCGTGTTCAGGTTGTAGGCGGTGAGAAAGTTGTGGTTCCCTATCCAGAACAGCATGCCGATCACCAGCAGGAGCATGATCGAGTAGACAATGGCCGGGATCCTCGGCCCCTTCCGGCCTACGGCCGACCGTTCCCGGGTCGCCGCCGGATCGCGCGGACGCGTCTGGCCTGTTGACGGCACTTCTCTTCTCCTTGTTGAACCTTGCCTGAAACGATCAGGCCGATGATGTCCTGCGGGTTCGGCCTGCGGTTCGGCAGGCACTCCAGCTCCTTGACCAGGCGGCCATCTTTCATGACCAGCATTCGATTGCACAGCCCGATGTCCTCTTCCAGGGTGTCGCACATGATCAGCATGCCGATCCCCTCACTCGCCAGCTTGCGCATCAGCCGGTAGATCTCCGCCTTGGCCCCGACGTCGACCCCGCGCGTCGGATGGTCGAGCACCAGCAGATTGATGCGGGAGCTGAGCCACTTGGCGAGCACCGTCTTCTGCTGGTTGCCGCCGCTGAGGTTGCCGCACATCATGTTGATGGAGGGGGTCTTGATGAGACACTCCTCCACCCAGTGTTGCGCGTTACGCTTCTCCATGCGCGGACGCAGGAAGCCCAGGACGCTGAGCGACTTGAGCACCAGCAGGTTGACATTCTCCGCCACGGTCATGGTACTGGCCAGTCCCTCGTTACGCCGGTCGATCGGGATATGTCCGATGCCCAGCCGCACCGCGTGGCTCGGCGAGCCGCCCGGCAGCCTTTTCCCCAGCAGCGCCATGCTGCCGCTCTCGGGCCTTTCCTGCCCCACAATGCACCGGCAGACGGCTTCCTTTCCCGACCCCACCAATCCGACCAGGCTGACGATCTCCCCCTTCCGCGCCTCGGCGGCGGGCATCTCCGTGACGTTGCGGCCGTCGCGCAGGATCACGATCCGGTCCGAGTTTTCAACGATCTTCTGCAGTCGGTGGGAAATGAGCACCACCGACGCATCCTGTTTCAGCTTCTTCAGCGTGGGAAAGAGGGTCTCCCGCTCGCTGTCCGTCAGCACGGTAGTCGGCTCGTCGAGGATCAGGACGGGATTTTTCTGCCCATAGAGCGTCGAGAGCCACAGCAGGCGGGCGATCTCGACCATCTGGCGCGCGGAGGAATTCACATCGCTCACCAGCGTGTCCACGTCGATTTGGACGTTCACTCGGGTCAGGACGGACTCGGCCGTCTCCTTCATCGCGCGCCGGGAAAGGAAGCCGCCCCGGGAGAAGATGCGCTCGTGGCAGAGGAACAGGTTCTCCATGACCGACAGGTTGGCCATCAGGGAGCCTTCCTGGAACACCATGCCTATGCCGTAGCGGATGGCAGTGTCCGGGTCCTTCAGCACGATGCGCGCGCCGTTCTCCCCGACCAGCCCCAGGACCTCGTTCCCAAACACGTCGAAGTTGACCGCATCGAGCGCGACTACACCAGGGAACACCTTGGTGATCTTCTGCAGACTGAGGATCGGGTTCTTGCGTAATTCGCTCCTCGATTCCATCATGGCTACGTTCCGACTCACTCTACTTTATGAAGCCCAGCTTCCGGCGGTCGATGGTGAGAGCGACTGCGGCCACAAGGATGGCCTCGTTGACCGCCTGCTGCACATTTGGGTTGACGTGCATGAGGATTAGTCCGTCGTTCAGCGCAGTGATGATCAGTGCGCCGAGCGCCGCGTTCTTCGCGCCACCGATGCCCTCGGTCAGGGCAACCCCGCCCACCGCTGCCGCCGTGATGGCGGGAAACAGGGTGTTGGCGCCGGTGCGGGGGTGCGCGCTGCCGAGCCTCGTGGACAGGAAGAGCGCGGCGAGGCCGTACAGCATGCCGGCGATGGCGAAGACCAGAATCTTCACCCGGTCCACATGGATGCCCGCCTGCTTGGCAAGGGCCTCGTCCCCCCCGATAGCGTAGATGTAGCGACCGAAGCGCGTGCGGTCCTGGACGACCTGGATGATGATGAGGATGGCCAGTGCGATGAGCGCGATGAGCGCGATGAGCGGAAAGCCGAACACCGTGCCATTCACCATGCTCTGGATGCGGGTATCCAGCAACGGGATGGTGGTGGCTTTGTTGATCTACACGGCGATACCGTACAGGGTCCAGCTCATCCCGGGAGTGCCGATGAAGGACGGGATCTTCAACTTCGTATACACCAGGCCGTTCAGCATGCCCACAAATATGATCGCCAGCCCCGCCACGCCCTCCACGGAGAGATCGATCGCGCCAAGGATGATCGCCTGGTGCAAGCCGATCGCCAGGATCACCGGGATGCCGGCGAGGCTCAGGATGACTTGGAGGTTGGCCCACTCGAGATACTTGCCGCGCGTGCCGATGGCAAAGACGGCAACGACGATGATCAACGACACGATCTGCCCGCCGATCCCCGTCCTTCTCACCCACCGCCGCACAGTCTGGAGGAGGGCGGACGCCTTGGGGCTCGCGTCTACCGGGGAGGATGCCTTGAGGTTCGCTGTCATGGAAGTGCCGATTTCTCCTATGAAATTGGACGGCCGCAGTCTATGCCGCGGCCGCCCGTCAGACTCCGAATCCCTACAGACTTTCAGACCGTCCCTTGCCTAGGGAGCCTCCGCCGCCCACTTGGCGAAGAAGTCGCTGAAGTCGTACTCCGGCGATAAGTTCGCGTAATCCTTCATGACCTTGTCGATGTTTTCCTTGTTCACCTCAACACCAGAGATCTTGAAGGAGCGGTACTTGTGCGGCAGCTTGGCCACGTCGAGCTTTCCTTCCTTGGCGGCCTTCGACATCATGAGCCCGAGCTGGGCCTGGTACTTGGAATCCTGATACCCGGTGGAGCAGGCGTAGCCGGCCTCCTTCAGCGCCTGGATGGCGCCCATGGCCATCTCGTCGTTGGCGGACCAGACGCCGTCGACGCCCGGATGGGCAACCAGCATGGCCTTGGTGGCGTTGTAGCCCTTGGTCCGGTCCCAGTCGACGCCTTCCCACGGCAACAGCTCCACACCCGGGTTCTCGGCGAGCGCCTTCTTCAGGCCCTGGAACCGCTCAATGGCCGGGGTGTTTGCCAGGAGACCCTGCAGGGCGATGATCTTGCCCTTGTTCGGGGTCTTGAAGGTTTTGAACAGCTCCTTGGCGTGGAAATACCCTGTACCGACGCTGTCGAAGGTGATATGGGCTACCCAGTACTTGTAATCCCAGACCTTCACGTCGTCCGGCTTGTTCCACCAATTGACCCAGTAGACGCCGGCGCTCTCGAGGATACGGCGGTCAGTTGCTCCTCGTTAAGGGCCGTGGGGGGCTGTTTTCGGGGCTTTTTCACGCGGAAACCCTTGGTTGGATTGCTTTTCAAAAGGCCGGTAGTGACGAAGTACGCGAAGAAAGCTCTGAGTTCCGACAGTACCCCTGCCCGAGAGACCGCACGGTAATGCCGCGTGTCCTGCAGCCAGCCCAGGTAGTCGCGGATGTGCTGCCTGCGCACGGAAGCGAGGCTGCTGTGCGGGTCCTTCCATCGGGCGAACATCCTCAGATGCGTGTAGCGTACGCTGAGGGCCCCGGAGAGCAGGCAGGTGTGCTGGCTCAAGTGTTTGACGAAGGCCTCACCGGCTTGCTGGAGGCTCAGGTGTGGGTCCAGCTCCGTGGGCGCCTGGGCGATGGCTCGAAGCAGCACCGTGGAGCGGGTGGGCAGCAGAGACGCATCAAGGCAGCCGGCATGGATGAGGAAGGTGAGGAAGCGTCTCCCGATTCGGAAACTGAAGGTGCACGAGAGGCGCATGCAGTCGTGGATCAGGGGCTGAGGGATCTGTGAGACGGGCAGGGATTCGACCGGGAGACCACGCCGGGCCTGCGGGGAGCTGACAGAAGATCATACGCGTGAAAGGTCCATGCAGGGCGCGGGCATAGGGGGTGGTCTCCTTCCAGGTTTGCTCCAACTGCTCGGGGGAGAGCTGGACGTAGTACTGGAGCGTGGTCTCGCACTTCTCGTGTCCCATGAGCACTTGGATGGCAGCGATGTTGACCTTTCGGTGCACGAGGTGCGTACAGAAAGCCTTCCTCAGAACCGTGGGGTTGTAGGGCGCGGGGGGACGGAGGAAGGAGTTATAGGTCTTGAAGATGTCGTCGATGGACTTATCCATCATCGGAGCTCCGACCCAGTTGCAGAACAAGGAGCTGCCCGGCAGCGCTTCTCTCATCTTCCAGTAGCGGTGGAGAACCTGTTGGAGGAAGGGATGGGAGAAAAACGCGAGCCGTTCGCGGATGGTGAACCTGCCGGATCCCTTGCCGGCGACGCGGATCGCCGAGCCCTCGAAGTCGACGTCGGCGATCTGGATGCGGCGAAGCTCGGATCTGCGCAGGCCGCAAGCGACACAGAGGGAGAAGATGCACAGATCCCTGCGATGGATGAACAGGGAGAACTTATGGGCTTTTCTGAGAGTGAGCAACTGCTGGTAGTGCGCCCTCACGCTGCCCAGCAGCCGCATGAGCTCGAAGGGAGCGTGCGGATCGCGTCCTTGTGCCTGACCTGAATGCGGAACTCTCCCACGGGGTTGGTTCGAATGAGTCTTCGCAGCTGCATGGAGCGGAAGAACGCACCTGAGCACAACCTGTACGATCTGGAGGGAGAACCGCTTGTAGTGCCTGGCGTGCTCGAGGTACCAGAAGTATCGGCGAAT
>Ga0315275_10003645_pt1 | contig 14235 bp, 12 predicted proteins | sample YL17G03_0_MG_FD_205557 | JGI IMG/M metagenome (GOLD analysis project Ga0315275, IMG submission 205557) | Sediment microbial communities from Yellowstone Lake, YNP, Wyoming, USA - YL17G03_0 | ecosystem: Environmental > Aquatic > Freshwater > Lake > Sediment | place: USA: Wyoming | collected... | reverse complement strand
TTAGACCTTGTATTTTTTCATGAGATGACCTATCAAGAGGTTTCTCAGATGCTCGATATCCCTGTCAATACTGTGAAGACAAGGGTCTTTTATGCAAAAGAGACATTGAAAAACGCATTGAGCAGTATGGGGGTCAAGAAAGATGACCTATAGTGTTGAAGAGTTAAGAGAGTTGATTCCGCTCTATCTGAATAATCAGCTTTCGGAAAAGGAGAGGAAGGAGTTTGAGGACGCCCTCAATAAATATCCTGAACTGAAGCCTGAGCTCAAAGAATTTTCAGAGATCAAAGAAATTTATAAAGAGATCGAGAAGGATGTTCCCTTGCTTTCTGACGCGCTTTATCAGAGGGTATTGAAGAATATCCAACCCCAAATAAGACTTTCCTTTGTTCCTCAAAAGAAGAGTTCCTTAGAAAAGATTCAGGATCTTTTGAAATGGGTTTTTGGATCTCCCCGAGTCTCCTGGGGGATTGTGGCTGTTCAATTTGCGATCATCTTGCTTCTGTTAATTACTCTTCCCAAAGGGGATGGGTTCAGGACATTAACCTCAAGACAACCCCTGCCAGGAGAGGGGATTAAAATCAATGTCATTTTTGATAAGGGATCGAGAGAAAAAGAGATCAGGGAGGTGCTGAACAGAGTTGGGGCGACAATCGTCTTAGGTCCTTCTCTCGAGGGACTTTATATCATTGAGGTGAAAGAAGGTCAGGATGTAGAACAAGTGCTCAAGAATCTGAAAAAGACCGGAATCGTCAAATTTGCTGAAAAAGCATATTAAAAATTAAAATATACAAAAGTATTAAAATGTGATAATAAGTAATTCCAAAAAACTAATCACCCTCCCCCACTCCGTCGTTAAGGCTATGGAGCGTCGGCGACCATCTCTCTCCCATCCCGGGGGGAAGGGAAGGATGAGGGGCGTATTGTTTATTTTTGCATTGGGTAATTGGAATTTAATTATTGTAAAGGGATTCATTCTTTGATCTTACTTTGAGGAGGGCTTATGAAAATGAGGAGGTTCTCCATCTCTGGAGGAATGGGCTGGTTTATTTTCTTTCTTCTTCTTTTGCCCCCATTTTTCTATTACCCAGTTTATGCTCAATCTACTCAAACGAATCAAGCCAGTGATAAAACCAGCGTTCAACCCAGTGATAAAGCCAGCGATCAAACCAGTGATTCTCCCATTCAACTCCTCATGCCTGAAGAAGGGGGCATGAATATCGCCAAAAAGGCGAGGATCAAATGTGCGATTAAAACACCTTTTGACTCTCAAAAGCTTCTCGTCCTCCTCGACGGAACAGATATCAGTGGAATTTTAGATATCACTCCGGAGGGGTTTGAGCATAAGGCGACCGCCCTTTTAACCGCCGGCGAACATACCCTCAGTGTTACCATTACCACTCAAGATGGACAGGAATTAAAAAGAGAGTTTAAATTTTCGACCCGGCATTCTAAACCGTTTGAAGAGGTCTATTCCAGCAATGAGATTACGACGATAGCGGAGAAAAAAGTTGTCAAAACAGGCGATACCGTCACCTCACCTTCCTGGAAAGTGGAATCCAATCTCGCCAGTGAGTCCAAGATAAAGATGAAAGAGTGGGAGCTCAATTTCAAAACCAACCTTCGATATTTTGATCAGAACATGGCTGTGACGCCTCCCCCTGACAAAGGATTTGGCCTCGCCAACTATCTTTTTCAGGCAAAGTATAACGGTGAGAAAATTAATTTCCTTGCCGAGACCGGGGACGTCACCATCGACGAGACCCCCTATACTGTTACGGGGCTTGCGAGAAGGGGTGGAAATCTGGTCTTTGAGTCTAAGGACTTAAATTTAAAACTGAGGACCTTTGACGTCAAAAGCGAACAGGTCTTTGGGTTTCATGGAGGGACAGGACTTGGAACTACCCCCAATGACCACATCATGGGCGCCTCAGCAGACTGGGGGATTATTTCAGACAAGTTGCGATTCAGAACCATCTATGTCAGGGGAGGTGAGTCAGGGAATTCGACCGGAACCTCGACTACGACCCCAACCGTGACCCCGGAAGACCCCCCCCCTTATGGTACCTCGAGCACGACCAATAAAAGGAAAGGCGATGTTCTCGGATTTCTTTTGACGAGTGATTTTTTTGATAAGAAATTGGTGACCGAGGCAGAGCTTGATTTTTCAAGGTTTGATTCCGATACCTCGGATGAGTTTCGGGCAAAGCGCGATAAGGCCTATCGAGTAAAAGCCGGTGGGACCATCAAAGATTACACCTACGAGGCCTTATATGAATACATCGGTCGTGATTACGAGGTGATTGGGAATCCAGGACTTCAAAAAGATAAGGAGGGATATACCCTTAAGGCGGGAGGAAACTTCTTTAAGATTCATCAACTTAATCTCTCTTTTACACAGTACCACGATAATGTCAAAAACGATGACCTTTATGCGAGGGCCTATACCACTCAGGGAACGCTTGATTATACCTTCAGTAAATTTGAGAATCTGCCCATCGTGCTCAGTTACCAGAGGTCGATGCTGAGAACTAAAGATGAGCCGATCGATACCCCTCACACCAGAACGGATACCGATACGGTGATGGGAAAGGTTAACTATATCAAGAAACCATGGGATCTCGGTTTTCAGGTTAGTTATTCCTTTCAGAATGACCGGACGGATATAGAAAATGATACCACCACGGTCACCTATACCTTCACTCCGACATACATTTTGGACTATTTCTCCATCTGCCCCAGCTTCTCTTTTAATCGTTCTTTGACCCATCCGACCGGTGTCCATTCGAATACCTACACAGCGACTCTGGATCTGAAAGGAGATCTGTTTAAGAAGAGAGTTACCTATGGACTGGGAGGCACTTACACGGTCCTCCGAGCCAGTGACGGTACTTCTAAACAATACACTCAGAATTCAAACTTCAGCGTTTACTACCTTTTGTTTAAAGACCTCTGGGGATTTTTGAACCCTTCAGTGGGTATCCGGGGACTATATAATAGAACGAACGACAAAGTGTTTCATCAGTCAACGGATGAATTTGCACTCTACCTGGTGCTGCAGACGACAATGAAATTCTTGTTTTAAGGAGGGAGAATTATGAAAAAGGTCGTGTGTTTATTTTTCATTTTCACTACCTTTTTGTTGTCTACTCAAACATTGGAAGGTCAAACAACATTTACCATTCCACGGGGTACACAGAGCGCAAGATCCATCCTATACAATATGAGAAGCGGTGATGGATGCACGAGCGCCCTTTCCCCTACCGGGTTTTTCCAAAATGGCAACTATAGGCTTGGTAGTGTAAATACCCCTCAGTCAATTACCTTGATAGGGCCACCCTTCGGCACTACCACAGGCTCTGCCACAGAAACAATCATCATCCCCATTGCTGTGATTAAGAGGGCTGAACAACTGGGTTTAAATCGATTTTCATATACAAGAACTTTTGCCATGTCAGGTTGCTTTACAGGCGGAGGTCCTCAGACATTTATTAATCAGATTGCCCTGACCGGCGAGGCCACGGCTGAGTTCAGTATTAACAGACTTCAAATTTATTTTGAAAATCATAGAGCGGAGATCACAGTAAAAAAACACCAACCTGCGCTCAAGGCCTTTATAGATATTCGGTTCGCAGGTTCGGGCCTACTCCAGGGATACTGGGAGGTGGACGGAAGGATTCTCTCTTATGTCAATCAACATCTTGTCTATGGCAGGCAGGTTACTCTTGAATCACCGAATATCCCAGCTCTTCCAACCATTGATGCAGGTACGCATATTGTAAGATTCATCATCACTAAACCTATCTTTACGGTCACTCCTCCAGAGGCAATCTATTTTGTCACAGCAGAGGAATTTGCAAAGAGGCCCATTCGTCTTATTTCTCCAAAAGATAAATCTGGAGAGGATTATTCGCCTGTGGTCTTCAAATGGGAAGGGCGGGAGGAGCCCACCACCTACCTCATCGAATTTCTTGAAGAGGTTGGTCAAAAACCTATCTTCTCTGCTTATACCAAGAGAACGTTCTACGTTCTTCCACTGCCTGTCCTGAAAAATGCATTCTCAGCGGGAAAGAGCTATTTCTGGAGGGTAAAGGGTTTTGATGTGGATAATAAAATTGTCGGGGGAAGCCCTGAATTCCGATTTACCTTCAAAGAACTTGCTTCCTATGTGCCAGGACAGATCCTTCTGGTCGCAGAGACCTCCCAGGGAGGCCTTGAATTGATCGGAAAGATCGGTGGGAAGTATAACCTTGGTTTGATAGAAACCTATGATATCAAATCCCTCCAGCAGAAGGTGGCCCTCTTCCAAACCAAAGAGGATATTTTTAAACTTATCTCTGCCATTCAGAAAGAAGAAGGAGTGGTTTTTGCGCAGCCTAATTACATCTTCCGAACCATGGCAGAACCAATGAGTGATAAACAGAATATTTATAGAATTCTGAACCTGAAGAAGGTGCATGAATACGTCAAGGGAAAAGGGGTCATGGTGGCGATTATTGACACGGGCGTGGATGCCCAGCACAGAGATTTAAAAGATAGAGTCGTATCCTCCGAGAATCTACTGAAAGAGCCTTACACAGCAGAGGTTCATGGAACGGCGGTGGCAGGGATCATCGGGGCGAGTATCAATGAGTTTGGCATCGAGGGAGTGGCTCCAGAGGCAGAAATCCTTGCCCTCAGGGCATGCAGGCAGGTGTCTGAGCAATACCCCGATGCGGAATGTTACACCACTTCCGTCGCCAGGGCCATTGATCGAGCCATTGAAAGGAAAGCAAAGGTCGTGAATATGAGTTTCGGCTCTATCGCCTCTGATAAGATGATATTAAAACTCATCGAGGAAGGCTCAAAAAGGGGGATCATTTTTGTTGCACCCGTCGGGAACATGCCTAATCAGAAAGAACTTACCTTTCCTGCATCTCACCCTTTAGTCGTGGCTGTTGCTGGGACGGATGAAAGGGGAAATCCTTATCCCAATCCGGAGATCGCCTCAAAGGCTCGGGTCAGCGCACCGGCAATGAATGTGTTGACCACCACCCCCGGTGACAAACATAACTTTCTTAATGGAACATCTCTTTCATCAGCCACCATCGCGGGCATCCTGACATTAGCCACTGGAAAATCGGGTGGTATTGAGATAGATAAGCTCCCACCGTTTAAGGGAGATCTCTGCAAATGGGAGGAGGAGCTGCTAAAACTCTCCCTCTGCGAAAAATAAATTTGAACCCTTTTGAGGGAAGTGGGGACGATATAGACAGATCGTGGATAAAATATCAATTGTTTTCATCAAAGGGAGTCACTCAATGGAGGAGGGATGAGAGAAATGAATCGAAAAAATTTTAGTTGGATGGCCTTAATCGTTATCACGTTATTGTTAACCTTAAGCCTACCTGCCTTTTCGGTAGCGCCGCCTGGGCCAATCCCAAAACCCAGGCCCCCTCAAATTACTTCCTTCAACATCAATAATAATGCAGAGTGCACTTACATGCATACGGTCACCTTGAACAGTGTGGTGCAGGGAGGGGCGACCCATTGGCGTGCCAGTGAACAGCCGGATTTTTCTGGTGCATCATGGACTTCTCCTTACCGTGCTTCACCGGGATTCCCCCTGACTGAGGGATTGGGTACCAAGACGGTTTATTTTCAGGTGAAGAACCTCGGAGGAGTTTCCAATGTGGTCAGCGACTCGATTGTCGTGAAGCAACGGCCAAGTTTTGAGAGCGGGAGGTCTGAATGTGATCAGCCAGTCCTTCCAACAACACCAGGGCCTGGGGTCCCAGTTGTATCTGTTTATCCAAGTATTGAAGCGCTGAATATCACTATTCAACGAGTTTACGATCCTTATACTATAGACATCAGCTATGAGATTCTGGTGAGGAATGCTATTGATGGTAATCGATTCAGCATCGAGTTAAAGGGAGAAGCAGGGGGAGATAGAGTCAGTGCGAATATTGTATTTGCCACAGCGACAATAAATTACGCTGCTGGAGGAACCGCGGCAGGAGGCCAAAATACAAGGCATACCGGGAGACTCACCTTACCCATCCCTTATGACCGGTTAGTTTTTATATCAGGCCCCCAAGGTCGTTCTACAAATATATTTGTCAAAGCAGAAATAAAACTCCCAAGCGGATTTACAGTTCCTGATCCTAACAAAATTGTAAAAGCCAAAATGATTACATTGAGGGAGCACTCCGTCACCCTTTCACATGATATTAGTGCCTGTATGGGACCAACAGGAGACCGTGGAAATTGGGGCTTTAATCTCAGTTCCCAAGTACCCGCTATGGCATGGGTGGGCCGAAGCAATCTCGATCTTCATGATTGTCCTGATTTGAAATGTGACAGGAATCCGGCACCACTTTTAGGGGAGCGTGTTATTAGATGGGAGAAGCAACCCTCTACTGCAGACAAGAGCGGAACTGTCCATTGGGCATGTGAAGGGCTGGCAAATGAAATGCAAGGGGGACAACCTTTGTTCCGGTTTACCGTAAAAACAGACGTCATTAAACCCTCTGTTGCGCCATAGGAGGTTTGAGATTTCAATTTTTGAATTGAGAATAGGCCCTATCGAAAAAAATAAACTGTTGAAACTCTTTACCTACCTAAGATCATAATTCCCCAACCCCTGTCCTCCTCCCCGGGGAGGGCAGGGTGAAGGATATAAATTATTTTTGAACCTTATTGAGGGGAATTACCACTCTAATATAAAAATCATTGATAAACTGTTGGACTAACTGCTTCGTATTACCTATGTCAAGGAGGAGGGGGAAGATGAAAACGAGATATTTTAGTATAACTTTCATATTAGCAATAACACTTCTGTTTTTCTTATGTTTTCAAGTTGAAGCCCAGCCAAAGCTACAGTTAAAAGATAAAAGGGAGATACTTGACCCATCTCTGAAGATTACTTCCTTCATGATCAACAATGGCGCAGCCAGCACGACAAAGGAGACGGTTAAGTTGAATAATACTGTTCAAGGAGATGCAGGAGAATACCGAGCCAGTATGAGTCAGGACTTCACCAATGCCCAGTGGCATACTTACAGCACTGCCCCGACATTTAATCTGGGTGGCGGTTACGGAACCAAGACGATCTACTTCCAGGTGAAGAGCTCTAAGGGCGTTTCGAGCGTCGTCAGTTCCAGCATCCGTTGGGAGGCGCCACCACCTCAACCTATTCCTGGGAGTGGGCCGGGGCCAGGGCCCATCATTACACCAACCCCACAGCCCTATCCAAAAACTGAACCACCCCGGCCTCCTGTCATTACTTCATTTACGATCAACAATGGGGCAGCAACGACCACAAAGAGGTTGGTTAACATAGCATTCCACGTTCGGGAACAGGTTACTCATTTCCGCATCAGCAATATAGCAGATACCTTTCCTGGTGAGGAATGGTTGGCACCCATTTGGATTAACTTGCCAGGTTTCCCTTACCGACACAATCTGATTCCAGATGATGTAAGGCCGGGGGCGGGTGATGGGTTGAAAACAGTTTACCTTCAAGTGAAGGATAGTCTGGGTCAAGTTTCAAGCGTTGCCAGGGCTTCCATCACGCTTAACGAACTTCCAGTAATCCAATTTTTTCAAACTTTCCCAATTACGACCGAGCAGAGAACAATAATATTGCAATTTGATGCATCGGGGGCTACGCATTGGCGCGCCAGTGAGAGCCAGGATTTCTCCAGAAATTTACAGACGGGGCCTTGCAGTCTCAGCCGCAATCGCCCCACCTATACTCTGAGTGAGGGGTTTGGGGATAAGAAAGTTTATCTTCAGGTGATGAATCGAAGGAGTGATAATATCACTCTCTATTCAAATATCGAATATGGAATGGTTCATTATGTTCCTTCCTTTGGCCGTAAGGATTTTACAATCAGTGGGTATGATGCCTACGAAATTGCAAAATCGAGGGCCTTTGGATTTTCCACAATAAAAGATCTAACGTCAGACTGTCGTATGTGGGGAAATCCAGGGGGCCCTCTGGTGTTAGAAGCTGTTGCGTCTCGTGTGGTTGGTTCGAAGTGCGACTTTTTTCTTTTCGGTGACCAACAATTAAGGGAAGGGTGGGCATTTAAGTCCTATGGGTACCAAAAGAATTGCATTGATGGTAGGGGGGATTCATCTGCGGATCAACAGCCTTCACCAGGCAGCCGGGATATCAAATTCAAAATACATGTTTGGGCAGATTCCCCTGAAAACCTTTTCGGCGGACCTTCCAGAACTATTTGTGATTTTTTCTTAAATTCCATCACTCTTGAGGGTCCAGAAAATGCACGATGGCAAGATGCATTTTAAATACGAGGGGAGAGGAAGACTTGCTAAACCTCTCCCTGCGAAAAATAAATTTGGACTTTTTTCAGAAGAGTTACCATCTTATTCATAAGTCCAGTTATGGGAGATTAGGATTCCTGTTTGTTAGCAACCTTTCAACAAGGAGGAGGGGGAAGATGAAAACGAGATATTTTAGTATAACTTTCATATTAGCAATAACACTTCTGTTTTTCTTATGTTTTCAAGTTGAAGCCCAGCCAAAGCTACAGTTAAAAGATAAAAGGGAGATACTTGACCCATCTCTGAAGATTACTTCCTTCATGATCAACAATGGCGCAGCCAGCACGACAAAGGAGACGGTTAAGTTGAATAATACTGTTCAAGGAGATGCAGGAGAATACCGAGCCAGTATGAGTCAGGACTTCACCAATGCCCAGTGGCATACTTACAGCACTGCCCCGACATTTAATCTGGGTGGCGGTTACGGAACCAAGACGATCTACTTCCAGGTGAAGAGCTCTAAGGGCGTTTCGAGCGTCGTCAGTTCCAGCATCCGTTGGGAGGTGCCACCACCTCAACCTATTCCTGGGAGTGGGCCCGGGCCAGGGCCCATCGTTACAACCCCACAGCCCTATCCAAAAACTGAACCAACACGACCTCCTACCATTACTTTATTCACGATTAACAATGGTGCCTCTACAACGACTTCCAGATTCGTTACCTTAAGATCTACTGTACGAGGAGAGGTAACCCATTTCCGTGTCAGCAGTATAGGAGATACTTTTCCTGGGGAGGAGTGGATTGCCCACTACTCCAATGAACAAGGTTACTCTCTGATTACAGATAATATAAAGCGAGGAGAGGGGAATGGGTTGAAAACAGTCTACCTTCAAGTAAAGGATAGCCTGGGTCAAGTTTCAAGCGTTGCCAGGGCCTCCATCACGCTCAATGAGCCCCCACCGGCGCTGGTGATCACTTCATTCAAAATTAACGATGGTGCAGAGACTACTTCAAGTGGAACGGTTACTCTGAATAATACCGCTCCAGGAGCTGAGAAATATCGTGCCGGCACTCGGACTACAGAGATGGGACCATTGAAACCGTACAGCAATGCCCCAGCATTTTTTCTGTATCCACACAATGGGCGACAGACTGTATACTTGCAGGTATGGAGTAATTTGGGGGGTTCGGAAACCGTTAGCGATACGATCATCCTCGCCGATCCTGAAATAATCATTTCATTCAAAATCAACAACGGGGCCACTCGTACCACAAGCAGAGTCGTTACCCTGAACATTGTTTCCTTACATCCATTGGATGGGAATAGGTATTATCGAGCCAGTGAGAGTCGGGAGGCTCTTAATTCCTCAGCATGGCTCCCATACAGCGGAAATGTGGATCCAACCTTTCCTCTGTCTTTAGCGAATGGACGCAAAGTCGTCCTCTTGCAAATGAAGGATGATTACTGCCCAGCTTCTAACATCGTCAGTGCTGCCATCACCCTCGATGCCCCTCCTGAAAAGTAGATGGAGAGGAAAGGAATGATGGGATCAAATCTATTCAGTTTGTTGATTGGGCAAAGGAAGCAACATGGAGGGCAATTCTTTTGATTTGACAAATGAATCCCCTTATGGGGAAGAATAGGGTGGGGAATAAACCTTATGAATGAGGGGAAGGCCTATACACAAAGAACAGAGGGCGACCGAATTATCGTGACCTACTATCGTTAATTTGAGTCAAAGAAAGGGGGGAAAAGATGAAGACTTGTAAGTATGCGGTGATGGTAGGAATGATTCTGGTTTTTTCCATTGGGACGACCTATTCTCAAAATATAAATGTAACGTCCCCGAAGGCAGGAGACAAATGGATTGGGGGGAGTACACAGACAATTGCATGGAAAGGAGGAACGGGGCTAGCGAAATTGTGGCTTGTGAAGAAGGGCACTGATGCTCAGAAAATTGGCGAGACAGTTGTCACAAATCCGTTGGGAACGGGGTTTGAGTGGAAAGTATCAGGGGTGCCTGGTTCGGGTTATTTAATCAAGATAGAATTTTTTAGGCTTGATTGTGAAGATAAACCCGAAGGTAATCCCCTAGCCTGGGGAAAGTGTTATCAGTTTCTCAGTGGGCAATTTAGCATTGCCATTGATCCCTCTCTTAAACCCCTTGCGGACGGAGCTGTGAAACAGGTCCCTGAAGGAGGAGGGAAACAAAAAAGGAAATAAAAATAAAATATGGATACGCCCCATTTTTTTCTCGAACTGTTTTCAGGTTTCGAGCATTTGTTTTTTGTTAGGTTCTTTAATCACAGGCCAAAAACCAACCATTCAGAAGCCCCGTGGGGCGATGAAGATGCAGGAGCCAAAGATCCTGTCGGGAAAGCTCGATTTGAACCTTTTTGTCAGGATTCGCCACAAATAAATTAAAACTAGAAAGGAGAGAAAAAATGAAGACATTGAGATCTTTGATGATTATTTTAATGGGGATGTTTTTCGCAACATGCTTTGTTCTTCCGGTAGGGGCATTCAATCCACAGCCTGAGCCTCCGGCAAAACCAATCACCCTGCCAGTTAATACGCCTGAGAAGATGAAGTTAGAGGGCATCATTACCAAGATTGAAGGGAGCAAGATCATTCTAAGAGACGAGGCTGGCAAGTTGCACACGATAGGGGTGAGAGCTGAGTCCAACGATGATAAACACAAATTAAGAGGCTTTAAGTTGGGTGACAAGGTGAAAATAGAGGGGGGCAGGCTGATGTTACTGCAGAGATAAATGGAGGGTATAAAGAAGTAGCTATTGATATTTTGGAATCTCTTGAAGGAATCTTTGGAGGCTGGTGGGATTTAATCCACACCTCAAAGGCGCATCTGTTGGGAGAGATCAAAGCGGAAGCGGCAGAAAAATGAGAAAGCGCGCAACCATACTGCTCGTTTTAGTCATGATTTTATTAGTCTTCTCTTCATCTTTTGCGGTGGAGCTAAAGCCACCACCGGCGAAGGATGCCCCTGCAACCACTCCCAAACCTTCTGAGAAACCTCTCCCCGATTTAATTGTTGAGCGGGTCTGGCTCGATCCCCAGTGCCAGATCAATTTTCAGTTAAAGAATATAGGTAAGGGAGAAATCGCTGATGGAGATCATTCGGCAAGCGTAGTGAGGGTTCAATTTGGGACAGAGTTTAAAGAATTTTTTCTTGGTAAAGTTGATCCCGGGGGAGCATTAAAGAAGGCCGGAGGATTTATTTCTTTCGATACACAGATCCTGTTGAAATCGCCTATGGGTGTGAAGGTGATCGTGGATTTTAACAATAAGATCAAAGAGCAGGATCGAGTTGGGGAAGGAAACAATGAAAAGATAGAGAACCTGACCCCCCAATGTCCCACTGAAACAAAAGGGCCGCAAGAGATATCAAGAATCGATATGAAGCTTTTACCTTTCGATTTAGCCATTGATAGAATATATCTCAATGATCTGACTTGTAAGATTCATGTCGTCCTCAGGAATTTGGGAACAGAGAAGATTCCTGATGAGGTGTACAGAATCGGAAAATTAAAGATTATTTCTGAGCACTATAAGAATGTCCCCTCCTTGCCCTTATCGCAGGTAGATCCTGGAAAGGAATTGAATAGTGGCAGGAGGCTTAAAGATTTTGGTACAAGTCTGTTATTGAATAGCAAGGACAGGGTGACATTTCGGTTTGAAAACATGAAGGACAGAGAACCCTCCAATGACAGTAGAACAACGGATTTGATTCCTTCGAGCAGGTGTTTGCAGGTGCGGACAGGCTCACCCGCAGTCGTCCTGATGAAGCCTTTGCCAAGGCTTGAACCCATAAAGGAAGCGCTGTCTCCCGAAATAATACGTAGAACCTCGCCCATCGTTCGCCCTGAGGCGCCGGAGGTAACAACGCCATCTAAGACGGGGGTCTCGACAAGCTCAGCAGGCATCCCTTCTATTCCTATAATAAGCCCGTCAAAGGGAGATATCCTGCTATTGGGCAGCACTTTCACCATTAAATGGAAAGTTCCAGAGGGTGCAAATCCTTGGGTAGCCATAGAACTGTTTGTCCCAGGTACCCACCTTACTCCAAGCAATTTTCAAAAAACCTGGTCGTATTTGGTGGAAACGACACCCAACGACGGAGCTTATGATTGGGAAAATATTTCTTTCAGCACCCCTTATCAGGGGCCCTTGCAAATCAGGATTCGAACGATTGATGGCAAAGTTTACGGAGACAGTGAAATTTTTTCAATCGGACCACCCAAGGAAGGGAAATGAAGATTTCCAAATACCTTCAGGAAGGGAGATTAAAATCAAACACGCGCATGGAAAATTGTCTTTAGGATTAGTCATGGTGATGGCGGTCGCACTAATTTTTAGCACAAAAGCAACTGCCATTATCACCGCTATTATTGAGGATGGTTACGACCCAAAGCTAAACGGAATGCAGGGAGTAGTTACCAAGATTGAAGGGAATAAGTTAACTCTAAGAGATAATTCGGGCAAGTTAATCACCTTGACAGTGAGGGATTTGGCAACATATAAGGCGACTCCATTCAAAATTGGAGACAAGGTAAAAATCCAGAATGGAGAGCTGATAAAATTGTCAGATCTCCAGAAACAGCTCTTACAGCCTGCCGGAGGAGCTGCAGTAGTAACTGACACGAAAGGGCAAGGATCGCTTGGTCAGGGTAAATAAAATAGACATCATTATTGAAATCTGATAAAAGATTTTTGCAGGCCTCTGGGATATGAACCATGCCTGCAAATTTTTATCAACAAAGATCCTTTTGAGCCTTTTCCTATAAAATAATTACTGAATAATAAAACAAGGAGGATGGTGGCGTGAAGCGTAGAATGATTTTTTCAATGATTGGAATCTTTTTTTTGTCTTTCTTTTCATTATCTTTTGCGGTGGAGAAGGCCCAGATGAAACCAGGAGTTGTTCAGACCAGGCCTATACAGGTAACCCCAGTGGAATTGCCAGATCTGGTCGTGGACAGCATCTGGCTGGACAGTCAGTGTCACATCAACTTAAAGCTGAAAAATTCTGGGAAAGGCAACATCTCCGATAGAGAGCATAAAGAGAGCGTGGTCAGGGTTCAATTCGGATCGGAGATCGAAGATCTCCTTCTTGGAAGGATTGATCCGAACGGGGTTTTAAAGAAAGGAGGGGGATTAACCTCTTTTAATACCGAGATTAAATTGAATTCGTCTGTGGATGTGAAGGTGATTGTGGATTTTAATAAAAAGATCAGAGAGACCGAAGATGGTGAGAAGAAAAATGAGATGGTTTCAAGACTTACACCCCAATGCCAATCTGTTGTTCTGTTGTCGAAGGATATCGCAAAGGTGCAACCCGCCGAAGAAGCCAAGTCCATGAAGTCCGGGGCACCTCTAACAACCTCAACCAAGATTCCACCCCTACCGAGCGGAATGATGGCCGATACAGCCAGCGGAATCATGGTGACGAATCCGGCCCAAGATTCAACATGGGAGTGGGGGAAGAATTATCTCATCCAGTGGAAGAGCTGGCCTTCTGCCCTGGGTCTCCTTAAGATCGTCCTCTACAGTGAGAAAGGGAATATGGTCATGCAGATCGGTTCCGGCCCGGATAATGGAACCTACAACTGGAAAATTCCCTCCAATATTCCCAATGGAAAATACTTTATCAAAATAAGTACCTGGGATAATAAAGTTTCGGGGGACAGTAAGGTTTTTTATATTTCCGATGGAAAGGTGATCGTGGGACAGTTGATTACAGGCTTTTTCCCCATTTCCACGATCACCGTTACAAATCCAGGGAAAAGTGATGTTTGGATTCCTCTGAAAACCTATAACTTGAAATGGTCCTGGACCGTTCAACATACTTCATCGAGTGATACGTGTGGTGGGACTTTTTCGTCGTGCTATGGGGGGTGCCCTGTAGATGTATGGCTCATCCCTGCGGTTACATCTGCCTC
>Ga0315275_10003644_pt1 | contig 14237 bp, 7 predicted proteins | sample YL17G03_0_MG_FD_205557 | JGI IMG/M metagenome (GOLD analysis project Ga0315275, IMG submission 205557) | Sediment microbial communities from Yellowstone Lake, YNP, Wyoming, USA - YL17G03_0 | ecosystem: Environmental > Aquatic > Freshwater > Lake > Sediment | place: USA: Wyoming | collected... | reverse complement strand
CCGTGATGAGGACCAGCGTGGAGACCGGCAACCGGAGTTTACCCAGCTGGACCTTGAAATGTCCTTTGTTGAACGTGAAGATATCATGCAGCTGATCGAAGAGATGTTCACCAAGCTTGTGGCACAGGTGGTGCCCAGTAAGCAACTCTTTGCCAGCCCATGGCCGCGGCTCACTTATCAGGAAGCAATGAACCATTTTGGCAAGGATAATCCAGACATACGTTTTGGGATGGAACTGCAGGACATCACGGAACTGGCAGGCAGATCTGGTTTCCAAGTATTTGAGAGCACGGTTACTGCTGGTGGTCATGTGCGGGGCATCAATGCATCTGGATTGGGAGACTATAGCCGAAAGCAGCTTGATGAATTGACAGAAATTGCGAAGAAGTATGGAGCAAAAGGCTTGGCTTATTTGGCAATCACCGCGAGCGGAGAGCAGCGCTCATCGTTTGCGAAGTTTTCCAAGCCCGAAACCCTGGGATCGATCTTGGATACCATGGGTGCCAAACCGGGTGACTTGCTTCTATTCGTAGCCGATAAACCAGGGGTAGTTTTTGAGGTGTTGGGAAGGTTGCGCGTTCTGTTGGCTGAACGGTTGGGGATTGTGGATAAAAACATCCTGGCGTTTTGTTGGATCGTCGATTTCCCGTTCGTAGTTTGGAATGAGGAGGAAAAACGCTGGGATCCTAGCCACCATTTGTTCACTTCACCGGTAGTTGAGGATATTCCGCTTTTAGATACGGATCCTGGAAAAGCGCGTGGTCAACAATACGACCTGGTTGTGAACAACTATGAGGTCGGAGGAGGCTCAATTCGAATTCATGAGCGCTCGTTGCAGGAAAAAGTATTCAAGCTGATTGGTCTAGACCCTGAAGTGGCACGCGAGCGCTTCGGGCATATGCTGGAAGCATTTGAATATGGAACACCACCTCACGGTGGAATAGCCCCAGGTATCGACCGACTCTGCATGGTCCTGGCAAATGAGCCGAACATTCGGGAAGTGATTGCATTCCCCAAGAGCCAAACGGCGCGTGATGTAATGGCTGGTGCACCGTCACCTGCGGAACCGGGTCAACTCAAGGAATTGCATCTTAAGGTTGATATATAATGAAACAGGGAGGCAGGAATATGGCACCCATTATTCGAGTGGAGAAAATCGCAGATTATGTAGCCCAAGAAGTCACGATACAAGGCTGGGTCTATAACCGTACAGACAAGGGTAAACTTGTCTTTTTACTGGTGCGCGATGGATATGGGTTTGTGCAGTGTGTGGCTTTTAAGGGAGATCTCGAGCCAGATGTGTTTGACCGACTTTCGCGTTTGCCACAAGAATCATCCATAATCATCACGGGAGTGGTAAGAGCAGATACTCGTGCACCTGGAATTCCCGGTGGATATGAAGTGGGCGTGAAAAGCGTTGAAATCTTGCAGGCAGCTGATGAGAATTACCCCATGGCGCTCAAAGAACAAGGGGTGGATTTTGCACTGGATAACCGCCACTTGTGGCTTCGCATGCCCAGTCAATGGGCAGTCCTGCGCGTACGAGCGGTTGTCATCCGGGCAATTCGCGGATGGTTGGATACCAATGGTTTTATCGGGATGGATACTCCCATCCTTACACCCGCAGCCTGTGAAGGAACGACAACTCTTTTCGAGACGCCATATTTTGACGAAGGGGTAGCTTATCTGGCACAGTCCGGTCAGCTCTATAACGAGGCTGATATTTTTGCATTCAGCAAGGTGTACTGCTTCGGACCAACCTTCAGAGCTGAAAAATCGAAGACCCGCCGCCATCTAACCGAGTTTTGGATGGTGGAACCAGAAGCGGCTTTTTGTGATCTTGACCAGCTGATGGAAATTGAAGAGCAGTTTGTTTCGCATATCATTAAGCGGGTGCTTGAACAATGTACCCCGGAATTGAACTCACTAAAGCGGGATATTTCGAAACTTGAAAAAATCTCATCCCCTTTCCCACGGATTTCCTATGATGAAGCAGTAAAGAAGATCGATCAATTACGTGCGGAAACCAATGACCCTGAAAAGCAGGAATTGTTAAAAATTGACTGGGGGATGGATTTTGGTTCACCGCATGAGACAGCGCTAACCAATCTCTATGAAAAACCTGTCTTTGTTTACGGATATCCGACAGAGGTAAAAGCGTTTTATATGGAGCCTTGGCCTGGTCGACCGGAAGTCTGTAAAAGTGTAGATCTTCTGGCCCCGGAAGGTTATGGAGAGATCATCGGAGGAAGCGAGCGGATTTCTGACCCCGATTTGTTGCTAGAACGCCTGAGACAGCACGATTTACCCGAAGCTGCTTTCAAGTGGTATCTTGAGCTGCGCCGCTTTGGAAGCGTCCCTCATTCCGGATTTGGGATGGGAGTGGAACGAACAGTGGCATGGATATGTGGTATCGAACACATTCGTGAGGCAATTCCGTTCCCACGCACGATCAAACGGATCTATCCATAATCATGGCATTTGGTGGAACAGTTGCACCTATCATAGGTGATAAGTGGTCTAATCAAGAAATATCTATCCACGCGACTTTTTTTGTGGTATAAGATAGTTACCCTACTGTGCACGTGTTGTTGCTTTAGCGTTCTGAGCCAACACTGATATGTAGGGGTCCAATCTCATAAAGGTGACGCGATAGGCTAGAGCCAAGGCGGATCCTCCAGGTAGGACCCCAACCTGCGAAAGCAGGTTCAGAACTGTGCAGCACACGACACGGTGGGGTTCGTTTAATGGGTATAACACACTTCTGGCAGGCTAATAGCCTGCCAGAAGTGCTTTTATTGATTATTTAACCCAGGTTATCAATAGAATTCCTGCGATTAAAGAGAGGAAAGCACCAAAGACGAATGGAGCTGCGGGACTGATTGTCTGCCATAAAATCCCTGCAATTAATGAGGCGGGCAAAGCGGCAAACCCAATGGCTGCATTAAACAATCCATAGGCTGTACCGCGCTGTTCCTGAGGCACAATATCGGCGACTAAAGCTTTCGCTATCCCCTCGGTGAGGGCATAATAGATGCCATAAAAGCCATATAGCACCCAAATCTGAGCACCTGTCTGGGCGAGGGCAAATCCCAAATAAACCAGCCCATAAACTGTCCAACCGACCAGCATTAGTGTGCGCCTCCCGATACGGTCAGATAAGGAGCCAAAAGGTCCAGCCAGGAGTGAGTAAACTGCATTGAAGGTCATTAGCATGCCCATGATTTGCAGCACGCTTAATCCGCGATCTTGTCCGCGCAAAACAATGAAAGAATCGGATGAGTTACCCAAAGTAAATATGATTAAAACAACCAGAAATGCACGAAAGCGTCTATCAAATGCTTTCCAGCTAAGGGAAGGCAGGCCATTGCTATCTTTCTTTGCAGCTACTACCTCTTTCACTCCCAAAGCCAAGACCATGACTGCCAGGACGGCAGGGATAATACTTGCTAATACGACGGTTTGAAATGTATGTCTTGTCAGCTCTGCAGCACCTGCCTGGGTTAGCCAGATGATCAAAGCGGCTATACCTAATCCGATGAAGGCACCTGCGGTATCTCCGGCGCGATGTAAGCCGAAAGCTAGACCACGTTGATCAGATTTGGCACTGTCTGCTAACAAGGCATCCCGTGGCGCGGTACGTACCCCCTTTCCGACCCGGTCGGAAAACCGAACCCCCAAAACCCATTGCCAGGTAGTGGCGAAATATAAAAAAGGCTTGGACAACGTAGATATCGCATAGCCAATAACCGTAAGATTTTTACGTTTTCCGAGCCGGTCGGATAAAACGCCTGAATAGATCTTCACCAGGCTGGCGGTTGCCTCGGCAATGCCTTCGATTAGACCAATGATGCTTGTCTGAACCCCAAGCACGTTGTAGAGAAAGAGAGGGATCAGGTTGGTCAGCATTTCTGAGGATATATCCGTAAGAAATGACCCGATGGTGAGAAACCAGATATTTGGATGCAAGCGCCTCGTGGGTGGTGGAGACTGTGATGACATATTTATATGTTATCTGGACGAGGGAATTAGTTTGTATCGTCTCGGCCGGTATTCATCCGGCTGAATAAATAATTCAACTCTTTGATCTTGACCTGCAGCTCAGAATTTTGGGCATTGCTCGGCATTCTCCACATCCAGTTTCCACTCGGATTTCCGGGATAGTTCATACGGGCTTCATTTCCGAGGTTAAGGAAATCCTGTATGGGTGCAAGTGCAAAGACAGCCACGGATGACCAGACCCCGCGAATAAGATCCCAATTTACTTGGCTGCCATCACGATCCATGTATCTATGATAAACTGACTTTTCTTGTTCAGGAACGCAGTTATACCAACCCCGGGCAGTATCATTATCATGGGTACCTGTGTAGACAACGCAATTCACGGGGTAATTATGGGGGAGGAATGGATCATCCGGTGTGCTATCAAACGCAAACTGAAAAATCCTCATACCGGGCAGGTCGAAAGAGTCACGCAATTCCACCACATCCGGAGTGATCACTCCCAAATCCTCTGCGATGAAAGGTAGCTCCCCCAAGGATTGGCGGATACTGCGAAAGAAATCCTTACCCGGGCCAGGCGTCCAGCAACCGATCTCTGCAGTCTTGGCTTTCCCGGGCACTTCCCAGTATCCTGCAAAACCACGAAAGTGATCGATACGGATTATATCCACCATGGACAAGGTCGCTTTGATACGATCCAGCCACCAGGCGTAACCATTTTCTGCATGAACATCCCAGCGATAAAGAGGGTTACCCCATAATTGACCTGTAGGAGCGAAATAATCAGGAGGAACCCCTGCAACGGCCGTTGGCATCCCGGTTTCATCCAAATAAAATAAGTCCGGATTCACCCACACATCGGCGCTATCATGGGCGACGAAGATAGGTATATCCCCGATGATCTGGATATTATTTTCATGAGCATGGTCACGCAGCTTTTCCCATTGGCGGTAAAAAAGGAACTGCCGGTATATTTGGCGCTGGATGTCAATATCATATTGCTTGCGGACTTCTGCTAATGCTTCCGGGAACCTCTGTCGTAATGGTTTCTCCCAGGTGGGCCAGGGAGCTCCTCCATGAGCCTCTTTGAGCGCCATGAATAAAGCATAATCTTCCAGCCAAGCTGAATGTTTTGCTCGGAATTCTTCCATCTCTGCATCAAGCTGAGGTGGCCGTGTATGTTGGTAACGAATATAAGATCGGTCTAGGACGGCTGCCTTCCAGGGAATTACCTCCCCGAAATTAACATGGTCTTCAGGAAAGCAAGGGTGGTCATATAGGTCATCGGGATGAAGCAAATCATCTCTGAGCAAGGCATCAGGACTGATCAAGAGTGGATTGCCAGCAAAGGAAGAAAAACATTGATAAGGTGAATCTCCATAGCCAGTTGGTCCGATCGGGAGAACCTGCCAGAGCCCACACCCTGCGCCTGAGAGGAAATCTATCCAACGATGAGCCCTTGGACCAATATCACCAATCCCGTAAGGTCCTGGGAGGCTGGTGGGATGCAGCAATATGCCAGATGAACGTTTAAACTTCATGAGCTAACCTCTTGGTAAGGATATAATCATCGCCTCGGACGACCGTGGCAAGATAATCGCTTTCGACTACATCAGTACCAATCACTGCTCCGGGTTCGACTGTGAAACCCTTTGGAACCTCGCTGTTTTTACCGACCATCGTAAGCACTGGTTCAGGCGAATCAATCATTCCTCCGATTCTGGCGCGTGACCCAATTCGTACACGTTTATCGATGATGGCGCGTTCAATAATCGCATCCGATTCGATGACAGTGTCGGTTAAGATAATCGATTCCTTCACAACTGCCCCGGATCGAACCATAACCCCCGGAGAGAGCACACTGCGGATCACCTTGGCATTGGTATCGATTTCACATCCATCAGAGATTAAACTATTTTCGGCAGTTGCCCCACGTGCAATCCACATCGGAGGCCGTTCTTCCGTGCGGGTATGGATAATCCAGGAGCGGTCATTCAAATCGAAAGGAGGTTTATCTTCCAGGTGATCCATATGAGCTTTCCAGTAGGAGGCGGCTGTCCCGACATCCATCCAGTAGCCATTGTATGGATAGGCAAAGACCCTAGCGCCATCAGCGACCATCTTGGGAAGGATATCCTTCCCGAAGTCATGAGATGAATTGGGGAGATTATGATCTTCTAATAAATACTGGTTCAGCACATCAGTTTTGAATAGATAGACCCCCATATTGGCTAAATTCGAATGTGGTTCTGCTGGTTTCTCTACAAAGGAGGTCACACGGTTCTCTGCATCAACACCGACGATGCCGAAGCGGGAAGCATCTTTTAAGGGGACTGTGATGGTTGCCAGGGTCAGATCGGCTTGTTTGGCTGCATTTACTTCGACCATTAAGGCATAATTCATTTCATAGATGTGATCACCAGATAAGATCAGCACGAGGTCGGGATTGGAATTTTTAATGAAACGAAAATTCTGCTGGACAGAATCAGCAGTTCCCAGAAACCAATCCGATGCACCTCGGGCTTTATAAGGTGTATAAATACGCACACCACCCGTAAAATCACGGTTCAAGTCCCAAGGTCCGCCGGCACCGATATGCTCGATCAGGGAATGAGGTCTATATTGGGCGATGATCATTACGTCAAAAATTCCTGAGTTAACGCAGTTGGACAGCGTGAAGTCGATGATACGGTATTTACCCGCAAAGGGAACAGCGGGCTTGGTTCTTTTTGCTGTGAGTGTGCCAAGTCTAGAACCTTCTCCACCTGCAAGGATAACAGCTCGAGTTTTCATATGTACCTCCTATTCGAAGTAGAAATATTATACATATTATTTTCTTCCAAATAGCATTCTGTATCGTTTCAAGTATTCCCTGGCAGATCGATCCCAAGAAAAATCCTGCTGCATTCCGTGGATTTGGATTTTCTGCCAGCCTGGAGGATCTTGGGAGTAAACCATTAATGCATGTTGGATGGCATCTACCAATCCATCGGGTTCCGCTTTTTTAAATAGGAAACCTGTACTCATCTCTGATGTGGTTGGATCTTGGATTGTGTCGGACAAGCCTCCGGTTGCACGGGCAATGGGTACACAGCCATAATGCATGGCGATCATTTGAGAAAGACCACAAGGCTCGTAACGGGAAGGCATTAATAAAACATCTGCACCAGCGTAAATGTGGCGGCTTAATCGTTCATCGTACATAATCCTGGCGCGTACTTTATCGGGATAATCCTGTTCGAGATGACGGACTGCGCTTTCCAATATTGGGTCACCTGTCCCGAGGAAGACAGCTTGAAGAGTATGGCTATTGACGTCAATCGATTGCAACAGCAGCCGGAGCGCAGCAATAGCAAGATCCACACCCTTTTGCGGATCCATGCGCGTGACCATGGCAAGGAGCGGTATGCGAGGATTAATTTCCAATCCCAATTCTTCCTGGAGGATCGATTTGTTTGCAGAGCGAGCTGGTAGATTGCCGGATGAGAAATTAGCTGCTAATTCGACATCCCGACTTGGATCCCACCTGTCTGTATCAAGTCCATTGAGGATTCCAGTAATTTTCTCCTGATGAGACCTCAAGAACGTTTGTAAACCTGAACCGAATTCTTCGGTTAATATCTCTTTGGAATAACCTGGGGATACAGCTACGATCGAATCTGCGGTCAGCAAGCCCAAGGGCAAGGCCATATGTTGTGCCCAATCAGGGAGACCAGATTGATCTGCAGGAGGAAGTCCGAATGCATCCAATGCTGGAGCAGTCATGGCTCCCAAATAGGGGAGATTATGAACAGTTAGAAGTGAGGCGGTGTGGCTGAAAAAAGGATCTAAGGGGCGATACAATGCTAATGAATAAACCGCAGGGGCAGTATGCCAGTCATTGGCATGCAAGATATCAGGTTTCCAATTCAATATTCTGGCTAGCGCGAGCGCAGCCTGTGAAAAGAAGACGTACTTATAACCATCAGCTTCCAAATTGGCTGAGTAGACCGCAGATTCCTGATCGATGGGCTCCCCTCCAATCATGTAAACCGGTAATCCATCGATTTTAAGGGAGAAGGCGGTTGCCAAAATTTCACCGTCTGTCGTTTGGATTGGAAACTCGGCTATCTTGTGGGGAGAATATCTATCTCTCCGAATGCGCGGATGAAATGGAATCACCAACCTGACGTCCAGTTCCAATGGCGATCCATTCGAAGATAAGTTTAATGCCCTTATGGCACGAGGGAGCGAACCAGCTACATCACCCAATCCACCGACCTTGATGAGTGGATCGGCTTCTGAGGCTATAAAAAGAACACTCAACCGTGAGTAATTAGGCATGTTGACACCTGGAATTATATTATTTTACACGATTAAACCAAGCTAGCTTCATGGGTATGGGCGATCTTTATTAATGTTAAATAGGGTAGTTTTCCCCTTGCTAAAAAATGAGATTTGGGTTAAAACTCATGGCATGAAATTTAGCGTTATCGTTGCCAGCCTGGGGGAATATTAAATATAGTGTCAGTACGTGCTTTTTCAATCCACGGTCATTTTTACCAACCCCCGCGTGAGGATCCCATCTCTGGTTTAATTCCACATGAGCAGGGAGCATCGCCTTTCCGTAATTGGAATGAACGTATATATGCGGAATGCTACCTGCCCAATGCAAAATTGGGGAATTTTGGGAAGATCAGTTTTAATATTGGTCCCACATTGTTCTCGTGGATGAATACCTACGACCCATCCGCCATCCGTCTAATCGTTGCACAAGACCGGGCTAACATGCAACAATATGGTGTGGGGAATGCAATTGCGCAAGCCTATAACCACACCATTCTACCTTTAGCCACATACGAAGACAAGGTTACCCAAGTGGGCTGGGGGATTGTAGATTTTGAGCATCAATTCGGTCGCAAACCAATTGGCATGTGGCTGCCTGAAACAGCAGCGGACATGGAAACCTTGAATATCCTTGCAGAACACGGGATTGAGTTTACGATCATGGCTCCATGGCAGGCGGAAAGTTATCACCTGGATGTGACCGAACCATACCGAGTTGCTTTATCAGCAGGAAAAAGCATCTCGGTATTTTTTTATCACCAGGAATTGAGCTCGGGTGTCAGTTTCAACCCAAGCTTGACCAACAATGCGGATGAATTCGTCAAAAACATTTTGATTCCTACATATCTGGGAGAAAAAGAGCAACGTGGAGAACCACAGTTGTTATTGATTGCCTCGGACGGGGAGTTATATGGTCACCACCAGCACTTTAGGGACAGATTTTTAGCCCACCTGGTGAATGGTGCCAGCTCAAGTGCTGGTTTGGAAAAATCCTATCCGGCTTTATGGTTAAAAAATTACCCTCCACAACATTGGGTAAGTATCCGTGAGGGAACCTCCTGGTCGTGCCATCATGGGGTCGAACGTTGGAATGGTGATTGCGGTTGTACTCCAGGGGATGGTCGTTGGAAGGGCTATCTCAGGCAGGCATTCAACCGATTGGCGCATCAACTTGACAAAGTCTATGTAGCTACCTTGGCGGCTTATAATATCGAACCGTGGAGATTGCGAAATTCATACATCCATGTCATTTTAGGTCAGCTCCCGATTGAGGAATTAATCTATCAGGTTGCCGGACAGAGATTAGGCAGTGACCAAATTAAGCAAATTCGATTACTACTCGAAGCTCAACGAGAACGCCAACGAATTTTTACATCATGTGGATGGTTTTTTGATGATTTTAGCCGGATCGAACCCAGGAATAACGTAGCTTATGCAGCCCAAGCTGTGCGTCTGACATACATGGCAACTGGAATGAACCTGTCAGAACAATTCAAGGCTGACTTACATTACGTTGTCAGCCAGAGGACTGCTCTCAGGGGGGATAAAGTATTCCAGAGAGAAATGCAAAAAACCTTACCAGTAGGTTTATTTCACTAAATCCAACAACTTCTCCAGCTTATACCCAGAAGCCTGTGCGTTTGATACCAGGTTCGATATTTCATTGAAACTACGCAGGATCAATTTGACAACTGCATCGGTCTGACCGGTTTTATTGTGAATGCCTGAGATTTCCACGACTGATATGATGTATAACCACCACAGCAGGTCTTCAAACGCTTCTTTATTAAACCAAAGGATATCCTGGTGGCGGTTCACACCCAGATAGCTGAGTGCATCGCTGTCTGAGAGAATTGAGGTCAGGATATTATAGGCAGCTGCTCTACTCCCTTTAGCCTGCTTGTCTTCGATAAACTTCCACCAGGTATGATGAGATGTAAGCAGCTTGACTAAAGTGACGGCACGCCAGTTGGAACGTTCATCCAAGCCGAGATCATTCAGTGTGCTAACAAATATCTTGTTCAGTATCCATTCATCCATCCAGCTTCGGCTGATTTCTTCATATCCATCTGTGGAGATGATTTTTCCTAGTTGTATCGTAAACAACCAGCCAAGGATTACGCTCCAGGCATATGCATCACCGTTTCTCCATGGGGAGGTCTTCAAATTCCCGGCGTGAAGATATATCATTGCCTGTTGATATTTCCTTGAATGCGATAATGGAAACCTTTCCTGAAAGGTTGGAAGTTGTTGAATGGTGAGCAGGTTTTGTTGGATCGACTCTACAATGGACTGAATATCACCGTCAGCATGGGTACTGCGATTAACCTCATCCATCAGCTGGGTTGCCTTGTTCTCTGCTTCAATCAATACCTGTCTAAGGCTATCTGTGGGAACAGTGCCATCCTCTACACCACCCACAGCGAGTAAACGATTGGATATAACCCAACGGAAGAAACTAGCATTAACCAACTCTCTATAGGCCTGGTGGATGGGCTGCAAGAAGATCTCCTTCAGGGCATCGTCCATGTTGGGAACTCCCCGTCCATTCAAGTAGGCAGCCAAATTTGCATATTGATGCCAATCGTTGTCCTGGACTTCTCGGAAGGAGGTATATACCTGACATTTATAGGCATCCAGTTCGACATAAAGCCCATTATTGTGCAGCTCTTTGGAATTACGGATATACTCGAGATTGTTTACCGGGTCGTGAAAGATACAGTAGGTATTTCCATCATTGGTTAAACCGAGACCCTCCCCCAAGCGTTTTTGAATGAGCAGATGCTCACTGCTTTCTGTTTTTACTGAATACGCAGCTGATATTCGAATCCAACCTTTTGCAGTGGCGAATTTATTATGATAAACGACAAGACCTCTCTCAGACCCCGACCGGTTGGAGTAGGCAAAAACATCTTCATTCACGTTTCCATCGGGGGTGTAAAAATCATACAATAAAAAGTCCTGAACCTGGGAAAACAAGTAGCGTTTCTTGAGTAAGGGGAAGATTTGCCGACTATGCCGTTCGACCAAATACTCATCCGGTATTTCATCCCAATAAGCACGCCGGTATTCCATACCATATTTCTCAGTAAATCCTTCCACCTGGCCATGCCCGAACATCGGCAATCCAGGTAGGGTGATCATCATTGTGCAGATCCCAAAGTACTTATCTTCCTTGCCGAATTGATCCACCGCTGTGCGTTCATCGGGATTATTCATAAAATTGACATAACGCTTAAGTATCTCTGGATCAAACTCAAGTGTATTTTTCATCACTAGACGGTATTCAGCATTTTTCTCATCACGCAGCATATTCATGAAGGCGCTGTTATATACCCGGTGCATGCCGAGGGTACGCACGAAGTATCCTTCCATCATCCAAAAAGCTTCCGCCAATAACAGCGTATCCGGAACTTCCTGGGCAACCCGATCTACCACCTCGCGCCAGAATTCTATCGGCATCGCAGCATCAAACTGATCTTTGGTCAGTCCGTGCTCAGCACGTGAAGGAATTGCCCCTCCCGTCCCGGGCTCCGGAAACCAGAGACGCTGGTAATGCTTCTTTGCCAAAGTCATCGCAGCATCGAAGCGGATAACCGGGAACTTGCGGGCTACATGCAGGATGGTCTGAATCACAGCTTCGCGCACCTCAGGGTTTAAATAGTTCAGCTGGGCGGTATCGTTCCATGGCATTGAAGTGCCGTCATTGCCATGATAGATGTATTTTTCTTGCCCACTCCAGTAATCCAAGCGTTTAAAAACAACCGCTGCATCGGTATTGTTGAAATAATGGTCTTCAACGTATATACCCACCCGCTCATCCCAAGATAGATTGGATCCATTGAATGAGTAGGATGGGAACGGGCTGTAATCCTGTGAGATGAACCAATCAGGATGTTCCATAACCCAACGAGAGTCAATCCCCATGTGATTGGGCACCATATCTGATGCCAACCGGATGCCTCTACGCCAGGCGCGCTGACGCAGGCTCTCGTATGCTTCCTCACCTCCCAGTTCGCCTGCAATTTGATAATCCAACAATGAATATGCGGAGGCAACTGCTTCAGGATTTCCGCGCAGTTGTTTTATGCGCTTGGAGGCCGAGCTGCGTTCCCACAATCCAATTAACCAAAGGCCAGTAAAACCCCACTGTGCAAGCTTATCCAGTTCTTCATCGGGGATTTGACCAAGATTCTGGATGGGTCTTTGATACATTTTTGATAACTGGTCAAGCCAGACATAAGCATTTTTCGCGATCAATACCAGACTAGGCATCCAGTCTTTGTCGGTGCTATAGCGTTCTGGCTCAAGCTCCATGCCTGTGAATTCATATACCCGCGCAGGACCTGGACCCAGAAAAGCTGCTTTCTCTTCTTCTTTGATAAGATCAAGGCTGCCCAGGAGGCGAAACAAATATTTCCCTAATAATGCTCCCCAGCGTTGACGGATAAATTCTAGCTGGGCTGTGAGTGAATGAGGCGCGTTGATCGCTGGGCTGCGCAGCATATCCACAAGATTTTGGTTATCCGGACCAAATGGAGGCTGAGTCTCAAAGAATGCATGCATCAAGGGGATCAGTTTTCCATAAGCAGTGTCTTTGGTCAGATGACTATCATCATACAGTTCCTGGAAGGGTGAAAATGCCGGATTTACGTTTGCCAACCATAACAACAACAGCTCCTCCAGGGCAATTTGTTGATTAGAGATCCCATTGCTCGTTGAATTCAAATATTCCTGTGCGCTCAGCGATTTACGGTAAACATTAATGGGAGGGAATTCCTGGACGAATTGAAGCAAGGTATGGTCGACTTCTTCCTTTCCCAGCATCCCCACGATCCAATCCAGTGCCTCCTGCATTACCTTGGCGTTGATTTGCTGCCGGTACAGCTGAATAACCATGTGCAGGATTTCATCGATCAATCCCATGGCATTGATCTGCCCAGCGCGGACCACATTTTCGGGGAATTTGATCACATCCCGCCTTTGGTTCATCTTTGTGGCAAAAACCCGGGCAGCATGGAAGTCAGCAAAGATCACATTTCCTGCCTGTCCGAAGATCAATTCATCGAATTGATAATGATCACGAGCCTGGCGAGAGATATGGAATTCAAATATTGGTGAGGGATTGGTTGGCATGCGTCTCCTGATTATCATCACTTTATTTATCCTCGATCATGTCTTCCGTAGTCAAAAAAATGGGATAGTCATTTAGGTAAGCCAGGACACTTCCCATGAGAAATACTTCAATCAGTCAGAATTATCCCACCCTATGATGGGATGAACAAGCTTTTTCAACATGATTATTATTGACCAGCCAATTGTAATACGATATAAATAAAACGATATCAAAAGCATCCCAATAAAGAGGCAGAGCATGTCGTTCACCACCACCATAACTGTAGCAGAGTTAGCTAAACATCTGGATGACCCGGATTGGGTCATTGTTGACAGCCGGTTTAAGCTTTCCAACCCGGATCAGGGTCGAATGGATTATGAAAGCGCTCATATTCCCGGGGCAGTGTACGCCCACCTGGATGAGGATCTATCTGGATCGATCATCAAGGGAGCCACGGGCAGGCATCCGTTACCCAGCGTGGAAAAAGTATCCCAAGTATTTTCCAGGTTTGGGATTGACTCAGGTGTACAGGTGGTAGCTTATGATGATTTGGGGGGCGCACTGGCAGCGGGCAGGGTATGGTGGTTGCTGCGCTGGTTAGGTCATGAGCCGGTGGCTTTACTGGATGGAGGCTGGCAAATGTGGTTAAAAAGCGGTTTGCCAGTAGGAGGCGGAAACGATACACGGAACCCTCGAATATATATTCCCCATCCTCGGAATGATCTTATTGTATCCAGTGCAGATGTAGAAGCGATGAGGAATGATCCCCAATACCGGGTGTTGGATGCGCGTT
>Ga0315275_10003643_pt1 | contig 14243 bp, 9 predicted proteins | sample YL17G03_0_MG_FD_205557 | JGI IMG/M metagenome (GOLD analysis project Ga0315275, IMG submission 205557) | Sediment microbial communities from Yellowstone Lake, YNP, Wyoming, USA - YL17G03_0 | ecosystem: Environmental > Aquatic > Freshwater > Lake > Sediment | place: USA: Wyoming | collected... | reverse complement strand
GGCTGACGATATCTTCCGTTTGGCGGAGACCACGGTTGTATTGGAGCGCCACGCCCCTCGCGTTCTCCCTCGCGAACTCGATGGCGGTTGCAGAGCCAATCTCGCCGCTGGCCCCGGTCAACAGAGCCACCCGCCCGTCCAGTTTCCGAGACACTTGCCTCGGAAAATGCTCGCCGTCAGTATAAACCTAGGGGGCGATGGGGACATCCATCTAATCCTGCCGCCAGATAACCTCTGCAAAAGGTATTAAGGGGACGACGTCGCTCTCCACGACAGTGGGAAAATGACGATAAAAGCATTCGAACTGTCCTCCGTAGAGGCCAAGAGGTTCGCGAAGTCAACGGACAAGCCGACGAACCTCAGGATTGACCACAACAGCACCGTGACCCTGATCACCGAGATCAGCGAGCGCGAGGCGTCTGTCGACTTCAGATTCACCGCAAACTATCGCGCGGTCGAGGAGGTTGTCGGCCTGATCAGAATCGAAGGCAGGATAGTCTATGAGGGCCAGGCGCGCAACCTCGTGCGCCAGTGGACGAGCACCAACCAGATGCCCAACGAGGTGGCCAACGAGATTCACACGGTCATCATGAGCAACTGCATACCCGAGGCGGTGATGATCGCCCGCGACCTCAGGCTCCCGCCGCCGATACCGATGCCCACAGTCAACATCCCCGCCCAGCAGCCGCCATCGAAGCAGAGACAGGGTATGGAAGTGATGTGAGGGGACTCTCCCTTCTTTTGAGAAGAACTTCCGCTCGGCTGGCCTACTTGATATGGTCCAGCGAGAACGAACCGATGCTGACTCCCTGCTTGCTGTAGGTGTATCTGATCCAGGCCCTGCTCTGGACATCGCAGACGCCTTTTACCGCCAGGTATGACTTGAGCTGCTCCACCTTGAACTCCAGGGCGCCGTCCATCACGGATCCCAGCATCTGGATCTCCTGCTCTTCATGCATGCCCTTCTCGATGACATAGAAGCTGATCGCCTTGTCCCTCTTCCTCCTGCCCGCGAAGGGCTGCAGGAACTTGAAGGTGGTCGTCGGATCCAGGTAGGCGATCAGGGTCGATATCGACCTGAAGGCGAGTCTGTAGTACTCGTTCTTCTTCTTGAACTCCTTGGCGATCTCATCGACCGCCTTCAATATCGATTCGTGGTCGGTCGCGTCATTGATGTAGGCGGCGTAGGGGTCCTGCGTCTCCGAGCCCATCGACCTGCTGTAGGCGTCGACGTACTTCACAAGTCCCAGCTTCTCATACTCGGCGTAGCCGGGCAGTATGAACTGCATCTCCTCGCGGATGTCGGCGGGGGTCTTGTCGGTGATGACCCAGACCACTGGTATGCCTTTCTTCAGCCCCTCCGCCATGAAGGCATTGACGATGACCTCCTTGCCAACGTACGCCGGACCGTAGATGGAGACGTTCGAGCCGAACGGGATGCCGCCCAGGAGCAGGTCGTCGAGTCTGGGGCTGCCGGTCTTCGCCTTCTCTTGCTTGAACTCCAATGTCCTGTCTTCTTCCCTGGCGTCTATCTCCTCCTCGATGAGGCCCTGTTCCCTGAGCCTCAGCTCCTCCATCTTCTGCTTGAGATACTTCTCCTTCGCCCTGACCTCTTCCTCCTTGGTCGCGATTTCGGACTTAAGTTGCTCCAGCCTCTCCTTGAGTTCGAGCTCCTCAGTCGATCCGCCCTGCGCCTTCGCTTCCTCCAACTTGCGCAGCTGCGCCTGCATGAGCCTCTCGCGGTAGAGGAGGTCCTCTTCCCGCCTGAGCATCTCCTCCTCCTTGTACTTCAGCGGTTCCGTGAGCTTCTTCATCTCATCTTCCTTGAGCTGCAGCTCCTCCTTGAGCCTCTGGATCTCCTGCTCGCGGATGAGTATCGACTTCTCCTTCGAGAGTAGCTCGGTCTCCTTCTTCGCGAGGACCTGGTCTATCACATCCTTGGGCTTCCCCCTGAGCTCCTGCGCCTCCTTGCGCAGCCTCTCGTCTATGCGGTACTTGCTGACCTCTTCCTCGAGGAGGATTATCTTCCTACTGAGCTCCTCATCCCGCCTGCGGAACCCATCCTCCTTGTCCCTCAATTCCTCCTGCAGCCTCTGCTGCAGCTCCTCAGAGGCGCCGCCGAGATCTATCTCGCCCCTCTTCGCCGCCTCTTCGTAGGCGCTCAGCTGCTCCTCCTTCGCCCTGAGCTGCGCCTCCTTCTCGATCAGGGTGAGCTCCTTCTCCTTCATAGCCCTCTCATCGGGCTTGAGGTTCTGCAGCCCGCCGTCCAGCTGTTTCTTCAGCTCGTCTTGGAGCAGCGTCAGCCTACTCACTTCGGTCTCCAGCTGCTGACGGCGCATCGACTCCTCGGCGAGGCGCTTCTTCATCTCGGGGCTGCTGCCGCCCCTCTGCTGCTGCGACTTGACGTACTTTATGACCGCTATGCTGCCCTTCTTCAGGTGCTCCATCTCGTCCTCGAGCTGCTTCCTCCTGGAGATCTCCGTCTGGAGATGCTTGTTGAGCTCGGCCTGTTCCTCGATGAACTTGACAGGGTCGAACGTGCCGTCCTTATACGCGGAGAGCTGCCTCTGGAGACCGTCCTTGAGCTCATCGATCTCGACCCTCATCGACTCGATATCCCTCTCTCGCTCGCCAACCTGGAGGTCCTTCTCCTCGAGCTGCCTCTCGAGCTCCCTGAGCTTCTTGGAGAAATCGCCCTCGACGACCACCTGCGGGGTGGTATCGAACCCGAGCCATTGCTGCAGCGCATCTTCCTCGCCGGAAAGCCATTTCTTCAGGGCATCCACGTTGGTATCTTTGGGGGCTTGGGCGGGCTTCGCAGCGTCGGGGCTGGCCCCGAGCCATGCCGACAGACCGCCCTCGCCGTTCTCCCCGCTGAGCCATTTGTAGAGGGCGTCGTTGTTGCCTGTTGGCTGCGGGCCAGTTGACGCCAGCATTTTCGCCGCGTTGTCGTGCACCGCCTTGGCCAGCTTTTCCTCCAAGCCGGCGAGCTCGATGATATCCCGTACGCTCGTATCCCGTAATGACTCCAGCGAGGTGAAGCCGCTCTCGTAGAGCGAATTCGCCCTCGAGTCCCCGATTCCCTCAATCTGCTTGAAAATCCTGACCGCCTGTTCCTTAGTGAGCTCGGGCGCCGCATTCGCCGCAGCATGATCCGGCGAGTTGTTCACCGCTTGCTTGTTCCCGCAGACCGTGCACTCGCCCTCGGCGTTTACCTCACCGCCGCAAACGGTGCAGACCTGGGGTTCGGCTTTGCCCTTTCCTTTGACAGCCACGGGCGGAACACCTCGGAATAGAGGGGGAAATCTCTACTCTTTTCTTGGCTCCTATGCTGCTATATTGGGCGTCACCGTATTTTAATACTTCCATCTGAGAACGACCCTCCAGACCATACCGGAAAACATTATATGGCCGAATCCATGTATGCGGCATCAATATTCCCCGCGACGCCCGCCTTAGACCGCCGGGGGAAAGCCATGGCAGAGAAGCGCATTCACTACAGGATAGATCCCAACGACGAGTCTGTCACCCTCAAGGATATCATGAAGCTGATTCAGGACATCCAGAGGCAGTACCCGGACCTCGACGTATTCTTCGACGGCGACGAGTACGCCGTCTGCTCGAGGCCGAAGAAGTCGAAAACCTGAGCGAATCCGCTTGCCGTGGCGCGCCTGACACTTCGTGCGACTATTAGTCCTCCGGCGGAGGCGGTGCTGGAGGCGACATCGCCTCCTCTTCCTCCGGCGGTGGCGGTGTCAATGGCTGCGTGGGTCCTTCGATTGGGGCTTCCGCGAACTCCTCTCCATCCAGTGGCGGGGGCGGCGGGGCTGTTGCCTGAATGGCGGCCTGCCGCGCCCTTGCCTTTTCCCTGGCGGCCTGAATCCTTTCGCGTTTGTCCCTCTTTGACTTCCGCCTCGCAGCGATTCCCCCGATGATGAGGATGACTATTGCGAATATCAGTATAAATGACCAGGGGCTGTAGGCGAGGATTTCGTTGGCGATGAGACTGACGGGATTCCCACCGTCCCCATTGTTGCCGCCATTGTTGTTCGATTCCGCTTTCACGACGATGTTCACGCGATCCGTGTCGCTATTTCCGCCGTAGTCGGTCACAGTCAGTGTGACTGAGTAGGTGCTCACCCGCATGAAGGTATATGATGGGCGAGGCCCATGCAGCGTCCTCAGCGTCGAATTCTCCGTGAATGTCCAGTTGAAGTTGGCTATGCCATGAGCGTCCGTCGAGGCAGACCCGTCGAAACTCACCAGGTCACCGACAAACACGGTCTGATCCGGTCCGGCATCCGCATTCGGAAGGCCCGTATCGACGCTTGTGACTGTCGCGGACGCGACTCCCCAATTCCCCGCAGTATCCGAGACGGACAGATCGACATCATAGGTGCCAATTCCACTGGGGGTGAACAGGATGTAATAGTTGCCTCCGATCCCCGGACCCCACTTCATAGTGAAGTTGCTCAGATGGTCGCCGGTGGGTGTGGAAATATCGGCGTAGACCTTGTCTATCCTGAAGTTGTCCTGGGCCGTGGCGGTGAAATTGAGAACGGCGTCCACTTCGCTCCTCGTGTTGGCGTTCGTCGGTGAGATGGTCGGACTCGTCGAGTCCCGGACGAGGAACTGGCCGGAGCTGCTGTTCCAGTTGCCTGTCTGGTCGCTCGCCCAGATCGTGAACGTGTGGTTACCCAATGCGTCTGCCGGATAGGTCTTGCGGAATGTGCCTGAGCCAGAGTCGAAGAACATGGAATAGTTGCCGGCGAGCGCGCCTCCAGGTAGAACGATTCTGCCCCAGACGCCGCTGACCCCGACGTTGTCCTGTACCGTGGCGGCGATCTGGACCGAACTGAGGACCTCCTGGGGGTTGGGCTGGGCGCTGCTGGAGATAATCTCCGGCTTCAGCATATCCCTGACTTCGAAGACTCCCGAGATCGTGTTCCAATTCCTTGACGAGTCTGCTGCCCAGATATCGAAATAGTATGTGCCGATGGGCAGGTAGCCCTGCACCAGTGCATAGGTGCTCCCGCCAGCGTTCGGCATGGAGATATTCCTTCTCACCGCCAATGGGTCGAATATGATTATCCAGACCTCAGAGACGGCGATGTTGTCTGTGATGGTTGCGCTCACATTGACCGGGACATTGGGATTCTGAGGAGACGGTACTACCGCCAGGTTCCTGATTTCCGGCTTGGTGAAGTCCCTGACCGTGACCCTCATGGTGTCGTTGTCTTCGTTGTTGGCATAGTCCTTGATGGTGAGCGTCACCGTGAAGGTGCCAAGGTTGGTGAAGCGATACGTCGGACTGATGCCTGTGAGCGTGACAGGTGTCGTGTCGAAGAAGGTCCAGGTATAGTCTGCTATCCCGAAATTGTCAACGGAGCTGGAGCCGTCGAAGATATATGTCGTGTCCCACGGTATGGTGGCGTCCAGACCGGCCTCCGCGATAGGCGGGAACGGATCGTATATCGTGAATGCCGCTCTAGCGTCCGACCACTGGTTCACGATGTCCACGGCGGACACGGTGAACGAATAATCGCCCAAGATGTTGTACGCTGTCTCGAGCCAATAGTCGTCGCCGTTGCGGCTCAGAGAGGTGTTGGTCCTGCCGCCGAGGGGATCAGTCACCTCGGCATAGGCACCGACGATCCCGCCCGTGTCGACGATCACGGCTGTGATGTTGACAGTTGCGAAGACGATCTGGGGGTTTGGCAGTGCGGTCACGAGGGATATGGCGGGGCGAATCGTGTCGACGATGTTGAACGACCCCACCGCAATTCTCCAATTGCCCGATGGGTCCGAGGCTGAGATTCTGTAGGCGTAGCTGCCGAGTACGTCATATTGGCGATCGTACCAGAAGCTATTGATGATCGATGAGAGGGAATTGTTCGTCTTGCCGCCAAGAGGATCTGTGATCTCCACCCATGCCTCATAGATGCTCGCTTGGTCGGAGATCTGCGCAGTGATGTTCACGTTGCCATGAATCTGCTGCGGATTGGGCTGGGCGTTCTGGCCCATGATTATCGGCGGCGTGGAATCGATAATCGTGAACTGCGTCTGGGCCGAGGTCCAGCGGTCCATGTCGCTCGCCCATACGGTGACGTCATGGACTCCCGCTACGAGATACGGACGATCCACATACCAGATGTTGTTGCTCGGGTTCTTCGCCATGGAGAAGTTGCCCACGTAACCCCTGGGCCCGACGACGTAGGCCTTCGCGGCAAAGACGCCGAGGTTGTCCGTGACGTCGGCGGTGATGTTCACCTTGAGCCCTGCGTTCTGTGGACTCGGGAGCGCGGAGATGCTGTTGATTGTCGGCGGGAAGCTGTCCATGACGCGGACCATGTGCATGCCGGTCCCGTTGAACGTCTCCCCGTAGGCGTTCGATGTCACGTTGAACCAGAGCGTCTGGTTGCCGACACTTGAGCCCGTGAACGTCCAAGAGGACGTCTTGTACGCCCCCGCAGCGATGTCGCCCAGGGTGACGGGGTTGTTGCCGGTCAGCAGCGTCAGACCCGCGGGCACATTGAGGGTCCCGACCGCGCCGAAGCCAGTCAGGTCGCCTACGTTTGTGACGTTGGCGGTTAATCCGAACGTGTTGCCCGCCTCAATCGAAGATGGACCTGTCCAGTTTACCTGGTACGTCGGAGGCCTCGCATACGTGAAGGGCCTCTGCGTCGCGAGGGCAAAAGGCTCCTTGGTCACACCGACCAGAGGAGACATCGCCTTGATCTTGAGAACGGCTGTTCCGATGGCGCTGCCGTAGCGCGTCTGCTCGACATCGTCTATCGTCGAGGCGCTCGATGTTGCAAGCGTGTTCGCAGGTCCGTTGTACAGGAAGAGGTCCAGATTGTTGAGGGCGTAGAACTGCGTCGGGTACGCCGCGCCCTTGTAGGTCACATGCCTTTGCCAGACCAAGGTCGCCCTGTCATTCGCCGTCCAGGAGCCAAGGTAGAACTTGGGCTGACCGGGCTTGGTTGTCTCATTGTAGACCTTGTCCCTGTTGGTGAACGCAGGTGCAAGGTCGACATATCCCCAGCCGTAGCTGTTGTCGGGGCCGACTGCACCCTTGTCCTCCGCGTTCTCGAGGAGCAGCGCCTTCGGTATGGCGGGAAGCGCGAAACCTCTTGGGCCTAGGTAGTTCATCAGCAGGACGAGTGAGGCGCCGATGTGTGGTGACGCCATGCTGGTGCCAGGGAAATCGATCCAGTCTGACTGGGTCTCCCATTTGGCGTTGCATGAGTAGATGCCCCAGTTGGGATTCGAAGTGTCCTCGCCTGGTGCCACGATGTCCGGCTTAATTCTCCCGTCGGTGGTGGGGCCGCGACTGCTGAAATCGGCAATAGCGTCTCCTGCCCTGCTTGTCGAACCCTGATCGTTAATCGCGCCCACCGTCAATACGTTGAACGCATCGCCAGGCTGTCCCAGTGTGCCGCCGCCAGGCCCGTCGTTGCCCGCCGCGACTGCATATGGGACGCCGAGATCATCGACGATTGCGTCCAGGAACTTCGAGAAGCCGCCATTCCCGTTGCCCGGGGTGGAGTCACCGTAGCTCAGAGACCCTATCGAGGCGCCCGCCGTGCTGAATGCCCAGTCGAGGGCCTTAATCGCATCGCCCCAAGTGCCGGCCCCGTCGCCGGCGCTCGTCAGCCATCCGAACTTCGCATTGACGATGCCCTTCAGGCCGTATGCGACACCTCGGTATGTCGTGTCTTGGCTCCCGACAATCCCCGCCACGTGGGTCCCGTGGCCGTGGAAGTCATCCGGATTCGTGGCATTATCCGCGTAGACAGGCGAGAGCTGTGCCTCGTCGTGGAACACTTTCTCATCGGTTATGACGCCGGTGAGACCAGGGTGGGTTTTATCGACACCTGTGTCCGAGACGACGAACTTGTAGGTGTTCGTATTGTATCCGCCGTTCCACCAGTCCGACGCGTGGATCGAAGGCACGCTAACGTCGAGCTGGGCGGTCATGATGCCGTCTCTGTAGACAGAGCCGACCAGTGGATCCTTCACGATTTCCCTCAGGCCCTCCGGCGAGATCCTTGCGGTGATGAGATTAACGAACGGGCTGCGGTACATCACGCGCCCGCCCAGGTTGACAATCTTGGCGACTATGGGATCTTGCGTGGGCGAATTCAGCTTCTCAGTCTCACTGTAGATCTGCCCGCGCATCTCGACCAGGGCCGAGGAGTACTCCGTATCAATCTGCTTGAACTGTGCATCCAGCCGCGGGTCTATCGATGCCGCCTCGGCAGGTAATGGGCCGAGCACGTTCGTCGACATGATGCGGTCCAATAGCTCCATCCTCTGTCCCCACAACGACTCGAGGCCCGCCATGCGGGATTCCTTGATTCGCGTGGAGACCTCCTGCCCAAACTGAGGGGCGAGGAAAATGATGACCGGGAGTCTCCCGTCGCTTTCCCCGCTTGCATCCGCGCCTCTGAGGGCGGGCTCGATCTTGTATTGCCCATCGGGGAATAGGGCTGCTTCTTGGTCAAGGATTGAATAGACGCTGCCGAAGACTTTCGTCCCGAGTCGATACGTAGTCCCGCCAGACGCGGGATCGGAGATTATCTCGTAGCGGAGTGCGGTGATCGGGGAGACGAAATACGCTCCATTGTCGACAGTCGGTGTGTCCGCGGTCGGTGCCGAAACGACATTGATGGCGTCCTGGTCCGCACGGGCGGGCGTCACGAAGACAACGAGCGCTGATGATACCATGAGAAAACTCAGCAGAACCGCCAATTTGGAATTCATGACATTACCGCCCACTGCCCACTGTGGGGTCTTGCGTGACTGGTGGCAAAGCAGTGCTGGCTTAGTTATGACCGGCGCTTCTTTAAATGTTTTTGGTATCGATATCGAAGTGACGAACCAACGCCGACATCTCCTCATTCCCAGCACATTTCTGGATTTGTTCTCAACGGAAAGGCTCAAAGGCCGCAACTATTAAGTCGTCGCAGCGCGGAAGCTATGCTTGCGAGGTGGAGGACTTAGGCGGCTACGTGGATATAATGGTGCGGGCGCCGATAGAGACCGTCCAGATGATTCTCCGTCGGGCGCTCCTATCGAGTGGCTTCCGCATGACTCTGAGTTCTCCGTACGGGGGGAAGGCAGAGAAACAAGTCCCACACACGGAGGATCCTTCCAAGGCGCCCGCAGTGCCCTTCTCGGTCGATTTCGAGGTCTTGCGCCTCGAAGGTATCTCTGTCGTGAGGCTGCATAAGAAAGACACCGCCAAGGCACCAACCGCCGTAGATGCACATGGTGACGGCAAGCAGTTCTCGCAGCTCATAGAGGTCTTGTCAGGGTGGTTCAACCAGCACGGGTGCCTGCAGGGCATCTTGGGGCTGTAGGCACGGAGCCTCGGCCTCGAACACCCTCAACCGATGCCGCAACACCGCAGGACAAGCACAGGGCACGCGGTTCATCGATTTCGTCCTTCCAAGTGGGATTAATCATCAAGGGATAAGTAGGGTGTGGACATTCAGGGGTTCGTGTACACCACGTCAGTAGTCGGGAGTTTTCCGAGACCCAGGTGGCTCAAGGATGCCTTCGAGAAGGCAAAGTCCGGCGAGATGAAAGCGGAGCAGTACGACGAGTTCCTCGATGACGCGGTCAAGCTCACGATAAGAGAACAGGAGCTGGCGGGAATCGATGTAATCACGGATGGAGAGCAGAGACGCGTGAGCTTCGTGTCATTCGTGGGGCAGACGATTCCGGGCTTCCAGCTTATCCACATCAATGAGATCAATCCTGACGCCGTTCGGATAATGAAGGAGCAGAAGGCGCCGATAACCTATTGGCGGGCGGTGGCGGCGGGGACTATCAAGGATGCCCCGATGGCGACGCACGAGCTCGAGTTCGCCAAGAGCGTCACTGAGAAGCCGGTCAAGGTGACGCTGCCGAGCCCCTACCTCGTGATGTGGGAGGCGTGGGACGAGAAGTACTCGAAGCCGTTCTACCGCCAGCCGGAAGACCTCGCGGCCGACTACATCAAGATCGTGCGGAAGGAGATCGTCAGGTTGAGGGACGCCGGTGCGGCTTTCGTCCAGCTTGACGAGCCGATGCTGGGCGACCTGGTCGAAGCGGGCAGAGAGCCGGATCGATACAGGAAATTCATAGGCCTGATTCACGGGCAGAAGTACAGGGGCTTCAAGGACGAATTGAGCCTGGGGAGAGACCTCATGAACGAGGCCGTGAAGGGCATCTCTGGCGTGCGCATAGGCATGCACATGGACCGCTGGCCGGTGAAGGGTTCGCCAAACTGGGGAATCGGCTACGAGAGGCTGCTTCCTGACGTCATGGACATCAAGGTGAAGCAGTATGTGCTGGAATACGCCAGCGAGGGAAGCGGCGACCCCGCCAAGTTCATCGAGCAAATGCCGAGCGATAGGGAGATCGGGCTCGGGGTTGTAGACGTTACCGACCCCAAGGTCGAAAGCCCGAAGAGAATCGCGGAAAGGGCAAGGAGGGCGGGGAAGCATCTCGATCCCGAGAGGATATGGCTTAACCCGGATTGCGGTTTCGCTCCTGGGATGTTCAGGAAGTTCGAGCGACGCACTGCTTTCCAGAAGCTCAGGTCTATGGCGGATGCGGCCAAGATTCTGAGGAGCAAGTGATGTCTTCTCTCAGCGATCGGGACACTCGGCAGAGTAGGCTTCGTCTCGCACGATGGAGTTCTGACCCGAAGTAAGAGCCGTAATCTCAGGCTCGACCCGTCGCGTCGCGGTAAAGGTCAAGAGCCCTCTGGCTTGTGTGCCAATCCCCCTTCAATTTCAGTGCCGGCAGCCGCCCCTGGCTCGCGCGCAGCGCGAGGTACTTTGCGGAATACGGGCCAGCTTTCTCCAGCTCTTTAAAGGACCTCAACTCGTCCTCCTTGGTTCCGATCTGATCGAGCAGGTCGAGGAGGGAGCGTCCGATGGCGACGGCGAAGAACTCCTCCAGCTGAGAGAGATTGCCGGAATGGCCCACCTGCAGACAGCGGAGGTAGCGCTCGCGGTCTGGCGGGAGCACGTGCACCGGGGGCCAGTTGTGCTTGAGGAAGTGCAAGTTCAGCAAGAGCCGACCCACCCGCCCATTCCCGTCTGCGAACGGATGAATCGATTCGAACGATTCGTGCATCCAGGCGGCGAGGGCAAGGACTGGTTCGCCGAGCATATCCTTCTTCCCGTACTCCTTCTCCCATTCGTCCATGAGCGGGATGACTTTCTCCATGCGCGGCGGTGTGTGCTTCGACCCTGCTATCCTGACATTCATCCGCCGCCATTGACCCGCATCGGTCTTGATCCCTCTGAAGACAGCCTCATGCAGCTCGAGGGCCGTGAGAATGGTCATGGGGGCTGAACGCCTGCCGAGCAAGCCACGGAATGCCGCCTCATGCTGGATCGTCTCGAGGACGTCATGGATCGGGCGGTTCGGAATGCTTCGCTGTTCAAGGAGGAGCTTCTCTACATCGGCCCAAGTCAAGGTGTTACCCTCGATCGCGTTCGTGCCCCAGGTGTCAAGCGCGCTGGTTCGTTTCCATGTCGATTCCGGCAGAGCATCGAGTGGGCAGCGCGTGAGGAGAGCTTGCCGCAGACTTTCCAGTATGGGATACGACATATGGACGTATAAGGACATACATAGTATTTAAGCATATATGGCTTGATGCTGAAATAGACCATAAGCCATATAAAGTTTCGAAGCGGGATTTGGACCAGAGGCTATCTTCATTCCATCGTTACGAGAGGCTCTTCCGCCGCCACTCCCGCCCCCGCGCTCACCCTGACCTCCTTCACCTTCCCCTCGAATGGCGACCTGATCTCGTTCTCCATCTTCATCGCCTCGAGGATGAGCACCACTTCTCCGACCTTCACCTTCTGACCGACCGACACCAAGACCTTGACTATCTTCCCCGGCATCGGCGCCATCAATGTCTTCCCGTGACCCGTCCTCGCGATCGGCTCGGAGGTCTTCTTCGCCGCCACGTCCTCCGCCTTCCTCGTCGGTGTCTTCGATATGTCGAGAATCAGTGCCTCGATGATTTTCCCATCAACATCTGCCCTGACAGCGTCTCCCTGGTTGGCGCTGACCTTGACGCTGTGGACTTTCCCGCCAATCGAGAATCCCTCTGGCACTATCTTCACATCGAACGGTTTTCCATTGACCGTCACCTGATACCCCTCGCCCGCCCGCTCCATCTGCACCTGATAGAGCTTCTTCCCGACCGTGAACTGAAGCCTCACTATAGCCTCCCTCCCGTGCAGCCGTGGCGTATGCCTTCTTGGCGGGCGACAAGCTTCCAGGGGCTCGCCCTTCCCGTCACTTGCTGCAATGCCGGTTGAGCTCCGGCCTGCGGACTTGCGGTATGGAAGAGCGCGACAGCAAGGGCCGCTATGCTCTCCTCAGGTATCGCCCCGAGGCCCTCTCTCTCCTCGAAGAACTCCTTCGCCACCTGCGGGAACAGCGCCCAGCTGATGACATCCTCCATGCCCCTCGCCATCAGGGCAGAGTCCGCTTTCGCCTTCTCCAGCTCAGGCTGGAGCAGGTCGGCCGGGCGGGATTCTATCGGCTCCTCGTCCCCGATTGCCTTCCTCTTCACTTCAAGGTCGATGGGCGCCGCGGACTTCCCGTATAGGCCCCTGACGAGGTTCTTCGTCTCCATCGGGATCATCTTGTACCTCTCGCCCAAGAGCACATTCAGCGCTGCCTGCGTCCCGACTATCTGGCTGGTAGGCGTCACGAGTGGCGGGTAGCCCAGTTCCGCCCTCACCCTCGGGACTTCCGCAAGAACATCCGGCATCTTGTTCAACGCGTTCTGATCCTTCAGCTGTTTCGAGAGGTTGGAGAGCATGCCGCCGGGGATTTGGAACGCGAGCGAGTTCGTGTCGACAACGAAATAGTCCATCTCGAACTCCCTGTACTTGCGCCTGACATCGCGGAAGTAGTCGGCGATCTGGGTGAGGAGGGCGAGGTCGAGCATGGCGGACTCTCCGGGTTGTTTGAGCATCGCGACTATCGTCTCAGTTGCCGGGTGAGAGGTCCCCATGGAGAGCGAGGATATTGCGGTGTCGACAAGGTCGACTCCCGCCTCGACTGCCTTCAGCGTGGTCGCCACCGCCATGCCGCTCGTGCAGTGCGTGTGAAGATGGATCGGGACCGAGACGTTCTCCTTCAGCTCCCTCACCATGTGGTACGCGACATCTGGCGGGAGGATCCCCGCCATGTCCTTGATGCAGATCGAGTCGCAGTCGAGAGCCTCAAGGTCTTTCGCGAGCTTCACGAACATCTGAATCGTATGGACCGGGCTCGTGGTGAAGCAGAATGAGCCCTCGACATGCGCTCCCGTCTTCTTCGCCGCCTTGATTGCGGTTTCCATGTTCCTGATGTCGTTGAGAGCGTCGAAAATGCGGAACACATCGATGCCGTTGCTGTGCGCATGATCGACGAACGCCTCGACCACGTCGTCCGGATAATGGCGGTAGCCGACGACATTCTGCCCTCTCAGTAGCATCTGCATCCTGGTGTGCGGCATCGACTGCTTCAGCTTCTTGAGCCGCTCCCAAGGATCCTCCTTCAGGTACCTCAGGCACGAATCGAACGTGGCCCCGCCCCACATCTCGACCGACCAGTAGCCGACCTTGTCGAGCTTCTCCGCGATGGGGAGCATGTCCTCGGTCTTCATGCGCGTCGCGAGCAGCGACTGGTGAGCGTCCCGAAGGACCGTGTCCGTGATTCCTATCTTCCTTGCCATGGTTGACCCAGCATTCAGAGCGGTATGTTGCCGTGTTTCTTCGGCGGCATCGACTCGCGCTTCGTCTGCAGCACCTCTAGGGCGCTTATGACCCGCGGCCTTGTCTCCTGAGGTTCGATCACGTCATCTATGTAACCGCGCTGGGCTGCGATGTATGGGTTTGCGAACTTCGCGCGATAGTCCGCGACGAGTTCGTCCCTCTTCGCCCTGGCGTCCGCCGCCTCTTCGATCTCTTTCCTGAAGATGATGTTGACCGCGCCGTCAGGCCCCATCACCGCCAATTCTGAGGAAGGCCACGCGAAGTTGAAGTCTCCGCGGATGTGCTTTGAGCACATGACGTCGTAGGCACCGCCGTACGCCTTGCGGGTGATGACCGTGATCTTGGGCACCGTCGCCTCGCAGAATGCGTATAGCAGCTTCGCCCCGTTGCGTATGATGCCGCCGAATTCTTGGTCCGTTCCGGGTAGGAAGCCAGGCACATCGACGAACGTCAGCAGCG
>Ga0315275_10003642_pt1 | contig 14243 bp, 11 predicted proteins | sample YL17G03_0_MG_FD_205557 | JGI IMG/M metagenome (GOLD analysis project Ga0315275, IMG submission 205557) | Sediment microbial communities from Yellowstone Lake, YNP, Wyoming, USA - YL17G03_0 | ecosystem: Environmental > Aquatic > Freshwater > Lake > Sediment | place: USA: Wyoming | collected... | reverse complement strand
GCCACCAATAAATCCCTCCACCAGCTAATAAAGCAGTGAGGGCCACCGCGAAAATAAGTATTGGAATATTTTCTTTATTCATAATATTTATGATTTTAAATATTTTTTAATTAAACCCTTACCTTATTCTACCAAAAAACCGCCCATACAAGAAGACGGTTTTTCACATAACTATTGACACCCCCTTAACCTAATTTAAGGAGATACTATTGACGGTTGGCTCCCCAGTTCAACAATTTTTAGAAAACTTATCTTAATCCTGGAAAATAGGGAATATATGGCAATGATGAAGGAAAAATTGACGGAAATTAAAAGTCTTTGCTCCACTTAGTAAGGGTTGTTCAATCTTTACTATTAAAAATAAAATAACACCGCAAATAAAATGGGTGTTAAATTAGGAGAACAGAGAAGGCGGGAAATAGTCTCTTGAGGTTTCTTCACAGGTCATCCCATGAAGAGCCGCTACCGCTCTTACCGTCTCCGCAATTCTTTTGTCGCCCGTGAAAAACACCACTATTTTTTCCTCCAGCTTATCAAGATCTACCCACAGGATGGTGCGGGAGAAAATGATTCCTTTTTTCTCGTAGCAAATAAATTCTGTGGGAATATAGCGGACGACTTGGAAGTAGCTGAGCCCTTTCCATCCCTTTGCTTGTTCAATCTTCAATGCTATCTCATCTAAAACCCCTGTTGACACAGTAATTCCTCCTGATCAGTCCCTTTTTAATTAAAGAGAACTATTTATATAATACATTATTTTATACTTTTGTCAAGCTTTTCGGGTAATGTTCATCCTTGTTAGCTCCCCCTATTGGACGCACCTAGAACTTTGGATTAGATAAGGATAGGGGGAGAATTAGAAAAAAATAACTTTTTTTATTATTTCAAACAAAAAACCGCCTAAAAATTCCGAATTGGGAATTATCCTATTTCTTATTAATGTATTTCCAAAGGGCGATGATGCCGAGTATGAGCAAAGCCGTGGCAAGGACATAGGTAGCCCAGGCAAAAAACATCATACCTGCTCCGCCCGCACCACTCATCATATTGTAGTCCATCATATTTTTGTTCCTACAAAATTAATTAATAAATTGACCTTATTTTAATTTTGATTCAACCCTTTTTAATAAAACCGCATTGGTGGCAACTATAATAGAAGAAGCTGACATTAAAAGAGCGGAGATTTCCGGGCGTAATGATATGCCAAAAGAATTGTAAAACACGCCTGCTGCTACGGGGATTGCTAACACATTGTAAATTGCTGCCCAAAAAAGATTCTGTTTCATTTTCCCAACAGTAGCTTTGCTTAATAAAATTGCCCTTACAATATCGTAGGGGTCTGACTTCATCAATACGACATTGGCGGTTTCAATAGCCACGTCCGTTCCCGCACCAATGGCTATTCCAATATCTGCCTGGGCTAAAGCGGGGGCGTCGTTAATACCATCCCCAACCATTGCGACAAATTTATTTTTATTCTGGAGTTTTTTAACATAGTTTGCTTTTTCCGCTGGCAAGACCTCGGCAAAAACCCGTTCAATGCCTAATTGCCCTGCAATAGATTCTGCTGTCTTTTTGTTATCTCCTGTAATCATTGCGACCTCCAAGCCTAACTCTTTTAATTTGGAAATGGCTTTTTGGGCTGTTGGCTTTATGGGGTCTTGGGCTGCGATAACTCCCGCTATTTTTCCATCAACAGCCCCAATTATCAAAGTTTTTCCTTCATTAAGAAATTTATCTATTTCCTTTCTCAACAAAGAAATATCTACCTTTCGCTCATTCATAAGTTTTTCCGTGCCAACTAAAATATGCTTTCCTTCAACTATTGCTTCCAGCCCCAGTCCCGAAAGTGACTGAAACTTTTCTACTGTTTCAGAAATAACAACTCCCCTCTTTTTTGCTTCTTCTAGAATCGCTTTACTCAATGGATGTCCAGACTTGACTTCTACTGCAGCCTCAAGTCGTAAAATATCGTTCTCGGTAAAACCTTTACTAACGGAAATGTCGGTGATTTTTGGATGTCCCTCGGTTAATGTCCCTGTTTTATCTAAAACAACTGATTGAATTTTAGAAACCTGCTCCAAGGTAACGGCATTTTTGATAAGGATATTATTTTTCGCTCCAATGCCAGTTCCCACTGCTACAGCAGTTGGCGTTGCCAGCCCTAATGCATCCGGACAAGCGATGACAACAGTTGAAATCGCAAAGGTAAGTGCGACTAAGGCAGTTGCCCCTCCAATAAAATACCAACCTAAAAAAGTTAGCAATCCAGAAGCGACCGCCAAAACGACCAGCCAAGCCGCTGCTTTATCGGCAATTCGTTGTCCTGGTGCTTTAGAATTTTGAGCAGTTTCAACTAATTTAATAATTTGAGCCAGAGCCGTATTGCTCCCGACCTTTGTGGCTTTAAATTTTATAAAACCGCTTTGATTGATAGAGCCACCGATGACTTTGCTTCCAAACTTCTTTTCAACCGGTATAGATTCGCCGGTGACAAGAGATTCATCAATGGAAGTTTCACCTTCAGTTACTTCGCCATCCACTGGAATTTTATCACCCGGGCGAATAATAACCGTATCACCTTCAACAATTTCAGCGACAGAAAGTATTGTTTCTTTTCCGTCTCTTATAACATTGGCTTGTGGGGGAACTAAATCAAAAAGAGCCCGTAAGGCGTCAGACGTTCCTCTGCGAGAACGCATTTCCATCCAATGACCAAACAAGACAAAGGTTACTAAAAGAGCGGCTGCTTCATAAAAAGTTTCGCCCCCAACAGTGAAGGTTAACAATACGCTGAAAAGATAAGCTGTTAAAACGCCAGTCGCAATTAGGACTGACATATTTAATTTTCTGCTTTTCAGTGAGTAATATGTGCCAGTAATAAAAATTGAACCAGTCCAAAAGACAATCGGAGTTGTCAAAATAAAAAGCAGCCAATTAACGGGAATGGGAGTTGGCAAGTTTATTTTGAAAAAATTTATGCCAACAGGAGAATAAAGAAAAATAGGAATAGAAAGAATCAAAGAAATTAAAAATCTGCGTCGCATATCCGCCTCCATCTGTTTTGCTATCTGTGGATTGGTCATTGCCGATTCGTGGTCTTGATGGCTCATCTCTGACATATCGTGCCCAACGCGTTCTTTGTTTTTCTCGTGTTCTTTATTATCGGGTTTCTCGTTAATCTTGTATTCATATTGTTTAGCTTCCATTTCACAACCACAATCAACGGTCAATTTTTCAGCCGAACAGCATAAACACTCTTTATCACAAGGACAGCAATCTATTTTGTTATGACTATGATTCATATTTTTATTCTACTAAAAAACCGCCCAAATAAATAGGCGGAAAATCGTGGCTCCCCACGCGAGTCCAGAACCATCTTTTGAGGGGGAAACCAGAGACTCCTCCGGACGCGGACGGGTCGGTTTCACAGGATTCATCTGCTCCCCAGTTCAAAGCTTATTGTAACCCTAGAAAATAGGGATTATATAGCGGAGATGAAAAAGAAATTGGCGGAGATTAAGGGATATTATAAAAATTTAGGGCTTGGACGATGTTAAAAACTGGTTGGCTTAAAAGCATGTGCAGCTGCCAGTAATCGTCGGCTCTGCATCGCAAACTGTTTTGCTCCCTTGATGAGAAGCGGCAAAGTAAGCGACTTTGGCACAACTGCCTTTATCTTCCATTCTTCCATAAGCGCAGAACCACTGACTGACTGACTGATTTAGTTTAGTGTTTTGACAGCGAAGAGAAAAATTATTGTTTTGCCAGGAATAATTGACTGCTCCTGACTCACAAACACCCCCAGGACACTGGGGATCATTCAACTCTGATAAATAATTAGCTATTACAGGAAGACCCTTTTTAGCGGCGGTAAAAACATACTTTCCACCGTCACCATAATACATTTCTTGGGCGGAAATGAGCTGTCTTAAATCAGATTGCCTTCTCGCGTCTCGCGACTTAAACCTTGACGGCTCTGTGCTCTTTTCGTAATCGCTGATAATCTTTTCTATGGGTACAGAATCTGATGGCGCCTCTATGTTTAATGATTTATTAATATCACTGATTATTAATTTGAAAACAACGCTGATTTGCTTGTCTTTAAGCTGGGTGGCGGCATCAGACGGGACAATTCTCATTGAATTCTTAACAATAGCCGGAAACCCATTGGCATCGGTCCAAAAAACAATGGTATTGTTCTTGTCAAAATAAGCGAAAACCTGATCAAACTCATCGCTCTTTAAATAATCCACCAAGCCTTGGTCAATCATATTTCTGAATTCTGAAAAATCAGGGTCATTATTTATCTCTTCCTGTAATTTGTTATAGAACGGTAAAATTGATTCTTTCTTTATGCCCAATTCATATCGGATCAATTGTCTATTGTCTACTTTCTCCGGCTGCGGCTTTGTTCTGAATACAATCAATTTTTCTTCATCGGCGACAGCAACCAATTTTTTAAAAAATTTAATGGCTTTATCGCGATTTTCTTTGTAATTTTTTTCCAAATTGGGAATTTCCTCTCTAAGAAACGACGTAGACGAATAACTGTTATCACTGGAAGAAGAAGAGGCTTTTGAAGAAATACTTACCCATTTGCCTTTTACTAAACCGATTTCTCCCAATAAAAATATGCTGGGGAAATTATTGATTTTAAAATAATAATTATCGTCTTTTTTACGAGCATCGACGTTTATTTTATATGTTAAATCGCTGAAATCCCCTTCTGCATCGAAATTAAAAAGCCAATCGGCCATTTCCCCCTCCTTCATTTCAGAAGATGCGCTGATGGAGCTTTTTACACTAATATCCGCAGGGAACATTGCGAGAGATTCACTCAATGACACAAAAAATGGTTTGGGTGGTTCGCTGGACATGTAAATATAAGGATAGCTGTCCTTTGTGAAGGAAACTTTTTTACCGTTCATGACTGTGCTTGTTGCGCTATATCTATAACCCTTAATCGCCTTTATTGCATAATCCGTTTCAAAACTTATGGTTAAAAGGAAGTTTTTCCCGCCGTCAGTCGCTTGATACTCGTAATCCAGGCTGGTCTCCGGATCTGTCACCGAATTGCTGCTGGAATAAGAACTACTGCCGGCACCCTTGAATAACAATTTGATGCTGTTCGGATACGGTTTTACCGCCGCGCTCTGATAAGAAGAATAGGAAGAATAATTGCTTAGGCTGTTCAGCCGGGAAATTATTGCAGAAGCGTTTTTTGCCCGGACTGAATCATAATAATATTGCTGACTTAATTCAGCGGCATTTGACGTTTGTTTAATCGCAAAGGGCTCAGCATCCTTATCGCGAGGGACTATTTCTAGGGCTCCTGAAAATGTATATGAAGAGGAATTAATCTGACTGATTTTCTCCAGCAAATTTGAGAAAAAATTATCTTCAGAATATTGTTTGATTGAAAATGGCCCAATCTTATACAAATAAGCATAAACCAAAGAAGAGCCAAGCAGTACGATTATAAGCGCAGTAATAACGCCAACCCATATCTTTTTAGAATTTCTTCCTTTAGGAGTTATAGGCTGAACCGGCGTAGCTGCAATATTTTCTGGTGGAATAACTGTTTTTTCTTCCTTATAAATCGGGGGTGGTATTGGGGGCGATGGTATTGCTTCTGGTGCCAAGCCCGCTATTTTAAACGCTTCCTCTATCTCCGATTCACTTACTCCACCAACTGTTTCAAGGTTCTGTTTTATTTGTTCCTTAGAAATGCCGTTCTTCGAAGCTTCTTTAATATAATCGATAATTACTTTGTTCATATTTTATTTTATAAAAAAGTAATTTTTGAAGATCTGGCTTTCTTTATTGCTTATGAAATCAAATCCGCCTAAAAGGCTAGCTATTAATCTTAAGGGTGAGGTTAGATTATTATTCAAAAATGATTTAATTCGAGAAAATATTTCTGGAAAATCATTTGAGATTACGGCGCAGCTCTGTAGCTCTTCTGGCTTGTTTTGGCTAGTTTCGCATCGACTAATATCATTACAGCTTCTGCTTTGTTTGCCATTGACACAGGCAGACCATTGAGTACATTGCCAGCTTGTGGTACAGGTTGATGTTGTATTCTTTTGGGCAAGATAATCTTGACAAGTCAGATCAAATCCGGTAATAAACATTGTTTTTTCGAATTTGTTATCGCCATCATTGTCAGTTAATAATATTGCGCCGTCTATCCCCTTGCTCATAAGTCCCCAATTTAATACATATCTGTGGGTCTGACCTTGAAGAATAGGAATGTTAGTGGCTTTAAATGACATCTCGTCAAGCGGAGAATATGTATTAAATTGATAGTTTCCCGACTTTATGGAAAATAGTTCAAAAATAAAATAATCTCCCGGGCTAAACCAAACAACATTTCCATTTTCATCGACAATCGCATCGGGAATTTCCTCTTTTATTACTCCGTTTACCTTTCCGGAAACTCGACCCATTGTGTCATAGAGTCTTTTTTCATATTCTCCTTTTTTGTATACACATGCATTTGATGATGAATTTATCGGCAAGAATTTAACAGTTGAAACAATTGCTTCCATTGTTTTATTTACTATTTCATCGTCCGGCTTATATTCTATGACTATCGGCTGGAATCCATATACGTAATTATCTCTAGCAATAAAATAATATTTTAATTGAGATCCGCTCGGTTTCCAGCTAATGGCCGGATAGTTTCCTATCTGCATTTCTTTTGACTCTCCGCCGTAATTTCCCAGTTTCTTTTCGAACCAATTCTTCGTTGAGGTGGAGTCACCCTTCTCAAATAAATTTATCTCGAAGCTCGGAACTCCGGTAGCATTGTTTGAAGAAAAAATGGTTTGGAGAAATAATAATTCATAGCTTGGAAGATCAGTGCTTATAATGTTTTCAGATTCGCTAGATTCCAAAGACTTTGGAATCTTGATCTCAATGCCATAATTTTCATTCCTGTAGGTAGCCCAATTAGAAATATCATAGATCATTTCAGGAGTTTCAATTGTTGATTCCCCTTCTGAGCTTTGCTCCTTTGTTTCTTGACCCTTTTCTTCCTCTTTATTTTTTTCCTGCTCTGCTCGCTCTGTTCCTTCAATTTGTTTAGTTTCCTCGGTTTGGTTCTTTATTTGATTTGTGCAAATTAAATATATTTTATTTAAAATCGTTGTTTCTTCTGGGTGAATATAGCCATTTGGAAGTGTTTCGGCAATTCCGAATACCGCATTCTCGCTCGCGTAAAATTTTAATTCCCGACTACTGTCTGTAAAAGAGTCATATACCAAGGCAAAGCCTTGCTGAGGCATACTGTTGAAAAATCCATTGTTTTTCACCCAGTTAACTCCCATGCAAAACCCGACGGGTCCCTGGGTTGAGGTGAAATATGGGTATGCAGAGCTTTTGATTGGCAGTTCTTCTTCCCAGGGCGCCCCTGCGTATTGTTTTGAATAATAATTTATTAATTGTTTTTTTCTGTCGTAAGAGTCAAACAGATAGAGATTTTTGTTCCAGTTCGAACAAATCAAAGGGACTTCTCCTGAGTCGAGCATATTAATCAGCGACCATTCTTGATTTATCTTTGCGCGGTATTCAATGGTTGAATTACTGTACCAGACTACGTGGACATTGTCGTTAATGTCTAAGTTTAAATATGGGTATATATTATTGCCGAATCCTTCGCTAACTGTCTCCGGAGCTGCCCAATGTAAGTCTTTTTTTTGATATTTTATGATTCTGTTTTTCCCTTTTAAGTCATAACCTGCCCAAACTATATGAATGACGTCTTTTGAATCAATCATGATGGATGGGAATGTTTGCTGAAATGCAAAGTCCGTAATTGGTTCAATCTTCCCCCATCCCTGGGAAGTCCTTTTCTGATATTGTAAATTCCATGTATCCTTATTCTGCCCCCTTCCTAAACCGCTCCAAATTATATGCACATTATCTTTGGAATCAATAGCGATAAAGGGCGGTTCCTGTAGATTAATATTATCGTTGAATCTTTCCCGAATCTCTTCCTTTCCTTCCGGGCTTAACCTCAGATATTGGAAATAATTAAATAACCTCGTAGTCTTGATATCAGAGGGGTCCCGAACCAGCTCTGAGTCGTTCCATATCATATGGATATTGTCTTGAGAGTCAATTGCTATTGAAGATAGACCTCCGCCATGTTTGGTGGTTTCGGCCAATAATTCTTCCCAATTTCGACCGCCATCTTTGGATTTTACTAAATAAATCGTCCTATCTCCCAAAACAAAACTGCAATAGAAATTACCTGCCGAATCCCTGACGCAATTAGATATTTGCCTCATTGTTTCCTCTTCAGCCACTTTCTTTACCGTAAATTCACCCGCTGCGATTCCTGTGGCTCCTACTTTATCGCTGGTAGATTTGCTTTCGGGATTCCCGTAATATAAGTAAATTTTCTTTTCAGAATTCTTAAGTAGCTCTGGGATTTTAATCCATAACTTTGTCTCTTCCGTATTGCATCCCCCTTCTAGCCAATAAGAAAGCTCCGTTTTTTTATCGGAATCAGTAAATCTAATGTCTTCACAGTTCGCTAGCATTTTTCTCTCTTTAATCAATAATGCTGTGTCTACATAAAGCAGAGCTGAATAATTTTTCAACAAATATTGACTGTTTGAGTTATCGATAACAATTTCCTTTCTGTAGTCCCACTTTTCCAACCAAAAATTCGGCAGCCACCAATAATTATAAATTAAAAAACTCCCGCTAATGATAACGACCAAAACAACAATTATAATCAAAATACTTTTTCCCATATTTTTTTCTCTTTATTTATCGCATTATAAAAATCCCCCGCGTTACTAGGGTAAAGAAATATTAATTGTTTTAATCTGTGTGTTGTTTTTTTCGTTTAATTCTTTTATGTTGTCCGACAAGTCAACGGTGATATCAAAAACATAAGGATTACTGAGTTCTTTTATTCCTTGTGTAGGAAGCTCAAATGTGATGGTTTTCTCTTCCCCTGGTAACAAAATCGGGACTGTTCCACTATTACCCCACGATCCCTTTTGGATTCTTGCCATAATGGATGTTTCGCCAGAAAATTCTGTACCAATGTTTTTTACTGTTATAGAAAATTTTAGATTATCTCCAACTTTTGGATTTTGTGGCGCTAAACCAACACTTTTAATTATAAGATCTGGCATGAGCGATGATATTCGACCACAAGTTTCTGTCAAGCATGCCTTTTCTACTATTAATTGACCATTTTTATTGGTGATGTCAAAAAAAGTATTTGATTTTCCACCAGTAGTGATATTAAATGATTTTTCTGATTTTTGAACTACAAAAATAACTTTCTGATCGGTATGTGTCATATTTGTCTGACCTATACAGCCACCAGTATCTAAAAAAAGGTACTGTTTTGTATTTGGATTAACCGTATCTCCTTTTTCATTAATAATTCGCCTAAAATTCATTGGTACGCACTCTCCTTTAAAATCGGGGGATATATCAATCCAAAGACTTAATGTCAGGGCATAAACAATTTCTCCGGGATCATAATATCCTCCCGAGTTTTTTGCTAGGTTATTAGGAGCGGTAATTTCTCCTAGTGAAATTTTTCTCAATCTATATTCAATTCCGTCCTCAGTCCACATAAAATAAGTATTGGAAACCAAGGAAGGTGTTATATAAAAATAATCATTTGACTCATCTTCTATTTTTGTCTGATTCCCGCTTGAAACGCCCTCAACTACTAGCTTATACGCATCATCAAATACTTTATCTATTGTCCAATCGAATGATCCGGTATTGGAAGCATTTCCAATTTCTATACGTTTTTTATTAATCTTTTCTTCTAGATAAATTTTGACATTATCTTCGATTCCTCTGGAGTTCCAGGTAACATTATATGTTTCTCCAATTTTTAAATTTTCACCCCCATTAGGAGAAATTACTCTAATAAATTCTTTCTGTGGTTTGTAAAATTTGAATGTAGAAAGTATCTTTTTAAAAGTTCCCGAATCAGAAGGAACATCACTTCGCTTCTGACCGATTTCTAGACAGGATGTGCCCCCATATAGAGAAATTTTATAAATTTTGTTTTTTTCTATAAAAAATACAAAAGTGTCTTTTATTCCACCCCAAACATAATTGACTTTTATGCCTTGTTTTTTATCTATTAATATACTCTCGCTTGAATATTCTTTCAAAGTGTTCTGTAAATAATAGATAAATTTATCAACATCCAAAACCTCTATTGTGATTTGGCCCATCTGAAGCTTACTAAGTTTCCCTTCAATTATTTTACAATTTTCAATGTTATCGTATTCTTCTGGATATTGGAACAAGAAACCGTATTCTTCGTTTTGATAGATTTTCCAGCCAGCAGTTACGTTTTGAATATTTTCTGGTCTTTTAACTTCCGGGGCCAACAGAATCGAGGTTAAGTCGCTGTTAAGATTGCTTAACATATTAAAAATTGCCATTCCAACAAAAATAGCGAAAACGGATACAATTAGTATTGGTATATAATTAGTTTTGCCTTGAGTGATAAATGGCATGTTGATTTACTATACCAAAAAACTACCCCACTAAGAAGGCAGTTCTTCACATATCTATTGACATCTCTTCAACCTAGTTTAAAGGGATACTATTGACGGTTTGCTCCGCCTACGGGACGATGTTAGAACCTATTTTAGCCAAAAAATACTCTTATAGGGGTATATTTATTGTTTATATAAAATATTCTTGTTGTTTAATAAGTAGTTATTATAAACCGGATTGACTATCTTCAATAGGATTATCTTTTATTTTTTGAAGAATCAGATTTTTTAATTCTTCTGCCTTTTGTTTTTTGAGGCCTGGGATATCTATTCTATTACCAGAAGATCCTATTGATTCTGTTGACCATGTCCCCCCTCTATTATTTCCTCCAGACAATCTAAAGCTCCCGCTTCTACCAGAGTCCAGCGCACCGCCTCCCTGAGAAGCATTTTCAATTCTCAACGAAGCGAGTCCAAAAATTCTATCAAATAAATCCTGCTTAACAAAAACTTGCTGGATTACACCATATGGTAAATTCCTTTGTTTTTTAGAAAGAATGCCTTGCTTAATAATAAGAGTCCCCTGTTCTAAAGAATAATGAAAGTTTTTCTTGGTTAAAGGATTAACGATTAACATGATAGGCAGAGCCAAAACGAGATAAAGAAAATAATATCCAAAAAATAAAGCTACAATATTTAATAAAATTATTATAATAGGGGCCTTAAAAATCCAGAGCGTTGTTATGGGATATTCTTTTTCTGTAGCAATAAACTTATTAAGCGTAGCACTACTTGATTCAATTGGTTGTGATAAGTTCTCCATGTTTTTAACTTATTGGATTGTTGCTATTTAAGTTTTGATTCTGCTTTTTTCCTATTTTTTGCTGAACATTCTGTAATAACATTTGGCGCAATCCATCTGCAGCTGTTTTTTCAACACCATCGATGTGCGCTTCCATGCCAGAGGAGATTGTTGCGCTAGATAAATGAACATCATAAATTCCGAAGATTCGGTCTAAAATGTCTTGGTCGACATAAACATCCTGAACTCTTTCATATGGAATAGTTATTTCCCTCGGCGTAATTGGGCCCTTTTTTATGATAATAAAATCACTTGTTAGATCATAAAAATAAACGTTAAAATACCATCTCTGATAGAAATATGTAATCAGTAAAATGAGAATAATCAAGCTGAAAATTGTAATAGTCGCCATTCCCTTTGAATTAAAACTACTCGTCATAAAACTACTCATTATGAAAATCCAAAGAGAAAACAGTATTATTATCCAAACTAGAGTTCCAACGAGTGTCTTCTTAATAATTTTTCTAAAACTTAAAGGAAATTGTTCTCTTGTTTTACTCATTGCAATTGGCATGTTTTTTATTTTTTGTTAGTTATTAAGCGTTATTTTACTATACCAAAAAACCGCCCAAACAAGAAAGCGGTTCTTCACACATCTGTTGACGCTCCATTCCTGACGGGGACGGGTCGGTTTCACAGGATTCATCTGCTCCCCTTACGAGTTCAGAACCATCTTTTGAAGGGGAAATCCAAGGATCCTCCGGACGCGGACGGGTCGCTTTGAGGCAAGTAAAATAGGAATTAGTTCCATTACCTAATGGACAATGTTATGGCCTACTTTACTTAAAAGCATGTGCAATCGCCTGTATTTCTGTTATATGCAGGAATGACGTCGCAAACTTCTTTATAGCCATTTTCTGAAGCGGCAAAATAGCGAGTCTTTTTACAGTTGCCCTTGATCTCAAGCGTAGCATAGGCACAGAAGAATCCACCCTCTTTGCATGCTTCACCAAAAATCCAGTCATTTGCCAGCCAGACATAGTGTCTATTTGGCTCTTGCGGGTCCTCGGGGCGAACTGATAAATAAGGGCCGACAACAGGAATATCAGCACCTGCACTTGTGGCATATTTACTAGCATCACCGTAATACATTTCCTGTGCACTGACTATTTGACGCATATCAGACATTCTTCTTGCGTCCCTGGCTTTATCTCTGCTCTCGCCCGAACCAAAAAAGGGTGAAACACAAATTAGGATATAAAAAGAAATTACTCCGATTGATAAAATAAATAATATTCTCTTTCTATTTAAGATAGAGTGTCCCAGTAAAAAAGAGGCTGAGGATGGAAGAAAAATAGGAAAAAATAATACAAAACTAATTAATAAAACCTCTCCAAAAAATCCTCTGATGCTTGAAGCTTGAGCAGTTGCTACATAATAAATAAATATTACTACAAAAGAAATAAAGCCAATTATTCCAATTGCTCTTAATGTTAATCCTACTATCCTTACCCATTTCTTTTGCGGCGGCAGCTGAATTGTTGTTCCTTCTTTTTTTTCTTGTTCCATGGTGTTTGATTATTATCTATATTGTTCTTCTATCCTACCAAAAAACCGCCCTTTAGGCGACTTTATGCTTTCTGAAAATTAATACCGAGTTCGAGACCCATCCCCAGTCACTGACGGGGATGGGAATCTAGAACCTGTCCCGTCTCCATTTTGTGCTTAAAATTTGGACGAAAATGGGACGCGGGCGGGTCGCTCTCACAAAAAACATCTGCTCCCCGCGCGAGTTCAGAACCATCTTTTGAAGGGGAAACCCAAGAATCCTTCGGACGCAGACGGGTCACTTTGAGGTTATAGCCGTGTCTCATTTTTTAAGGCTTTTAAGCTAAAATGAGACAAATGAGACACTATATAGGGGGTGTCGGAGTGTCTCATTATTGTATAAAAAAACAGAATCATTTTGATTCTGGATTTTACCGTCTTAACTGACGTTTTTAGCCAGCGGAACAAGGGATAGATTAGCTGAGAATTGGCATTCGAAGCTTGGACATCTCGGTAGCTTCTAGATATAGCATCCCATACACATCATTTCCTGTATCGCTATTCTTTCCGCGATAGTAAATGATAAATTTATTATCCTCATTCCTGTGAGTAGGTTCATGAAGACCAGTAATCTCAATATCCGCGGTCATTTGTTCCGTCATTTTTTAAACCTCTAATACCTTTATGAAATAATTATATCAAATTTTACAAAAAAGTCAACAAAAACGCCTAGATAATAAGGCGGTTTTATGTTTTTCTGTTGACACCCCTTTAACCTAATTCAAGGAAACACTATTGATGTTGGCTCCCCTTACGAGTTCAGAACCATCTTTTGAAGGGGAAATCCAAGGATCCTCCGGACGCGGGCGGGTCGCTTTGAGGCAATATCCGTGTCTCATTTTTTAAGGCTTTTAAGCTAAAATGAGACAAATGAGACACTATATAGGGGGTGTCGGAGTGTCTCATTATCTGATTGATTGGTCACAAAGAAAACTACTATAGTAATGGTTTATTATTTTTCAATCCAATTAGTAAGCACATAGATAACGAAAATCATCATAACGGCAAAGAAAATGAACGTAAAAATCGCCGCTTCCCATGCATGTTTCCTCGGCTCTTTTTTGGTGGGATAATGGTGCATCCATTCATTGTAAGTGATAAGATACGCCATAATTGCGGCGATAAAAACAAAAGGAAAGAAAATTAAATAGATACCTGAATTCATAAAAGATTTCGAACTGATTTATGCAGACCAGTAAGCTTGGTGATTCGGTTGCGCAGATCGGTTTCCTGTTTTGTCACTTCGGTTTCTGTTTTCTGTCTCGTAGCCAGCCCTGTTTCCAGAGCCCGCAACACATCTTTCTGCATAGATTCGGCCGAGGCGTTAAAAATTG
>Ga0315275_10003641_pt1 | contig 14244 bp, 12 predicted proteins | sample YL17G03_0_MG_FD_205557 | JGI IMG/M metagenome (GOLD analysis project Ga0315275, IMG submission 205557) | Sediment microbial communities from Yellowstone Lake, YNP, Wyoming, USA - YL17G03_0 | ecosystem: Environmental > Aquatic > Freshwater > Lake > Sediment | place: USA: Wyoming | collected... | reverse complement strand
CTCCTCATAGGAAGCCGGCGGCAGGTAGGCGCGCCCGAGCGCCGGACGCGAGGCCAGGTATTCCGAATAAGTGAGCGTGCGGACGTCCTCTCTCTCGATGAAATCCAGGAATCCATTTAGCCAGCCGTCATCGTAGACCCACTTGTGAGTGCCCGGCCAGAGTCCGAACTTTTCACCGTCATCGCCCAGGATGGCGACGCCACCGCCGGAAGCGATCTCCTCAAACGCCCCGCGGATGTCTTCGACGGGCCGGAAGGGGATAAAATAGCGGAGTTTTTTGTTGACGGGGAAAAGGACCAGGGGCAGTCCCTCGTCCTCGGTGATGTACGGCTTCAATAGATCTTTGAACCCCGCGTAATGAAAGTGCTCCTGATCGAGGATCGTGTATTCCACGCCGGCCCGCGCCAGCGTTCCCGCAAGGCAGGGCTCCCAGACCCTTTCGGCTAGCCAGATTCCCCTCGGCCTGGTTCCGAAGTGATCCTCCAGAAACCCGGACATCAGGCGGAGCTGACCTTGCCGGTCGGCCTCGGGGATGATGGACAGGATGGGCTCATAGAATCCCCCTCCCAGGAGTTCGACCTGGCGCCTCTCGACAAGCCGACTGACGGTGTCCCAACACTTCTTCTCCCTGGCCTTCATGTATTCCCAGAGAGGTCCGGAAAAGTGCAGGGTGAACTTGACCGCCGGATGCCGGCTCAGCTCGTCGAGAAAAGGCCGGTAGCAGTCGGCGAACGCCTTACGGAAGACGCCGGGGAAATTCCCCACGGGCTGATGATTATGCACGGCGAGGAGGAAAGTGAGATCACGCATCAGGGATGAGACGGACCCGGGGAATCAGGGCTTTCCCGCGCCCTCTTTCTGGTGGTTTTTCCAGTAGTCCAGACACTCGATGTTGCAGAAATGAAAGACATATTCTTTGCCCTCGGCATGCAGGGCGGCAGCCTTGGGGATCAATTTCCTGCAGACGTCGCAGGCGATTTTCCGTTCCTCCTTCTCTTTCATCATCACTCTCCCTGTATGGATCCGGCGAAGATCCCCGGCCGGCCACCTTACCGGTGGAGGAAGCCGCGCTCGCTGTCCGATTCGCCCGGCTTCCGGGTGATGATCATCGATAGATTCAGAGCGTTGGCCCGGTCGATGACCTCCTGGTCCCGGATGGAGCCGAGAGGATAGATGATCGCCGTGATGCCGTTTTGAGCGGCGAGTTCGACGACATCCGGAAACGGCATGAAGGCGTCCGAGGCCATGACGCAGCCCTGCGGCCCGTAGCCGCGCTGCGAAAACCGGATGGCGCAATCGGCGGCGTCGATCCGGCTCCTCTGTCCCGAGCCGATCCCGCGGACCTTGTCGCGGTCTCCGATGACGACGGCGTTCGACCGGGTGAAGCAGGCGATGATCCACATGAAAATGGACGCCTCGATTTCTTCAGCGGACGGCTTCCGGTTTGAGACCACGTCGACGTCGCCGGCGTTCCGGATCTTCGAATCGAACCTCACTTGGACAAGCAGGCCGCCTGCCACCCGCTTGAACTCCCAGCCGTTGTCCACGGCCGGCTGGCCGGGGGACCCGCCCATCTTCACCACTCGGAGGGTCTTCCTCGTGGCCAGGACCTCGAGAGCCTCGGGCGAGTAATCGGGCGCATAGACGACTTCGATGTTGCGGGCGCTCTCCACCAGCAGCCGGGAGAGCGGCTCGGTCACCAGGCTGTTGAAGACATCCACGCTGCCGAAATTGGACAGCGGGTCCGAGCCCCAGGCCCTGTCGAAGGCCTCCTCCACCGAATTCCCCATGGCCACTCCGCTCGGCATCTCGTGTTTGATCAGGGCGCAAATGCTTTGCCCCGGACGGATCTCGGATAGCTTCCTGACGAGCCGCTGCCCGAGGTCCAGATCGCCCACGTTGATGTAGCTCAGTCCCCTGGTCCCCTCCTGCAGGATCTCCAGCGTGGCCATGTTTGGTCCGCCGGCTCCCGCCTCGGCGTAGAACGCAGCCGGGTAGCCGGGATTTTCTCCATAGCGCATGGGAAATCTTTTCTGGAATTCGAACCCGCCGAACGGCAGGCTGTCCGGGAATTCTTCCTTGACTTTGGTGGAATACTGAAGGCGGGACGACTTATCCGTTTTTTCCATTCCGGCCGTTCCTTTCGCGATGGTTGATGATATGGACCTCGGCGTTGGAGAGGTCGCCGGTGTCAGCTCTGAGACAAGCCACAGAAACCCTATAGTCTTTTCCGGGGCCGACGGGCGCCATGGCCTCGAACACGGCTTCAGCCATGGCCCTGGCCGTATTCCAGGGCATCTCCACGTCACGGGGGGTTCCTGAGAACGACGGCAGCGGGTTGTCCTCGAGTCCCTGGTAGGTGGCGATGAACTTACCCCGGCCCGGCTCGAGTTCCCAGGAGAAGACAGCCCTGTCAGCCCCCCCCGTCCCTCCCCGCCGGATCAAGCTCAACCCCGCCCGGCCACCGCCCTGGACGCAGCCGCTGATCCTCGGAGTGAAGTGCGGCGCATCGGGCTCGTATTTCCAACCGAGGAGCGCTTCGGCGAGCATAGGCAGGGGATCGGCGTCCCCTCCCCGGCTTCTGAGGGCCGCGACGATATCCTCGGTCTGGCGCCCATTGCTCACGGCTACGCCGGACTCAAAGGCCATAGCTCTGTAGACGAGGAGTTCCGGGTTCCCCTGCCGCAGTGTTTCTTCGTCAACCGGCTCTGTCCAGATACTCCGGCCTTCCAGTCGCAGCCGCCTGGCCTGGCTGGACGGGGATCTCCCCGTGATCGCATACAGGATCATGACCTGCCCGGCTCCGGGGCCGGCCCCGATGATGATGACGCGGCCGGGGTACGCCATGGAGCGGAGGGGAGCGAGATGTTCCGTCATTTTCTTGCCATCCTTATATAATTGATACCACAGCCACACCGCCAAGTCAAAGCCGTCCGGCCGGGCTCATCGCTCTGCGCTGCGTGATGAAATCCAACAGGCTCGAAGACTACTGGGAGTCCCGAGTCGCGTGATTTACCCCACTTTTATGACGCAGGCCCCGGCCGGGCGGGCTTGTCGGTTTCTTGGCATTCGGCTAGAATGATTCTTACGCGAGGACGGAAGGAAAATCCCATGAATCAAGCCCGCAAACCCGAACTGGCCTACCGTGACCAGCGATTTATGGATTCAGAGACAGCCCGGCCGGTCCGCATACTGAGCGAGATCCTGGCGCCGATGCATCAACTCTCTTCTAACCGGGTGCATACGACGGTGCTTTTTCTGGGCTCAACCCGGGTGGACCCGAACGATAGAAAATCTCCGCTCAACAGATTTTATTGGGAAGCGGAAGAGCTGGCCTACCTCCTGGCCGGCTGGGCGATCAAGCTCAAGCCCAAGGGCAAGAATTTCGTCATCTGCACGGGGGGAGGCTCCGGGATCATGGAAGCCGCCAACCGCGGAGCCGCCCGGGCCGGCGGCAAATCGATCGGCATGAACATCTCCCTGCCGGAGGAGCAGGTCCCGAACCTTTATGTCTCGCCGGATTTGTCCTTTATCTTCCATTATTTTTTCACGCGCAAGTTCTGGCTCGTCAACAAGGCCAAGGCCGTGGTGGCATTTCCGGGCGGTTTGGGGACCCTGGACGAGGTCTTTGAAACGCTCACGCTGGTCCAAACCGGCAAGATCGCGCGGCAGGACATGGCGATCGTCCTTTACGGCGAAGAATACTGGCGGAAAACCATTCATTTCGACCATCTGCTGGAAAAAGGGACGATCGCGCCCGGCGACATCGAATTGATCAGGTTTTGCTCCACTCCCCGGGAAGCGTTTACCTACTTGAAGGGCCGGCTGAAAGAGTCCCTGGTCAAGGCTTAGGCGGCCTGAGGTCTCCCCTTTTTCCGCTGCCAATACAAGTAGACGGCGATGCCGAGCGCGACGCCGACGGCGTCCGCCGCGGCGTCCTTGGGGTCGCTCACTCTCCCTCTCACGAATCGCTGGTGGGACTCGTCGAGGGCGCCGAGCAGCGCGCCGGAAAGAAAAGTCAGGAGGACGGTGAGAAGGGCGGACGACTGAACGACATGGAAGAAACCCAGGGAGAGGAGAAAACCCATGGCCGTATACACCAGGGCGTGGGGAACCTTATCCAGCCAATGTCCCGGCATGCTGAATCCCAGACTCCGTGAAGACACGAGGAAGATCAGCGCATAGAACAGCAGGGCCGGAAGAAAATAGGCGATTTTTTTCATGTCTTTTCGGTCCGGGCACCATTCTATCGGAAACGCAGCCATTCCGCCAGGGTGTTTGCGCCGGATGCGGTTTGCTGGCATAATAAATGCTGAGAATGAAACGGACACGGCCGGCCGCAGGAATCCTCATCGCGGCCGCCGTCATCGCCGGCGCGGCGTGCCGGGCGAGGACCGATTACTTCCCCGAAGGCAACATCCAAACGGGCATCGCCTCCTGGTACGGCGGCGAATTCCACGGCCGGCTGACTTCGAACCGAGAAGTCTACGACATGAACGACCTGACCGCCGCCCATAATACTCTGCCCCTCGGAAGCCAGGTGGTGGTCACCAACCTGAACACCGGCCAGTCGGTCGTGGTCAGGATCAACGACCGGGGCCCTTTCGTCAAGAACAGGGTGATCGACCTCTCCTACGCCGCCGCTAAAGCCATCGGGCTCGTCGGGCCTGGCACAGCGCCCGTCCGGATCGAAGTCCTGGGGCGCCTGTCGCCCCCCGCTTCGAGTCTTGGGTTTTCAGTCCAAGTGGGAGCCTTTGAATCGCGGGCGAACGCCGCCGCGCTCAAGGAAAAACTGGATGAGCATTTCGCCGGTGTGTACATCGTGCCCTTCAAGACAGCGCAGCAGACGTACTACCGGGTCCGGGTCAGGTCCAAGTCAAGGGATGATGCCCGGGCCACCGCCCTCAGGCTCTCGGAAACCGGCTGCACCCCGGTCATTTTCGAAGAGCAGTAGTCACCGCTCTTTTTTTCGCTTGTAGAGATAGGCCGCTTCCCTGAATTTGTTCTCTTTGCCGTCGTGGACGGCGAACCGGCCGCCGCTCCGCATGTTCGCCGAGCCGTACTCCCCTTTCTTGTTCAGGGCATAAAAGCTGTGCCCGAAGTTGGGCAGGCCGTCTTCGTCGAGGAGCCGCAGCTGCAGCTTGGATTTGTCGGCGACGGCCTGCATGGCCTTGAGACAGGATTCTTCCGGCGAGAAGCCCTGGCCCATGAAATTCACGACGAGAAAGCTGGCGCAGGTCCGGAGGTTGGCCTCGCCGAATCCCGTTGAGCCCGCCGCCCCGATGGTGTTGTCGAGATAGAGGCCCGCGCCGATGATGGGCGAATCGCCCACGCGGCCGGGAAGCTTGAAGGCGTAGCCGCTCGTCGTGGTCACCCCGGCGATGATGCCCTGCGCATTGATCGCCAGGCAGTTGATGGTGCCGTAGTGCTCAACGTACGGCCTGAGTTCGGCCTGGATCTTCTTGTCGTCGGGAGAAAGCCAATAGTCCTTGTCCGACAGGCTCTCCTTCCACTTGAGCCAGACCTCCCGGGCTTTTTCGGTAAGGAGATTCTCTTCCTTGAAGCCGTGGGCCTTGGCGAACTTCAACGCCCCCTCCCCCACCAACAGGACGTGGCCCGTCCGCTCCATGACGAGTTTCGCGACTTTGGAGGGGGTTTTGATGTTCTGGAGTGCGGCGACGGCGCCGGCCTTGTGCGTCGGGCCGTACATCACGGAGGCGTCGAGTTCGACCACCCCCTCCTCGTTCGGGAGCCCGCCGTAGCCGACCGACATATCGTTCGGGTCCTCCTCGACGATGTTGACGCCGGCGATGACCGCGTCCAGGGGGTCGGAGCCCTGGCGCATGAGCTCCATGGCCTTCTCCGTCGCGCGGATCCCGTTGCCGCTCGAGATCACGCACATGGGCCCGGGTCCACCGGAGGCGACGGTCTGGCCGGCCAAGCCGCGGTTTTCGGAAAAAAGGCTCGGGCCCTCGAGGAGCGAAGCCGCCGTGGCGCCGACGCCGGCCTGAATGAACCTCCGTCTCGATATCCTGGACATCTCCTGACCTCCTTTTCGAATGTGCGAAGTCCCTACATTACAAAACTCGCCCCCCCGATGCAAATACCATTCCTTTGGGGAAGCGAGGACCGGCATCACGAAGAGGGCCTAAAGCCAATGGCTCTGACGAATAGTGTGGCAGGAGGTCATGCAGGGGAAATGATCAGCCGTCATCGGCCGCAGCGACCATGGAGGGTTCAGTCTTCCCGAAATGCTCTTCGAGGGAGACCCCGGGTTTAGGGCGGCGAGTATGTATTGAGCCTAAAAAAAAATAGGGTGAAACCCCATCAGATAAACAGAGATTAGAGTTGTGGCGATCGAATCTGACACGCGAGTTACGGAGCCGCCGAGAAGAGCGTTGAGGGAACGGCGTTAAGAACCCGAACGGGAGCCAGGCCGATGGCGGCTGATCACTTCCCCACGGACTGCGGAAACCGCACTATTCGTCATTGAGCCAAAGCCCATTTGACATGGGCCGGCCATTCGGATAAAACCTTGGCCCATGACCAAAGAGCGCCGGGTTCTCATTTCGGCGTCTCTTTTCCACGCGCTCAACGATTCGGCGACGGTGGCCGTTCCCATGGTGTTCCCGATCCTTCTGGGACGGGGTTTGATGATCCGGAACTATTCCCAGATCGGCCTGCTGTCGAACTTTGGCCTGCTGGCGACCTTTCTCTTTCAGATCCTCATCGTCCACGCGGCTAGGCGCTGGGATTTCCGGGCGATGCTCGGGGTGAGCTTGGCCGGCATCGTGACCTCGCTGGTCCTGATCCCGTTCTCAACGACCTATGCCTGGCTTTTTTCGCTCTACATCCTTTTCAGGGTGTTCGACAGTTTCTACCACACGATCGGCCTGGCCTGGGTTTCACGGACCCACCCGAGCCAGGGGATCGATTTCGCCATGGGCGTCCAGAGCGGCTCGGGAAATCTGGGCGTCCTGCTCGCCTTTATCGCGGTCGGTTTCATGGCCCAGAAAACGGACTGGCAGACCGCGCTCCTGGCTTGGGCGGCGGTCTGCCTCAGCCTGGGACTCGTGAGCCTCGCGCTGGTCCGGCGGATATCCTTCAGGATGGATGATGACGACGAAGGGCTTGGGCTGGCCTCCTGGTTCAGGGCCATCAGCCTCATCCGCCGCTATATTCCCGGGTTTGTGTTCGGAGGGGCATCGTGGAGCGTAACGGTGTATTTCGCTCCCTCCCTGCTCAACAGGAAGTTCGGCGTCCCGATGGGCGGGACCGGGCTCTACCTGGCGCTCTGGATAGGGATGGGAACTGTCATGACTTATCTTTTCGGCAGGATCAGCAGGGCTTTCGGGCGGTCAAAAGTCACGCGGGCGGCGCTGGCCGTCGCCTCGCTTTCCCTGTTCGGTGTGGGCCTGGCCGACCGGACCGCCCTGGCGGTATCGGGCCTGTTCGTCTTAGGGATGTCGCTTTTTCTAATATACCCGACCCTTCAGTCGTGCGTCGGCAACGCCGTGTCTTCGCGGAACCAGTCCCAGGCGTTCAGCGTGGCGTCCAACCTCCAAATGCTCTCCGGCGCCTTGATCTCGCTGGTCTCCGGCTTCCTGTCAGACCGTTTCGGCGTCAATTCGCCGTTCCTCCTGATGGGCGGCTTGGGACTGATCGCTTTGGTGCTGTCCCCGCCGGACGGCGGGCGCCGGGCCGATGGTTACTTGGACTCCTGCTCTTCCAGGAGCTGAATGACCGCGGTGTGGGAGCCTTCGGGAACCCGGAATTCCCGGGAGTTCCCCTCAAAGACCCCGACCAGCTGATTGTCCAGCATGAGCTGGTATTTTCCCCTTTTCAGGAACTGGACTTCGACGTCCCTCTTTTCCATAGAGCTGATTTCGAAGGAGACCTCGTTTTCCGAGTAGAGAAAGTGCCGGAAAACGGCGCCGCCGTCCGCGCGGACGATCTCCCGGCCTTCCTCGAGGAGCCTGATCCGGGACTGGGAGACCTCGACATCGTAGTGCCGCCCCTGAATCGCCAGCCGCGTCAGCCGGCCTTTCGTGTCCGGCCTGAGCATCCCGAACCGGAATCCCTCCCAAGGTGTAAAGTCCAGGTATTCCTCGAGCGCCACGAGGGCGAACAGCGGGCCCCAACTCTGAAACCTCTGACCGCCGGCCTCGCCCGTTCGCGAATCGAAGTTCTCCGGGCAGAGCTGGAAGTTGTTGTAGCTCCGGAGAAAAAGATCCTGGCTCTTCTTGGCGAATTCAGCGGCGACCGGGTCGAACCCGCAGGCTTTGAGACCCTGGTAGACGAGGTAGTTGGTGGGCGGCCAGATCGTTCCCCTCCAGTACTGCTGGTCCTTGAACAGGGGATCGTCGCGCGAGATGGACGGCAGGACGTAGTCGCCCCAGAATTCCTTGGGGTTGAGCAGCCGCCTGATCATCAACGCCGCCCTTTTTTCGTCCGGAATCCGCGCGACGAGGGGGTAGAAGTTCGAGGCGGCCTTGCGGGTTGAAAAACGGCCGTCCCAGTGCCGGTCGAAGTAGAAGCCTTCGCGCTCGTTCCAGAGACGGCTGTTGATGAGATCCTTCATCTCCTGGTATTCGCGAAGATACGCTTCATAGTCCTCGGAAATATTGAGCACGTCAGCGATCTGGGCCAGGCAATAGGCATCGAGTGCGTAGAGACTGTTGAGGTCGACGCAGTTCATGGTGAGCGTGCCGGCGGCATCGTCGAACGACGCCTCTTCCCAGTTGGGCAGATCGTCCTGTCCGGACTCCCACATCGCCCGTTGCTTGCCGCTGGCCTTCTCCTCCCAGGCGGGGACCGCACCCGCGACGAGCTCGGCGTCCGACCCCCACTCGAGCAGGCCGTCGCCGTTGCCGTCCCGCCGCGGCCGCCCGGCGGCTCCCGGCGCCTTCCAGAAGGAGTGCCATTTTTTCAAATACGGATAGGAGAATTTCAACAGCTCGAGGTCGCCGAGTTTGCCGAAGAGCTTGAAGACGGCGCAGCTTCCCACCGGAGGCTGGGACCGGTCCGGAGTTCCGCTGAAACGTCCCCGCCAGTTGGGGACGTTGCCGTTGGGATATTGCGTCTGGAGAACGGACTGGACGATGTCCTTGGCGTGCCTGGGGCTCTCCACCGAGACCTCGAGGGCGTCGAAGAAAGAACCCCACTCGAAAATCGTCCAGTGGTCTGGGGCGCCGCCGGGCTGCGGAAAGATCCAGCGCCGGCCGGCTGGCGCATACAAACGATGATGATCGTGCTGATAGAGGGTCATCCAGAAAAGGTTGTTGGTGATGGATTCGGGCGCTCCCTGATAGAGTCCCTCGATCTTGACCCGGCTGCTCGAGTATCTCTCTTCGCCTTCCAGGAGCAGCAAGTCAATGGCCTCGATGTTGTAGAAACGGGAGGCCTCCCTGGCGATGGCTTCGGGCGCGTCACCCGCGGCGGCCACAAAGTATATATCCGTGCCGTCCCGGGTCGAAAACGCGAGGGCGAGGCCGTTCTCCGGCGGGCCGGGTACCGGCGCGGCCGGCCGGTCCGTCCAGAAGACATACCTCCCCCGTCCGGACTCGCTTGTCCCTTCGACCCGGCCATCCTCGCTGCGCCGGTAGGCGCCCCTGAGGTCCCAGGGCGAATAGTGGACGATCTCGAGCGTCAGATTCTTGGGAGCGCGGATCCGGCCGACGACGGTCCTCTCATCCTGACGCGACCATTCGAGAGTCAGGGTTACGGGTCTGGGGGAAGGTTTGATAAAGATGGGCGTCTCGTCCCCGAGCTTGAGCGGCAGGCTCAGGTCGGCCCGGACTCGGGCATACTGCCCGTCGGGAGAATGGGGGCCGACCTCGGAAATGAGGTAATGAAAATCGTAGCCCTCAATGACCTGGTCGCCCTTCCGGACCCTCAGGCGGAAGGCGAAACCGACGTCCTTGGCCGGGGCCAGAACCAGGCCGAACCATTCCCGGCTGTCGAGCGCGCCGATGAAGGCATCCTTCCAAGGGTAGAAGACCTCGCTCCGCAGGGAGGGGAGGATGCCGGCCAGGCAGATCGCAACGGCGACAATCACGAGCCCTTTTTTCATGGATGGTTTTTGTGCTATCGCAGCCCGACTCCGGACTCTAATTTACGGGAAACGGGCGGATAAATCAATGACCTGCGACATCCCTTTTTTCTTCAGACGGCCTGTGATAGATTATCCTGATAAGGAGGCCTTCATGGACTTCAACCAGTATTTCAAATCCCGCCAGGGAGAGATGATCAACCTGCTCAAACAGGTGGTGAGTCACGAGTCCCCCTCCGCCGACAAGAAAGCGGTCGATGCCTGCTCAGCGTTCGTGGCCGGGGAGTTCGGGAAGGCCGGAGCCAAAATCACGCGCCTCCCGCAAAAGAAGACGGGCGATTTTCACATCGTCGAGTATCCGGCGTCGGCCAAGGCGGCCGGCGAAGGCCAGATTTTGGTCCTGACGCACATAGATACCGTGTGGCCGGTGGGAAAGATCGGCCAGATGCCCTTTTATGTCTCGGGGAACAAAGTCTTCGGGCCGGGAGTTCTCGACATGAAGTCCGGGATCGTCGTCTCCCTTTTTGCCCTCAAGGCCCTCCATCAACTGGGCCTCAGCCCTTCCCATAGGATCGTCATATTCATCAATTCCGCCGAGGAGATCGGGAGCCAGGCCGCGGATGAGGTAATCGGCCGGCTGGCCAGAAAATCGAAGGCCGTGCTCTGCCTCGAGCCGGCGCTGCCGGGCGGGGCGCTGAAAACCCAGCGCAAGGGAAGAATGGTCCTCCGGCTGGAGGTCAAAGGCCGGGCCGCCCATGCCGGGACGCCCGAGAAAGGGGTGAACGCCGTCGAGGAGCTCATCGGTCAGCTCCGCCGTCTGAAACGGCTGGAGACCGGCGGCGTCACTTTGTCTGTTAACCTGATCGGCGGCGGCGAAAAAGTCAATGTCATCGCCGAGGAGGCCTGGGCCTTGATTGATGCCCGGTTCTGGACGGTCTGCCAGAGAGACCGGTTGCTCGCTTCACTTAAAGAGTCCATGCCCCTTAAAACCGGCGCCAGGCTGAAGTTAAGCGTGGAGAGCCGGACACCGCCGATGGAAAAAACGCAGGCCTCCGTCAAGCTCTTCCAGCAGGCGCGGCTGATCGCATCCACCCTTGAGATCGATCTGTCCGAGGGCAAGACGGGCGGCGGCTCGGATGCCTCGATCGCCTCGAGCTTCGGCGTTCCGACGCTCGACGGGCTGGGGCCCGACGGCGACGGCATCCACGCCGCCCACGAACACGTGCTTCTCCCCTCTTTTGTCCCGCGGGCCGCGCTGCTGACGGAGCTCCTGCGGCAGCTGTGACGGCGGGTTGACTCCACGAATCCATTCTGATAACTTGAACTTTTCAAGAGGAGTTTGATCATTCTGCAGAGAGGGTGGATTTTTGTCCTGAGTATCCATCATCAATAATATCTTGAGGGAGGATTCATATGATCAAGAAGTATTACCTTCTTTCGCCCGGCCCGACGCCCATTCCCGATAGTGTCCTGTCCGTCGCGGCCGAGCCTATCATCCATCACCGGACACCCGAGTTCTCGGAGATTTTCATGCAGGTTTCCGAGGGGCTGAAATACGTCTTCGGGACCAAGGAAGACGTTTTCATACTGACATCTTCAGGTTCAGGCGCCATGGAAACCGCGGTCGTCAACACCCTGAGCCCGGGCGACACAGTGATCTGCCTCAACGGCGGGAAATTCGGCGAGCGCTGGGGCAATATCTGCCGGGCCTACGGCGTGAACGTCCGGGAAATCGTGCTCGAATGGGGCGCGGATTACACCAAGGACCAGTTGGCGGCGGAGCTCAAGGCGAACCCCGACGCCAAGGCGGTCTTCTCCTCTCTCTCGGAGACGTCGAGCGGCGCCGTTTATGACATTCAGGGTTTCGGGGAGGTCGTCTCCGGCACGAGCGCGATCCTCGTCGTCGACGGCATCTCCGGCGTCGGCGCCACGGCCTGTCCGATGGACGAGTGGAGGGTCGACATCCTGCTCTCGGGCTCGCAGAAATCCTTCATGATCCCTCCGGGTCTCGCCTACATCGCCTTCAGCCCCAAGGCCTGGAAAACGGTCGAGACCGCCAAGCTTCCGAAATTCTATTTCGACATCAAGAAGGCGAAGAAAAACCTGGAGAAGCAGACCACCCCCTGGACCCCCGCCATTTCGCTGATCATCCAGCAGAAGAAGGCTCTGGACATAGTCAAATCGATGGGGATGGAGAGCCTGCTCGAGCACCATTGCATCCTGGGTGAGGCCACGCGGGCCGGCGTCAAGGCGCTGGGGCTGGAACTGCTGGCCAAGAAACCGGGCAATATCCTGACGGCCGTCAAGACGCCGGCGGGAGTCGACGGCAGCAAGCTGGTCAAGACCATGCAGTCGAAGTACAAGGCGTACATCGCCGGCGCTCAGGATCCCAACAAAGGCAAGTTTTTCAGGATCGCGCACCTCGGGTACATGGGCGGTTTCGACGTCATCACCGCGCTCTCGGCGCTCGAGATGACGCTCGCCGACCTCGGCTACGCTTTTGAGAAAGGCAGCGGCGTCAAGGCCGCCGAGATTAGCCTGATGGAGAACTGGAAATGAAAAAGATCCTGGTGGCGGATGCGCTCGATAAGGAAGCCCTGGATAGGCTTAAGGCCTCGCCCAGTTTCGAGGTGACGGTCAAGACGGGAATGGACGAGGCCGAACTCGTCAAGACGATCCCGGGTTTCAACGCCATTGTCGTCCGGGGGGCGACCAAGGTGACACGGAAGGCCATCGAGGCCTCGACAAACCTGGAGATCATCCTCCGCGCCGGCATCGGCCTCGACAATGTCGACGCGGCGGCCGCCAAGGAGAAAGGCATCGCCGTGGCGAACACGCCCGCGGCGACGACCATCTCCGTGGCCGAGATCACGATGGGGCTGATGCTCAGCGCCGTGCGGCAGCTCGGCCGGGCGAACCTCTCGATGAAGCAGCACAAGTGGGAGAAGAAGGCGCTCTCGGGGACCGAGCTCCACGGCAAAACGCTCGGCGTCATCGGCGGCGGCCGGATCGGACTGGCCGTGGCCGAGCGGGCGCTGGCCTTCGGGATGAATGTCCTGGCCTATGATGTCATCGACATCAAGTCCGCCCTACCCGTTCGGCAGGTCGGGCTTTCCGATCTGCTGGCGGACTCGGACATCATCACGCTCCACATCCCCAAACAGCCCAAGTATATAATCGGCCGGGAGGAAATCGCCGGGATGAAGGACGGGGCCATCATCGTCAATGCCGCCCGTGGGGGCGTGGTGGACGAGAGGGCGCTCCTCGAGGCCCTGAATTCCGGCAAGATCAGGGCGGCCGCCCTGGACGTTTTCGAGAAGGAGCCGCCGGACGATTTCGCGCTCATCGACCATCCCAACGTGACGGCCGCGCCGCACATCGGGGCCGCCGCCGAGGAGGGCCAGAAGCGGGCGGGCCTCGAGGTGGTGAAGATACTCCTGGAGAAGCTGGACTAAGGCGGCGGACAGGCTTATCAATGGAGGAGAGGATTGGTTTATCTCGACAATAATGCGACAACGCCCCTCGACCCGGCGGTCGCCGACAGGATGTGCTGGTTTCTCAGGGAACATTTCGGGAACCCCTCCTCACTTTATCCCATCGGACGTCAGGTCAAAGACCTCCTCTCCCAGGCCCGCGAGCACGTGGCCGGGGCGCTGGGCGCCCACCGCTCCGAGATCATCTTCACCGGCTCGGGCACAGAGGCCGATAATTTCGCCCTGCGGGGTGTGCTCGACGCCTGTCCGGATAAGAACGAGATCATCGTCTCCTCGATCGAGCACCCGGCCGTCCTCAACGCCGCGAAGCATCTCGAAAAGAAAGGTGTGAGGGTCACTTACCTGCCGGTCGACAGGGCCGGCCTGGTCGACCTGGATTTCCTCCGGGACGCCCTGACTCACCAGACGGCGATTGTCTCGGTCATGCACGCCAACAACGAGATCGGCACCATTCAGCCGGTCGAGGAGATCGCCGCGATAGCCAGGGAAAAAGGGGCGCTTGTCCACACGGACGCGGTCCAGTCCCTGGGCAAGCTCGACCTGGACGTGGAGAAACTGGGAGTCGACCTCCTGTCCGTTTCGGCACACAAGATTTACGGTCCGAAAGGCGTGGGCGCCCTTTACGTCCGGCGCGGTGTCGATATTTATCCCTTTATCCACGGCGGCCAGCAGGAGAAGGGCCGCCGGGCGGGTACGGAA
>Ga0315275_10003640_pt1 | contig 14244 bp, 19 predicted proteins | sample YL17G03_0_MG_FD_205557 | JGI IMG/M metagenome (GOLD analysis project Ga0315275, IMG submission 205557) | Sediment microbial communities from Yellowstone Lake, YNP, Wyoming, USA - YL17G03_0 | ecosystem: Environmental > Aquatic > Freshwater > Lake > Sediment | place: USA: Wyoming | collected... | reverse complement strand
ACGCATAAGGATCTGGCGGCTAAAATCGAGGCTTTGGAGCTTAAGTACAAGAGTCATGATATGAAGTTTTCGGAGCATGACGAGCACATAGCGGCCATTTTTGAGGCAATCAAGCAACTTATGGCTCCTACGCCGTTGCCGGAGAAACCGAAGATCGGGTTCAAATAAAAAATAGGGGACAGGTCCCATTTATTTAAACGGGGAATTCCCGCACAAAAATAAATGGGACCTGTCCCCTATTTATTTTTGTTAGATTTTACCTTTTCTTGCGTCTATTGATAGTGAGAGGGGGTAAGAATGAGCGAAAAAGAGATTGCGGTAGAGGTGGTGGCGACAAAGATCTTGGTGGTGCGAGGGAAGAAGGTGATGTTGGATAGGGATTTGGCGGTGTTGTATGGGGTAACGACGTTTAATCTTAACAAAGCTGTTAAGAGAAATATCGAACGTTTTCCGGAAGATTTTATGTTTGTGCTTACAAAAGAAGAGGTTAAGAACTTGACATTCCAATTTGGAATATCAAGTTGGGGCGGAAGACGGTCTCTGCCACACTCGTTTACTGAGCAAGGTGTGGCAATGCTTTCCGGCGTATTGAACAGTCAGCGTGCCATTCAGGTTAATATCGCTATTATGCGGGCGTTTGTGCGGCTGAGGGAGATTTTGCTTACGCATAAGGATCTGGCGGCTAAAATCGAGGCTTTGGAGTTTAAGTATAAGAGTCATGATGGGAGATTATCGGAGCATGACGAGCACATAGCGGCCATTTTTGAGGCAATCAAGCAACTTATGGCTCCTCCGGCAACGACAGAGAAGCCGAAGATAGGTTTTAAATAAAAAATAGGAAAATAGGGGACAGGTCCCATTTATTTAAATGGGAATTCCCGCACAAAAATAAATGGGACCTGTCCCCTATTTTTATTTTTGTTAGATTTTACCTTTTCTTACGTCTATTGATAGTGAGAGGAGGGATTTTTTATGCCCAATGAAGATATCAATATGGCATAAAAACGGCTTGACAATACAAGTTATAACTTGTATACTTGTATTGGATAGCTGATAAAACAGATGCTATCTAACATTTATTATTTTGTGGATGAGCGCGGGAAAAACCCGGTAAAAGAATTCATGAGTAGTTTGACGGTTAAAGAACAAGCTAAGGTGTTCGCGTATATTAATGAGCTTTTGCAGCAGGGGCATAATTTACGCCGGCCCATAGCCGATTATTTGGGCGAAGGCATCTATGAATTGCGCCCGAAAGACAACCGGGTATTTTATTTCTTTTTCTTAAAAGAATCAGCGGTGCTTGTTCATGCGATCAAGAAGAGGGCAGCAAGTATTCCCAAAAATGACTTGGTGCTCTGTCTTGAAAGAAAAAAAAAGGTCGCAGGGATGAATTGTGTTGAAAAACTAGAATTGTGAGGAGGTTGTTATGACAAAAGTGCGGTTAGAAAATGTTGGTTCCCATTTACAAGAATTGCTCAAGGATAAAGAATTCAAGAAAGAATTTGAGCTTGAGCAGGCCAAAGTCGCTTTGGCTCAACGTATCGCTGAGATAAGGCAGGAAAATCACCTTAATCAGAGGGATCTGGCCCAAAAGCTCAATGTCTCTCAGCAGTTTATTTCCCAGATTGAGACCGCTCAGGAAAATAATCTCACGCTCAATACATTAATCAAACTCGCAAAGTGTTTAGGCCGAGGGATCACGATTTCCTTTCCGAAGATTTCTGAACGAGATGCCTGTCTTATAGTAAAATAAAAAATAGGGGACAGGTCCCATTTATTTAAACGGGGAATTCCCGCACAAAAATAAATGGGACCTGTCCCCTATTTTTTCTTGAAAAACTAATATTAATATGTTATGCTTACTCTACTTGCATAGGCATTATCCGGGTATGGAGGTAGTCGGATGATCTAAAAACTGTCTATGCTAAAGCCGAAATGCCCAAAAGGGTCATCTCGGTTTTTTTTATAAGTGGAAAAATGTCAATAAATAGTGGATTTATTGCATTGTGTTTTTATGATATGTACACTATAATGCTACACAAGTTGTTGGATTCAATGTTTATTTAAACAACATGCAATTTTTGTTAGCTTAGAGAGTTTTATGAAAATAGGTGAAGCGCTTATCAAAGCAGGCATCCTTACTTCTGAGCACCTGGATATGGCATTAACAGTGCAAAAGAAGACAAAGGAGCGGCTTGGAGATATAACTATCAAAATGGGGTTCGTGCCTCATGACAAAATGGCGCCTTTTCTGGCCAGTTATTTTTCTCTTCCCTATATAAAAATAGAAAATATATACAAATCAATAAAACCCGAACTAATTAACCTCGTTCCCGAAGAATTAGCTTACCGTTTTACCGTGATTCCTATCGAAGTATTTGAAAAAACATTGACTATCGCCATGTTTGACCCGCTCGATGTTATAGCCGAAGACACTTTAAGGTTGAAAACCGGCTTTAGGATAAAGCGAGCGGTTGCCTCAGAGCGCGGTATTATAGAGGCAATCGATTATTGTTATCATGAACTTCCGCGCTTGAAAGAACATATTAATGATTTTGTTTTCCTTGAGAATGGAACAAAAGAACCCGATCTTGAAAGATTACGCGTAGAAGCAAGCGACCCTCCGGTAGTTAAATACGTCCACCAGCTGGTCGTTCAGGCAATTAACAGCAGTGCCAGCGATATACATATACAATCCAAACAAGACGATGTGGAACTGCGCCTGCGTATTGACGGAATTTTGTACAATTTTGATCCCCCTCCTAAAACCATGCTTTCAGCTATTATAACCCGCATAAAAATTCTTTCAAATTTAAATATAACCGAAAGAAGGCTCCCCCAGGACGGCCGTTTCAAATTACAGGCTGCCAGGGATGAGGTGGACATAAGAGTTTCCTGCTTCCCTACAATATACGGAGAAAGCATTGTCATGAGGCTGCTCAATACTTCCAGCCCTCTGTCAGGATTAGAGCAGCTCGAGCTTTCTGAAGGAGATTTAAAAAAGCTCAGGGATGTTATTAAAAAGCCATACGGATTGATCCTGGTTACCGGGCCTACAGGGAGCGGAAAAACCACTACTTTGTATACATGTTTAAATGAGATCAAATCTTCGGATAAAAATATGATCACCATAGAAGACCCCGTAGAGTATCGGCTGCCTTTTCTGCAGCAATCACAGGTTAATCCTGCGATCGGTTTTGATTTTGCCAGGGGATTACGCTCGATCCTCAGGCAGGACCCCGATGTGATAATGGTAGGAGAGATCCGCGATAAAGAGACGGCATTAATCGCTATCCATGCTTCATTGACCGGCCATCTGGTATTTTCAACCCTGCATACAAATGACGCTACAAGCGCGACAATCCGCCTCATAGATATGGGCGTCGAGCCATTTTTAATCACATCTTCGCTAATTGCGGTATTGGCGCAAAGGCTGGTTCGCAGGATCTGCCCGGAATGCCGCGAGGAATATCAAATAAATAAACAAATTTTAAGCAAGCTATCCTTGAATAAGGATTTGAAACTTTTTAAAGGCAAAGGCTGCCCCAGCTGTTTACAAAGCGGATACCGGCGCAGAGTAGCTATTTTTGAATTGCTATTCGCTAATGAGTCTATCCGGGAGCTTATACTTGCCAGGGCTTCTAATGATGAAATTAAGCGCAAGGCTCAGGCTAACGGCATGAAGACATTGCGGGAAAGCTGTATCGAGAAGCTGGAGGCCGGCATAACTACAGTCGATGAATTATTAAGAGTAACACAGGAACAAAGCGAGGAGGTTTAACGGGTGGAGCTTAAATATACTGTCTCTGATAGTTCCGGCAAAAAAGTGACCGCGATAACAACTATGGACTCCGTGCTTTCTTTAGTTGGCCGTTTGAAACAACAAGGATTGGTCCCCTTAAACATCGAAGTATTAAAGTCTCAATCCACAAGAAAAGGATTATTTTCTTCTTCCCGGGTCAAAAGTAAAGAGCTGGCGGTTTTTGTCCGGCAGCTTGCCACGATCTTAACTTCAGGAGTTTTACTTACGGAAGCTTTAAACACCATCGCCGAAGATATGGAAAATCCATATTTTCGGGAGGTTATAATAAATGTTACCGGCAGCATCAATGCCGGGGCCAGCTTTTCAGAGGGCTTATCCCGCTACCCTCAAGTATTTTCCACTATATTCGTATCCTTGATCAAGTCCGGAGAAGAGGTCGGAAATTTAGGCGTCGCGATGGCTAGCCTGGCTAAATATTTAGAAGAATTTGAAGCAATGCGGGACAAGATCACTAACGCTGTCCGCTACCCGATATTCGTTTTTTCTTTTATGGTTATTATAATTTCGATAATAGTGCTTTTTATAATTCCTAAATTTAGCGCTCTATTCATGAATGCCGGAGCGCAATTACCTTTGCTTACCCGCATTGTAATGGGAGTAAGTACCTTTATAATAAAGCATACATTCTGGGGTATTTTTATTATACTTTTTGTTTGGGGGTTAGCTATATACCTGCTGGCCCAATTCAGGATAAGGTTTGCCTGGGATTATTATCAGCTTCAACTGCCCCTTTTTGGCCAAATTATACGTAAGGTTGTGCTCGCGCGTTTTTGCCGCACACTAAGCACTTTGATTACAGGAGGCGTAGCAATTATTAGTTCGCTGAAAATTTCTAAAGAAGTGACAGGAAACCTATATTTTAGGCAGGTATTTGAAGAAGTAAAAAACAGCGTCACTTCCGGGGTTTCTTTAAGCGAATCGCTAAGGCTGTATGAACAGGTGCCCCGTGTATTAATAAAGATGGTCGCGGTTGGCGAGAAGTCGGGAAAATTAGATGAAATGCTTGGGCGAACTGCCGATTATTATGAGCAAGAGCTGGCGCTAACTCTGAATAAGCTAAGCACATTGATCGAGCCGATTTTGATCGTTTTGATCGGGATTATAGTATTAATTGTCGCGCTGGCTTTATATTTGCCTATTTTTAATATATCACTGGCGGTACATTAAAAACTTAAATTAAAAAGGAGGTGAGGTGCAGCATTAGAGCATATTTTAAAACTAATAATTGAAGTATAACGAAAGGAGCAAAAAATGTTTCATAGTAAAAAAGGTTTTACAATGATTGAATTATTGGTTGTTTTGTTGATCATTGGCATATTAGCTGCAGTTGCCGCGCCTATGTATTTAATACATACTGAAAAAGCAAAAGCGTCGGAAGCGGTAGGAGTAATGAGCTTGATCAGACAAGCTGAAAGAGAATATTTTACTGTGCACAACGCATACCTTGAAGTAGGCTCGGGTAAAATCGAAAATGACCCGGCAGATCCATCAGCTTTAAACCGTGGGTTAGGGGTTATAATAGGGCCATCCCAATATTTTGGTAAGGCAGACTACTCCGTTAGCCTCACCCTCACCTCTACTCTCGGTATAACTGACCCAAAAGACTTTGTTATTAAATGCTCTAGTACTGGAGCAACTACCGATACTAATATACGTAATCCCGGTGATGTGACGGGCTGGTCCCTAGAAATGGATAACAGCGGTCAAATTATGTTTAAGCCTGGCGCTACAGCTACTGCAAAAAGTTATAAATGATGATAATTAAAAAATGCTAGTTATGTCAAAAAACTCAACAAATGGTTTTGGGATAATCGAGTGTCTAATCTCGATTCTGCTGCTCACTTTTTTTATGGTGGGCGGCATGTCTTTTTATATTTATTCCAATAGTTATATTAAGGCAACAACTTATAAAAGGATCGCCGCTGATTTAGCTAATTCAAAGATGGAGGGAATAAAACAGGCGGGATACGATAGCCCCAGCCTTCCTTTACTCGGGGCATGCTTAGATGACACTACGCCTAAAATATGGGCGTTGCCTGCTACGATAAGAACTTGTGTAGTCGCTGATGGGCCTGATGGTCCTTCTTATAAACCGTATAAACATGTAACGGTAAATGTTAGCTGGACCGAACCTGGAAGTCAGCCTGTAGAAAACACTCCGCGGAGTATAATGCTGGATTCATTTATAACCAAAGAATGATGGAAAAAGGTTTTACGCTTACAGAACTGATTATCGGTATGCTTATAGCCAGTATTCTTATCCTTACGATAGGAGTAATGTCCGGCGTCGGAATTTCTTCATATAACAAGTTAAGTAAACAAGCAGAAGCATATAATGATCTTTATTTCGGAGTTGATTTAATTGAACGCAGTATCCGTCGCGCTCATACAGTAAGTGTTGATACGACGCAGAATACACTTACGGTGGATTCTTTTATCTTTAAGGCTGACAATGGAGATTTAGTTTATATTGATACAGCTAATGCAAATAAAAGAAATGTTATAGTCAGTGGAGCGACAAACTTGCAATTTGTTCCGACAAACCCAAGCACTAACTTGTATAAAGCAACAATTAGCGACAGTATTAGGCTGGATGAAAAAAATACAATTGATCTTAATGTCAGTGTAAACGTGATGAGGAGAAACGGATGAAGGATCAGAAAGGCGTAATATTGGTCCTGGCTGTAAGTTTTATGCTCGTATTTACTTTATTAGGTTTAGCGATAATGAATTTTGCGGGCTTCCAAGGGCAGGGGATTGTAAGAAAGATAGCCTCGACCAGAGCATTCTGGATAGCGGAGGCTGGCATACAGAGGGCAATTAGTCATTTGTCGCAGGATGCTCCTGGTTTTACCCTTAATGATTCTTTGGGTCAGGGTAATTATAATGTTAATGTTGTCCCAATTTCTCCGGTGAGATGGACTATAGATTCAATTGGGACCGAACAGCCTATTTCTAAGGAAATTCTCGTTGAATATGGGCCGAATATATTTAAAGGTTTACAGAGCACTGGCAAACAAGACATAAATAAAGAACAAAATGTTCCTTCCAGGGAAGAGGATGTTATCTTGGACTTTGTTGAAATTTTCGGTTTCGACTTGTTTAGTATGACTCAGGCTCAGAAAGATACTACTCCGTTTGGAACGAATTGTATTGTTGCGGGCAAGGATGTCACGTATTATCCGCTTACAAAGCCTCCCGGTAAGCTTCCCATCTCCTACAGCGGTATATCTTTTATTGATTCCCAAACTAATGCGAAAACAGAGACTTTACCCAACTTGGATGGAAGCGGACTTGTGATTATCCAAGTGAAACCCGGAACGGAATTGTCAATTAATGGAGGGGGAAATTTTAATGGCATAGTCTGGATACAAGGAGAGTTAGGCGGGCTTGGGAATACAAATATTGATGGAGCGGTATTTGTAAATTGTGGTACTAATCGGACTACAGTTTCAGGAGACGCGGAAATTTACTTCAATAAAGGTGCAATAGACGATGCTTTTGCGGATCTCCGAATAAATAAATTTGCTGTTGTTTCCTGGGAGGAAGTAAAATAAACCTATGAAAAAAAATATGATTAATTTAGAAATATCTTCAGCGGAAGAATTGCAAAAACAATTGGAAGAAATTGTTAAGGAAAAGAAACGAAGGACTGGTTTTGCAGAGCTGGTAATTTATGGCTCTGATATTCTGGTCCGGCAATTTGACCTGCCGTATTTGAAGACTCAAGACCTGGTAAACGCCTTAAAATTTGACGCGGTGGAGATTCTTTCGCTGCCTATGCAGGCAATCAAGTTGGATTATAAAGTCTTTGATTCTTCTGAAAACCGGATAAAGGGCATATTTATTGCCATGCCTATAGAAAAGCTGAATGAATACACGCAGAGTTTTATCAAAACAAGGATAATGCCGGTAAAGTTGACCGCCGGCTGTCTTTCGGAGCTGGGAAAATTTTTTGCAATAAACCCCGAGGCAATAAAGAATAATTTTTGTTTTCTGGACTTTCCCAAGCCTAATACGGTGAACCTGGCTGTTTTTATTAACGGCCACTGCGAATTGATCCGGGAAATAATTTATGAAAATTTCAATGAGGCGGAGCGGTCGATCCTTGATTCGTTAAACTATAGTTATGGCAGAAGCGTAACCAAACAGCTCAGCAAGATCTATTTTTCCGGTGATATGGAAGGGAAGGAAGAGTTGGTCAAGCGTTTGGAGAAAAAAATTGAAATCGAGCCGAAGTCATCATTTACCAGCCATACGCATAACCCTGTAAAATCAACTTATCTTGAATTCTTTTCAGGATTCAATCTTCTTAAAAAGTTTTCCGTTATTTTGCCGATAAGAAACGGCATACTGCTGATAGAAAAAGTGCTCTTACTGGCAGTTTTGATCCTTTGTACAATAACGGCGGTTAAGATATTTAAAGATTCCCGATCCGTTAAAGAGGCGGCATATTCCATAAATGCAAAAGATTATGAATACGCGAGAAATCTTCAGGAGAAAGTGAGAATATTAAAAAATGGTAAATAAGCTTATAGAGCTATTAAGGAATGATGTTCAGATAATAAGGCGTTTTATGCTCATTTTAGTTGTTTTTCTTTTGCTCGTTTTCTTAAGAACGATAGACAAAGCACAGGAAAAATCGCTCAAACAGCTTCAGGGGCAAAAAAGCCTGATTTTACAAATACCGGAATTGCAAAATCAGCTGGTTTCGACTGCGCAGGGGCTATCTTTAAATGGGATAATTTTTAACAAAGACATGCCGGTCGCTATAATTAATAATGCTATAGCCAAAGAGGGGGATTTAGTCGCGAGTAATATAAAGGTGGTATCTATAAAAAGCGATAGCGTTGTTTTGAATGACGGTTCAAAAAACTTTGAATTAAAACTGCAAGAATAAAAGGAGGACAAAGTGAGGGTGAAACAAATCAATGTTGTCTTAACAGCGCTTATGCTTTTGGCGTCAAGTGCGTTTGCGCAAGAAAGCGTATTTGAGAACTTGAAGTTCAAAGATGCCGATATAAAGATCGTGCTCCAGGCAATAGCGGAACAGGCATCAAGGGAAGGAAAAAAGATCAATATTTTAACCAGCCCCGAGGTCCAGGGAATGGTATCTATTAATTTAGACCATGTAGATTGGGAAACCGCGTTAAACGTTTTGCTTAAGGCCAATAATTACAGTTATTATCGTTATCGAAATGTTATCACAGTAGCTTCTCCTGCTACGATCCAGGTAATGGAACAAGCTGACCTGGGAAAACAAACTGAGCAATTCACCGGAATGAAAATATTCAGGTTAAAATTTATTGATGCCGGCGATGCTGCCAGGGCCGCTGTCCCTTTGTTGTCAAAAGTCGGGAAAGTTTCGGTATTGGATACAACCGGCAGAGGGGGATGGGCATTCGGTTCGGCAACACCGGAAAGAACAATGGGCGCCGGCCAGGCATCGACGCAAACAGTATACATGCAAGGGTCAACCCAAACAGTTCCGACAGAGTTTAAGAGGTCAAAAGTATTAATTGTATCTGATGTTCCCAGTAAGATAGAGCAGATCAGCAATTTGATCGATGAGATAGATGTGATGGCTAAGCAGATACTTATCAGGGCCAAAATCATGGAAGTTAACCGGAACGCGCTTATGGATATCGGCGTCGATTGGGGAACTGGCTCTACGGGAGGCGAATTATCGACAATTACAACTGTTGATTTGAACGGTAAAAATAATGCGCAGATCGGAGCGCACTCTTTAGCCACTGTCACGCCATCAGCTTTTTTGCCGCAGTCAACAGGTTTAACCACCAGTAATGCGGGGCTGAAACTTTTAGTGAAGCATCTTACCGGCACCCAATTTGAGGTTGTGATGCACGCTCTTGAAGAAAAGGCGAACACGAACACTCTTTCAGAGCCGACCGTGGTTACTTTAAACAATCAGGAGGCCTCAATTCTTATCGGGACAAAATTTCCTATAATTAAAACCGATGTAAGCACACAAACTAATTATATTCTCGGAGGCTCCTTACAAGAATATAAAGATATCGGCATACAATTGAATGTTGTGCCCCAAATTTGGGGGGAGAAAGATGAGTATATCAGCATGATCGTGCATCCGGCAGTTTCATCTTATTCGACTACCGAGAAAGTAGTCAGCCAGGACGGCACTGTTTTAGTTCAATACCCGATCATCTCTACGCGTGAAGCTCAGACTCAGTTAGTAGTCAAAGACGGCGAAACAGTAGTGATGGGCGGGTTGTTAAAAGACGCGAGAACTAAAGAGGACATCGGAATACCTTTCCTGAGGAAAATCCCGTTCTTTGGTAATTTGTTCACCAGGAAAACAAAAAACTCGGAGAAAGTTGACCTGCTTATTTTTATCACCGCTCAGATAGTCAAGCCGGGAGAATTGATGTCCAAAGAGATTCTGGATACGGCAAAGGTTACGGATAATTTTTCCGAAAAAGGACAGGCCGGTAAATAAAAATGTATAATAATTTTTACGGGTTTAATCTTGCTCCGTTTAACATCACCTGCGACCCGCAGTTTTTCTTTGAGAGTTTTTCACATCGTGAAGCGCTTTCCAAGCTTTTGTACGGCATAAAAGAAAAAAAGGGCATAATTTTGCTCACCGGAGAAGTGGGGACCGGTAAAACTACGCTTTGCAGGGCTATTCTTGATAAATTAGATCCTACGGTTAAGGTATCCGTGGTGTTTAATCCTTATTTTAGCGAGGTCCAGTTATTGCAGGCCATTGCTGAAGATTTCGGTCTTCAAATCGAGAAAAAAAGCCGCCTGGATATCGTAAAAAAACTTAATGAATTCCTTTTGGATGTTAATTCTAAAGGCGGCAATGCTGTTTTAATCGTCGATGAAGCCCAGCATCTCGGCAACCGACAATTGGAACAGATCAGGCTTTTGTCTAATCTTGAGACGATAAGAGAAAAGCTGCTGCAAATTGTGCTCGTCGGCCAGCCTGAGCTGACGGATAAACTTAAGCAATTCCGCCTCAGGCAGATCCGCCAGAGGATCTTTGTTAAACATGATATTGCGCCGCTGCAGGAACAGGAAGTGAAAGATTATATAAAGCTCAGGCTTAAAAGCGCGGGCGGAGAGAAAATAAATTTCCTGCCGGAAAGCTATAAAGTAATTTATGAATTCACCAAGGGGATTCCTCGTTTGATCAATTTGCTTTGTGACAGGACTTTAATAATGGGTTTTGTCCGGGAGCAAAAGATTTTTGACGAAGAGATATTCAGAGCTTCGATAAAGGAGATAGAATGAGCACTTTTCACGACGCTTTAAGAAAAGCGGAAAATTCAAATCCTGCGAAAGCCGCGCCTAAAACTAAAAAAGATATCCCGCTTGTTTTTGTGGTTATTTTGGCAATAGTTCTGTTTTTGGCCATATTTAATATATCAAAAGTTAATCATCTGAAAAAGGTTGCCGCTGAAAAGAAAAATACCGCTAATAAATTATCCTTGGGCAAGACAGCAGATGCCAAGTCTGCCCCGGTTATAGTCAAGAAAGTATATAGCGGTTATGAATTAGAGGGGATCATTTGCAAGGAAAACAGTTGTATCGCAGTAATTAACGGCAAAATTTTTAAGCCGGAAGGCACGATAGGTGATTTTATAGTTGCGAATATATCTTCCCGTAGCGTAGAATTGCGCAATTCGAAAAATAATAGCGTTACTAATCTTGATCTAAAGTAAAAAATAGGGGACAGGTCCCATTTATTTTTGTGCGGGAATTCCCCGTTTAAATAAATGGGACCTGTCCCCTATTTTTATGATATAATTTATTTATGAAAATAATAAATGGAAAATTAACAGCCGCTGAGCTTAAGAAGATGGCGGTTGAGTCGTTTGGAAATTTGGTAAAGGCTGTTGTTGATTTGGATAGGGAGCTTGTCGCTGTAGACGCTGAGCTTCATTCTGATTTAGAGGCGTTGTTGCTGCAGGATGGGTCAAAACAGAAAAATCTCTGGGGAATAAACATTTATCCGGAAATGCAGGGTGAGGAATTTATTGAGTTTGATTCTTTGATCAATATTCGCCCGTCGCAGGGTAATAAGAGCCGCGGAGTGGAAAACCAGGAAACGCGGGCGAAAATCGTTGCGATTGTCAATAAAAGGGTTCAATGATGAATTATCAGCATAAAGAACTTGCGGCCGGGCGCTGGAATGAGTTTTCATTTGTTGAGAAAATGGCGAATATCGGCGGGGAAGTGGAGCGGGCTTCGAAGTGGAAGGCGAAGAATAACGCGGCTTATAGCGAGCAGGCGGTTGAGCGCGCTCTTGAACTGGTGGATTTGACATTGGAAAGCGTCGCGGGATATGCCCGGCGCAAAGAGCTTGCCAGGGCGCGGGAAGCCCTGGTGGATTATTTCTACGGATCAAACCAGTTTATGTCTACGGAAGCGTCATGGCGAAAGTATTTCATGTTTTTTGCCTATGCCGCCCGCGGTAAATATTAGAAAAATAGGGGACAGGTCCCATTTATTTTAGCGGGAAATTCCCGCACAAAAATAAATGGGACCTGTCCCCTATTTTTTAAGTTTGTCTGGTCTTGCTATATTCCGACCCTAGAAATTGTGCTTCAACCTTTTGCATTGCCGATCTAAACTTCGCGACCATTTCTGGGGTATCAGGCATTTCTTTAGCATCCTGACTGCCGCAAAGGGTCAGTTTCGCAAGCTTCAGGCTAGCTGGGAACCCGCCGATTTCCCTCGCTCTAACATAACATTCAGATAGTATTATTCCCATATATATAATTCTCCTTAATTACATTTATCGACAATTCATTGTAGAACTTGAGGAATTAGTTTCTCTAAATCTCAAATTTTCTTGAAATATAGAAAAATAGGGGACAGGTCCCATTTATTTTAGCGGGAATTCCCGCACAAAAATAAATGGGACCTGTCCCCTATTTTTTTTATTTTAGTTAGATTTTACCTTTTCTTGCGTCTATTGATAGTGAGAGGGGGTAAGAATGAGCGAAGAAAAGATTGCGGTAGAGGTGGTGGCGACAAAGATTTTGTTGGTGCGAGGGAAGAAGGTGATGTGGGATAGGGATTTGGCGGTGTTGTATGGGGTAAAGGCAATTGCGTTAAGGCAACAGGTTAAGAGAAACAAAGAGCGCTTTCCTGAAGATTTTATGTTTCGTCTTACACCAGAAGAGTCGGAGATGTTGGTATCACAAAATGTGATACCAAGCATAAAGTATTTTGGTGGTTATTTGCCTTATGTGTTTCCCCAGGAAGGAATAGCTATGCTTTCCAGTGTTTTGACTTCACCCAGGGCTGTCAAGGTCAATATAGCTATTATGCGGGCGTTTGTGCGGTTGCGGGAAATTTTGCTTACGCATAAGGATCTGGCGGCTAAAATCGAGGCGTTGGAGTTTAAGTATAAGAGCCATGATGGAAGATTATCGGAGCATGACGCACACATAGCGGCCATTTTTGAGGCAATCAAACAGCTCATGGCGCCTCCGCAGGTGTCGGAGAAACCAAGGATCGGGTTTAAGTGAAAAATAGGGGACAGGTCCCATTTATTTTTGTGAGGGAATTTCCTGTCTAAATAAATGGGACCTGTCCCCTATTTTTTCAGAGGAGGAATTTATGCCTAGGACTAGAAGGTTTATACCGCAGGAGGGGGCTTTGCATGTGATGTGCAGGGGGAATAACAAGCAGATCGTGTTTAATTGTGATAGTGACAAATTGAGGTATTATTCGCTGATGCAGGAGTTAAAAGCGGAAAACTACATCTCGATCCTGCATTACTGTTTGATGAATAACCATGTGCATCTGGTTTTTTTGCTTAATTCGTTGAGCAGGATATCAAGGTTCATGCAACAGTTGAATTTGAAGTATTTTGTTTATTACAAGAATGTTTACGGCTATGTCGGTCATTTGTTTCAGGGGAGGTTTAAGAGTAAGATAATAGAAACTAGTCAATATCTTATGCAGTGCGGCAAATACGTGGAGCTCAACCCTGTAAGGGGCGGGCTCGTTAGATTTCCGCAGGAGTATAAGTTCAGTAGTTACAGCTATTACGCGAAAGGGAAGCTTGATTCTTTGTTGACTGATGATCCGCTTTATTTGGAGCTGTCTGATTCTGAGATGTTGAGAAGGATAAGGTATGGCGATTTTGTGGTGGATAAAAACATAATGAAGGGGAAAGAGCCGTTTATTGGCAGTAAGGCGTTTGTGGACCGGCTCAAGGAAGAATACGGCTTAAACGCAAAACGAGTAAGGGGCCGGCCGAAAAAATAGAAAATAGGGGACAGGTCCCATTTATTTAAAAGGGTAATTCCCTCACAAAAATAAATGGGACCTGTCCCCTATTTTTCTATTTATTGAAGGGCTTGTTCGATTTTTTGGATGATGATTTCCCGGGGGATGGGTTTTACCAGGTAATCGGCTATGTC
>Ga0315275_10003639_pt1 | contig 14253 bp, 14 predicted proteins | sample YL17G03_0_MG_FD_205557 | JGI IMG/M metagenome (GOLD analysis project Ga0315275, IMG submission 205557) | Sediment microbial communities from Yellowstone Lake, YNP, Wyoming, USA - YL17G03_0 | ecosystem: Environmental > Aquatic > Freshwater > Lake > Sediment | place: USA: Wyoming | collected... | reverse complement strand
CCACGACGGCGATGGCGTCGATCACGATGCGCCCGGTGGCGGTTGCGTAGGGGATGATTCCCGTACGCACGAACTCGGCGGCGCCCAGGAGCGCCGTGGTGATGATCCCGCGCTCGTCCGAGGCGAGGCCGGTGCTGCGCAGCACCGGGTAGCGGTCCGCCAGGCCGCGCAGCAGGCGGTCCAGCTCCGAGAGGTAGCGGGGCAGCGCGGCCACCAGCTCGTTGGTCTGCTGGACGAGCGGCGGCGCCAGGAGGGCGACGACCCCGGCCACCACCGCGAGCGTGACGGCGAGCGCCAGCAACAGCGCGACGGCGCGCGGCAGGCGAAGGTGCCGCGTGAACGGGTCCTCGAGGGCGTCGAGGTAGACGGCGATGAGCGCGGCGACGAAGGCGAGGAGGAGCAGCTCCGCGATCCGGTAGACCAGCAGCAGGACCACGACGGCCAGCAGTATCCCGACGAGCGGCGCCGCCCGCCGGCCGGAGAGGGCGGCGCCGGGGTCGGTCAGTTACGCTCCCTTGCGCGGCTCGTCGTCGGCGTCCTCGTCCACCAGCTCGGCGTCGTGGACCTCCGCCGCCGCCTTCCCGCCCGCGGCGATCTGCTTGGGTACCGTGGGGGCCGCGCCGGCGCCGAGGAGCCCCATCTTCTGCTTCAGCGCGAGCAGCTGCGTGTCCGCGTCGGCCTTGTACTCCAGCGCCGTGAACTGCCGGGCCAGCGAGTCGCCCGACAGCTCCTCGGACAGCTCGGCCGAGGCGAGGGCCTTGCGCTCGTTGTCGGCGATGGCCTCCGCCATCCGCTCGAAGGTCTCGAAGGCGCTCTTGTCGCTGATCGACGACATCGTCTCGTGGATGCGCTTCTGCGCCTCCGCGCGCCGCTGCCGCGCGACCAGGATGTTCTTCTTCCGCTTCGCCTCCTCGATCTTGTCGTTGAGGGTGCGCAGCGAGTTCTTGAGCGACTCCGTCTCCGAACGGTGCTTCCGCCACGTCTCGTCGAGCTGCACGGCCGCCTGCATGTGCTCCGCGTGCCGCAGGAGGGCCTGCTTGGCGAGGTCGTCACGCCCTTCCTGCACCGCGAGCATCGCGCGCTTCTCCCAGTCCTCGGCCTGCTTCTTCTCGGCCTCCGCCTGGGCCTGCAGCTTCTTCTCGTCCGCGATCGCCGCGGCGACCTGCTGCTTGGCCTTCGCCAGCTGGCTGCGCATGTCGAGGATCAGCTGATTCAGCATCTTCTCGGGGTTCTCGGCTCGCGAGATCAGCTCGTTGATGTTCGAGCGGAGCATCGTCCCCAGACGATCGAAGATTCCCATGGCGCCTCAGGCCGTCCGGAACGGAGCGAGAGTGGAGAGGTGCGAGGCCAGCGCCATAGTCATCGAGTCGAAGCTGGCCTGAAACTCGTTGAAGTCGAGGTTCTCGAGCTCGAGCGCGTCCGAGAGCACCACGTCCTCCCCCGCCACGCCGTACGAGCCGTGCGCGAGGTCCGAGGCGTTGAGCTCGAGGAGGTGCCGGAAGAGCTCGAGGAGATTGGCCTTGTCGGGGAGCTTCATCACACGCACGCGAAGCACCGCCACCGGTGGGTTGTAGTGCACCACCACCTCGGGGCCGTCGTCTCCGGTGGTGAGCACCCAGAGGCCGGGCTCCACCTCGCGGGACTGGACACCCTCGGCGCCCAGCCGGTCGAAGAAGTTCTCCAGGTCTGCGCGACTGATCATTGCCGCTCCTTATGCGCGGCGCGGCCCCGCGGGCCCGCCACACCGAACATTCACCCGGCGTCGCCTTCGGCGCCAGGGAGGGCACGCTCCTGCCGGGACTTCGCCAGCAGGCGCTCGGTGAATTCCTGCCGCTCGGCCACTTCGGCGATCTGCCGTGACAGCACGTCGAGGCGGTCGTGGACCTCGTCCAATTCGGCGGGGAGGGCCGGGTGCTGTTCCTTCCGGTGGCCGCCACCCAGCCAGTAGCTGATCGCCCCGCCGACGGCCCGGCCGACCGGGCCGATGATCACCATCCCCGTGATCACTATCCCGGTGATCATCCCGAACAGCGGGATGATGATCTCGACCGGCGGTCCGCCTTGCATCATGCCTGCCCTCCGCTGCCAAGGGCCCCGCGCTCGCGGCCCTTCGCGATCAGGCGTTCCGTGAAGTCCTGCCGCTCCGCCAGTTCCCCCACCTGCTGCTGCAGGCTCTCGACCGCGTCGAGCACCTCGGCGCCGGGCGCGGGGAGGTGCTTCCGCGTGATCGAGGCGGCGACGGCCCGGCCGACCGGCCCGAACATCACGAAGGCCGTGATGACCGTGATGAAGAAGCCGCCGATGGCGACGATGTCTTCCATTATCTCTCCGCCTGGCCCGGGCCGGGCGCCGCCAGCAGGCCGCGATCCTTGGCCCGCGCGAGCAGGCGCTCGCTGAAGTCCTGCCGCTCGACGATCTCCCCCACCTGCCGCTGGAGGTCGTTGATCTGCTGAGCCTGATCGTCGAACCGCTCCTCGATCTCCGCCACGGCGCCCGACGCGCCCTTGCCGCGCAACCGTTCGGCGACGGCACGGCCGATGGGCCCCAGCGTTACCATCCCGACGGTGGTCAGCAGCGTGATGGCGATGACGATCAGGTCGCCGTCGAAGTGCATCGCCGGTCTCCTAGCGCCCGTTGCCGGCGCCGAGCTGGCCCTTCTCCCGGGCCTGCGCCAGCATCCGCTCGGTGAAGTCGAGGCGGTCCTGCGTCGCCTCCAGCTGTTCGCGCAGCACCGCCACTTCGCCGCTCAGGTCGTCCACGCGGGGGTCCGCCAGCTCCGGCTGCCGCGGCGCCTTGCCGTGCATGATGCGATGGGCCAAGGCGCGGCCGATGGGACTGAACGCCACGCCGAGGATCACCACCCCGGTGATGAGGCTCGTGATGACATCCCGGATGACAATTTCGACCGGCACGTCATTTCCCCCCGGGCCCGACTTCCTTGGCGCGCACCTGGGCGAGCAGCCGCTCCGCGAAGTCCACGCGTTCCTGCACGTCACCCAGCTCCTGCCGCAGCCCGTGCAGTTCCTCGCGCAGGACGTCCACCTCCGCCAGGATCGGCGCCTCCTCCATCGTGGCCTTCTCGCCCGCAATCCGGCGGGCGAGCGCCCTGCCAAGGGGGCTGTACGACATCCCCACGGCGCCCAGCATGAGGAACAGGACGATAGGTATCAGCTCACCCAAAATGGGACGCTCCTTTGAAGCCGTCAGCCGTCAGCCACATAACGCCTTGAGCGCCAAGAAGTTTCGCGTGCAAGGCGAATCTAGGGCGACCTGCGGCGACCCGCCAGCAGGGGCGCGAGCGCTTGCCCGGTGTGCGACGCGGGAACCTGGGCGACGGCTTCGGGCGCTCCTGAGGCAACGACGAGGCCCCCGGCGGCTCCCCCTTCCGGCCCGAGGTCGATGATCCAGTCGGAGGTCTTGACGACGTCGAGGTTGTGCTCGATCACTACGACGGTGTTGCCCTTCTCCACGAGGCGATGCAGGACCTCGAGGAGGAGGCGCACGTCCTCGAAGTGGAGGCCGGTGGTCGGCTCGTCGAGGATGTAGAGCGTGCGCCCGGTGTCCCGCTTCGACAGCTCGGTGGCGAGCTTGACGCGCTGGGCTTCGCCGCCCGAGAGGGTGGTCGCGCTCTGGCCGAGATGGATGTAGCCGAGGCCGACGTCGTTCAGGGTCTCGAGCTTCGCGCGGATGCGCGGCTGGTTGGCGAAGTAGTCGAGCGCGTCGGCGACGGTGAGGTCGAGCACGTCGGCGATGTTCTTCCCCTTGAAACGCACCTCGAGCGTCTCGCGGTTGTAGCGCCGCCCCTTGCACACCTCGCACGGTACGTAGACGTCCGGCAGGAAGTGCATCTCGATCTTGACTAGGCCGTCGCCCTGGCACGCCTCGCACCGCCCGCCCTTCACGTTGAAGGAGAACCGCCCCGCTTCGTAGCCGCGCATCTTCGACTCCGGCAGGTCGGCGAAGATCTCGCGGATGGGCGTGAAGAGCCCGGTGTAGGTAGCCGGATTCGAGCGCGGCGTCCGGCCGATGGGGCTCTGGTCGATCTCGATGACCTTGTCGACGTGCTCGATGCCCTCGATGCGGTCGTGCGCGCCAGGGACGACCTTGGCGCGGTAGAGCTGGCGCGCGAGGGCCTGGTAGAGGATGTCCGTGACGAGGGTGGACTTCCCCGAGCCCGACACGCCGGTCACCGCGATGAAGAGGCCGAGGGGGAAGGCGACGTCGAGCGAGCGCAGGTTGTGCTGGCGCGCGCCGACGACGCGCAGCACTCGCGCCTCGTCGGCCGTCCGCCGCGCCGCCGGCACCGGTACGCGCAGCTCCCGCCGGAGGTAGCGCGCGGTGAGCGATGTCGGGTGCGCGAGCACCGTGTCGAGCCGCCCACAGGCCATCACCTCGCCGCCGTGGCGGCCGGCGCGCGGCCCGAGGTCCACGATCCAGTCGGCGGCGCGGATTGTCTCCTCGTCGTGCTCCACGACCAGCACGGTGTTGCCCAGGTCGCGGAGTTCCTTCAGCGTGGCGAGGAGCCGCGCGTTGTCGCGGTGGTGCAGGCCGATGGACGGCTCGTCGAGGATGTAGAGCACGCCGACGAGGCGCGAGCCGATCTGCGTGGCGAGCCGGATGCGCTGGGCCTCGCCGCCGGAGAGCGTGCCCGCCCCGCGGCCCAGGGTCAGGTAGTCGAGGCCGACGTTGACGAGGAACCGCAGGCGGTCGCGGACTTCCTTGAGGATGGGGCCGGCGACCTCGGCGTCGAGCCCCGGTTTGCCCGCCTCCCGGAGCGGCAGGCGCTCGACGTGCGCGAGCGCCTCGACCACCGACATCTCGACCAGGTCGCCGACGCTCTTCCCGCCGACGAGGACGGCGAGGCTCTCGCGCTTGAGGCGGCGCCCGCCGCAGGCTGAGCACGGCCGCTCGGTCATGTACTCGCCCAGCTGAACGCGGACCGAGTCGGACGTGGTCTCGCGGTAGCGGCGCGCGACGTTCCGCAGGATGCCTTCCCAGCCCGACTCGTACTCACCGTGGAACTTCTCGGACTCGTACTTGAAGTGGAGCCGCTTCCCCTCGATCCCGTAGAGGAGCGCCTGGCGGACGCCCGCCGGCAACTGCCCCCACGGCGTGTTGAGGTCGAACTTCAGCTCCCGCGCGAGCGTGGGCAGGACCACCTTGCGCAGGTACCCGCCCGGCTCGCCCCACGGCAGGACGACGCCCTCGAGGATCGAGATGTTCGCGCCGCCGAGGGCGAGAGACTCGTTCACCTCGCGGCGCGTCCCGAGGCCATCGCAGTCGGGGCAGGCACCGAAGGGCGAGTTGAACGAGAACTGGCGCGGCTCGAGTTCGGGGATGGAGAGCCCGCAGACGGGGCACGCGTACTTCTCCGAGAACGTCACGCTCTCGGCGCCGCCTCGCTTGTGGCGGACGACCTCCACCACGCCGTCGGCCACCTTGAGCGCCGTCTCCACGCTGTCGGCCAGGCGCTGGCGGTCGGCCGCGTTCACGGTGAGGCGGTCCACGACGATTGCGATATCGTGGTTCTGGCGGCGGTTGAGCTTGGGGACGTCATCGAGATCGTAGACTGTCCCGTCCACCCGGGCGCGGACGAAGCCCTGGCGCCGCGCCTCCTCGAACATCTCGCGGAACTCGCCCTTGCGGCCGCGCACCAGCGGAGCAAGGACCTCGAGCTTCGTGCCCGCCGGCCAGGCGAGGACGATGTCGGCGATCTGGCTGGCCGACTGCCGCTGAATCGGGGACCCGTCGTTCGGGCAATGCGGCGTGCCTGCCCGAGCGTAAAGAAGACGCAAATAGTCGTATATCTCGGTGACGGTGCCGACGGTGGAGCGCGGGTTCTGGCCGGCGGTCTTCTGCTCGATCGCGATGGCCGGGGAGAGCCCCTCGATGACATCCACGTCGGGCTTCTCCATCAGCCCGAGGAACTGCCGGGCGTAGGCGGAGAGGGACTCGACGTACCGCCGCTGGCCCTCGGCGTAGATGGTGTCGAATGCGAGGGAGGACTTGCCGGAGCCGGACAGCCCGGTGATGACCGTCAGGGACCCGCGGGGGATCTCGACGTCGATGTTGCGGAGGTTGTGCTCGCGGGCTCCGCGGACGATCAGCCGGTCATCGGGCATAGCCTGGTAGGGTATCGCGTGGCGGGCGCGAGCGCAAAGGGGGAGGGCGGGCCGCGCGCCCGTCCGCGGGCCGGTCCCCGGGGCCACACGGCGTCGCCCGGCCCCTCGTTCTTGACGGCTGCTTGACGCCACGGCGGCAGTATGGTCGCGGAACCTACTCGAGGTAGGACCCGTGACCGCACGACCCTGCACCGCCTGGCCCTCCCACCCGGAGCCGAACCCGTCGCTCCGCGTGCTGGTCGCGAATCCGCTGGCCCGGGGAGTGGACCGGGCGGCGGTGAGCCGGGTCGCTGACCTGCTGGGCCTCACCGGCCGCACCATCCGCGAGGTGGGCCGGGACGGCTCGGCCCGCGCCCTGGCGGCCGAGGCGGTGCGCGCCGGCGCGGAGTGCGTCATCGCCGCCGGCGGCGACGGGACGGTGCACGAGGTGGTCCAGGAGGTGGCCGGCTCCCGGACGGCGCTGGGGGTGATCCCGCTCGGGACATCGAACGACCTCGCGGCCCGGGCCGGCATCCCGCGGGACCTCGAGGCGGCCTGCGCCCTCACGCGGTACGGGGCCGTGGTCGCACTGGACGTCCTCGCGCTGGACGAGACACGGATCGCGACCGTGGGGGGCTTCGGCTTCCCAGCGCGGGTGGCCCGCGAGTGCAACGCGCTGCGCTCCGGTCGCGCCCGCCCCCTGGCGCGACTTCTCGGTCGTGGCATCTACACCGCCGTCGCCGCTTCGCGGATTCTCACGGACGGCGCGCCCGCCGCGCCGCTCGCCCTGCGGCTGAACCGGGGCGCGCCCACCGTCCTCCCAGTGTCGGCCATTCTGTTCGGCGTCACGGCACGGTTCGGCGGAGGCCTAACCCTGCTGGCGGACGGAATCGTGGCTCCGGGCACGTTCGCCGCCCTCATCATCACGGCGGGCAGCCGCGCTTGCCTGCTCGCGACCCTGCTGCGCCTGAAGGCGGGGTCGCCGGCCGGACGCGCTGCCCGGCTGGTCACAGGCCTGACGAGCCTCGATCTCCGCACCGCCGGTCCGATCGGCTCCTTCGGCGACGGCGAGTGGCTCGGGTTCCGGCGCCGGGCCTCGATCACGATCGAGCGGCGCGCGCTGCGCGTGATCGTCCCGCGCGAGGGTGCCTCGGCCCCCTACCGTCTTCCCACGATTGGCGAGGTCCGCTGATGCTCGCCCGGGTGCTCCTCGTGGCCGCCGCCTGGTTCGTCGCGGGCGCGTTGCTCGTGCTGGAGCAGCGGCGCGTCCGGCCGTCCCCGGCGCGCACGGGCTGGCGCAAGTACGCCGTCTATCTCGCGGTCGTGTTCGGGCTGCTGGCTCTCGCCGATGCGGGGGGGCCGGCGTTCGCGGCCCTGGTCCTGACCATCCTCGCCGCGGCGCTCGCCGAGTACTACCGCGCGTCGCCGGTCCCGCGCCCCGCGGTGCTGCCGCTGGTCGCGACCGGATTGCTCGTGGCGGTGGCGGGCCTCGTCGGCGGCGTGCACGCGCTCTACGGCGCCGCGGTGGCCGCTTCCTTCGCGGCCCTGGCGGCCGGATCCCTGACGCGCCAGCCGGAGCGGGGCGCTGCGAACGCGGCGTGGTCCGTCGTGGGTCTGCTGCTGGTGGCGACGCCCGGCGCGCACCTGCTGCTGCTCGTCAGGAACGAGGAGCGGTTCGCGCTGTTCGCGTTCCTCTTCCTCGTCGTCGCAGCCGGCGACGCGTTCGCCGAGCTGGTGGGCCGGCGCTGGCCCTACGGGCGGGGATTCGTCCCGGTGAGCCCGGCCAAGACCGTGAGCGGACTGGCGGGCGGGGCCCTGGCCGCGATCGCGGTCGCGTTCACCCTTCGCTTCCTGCGTCCCGCCTGGACGTCGCCGCAGGTCGTGGCGGCTGCGCTCCTGCTGGCCGCGGCCGGCGCCGTGGGCGACCTCGTGGCATCGAGCGTGAAGCGCACGTTCGGCATCAAGGACTTCGGCTCGTGGCTGCCGGGGCAGGGCGGCGCGCTGGACCGGTTCGACAGTCTGCTCTTCGCGGCGGCGCCGTTCTACTGGCTCACGCGCGGGTGGTGACGATGCGCGCGGCCGGACGGTCCAGGCGGATCGTGATCTTGGGCGCCGAGGCCCGCACGTCGGGAGCCGAGCTGGGCTTCAAGGCGGTGCGGCTCGCGGACATCGCGCGCCTGGGCCTCGCGGTGCCGGAAGCGTTCGCCCTGACGGCTGGCGCGTTCTGCGAATTCTGCGGCGCCAACGGCATCCGGCTGTCCGAGGGACGGCCCGAGCAGCTCGCGAAGCGCATCCGAGCTGGGACCTTCCCCGCCGCCCTCCGCGACGAGCTGAGAGAACGCCTCGCCGCGCTGCCCGGTCTGACCGTGGCGGTGCGGTCTTCCGCGCTGAGCGAGGACGGGGCTGCGTGCTCGATGGCCGGCCAGCTCGAGACCTTCCTGGACGTCCGGCGGGAGGACGTCCCCGAGAAGGTGAGGGCGTGCTGGGCGGGCCTGTTCGGTCCGGCGGTCCTGGCGTACGCCGCGAAGCACGGCATGGCGCCCGCGACCGAGATGGGCGTCATCGTGCAGCGGCAGATCCACCCTCGGTACGCGGGGGTCCTCTTCACCCTCGACCCCGTCACCGGATCGGCCGACCATTTCGTGATCGAATGGGTCGAGGGGCTGGGGGACGCGCTGGTCTCGGGCACCGTCACGCCAGAGCGGATCCGCGTGAGCCGACGCAGTCCGGTCGTGCCCGGCGGCCTGGTGCCGGACCTGGCGGCGGCGCTGGGGCAGTTGGTGGCGCACGCGGCCGCCGTCGAGCGGCAGGTCGGATGTCCCGTGGACATCGAGTGGTGCGTGGAGGGAACGACGCTGTTCCTGCTCCAGGCGCGTCCCGTCACGGCCGCGATGGCGCGCGACGCCGTGGTGTGGACCAGCACCAACATGTCCGAGAACTTCCCCAAGCCGCTGACGCCGTTCACGTGGTCCATCGTGGACGAGTTCTACACGAGGTACGTGTGGAGCCTCACCCGCATGCTCGGCGTCCGGGACCCGGCCCTCGGGACGCGGCACAGCCCGATCCACCGGCTGACCGGCGTCCAGGGCGGCCGGGTCTGCTACAACATCAGGAGCTGGTACGAGCTGCTGGAGACCTACGTGCCGGGGGGCGGCGGAGCGCTTCGGCGCGGTCTGGATCACTACATCGGCCAGCACGTGCCGGTCCCACTCGATGCCGGCGAGCGCGGCACGAGGGCCCGCCGCGCGGGGCCGCTGGCGTGGATCGCGTTCTGGTCGCGGCTCGTCTTCCACCTGGTTCGCGGGCGGCGCTGCCTGGCCCGGTTCGAGCGGATGTTTCTGGCGTACCGGCGCGCCTTGCGGCTGCCGTCGTACGACTCGCTGGCCGCGCCCGCGCTGATGCAGAGGCTCGACGCCCTGTTCGAGGACTTCGTGGCGCGGCACTGGCACCGGCAGTGCATCGCGGACCTCTCGGTCCTGGTGTTCCCTGGTCTTCTCGACGCGCTGCTGGAGCGCTGGGCGGCGCCCTCGGGCCAGCAGGCCCGCACCGGTGCCGTGTCGGCGCGGCTGCTGCGGCAACCGGGCACGAGCGGGACGGAGGCCGTGGCGATCATCGCGCGGATGGCCGAAGGCATCGGCGCCCACTCTGACCTCACGGCGCTCCTGGAGGCCCGGCGCCACGCCGAGCTTGGGGACGTGCTGCCTGCGCCGCTGCGAGACCTCTACGCAGACTTCATGGAGCGGTTCGGAAGCCGCTGCTACAACGAGTGCATGATCGTCTCGCCGACCTTTGAGGAGCGGCCCGACCTGTTCTGGGACCTGGTCGAGAAGTACCGGCGCGCCCCGCGGGCGGCCGGGGGCTCTCGATCGGGCGGACCGCACGAGGTGGACCCTGCGGCCGGCGTGCTGCGCACACTCCCGCGAGGCCGGCGGCTGGTCGTGCGCCTGGTCCTGGGCCGGGCCCGACGGGCGATCGCGCTAAGGGAGCAGGGGCGTCTCGTGCAGAGCCTGCTGTTCGGCGAGGTCCGCCGGCTGGCCCTCGCGCTCGGGGAGAAGCTCGTGCGGCTCGGACACCTGCGGGCGACGGAGGACGTCTTCTACCTCCACACCGCGGAACTCCGGGACCTGTGCGCCGGCAAGTTCCTGTTCCCCGAGACGCTGCCGGACCTGATCGCCCTCCGGCGCCGCGCCCTCGAGCGGTGCGAGGAGCGCGAGCCGCCGGAGTGCTTCGTGGCCCCGGAGGGCGCCTACTTCCGCGCCAGGGACCCCGGGGCTTCGTCCCCGGAGGGTTCCACGCTGCGCGGCGTGGGGGCCTCGGGCGGCCGCGCGCGCGGGACGGCGCGGGTGGTCCTGGACCCGGCCCGCGACGGGTTCGAGCCTGGGGACATCCTCGTCGCGCGCTCGACGGACCCCGGCTGGACGGCGCTGTTCGCGATCGCCGGCGCGCTGGTGCTGGAGCGGGGAGGGATCCTCTCGCACGGGGCGATCGTGGCGCGCGAGTTTGGCGTGCCGGCGGTGGTGGGCGTCGAGGGGATCACCCGGCGCCTCCGCGGCGGCGAGCAGGTGAGCGTGGACGGCGACACGGGAGAGGTCGTGATCCTGGAGGCCGAGGAGAGCGCGGCCCGTCGTACCGAAGGCCAGCGGCCAGGGGAGGAGGACATCCGTGCACGCACGCGAGATTCTCGGGTCGCTTAGGGTCTTCGCGGCGGAGCGCGCCCCAGCCGGCGTGGTCCTGGCGCTATCGGTCTCGCTGTGCGCGGGCCCCTGGGCGCTCGCCGGAGCGGATGCCCCGGCTCTCCTGAGGTCGGTCGCCGTCGTGTTCCTGGTCCTCACCGTGCTCAGGATCGCCGACGACCTGTGCTCGCTCGAGCACGACCGGATCGCCAGCCCCGAACGCGCGCTGCCGGCGGGCAGAATCGGGGCGCGGCCCCTCGCGGTCGGAGCGGCGCTGCTCTTCGCGGCGGCGGCCCTGTTGAGCGCATCCCGCCTGACGCTCGGCCTCGGCCTCCTGGCCGCGTACTACGCCGCGTACTACGCCCTCGTGGAGCGGATCCCCGTCGTCCTGCGGCCGCCGCTCGTGAACGCGGTGTTCCTCGCGATCCCAGCGGGTGTCGGGCTGCTCGGCGGAGACACCGGCGCGTCCGGAGCGGCGCTGTTGGGGCCGTTCTTCTGGCTGTCTGCGGTCGGGCACGACTTCGCCCACGAGGTCCACGCGCCGGAGGAAGCGCACCCCGCGCTGCATACCTGTTCCCAGGTGCTGGGGCCGCGCGTCGTGGCCGGTATCGGCCTCGGCTGCTACGCCGGGAGCTGCGTGGCGGGCCTGCTCGCAGCGCGCGGGGCGCTCGTCCCCGGGAGCTGGCCGTCGCTCTTCGTGACGAGCCTGGCCGTCCTCTTCGGCTACGTCGGATTCCTGCTGGTCCGCCTCATGGCCCGACCGAGCCGGGAGCGGGCGCGACGCCTGTACGTGAGCGGCGTGGCCTGCTTCGCGGTCCCCAGCCTGTTGCTGGGACTCGACCGCCTGCTCCGCGGCTGAGCGCGCGGCTACAGGGCCGCGAGGCCGCGCCAGATCCAGTAGGCGATTAAGACGAAGCCGACGACCGGGAAGAGCACGTAGAACACGCCACGGGGCTTCCTGACGGGGACGTCCATCACGAACGCGGCGGCGATGAGCAGGAAGGCAACGCCGAGGAGCGGCCTGAAGGTGGCCGCCGGCACGGCGTCCCGGAGGACGAACAGCAGGGGGAAGATGAGCGCCGTGTAGGTGACTGGGAGCCCGCGGTGGTGGGTGGACTGATCGGCTCCCTCGGCGCTCAGGGTGTTGAAGTGCGCCAGCCGGACCGCGCCCGCCACCGCGAACACGGCCATCACGACCAGCGCCGGGGGCGAGCGCAGGCCTGCGCCGAGGGCGATGACGAAGGGGGCCAGAACGAAGGACACGACGTCCACGACCGTGTCGAGCTGGACGCCGAACTCCTTCTCGTACTCGCTGCGTGTCAGCCTCCGGGCGACCACGCCATCGAAGAGATCAGCCAGGCCGGCGAGTATCAGGCACGCGAGGGCGAACTCGACCCGGCCAGCCGAGGCCAGGACGATCGCGCCGACGGCGGCCAGGAATCCGGACAGGGTGATGAGGCAGGCGGGGTTGTAGGCGCCGAGGATCATGGGGTGGGCTCCCGGGCCGGGGTCCTCTTGGTGCGGTGGATATCGCGAGCCGGAGCTACCGTATGCGCCGCGGATGTCCCGGCGCAAGCCCCCAGGTCGCGTGCCCCCAGGTCGCGTGGCGCGGCGGGGTGCCGGCGCCTGCCGCGGTAGATTCCGGCCGGTCCCCGGTTACCGTCACCAAGCCACAGAGCCGCTTTCGGAGGAATCGTGCGCCGCATCCTCTGCCTCATCGCCCTCGCCCTGGCGGGCACCTCCTCGTCGCTCGCGGCCCAGATCACGCAGGCCGAGTACGCCGCCCGCCGCGACACGGTGGCGAGCCGCCTCGGAAACGGAGTCCTGCTCGCCTTCGGCGCCACCGAGCCCAACACCGACGGGTCGGAGTACCGCCAGCTGCCCTCCTTCGCGTACCTCACCGGCTACGACCGGCCCAACGCCGCGTTCGTGATGGTGGTGCGCGGCGGGCGGGCGACGTACCAGATGCTATTCGAGCCGCCTACTGACCCGCGGCTGGCGTTGTACGTCGGATTCGCACCCGACTCCGGGGATCTCGCGCGCCGCACCGGTCTGGGGCTGCGCAGCATCGAGGCGCTGCGCGGGTTCCTCGACGGCCGGCTCGGCCGCGGGCCGTTGTGGGTGGTGACGGACATCCACACCCGCGATGCGATGCGGACCGACACGCTGACCCGGGGGCGCCGGTTCGTTCAGGACCTCTGGGCGGCCAGCCCCTGGCTCGAGGTGCGCAGCGCCGACGCGCTGCTCGACTCGCTGCGGGTGAGGAAGAGCCCGGCCGAGGTCGCGCTGCTGCGCCGGGCCACGGCCCTGAGCGCGGCGGGCGCGTGCGTGGCGATGGGGCGCGTGGCGCCGGGAGTCAACGAGCGCGACATCCTCGCCGTGACCGACTACACCTTCATCATCGGTGGCGCTTCGGGGCCGGCGTTCCGCGCCATCGTGGGGTCGGGGCCCAACTCCACGAGCTACCACTACCGCGCGAACGACCGGGTGATGCAGGCGGGCGAGGTGGTCGTGCTCGACATCGGCGCGCTCTACCAGGGGTACGTCGGCGACATCACGCGCACGCTGCCGGTGAGCGGTCGCTACACGCCGGAGCAGGCTGCGATCTACCGCATCGTGCGGCTGGCGGTCGCCGCCGCGGAGCGCGAGATGCGCGCCGGCGCGCCGGTGGCGGCGGGTGACTCCGCGATCCGCGACGTGGAGGCGCGCGAGCTGGCCGCCCTGGGGCTCATCGAGTCGCCGGATGCGATCGTCGATCCGCCGTGGAGCAGCCCGGAGCTCTGCGCGCGCACTCCGGCCCCGCTCAACTGCCGCCAGGCGTTCCTCTACCAGGCCCACGGCCCCGGCCACGGCATCGGCCTCGAGGTTCACGACGCGGGCGGCTACTCGTACTCGCCGACGGGGCGGTTCCAGGAGAGCGAGGTATTCACGCTCGAGCCGGGGATCTACGTGAGCACCGCGCTGCTCGACATGCTGCCCGACACGCCGAAGAACCGCCAGTTCATCGCGCGGGTGCGGCCGGTCGTGGAGCGCTACAACAACACCGGCATCCGGATCGAGGACGATTACCTGGTGACCGCGACGGGCGCCGAACTGCTGACCCGCGCGCCGCGCGAGACGGCGGAGATCGAGGCGACGATGGCGCGGCGCGCGAACGCCGCGTGCCCGCCGGGGGCGGCGGGTTCGCGATAGGACGGGCGGTGGCCGGCGGGCACGTGTCCGCCGGGGCCGGGCGCAGCGCAGTGGAAGGGACAGGGCCGGCCGCGGCGAGCGCCGGGCCACTGGACCAGGAGATGACAGAAGGGGCCGCCCTCGTGAGGCGGCCCCCCTGAGGCATGGCTAACATGGCAGCCACGCAGCACACTGACACTGTGCGGATACGATAGGCTTGGAGGCTACGCCGAGTCAAGGCCAGGGTGCGGGTGTGTCAACGTTCAGTAGAAGTGTCCCCGGTTTTTGTTCAGTAGAAGTGTCCTCTG
>Ga0315275_10003637_pt1 | contig 14255 bp, 8 predicted proteins | sample YL17G03_0_MG_FD_205557 | JGI IMG/M metagenome (GOLD analysis project Ga0315275, IMG submission 205557) | Sediment microbial communities from Yellowstone Lake, YNP, Wyoming, USA - YL17G03_0 | ecosystem: Environmental > Aquatic > Freshwater > Lake > Sediment | place: USA: Wyoming | collected... | reverse complement strand
ATCTACCGGCCCGACCATCACGAGCAGATGACCGTGCTGCGCGAGTACCTGGAGCCCCGCAGCATCTTCTCCTGCGGGCGATTCGGCGACTGGGAATACCTGAACATGGATCACGCCATCCTGAGCGGGAAGCGGGCGGCCGAGCTGGCCGCCGGCCGGCCGCTCTCGGGCCGGCACCTGCGCGCTGCGGCGCCTGGATGAAGCCGGCGGGGGCGTTGGCAGCAACGCTCACGGGTGCTGTCGCAGTTCGGCCCCCCACCTTTGGTCGTACAGGTCAACGCGCACCTCTGCCGCATGATCCTATGTCGCTCCGAGGACAGAATACGCGCCAGCGCACGCCTCCACCGGCATATCCTGAGGGCGCTCCGCGCGGGCGATCTGGAGAGCGCACAGGCACTGCTCCGCCAGCACGCGCACAGCATGCTCGAAGAGTAGCGTCGCGGAAGATGCTTTCGTCCCCCCGGAGCGAAGTCGCGGGGCTGAAGGAGCGGTGCAACATGCCCGGCTACGCCAACTGGGAGACGCTGTTCCGCGGAGAGGTCGAAGCGCTGTAGCACCATGGATGCGTCGCCAGCATTCAGTGGAGTATCCAGTTGGCAGGCAATCTCCAACCGTTGACCGTTGGCCGAGCCAATACCGGCCTGCTGGCTCCGATCCCGGTCTTGCGGAATGCGCCGCCAGCCTTCTGCCGTCGCGAACGAAAGGAGACGCAATGGGACCAATCAAACTTGGCGTGATCGGCGCGGGGAGCGCCGAGTTCTCAGCAGGCATGGTCAGGGACATCTGTACGACGCCTAGCCTGGCGGGCAGCTCGGTCGTCCTCATGGACATTGACGAAGGCCGCGCGCAGACGATGCACCGATTCGCCCAGCGCTATGTCCACGAGCTCGGAAGCAGCGTCAGCTTCGAGTGGACGACCGAGAGGGAGGTCGCACTGCGCGACGCCGACTTCGTCATCAACACCGCGCAAGTCGGCGGCCACAGCCAGGTCGAGCGTATCCGCGCCTGGTGTGAGGACCGCGGCTATTACCGCGGCTTCCGCCTGAGCGCCATCATCCAGTCTCGATTCATGGTCTCCGTCGCCCGCGACATGGAGCGCCTCTGCCCAAAGGCCTGGCTTATTCAGGCCTCCAACCCGGTGTTCGAGGGCTGCACCGCCATGACCCGGGCGACCAGCATCAAGGTCTGCGGCCTCTGCCACGGCCATGGCGGTGAGTACGCCATCGCCCGGGTGCTCGGCCTCGATGGGAGCAAAGTCAAGGGCGTGAGCGTCGGCTTCAACCACGAGATCTGGCTCACCCAGTTCGAGTACGAGGGCAGGAACGCCTATCCGCTGCTCGACGAGTGGATCGAGACGAAGTCCACCGAGTACTGGAGGGGGTACCGGCCGCACTACGGGGAGAACCAGATGTCCCCGGCCGCCATCGAGCTCTACAAGCTCACCGGCCTCATGCCCATCGGCGACACGCCGCGCAACGGCGGCTGGTGGCTGCACCAGCACCTGGAGACCAAGCGTCGGTGGTACGGCGGCGACGGCGGCTTCGACTCCGAGATCGGCTGGGCCCAGTATCTCGAGAACACGAACGGTCGGGTGGATGCCATCCACCGGGCGGTCGGGGATCCCTCCGTGAAACTCACCGACCTCTACCCGCCTAAGCCCACCGGGGAGCAGCACTTCCCGCTCATAGACGCCCTATGGAACGACAACGAAACCGTCCTTCAGGTGAACGTCCCCAACAACGGCGCCATCAAAGGAATCCCCGATGACGTGGTGGTGGAGCTGCCCGCGGTCTGTTCCCATCGCGGCATCCAGCCCATTCAGGTCGGGAAGCTGCCCGACGTCCTGACGCTCAACCAGCTCTACCCGCGGCTGCTCCGCGCAGAGCAGACCGTCGCCATGGCACTGCATCCCGACGAGCGCGTGCTCCTACAGATGGTGCTTGACGACCACCGAACCAAGTCATGGGACCACGCGGTGAGCTTCACAAGGGATGCCCTCGCGCTCCCCGAGATCGCCGAACTCGTGGCCGAGATGACGCGACCGACACACCCGTTTGCCGCGAGATAGGTGGGTCAGTTCCTGGGGACTACCGCCCGAACACCGCGTGTGACACCACGACTCCGACCAGGCTCATGCACGCGTCGCCCACGATCAGCCCGAGGAAGAGCGGCAGCGCCCGTTGATGCGCCCGCAAGCCACCATAGCGAAGCAGCATCGCCTTGATCACCCAGGTGATGGTGATCGCCGGTAGCAGCGCATCAATGCTCCAGCTGAACGCAAGCGGGAAGGCGAGGGGATGGAGGGGGAACATCGGCTGCTGCAGCTTGAGGCTCATCAGCACCAGTGCGATCGCTGCTCCAATACCGATACTGAGGGTGCCGCTCCAGTTCGGCCCGGTGGGATCGCGCAGCCAGACGGCGAGCTTGCTCGAGGCGCCATCGGCGATGGCGAGCAGATCGGCCGGGCTCTTCGCCCCGATCCCGAATCGGTAGCCGATGTGAACGCTGGCCCAGAAGTATGAGAGCATGATGAGCGGGACCGCGGCGATGATGACCCATGCGAGGTGGCGGGCCCTCACTACCCCCCGCTCGGCCATCCGCAGCCCCTCCAGTTGGATCGGCGCCGGGTTCGCGTTCTGCTCGAACATGAAGGACCGCATCATCGCCATCATCCCCAATCCCCGAGGACCGATCCCCTGCGTCCCCGGGAACTGGGTCAACACGAACTCCGGCATGGTGCCGAACATCCAGTGCGCCGGCGGCCCGATCTGGGCGCGCAGGCGAACGATCACCATGACCATCGCGAAATAGAGCGCGAGGAATCCCGCAGTGATGGGCGGCGCCATGCCGACTCGCTGATAGAAGTACCAGAGGAAACCAAGTCCGGCGGCCAGCCCGATCAGGGCAGTTCGGTAGCTCAGCCCCTCCTCGCTGTCATCGAGCGAGGAACGCAGCCCCAACGCTCTGCGCAACACCTCTGCCAGGTAACGCCGGTCCAGCCAGACGACCGATGCCATGACCGCGAGGTAAGCGCCGATGTTCTGCTGGTCGCCGTAGGGGAATCCCCCCCATGGGCTGGTCACCCAGCCGCCCAGCCGGAAGAGCATGTACTCGGCCTTCCAGAACAGGTTGAAGACGATCAGCGAGAAGGCGAAATCGAGCGGCATAAGGTAGCAAATTCCAATCCACCACGGAGCCCAGTACAGCGCGATCCCGCGGATGGCGTCCCACGGCGGGTTGTTCTCCAGCAGCGTCCCAATCTCGGTGGCCATCGGGATCGCCGGAACGGCGGGGAAGATGCCATGCAGGAATACCAAAGCGCCGGCCCCGGCCGACACCCCGAAGCCGACCCACCAGAGTCTGTCGCGGAGAAGCCTGGCGCTCGGATCGGTAAGCTGGAGGGGAACCGTGGTCATCGGGAACGCCAGCTTCTCCTCGCCTGACCACCGCCGCCGCACGATAACGCTCAGGCAAAGAGTCACCCACAGCGTCGCCGAGACCCAGGCGGTCCACCACAGCGCCGGCGCCAGCCACGCCCTCAGCACCTCCAGCCGGTAGGCGGTGGTGCCCCCGGCGACGAACCCCTCCAATGCCCCGCGGTCCATCACCACCATACCGGGCGGCAGGTTCGGCCAGAGAAGCTCCTCCCACCCATTGTCAGGCGTCGCCGCCCAGACGGGATAGGTGATCGTCGCCGATAGCGACCCACCCCACTGCCAGATCCCCCCGGTGATGCTCATACAGGTGGCGAGAACGAGGTAGATGGTGATCAACTCGCCGGCCGAGAATGACCAGGACGGCTTGCGCCGGCGGAGTATCGCGTTGCCGGCCGCCGATAGCGCGAGCACCGCGACCGCAAACGCATTCAGCGACTCCGCCGAGCCATTCCCACCCTCCAACCAGTCCCCCCAGACGGCGAACAGCGTCACTGGAGGGACGAGCAGCAGAACCGCGATCAGTGCCCGCAAGCGCAACGGCGGCCGCCGGTCCCCCCTGACCGGCGCATCCGACGGCGGTTGCCTGGCCGCTGCCGAGGCAGACGCTCTCACGTCAATCCGCCCACTCCTGCGGCTCGGGGCTGATCTCCCGTCCTTCCTTCAGCGCCTGCTGGTAGACGAGATTCAGGTAGTGGTCCTGGCAGGCCTCGGCGAGCGTATAGAACTCGCGGCCCGTGCGGACATACTCGTCCATCTTCGCAAGGCAGGTGGCGATGGCGATCTCGTCGTCGGAGAGCGGCGCAGGCGCGAAGGGGTTGGCATAGGCCCACTCGCTGCCCGCCTGGATACCCCGGAGGTAGAAGCCCTCGAGGTTGCCGTTCGCGCCGGTGATATCCCGGCGTAGGCTGACTGCCATCGGGGTCCGGAAATCCTTCAGGTAGTAGACAGTGTCGTTGACGATCTCGCCGCGCTCCCCGCGGATAAGGACGCGCGGGTTGCGAATCCAGCCGAAGTACTGGTCGCCGGTGAAGTCGAGGATGCCCAGGCGGTCTCCCCAGTCGAGGAAGACGATGTCCTGGTCGGAGTTCCTCGTCTTCTCTTCCGTCGGAGGCCCGTTCCGCCCGCCGCCAGCGACGATGGGAGCGACAAGGCGCTTTCCGCTGATCTTCGGCGGCTCGAACCCGATCCCCAGGAACCTACGGATCAGGCTGATCCCATGGTAGCCGTGCGCGACTGAGATCTGCGCGTGCGTCGGCCGTCCAATCAGCCCCTTCTCGATCACCGCCGAGCAGGCCTGGTGGTGGGGCTGCGCCCAGTACTGCTCCGCCACCTGGATCTTGGCCCCCTTACCGGCCAGTGCGCTCACCTCTGCCAGTTGCGGCAGGTCAGGCGCGGGCGGCGTCTCGGAGAGCACCGGTATCCCGCGCTCGGACAGATGCTTCAGCAGCTCGGGATTGCCCGCCCAGCTCACCGCGGTGACGACGAATAAGGGTGATGTCTTGAGCAGTTCGTCGGCGTCGGCGCACACCCGCACGCCCCATGCCTGCTCGAACGGCTTGCGCTTCTCGGGGTTGCGCACAACCACGCCGGTGGTGCGGAATCGCTCGGGGAGCGCCCGCGCGATACGCAGGTAGAACTCAGTGCGCCAGCCTGCTCCGACTATCCCGAACTCGATCGGTTTCATCTCCGTCCTCTCTCACTCCAGCTTCGGAAGTCTGCGGCCATCGCGGCCGCCACCCGTTCCCGAGTACGGCTTGCCCGGCTCCCAGTCATTCGCCGGCGGAGGCACGAAGCCCGCCAGCGGCAGCTCCACCTTGCACCGGTGCTTGCTCGACAGGTAGGCCGCCTCGCACAACTCCAGCGCCGCAAGCGAACTCTCCGGGATGTCGTAGTTCGTGCTCCCATCGTCCATCTGCCTGGCCATCACCTCCAACTGCTCCTGGTGGCCCTTGCCGGCCGGGGGCACATTCACCAGCTTGCCTCCCGGGTCCTCGACATTCACCACGAGGTAGGCGCTCTCCCACGCCCAGAACTCGATCAGCCCGGCGGTGCCGACGAGCCGGAAGAGCGTATCCTTCCCCTCTCTGGTGGTCCTCACATAGTCGCCGGTGTTCATGACGATCCGCACGCCGCTCTTGCTTTGGGCATAGGTGACGGCAATCGTCTCCACCTGCACGCCATCCCGGTAGGTCCTGGAGGAGGAGTCGCAGGTTGCCATAACGTACTCAACTGGCTCCCGACCGATAAGCCAGTGCGCATAGTTCAGCCAGTGGATGCCTGCGTTGATGATGTCCCAACCGCCGCACTCGATCTCGATCAGGCAGAGCCGGCCGATGTCGCCGGAACGGACCCTGTGGAGGATCTCTTTTGCGTGCGTAGACACCAGCAGATTGTGGGGAGTCGCCATCGGGAGCGACTTGGCCTTTATCATCGCCAGGATCGCCGCGCCATCCGCGGTCGTGTCCGCCAGCGGCTTCTCGACCAGTATCCCCTTCAACGGTAGCGCCAGCGCGGCCTCGGTGACCGCCCGGTGAGAAGGTGCCCAGGTGGAGACGCACACGATGTCAGTGGGGCACTCGGCCAGCATCCTCTCGTGGCTCTCGAAGACAGCAATGCCTGGGTAGTCACGGGCAAGCGCATCGCGAGCGGCCGGGCTGATGTCTGCGACTGCGCGCAGCTCATATCGGTCGGAGGCGCGCAGCGCGTTCAAGCTCAGCCGTCCACCCGCACCGCCGCCGACCACACTCGCGCTGTAGCGTCTCATCCAACACCTCCGTGATCTGTAGCATCGTGAGTCCGGCAGCTCGCGCCACCCCCACGAGTCTTCGCCGATGTTCGCCACTCCCCGCCAACCGCCTGGGGCGGCCTTGGTCAACTCGGCGGATTCGGCGGAAGGATACCGATGCCAGTCGGCGAACCAGATAGCCGCTGGGCGGCGCCAAAGCCGTTCTGCCCTGCGTAACCGCTTACATCGTGCCAAAGACGGCGCGGCTTGTCAAGAGACGCTCCACGTCCGGAGTTTCGCCTCCCCCTCTCCGCTTGCGGGGAGGGGGGAAGGGGGGTGGGGTTCACCCCTCGGCGAGGCCGCGGTGGTGACAGCGCGCCCTAAAGGCCAGTGCGGTTAGCGTGGAACTCGCATCACCGATCGGAGGATACGCAATGACCCATACCAACTCCGCGACCCCGAGCGCGGGGCGCACCTGGCATGTCTGTCAGAAGGAGTTGCCTGGAATCGCTGACGGCGAGCAGTTCCGCACCATCGGCGAAGCGGCGCGCCGCGTCGCGGATGGTGATACCGTGGTCATCCACGGCGGCACCTACCGGGAGCACGTGATCGTCGAGGCCAGCGGCACCGCCGAACGGCCGATCCGGTTCGTCGCCGCCACCGGCGAGCGCGTCGTCGTGACCGGCGCCGACCCGATCACCGACTGGGAGCGCGTGGACTCCGACCAGCATATCTACCGCACTAGCTGGCCCCGCGTCTTCACCTCCCGCACTTCACTCACCCATCCGGCGGACGACTACCATCTCATGATCGGTCGCGCCGAACAGGTCATCACCGACGAATGCCTCCTTCACCAGGTGCTGAGCCGCAGCCAGATGTCGCGCGGGACGTTCTACGTTGACCTCGACGCCAAGCTTCTCTATGCCTGGGGCTACAGCAACGAGCCCTTCGATCGCAAGGTCAGGGTCGAGGCCTCGACCCGTCCCATCCTCTGGGAGTCAAAGGGCGAGCACATTCACCTTCGCGGCATCCGGTTCCGCTACGCGGCTAACCACGCGCAGATGGGGGCCGCGCAGTTCATGGGCGATCACGGGGTGGTCGAGGACTGTATCTTCGAGAAGACCAACGCATGCGGGGCGAGCTTCAGGGCCTCCCACATCGTCGCGCGGCGATGCACGTTCCAGGACAACGGCCAGCTCGGCTTCGGCGGCGGTCGGCCGCACTATCTCCTGCTGACCGGCTGCATCTGCAGGAACAACAACACCAAGAAGTACTACCGCCATTGGGAGGCGGGCGGCAACAAGATAGCGCTTGCCAGAGGCGTGGTCTTCGAAAAGAGCATGTTCATCGAGAACCGCGGCTCCGGCGTCTGGTTCGATATCGGCAATGAGGACTGCGTCGTGCGCAACTGCCTGATCGCCGACAACGAGGAGTGCGGCATCTTTTACGAGATCTCCTACCGCCTGCACGCCCACGACAACGTCATCATCGGCAACGGATTCACGGGCACCCCTGTCGCTGGCGGCCTGCTCTGCGGTATCGCTGTCGCCAACTCCCCGAACTGCGTGATCGAACGCAACTTGATCGTGGGCAATAGGTCGGGCATCAACTACCGCGAGAATCCGCGCGAGACCCCTCTCATTGAGGACAGCACCGATCGCCCTGTCTGGAGCCACGACGAGGATATCCACCACAACCTCCTCGCCTACAACGAAGCGGCCCAGACCTGGGGGCAGTTCGAGATTGACGACCAGCGCCACTGGCCGGCGGCCATGCAGGAGCAGTCCACCGCCCCGGCCCCCGGGGATGGCCGGCAGCCAGCCGGGTTGACGCTGGAGAAGCTAAGCCTCGGGCACCACGACAATCTCTACTGGGCAGCGCCGGGGCAAGGCCTCCTCATCTGGGGGCATCCCCGCCGCAGGCACCAGCAGTACACAAGTCTCGACGACGTCCGCGCGGAGCTCAAGCTCGAGCACGGTACCGAGGTCGTCGAGCCCGGCTTCGCCGACATCCTCACCAGGGACTTCCGCGTTCCCGCCGACAGCCCCCTCCTCAAGAACGGCTGCTATCCCCAGGGCGAGGTGCCTGGGGTGAAGCTAGGCATCATCCCCGAGTAGCCGTCCGCCCACTCCGCGCGCTGTAGCACAGGTCCCCAGACCTGCGGCCTCAGCCTCACCGTCCCCCTCTCCACTCTTGGAGAGGGGGTTAGGGGGGTGATGCCTCGTAGGGCAGGACCTCCGCGTCCTGCCCCTCCACTCCCCCGCGTCTCCTGTCCATCCCCCTCTCCGTGCACGGGGAGGGGGCAGGGGGTGGGGTTCGCCCCCTTGGACCTGTCCGCCTCTGGGGGGTGAGGACTCAGTACTTCCCGACCTCCCCCGCCGTCTCCCAGAGCGCCTCCATGTTCTCGGCCGGTATCCCGGGTATGGACTGGTCGGGCCCGCACACATAGCCGCCCCCGGGCTTCAGCATCTCCATCACCCGGATGACCTCGGCGCGCACATACTCGGGCGTGCCGAGAGCGAGGGTGCTGGTATCAATGCCTCCGTTCAGCGCCATCCGCCCGAACGTCTCTCTCTTCACCTTCCGCAGATCGTTCGCCCGCGCCTGGATCGGGTTGAGCACGGTGACGCCGATCCCCGCCAGCTCCCCGGCGATGGCATCAACGCACCCGCAGCTATGGAACATGACCATCTTCCTCTCGCGCAGCACGCGCTCGAAGCAGAAGACGTATTCCGGCAGGATGAACTCCCTGAACATCCGCGGCGAGATCATCAGCGCGCGCTGGCTGCCCAGGTCCTCGCTGAAGCTGACGCCGTCCACCCCCAGCTCGAGGTAGCGATCGAAGACATCGCGGGCGAAGGTGGCGATGCCGTGGAGGAACGCGTGAGCCTCGCGGGGATGCGTGATCAGCGCCACCAGGAAGTTGTCCATCCCCATGATCGCCCACGCCCGCTCGAAGAGCAGATACATGAGATGCCCGACCACAAGGCGCTCGCCCCGATCCACCGCTCTGAGCCTCTCCCTCATGTCATCGGTGAGCACCAACCGGCTTGAGTCAGGGAACGTGTAGTCCGGAAGTCGGTCGAGCGAGGGCAGCGGATTGCCTTTGGGAAAGGGAACAGTCCCTTCGAGGCCGACCTCCCACCTCACCCCCCACAGATCGGTCCAGTTCTCTATCCGAAAGTTGCCCTCAAGCTCGAACGAGTGGAAGATCGGCTCGTTCGCCAGTGGCACGTGGTCCGGCCGACCGAAGCGGACTGCTTCGAGGTAGTTCTCTCGCAGGTTCATGTCTGCAATCCCCTTCACTTCGACGCGGCTAGAATCGCGGTCTCGCGGAACCCGGCGATCCCGTTTTCGACGACGAAACCCGCGCCTCCGCAGCCCAACGTGCTATCGCTCGCCCGCAGCACCTCCTTGCCATCAACCTGACCGATGATGTCCGTCCCTGTCACGGTCAGCGCGAGCAAGTGCAGTTCGCCTAGGTTCCACTCGCACGCGGCCTCGGCGAGCACGGTCTCACCGTAGTAGTTGAGGACGAGCTTGAGGCGATCGCGCGTCTTGACCAGCGCGATGAAACGCTGGAGTCCCTGGTAGCGCGCGATGAGGCCCCCGGCATCGGCCAGCGCGATGGTGAAGCGGCTGGAGATGGTATAGTCGCGCCAACCATCGGTCCCGGTCACCGCGAGGCCCCTGCCGTTGTCCTTCCCTATGTAAGTCATGGGCTGGGCGTCCTGGGGGAACTTGCCGATGACGCGATCAGCATCCACTACCCAGCCGAGCACCGTCCCCTCCTTGTGGCGGGGAAGCTCGTCCGGGATATGTAGCCGGAACGGGCCGCCGAAGCTGACTCTGTCCACGAGAAGACGTCCAGCGCAGCCTGGGCCGCCGTTGATTTCGATGCCCAGGTCCTTAGTCGGGAAGCCGCGCTCGCCAGGTACCAGCACCCCGAGCGTGAAGCGCTTGCCCGGTTCGAGCTCGACCGGCTCTCCATAGAGCAGCTTGGTGGTCGTCGCCCGGTTGCTCTCCCCCTCGCCGGCAAGGTACCGGGCGAACAGGCGGACGCTGGCGGATCGCTCGCACTCTCCTGCCACACCCTCGAGCGTCACGGTCTGCCCCGCGTACAGCTTAGGCGTCCCCACAATTGCATAGAAGGAAGCTGTCGGCTCCGCAAACGCCGGGGTAGATACCCGAACCGGGTGGTTGGGCGCGACCTCGCAGAACGTGATCTCAAGCATCCGCTTGCCCCCCGGCCCCGCCACATTGCGCACCCGGCCCGTCCCCGGCATTCCCTGGTCTGTTGTCTCGACCATGTACCCATGCTGGCTGCCCGGCATGGTGAAGTGATGCCAGGCGCCGTTCTTGGGCGCCTCCGGCTGCGCCCAGCCCATTACCTTCCGGCCGATACGAGCAATACGGTAGGCCTCCAGCAGGCAGTCGGTGGCGAGCCGCGCGCCCTCCGCCGTTGGGAGCACGATGCGGTCGGCGAAGGGGGACTGGAAGTCGTAGTCCGCGTTGATGCGCTCGAGGCCGACCTTGATCCCCATCACGCTGCCGACGTTGGAGGCGTTGCAGTCGGTGTCCCAGCCGGCGGTGTTGATGATCGCCTGCGCCTGGCGGAAGCTGTCCGGCGCGTAGCTCCACGCCATCACCATGATGGCGTGGTTCGGGACCATCGGGCACAGCCCGCCGTACTTGCCGTACCCGTACTGCTCGACGATACGATCATAGGTCGTGTGCCAGTCCTTGTCCTGAGCCGCCCACCCGCGCACGTCTCGATGCACCCTGGCGATGACGCTGTCGCGGGGGATCACACTGACGCCTGCATCGAGGATCTTCTCCATGTCCTTCTCGACGAAGGCCGCCGCCACCATCGCCGCCATCACCCTCCCTCCGTTGACGGCCTCGGCGTCGTAAGCGATACGCGCCTCCATCTCCGCCAGCCGCGCCGCCAACTCCGGATCGCCGGGTGCGACCATCCCGAACGCATCTATGAATATCTGGGCGCCGATCTGCTGGGAGATGATGGGGCCGTTGAGTTCCATGCTCCCGCTTCGGGGCGATGTGATGCCCTGTCTCAGGCGGAGGTACCCGGTGTGGTTGGCGGCCACGCCCAGGCCGCCCCACCAGAGAATCGTCTTGTTCTCGATGAGATAGTTCAGCCAGCTCTTGCCGAAGAAGTCCTCCGGCGTGTCGGCATAGCGTCCGCTGTCCTCCAGCGCCCGGATGAAGGTGAAGGTGCCGCTGATATCGTCATCGGCCACCACCAGCGGCAGACCACGGTCGGCCGCAACGTACCGGTCCACCAATCCCCAGTGCGCGACCAGGTTCTCTTTGCGCCATCCCTCGACTGGGCGTCCCATGTAGACGCCGATGACCTTCCCAAGGACTCCCGCGTAGACCTGCTCTTCGTAGTTGGCGATCTCGGCCGCAGCCATCTCCTGTCTCCTATTGGCTTCGCCCCTTAGCGCAACGCCAGATGCGTCCGCCCATCATACGCCCCATCCCCTACACCCGTCCCCTCGCCGCGAGCGCCGCTATGTTCCACACGGTTGTGTTCAGGACATCCCCGACGATCACCCCGACCGCCAGCGGCCGGCTCGGCGCTAGACCAGGTTCCTTCGTGCCACACGACATCACCGTAGAAGATGGCCACCGCGATCCGAAGATCCGAAGGACCCCGCGCTCTTCTCTCACTGCCACGAGCTTCCTCTGCCTCCCCCTCTCGGCGCGCGGACTTGTCCGCCTCCGGCGGAGAGGGGGAAGAGGATTAGGTTCGGGACCCAATAATCAGGCGGAGCGCCCGAAGGCGCTCCGCCTTATCCTTTGTCGTGCTTCAGATGTCCGCGGCGACTGACACGCTACGGCCTAGTCGCAGTCGCAGTCCGTCACGTCCAGGCAGTGCCTGCAGAAGCAGCCGCCAAATTCGGTGGGGCCTTTGAGGTCGCCCCACGTGTCCTGCACGCCGTTCTGACCTCCGCTGGCATTAGCGTAAACCGCATCACACTGCCACCAGGCGGCATGGCCGTCTAGGAAGCCGAAATTGGTTCCACCCAGGTGGCGAGCATATGAGCGCCTCACGTCCCCATTGCTCCAGAACTCCCGCGCCGCTTCTTGGCTCGGTATAATACACCATTCAGAGTCCGGCCTCTCACCATCTATGTAGCAGTCGTTGAACTCTGGATAGCAACGAGGCTCGGACTCCACATTGCAGGTGTCAGCGAAGACGAGCTGGGCCCACGTGGTCGGCTCCTCAATAGCGCCGGAGTCACCACAGATGACGAACTTGACCGGGTCCTGCACCGAGGCGAGCTTCAGCTCCCTGTTCCCGCTGGCAGTAGTGCCAATGCTCTGCTGGAAGGCCCCAGTAGCCCCTTCGACCTCGCCCTGCTTGACGGTGTCGGTGACGGTGCCACCCCATCCAGGTGGCCAGGTGATGCCACCGAAGCCTTCGATGTTGCCGTCCCCGTCCGCGTTGTTCACATAATACCTGAACCAGTCGGGGCCGGGGAGGATAGCACCCACTCCCCGTGACATCTTGGCGCTCGGGCAGCGCCAGACATCCCGGTTCTTGACATACTCATCCAGTACCACGGGCATGCGGAGGTACGGGTTCATCGCGGTCCCCGCCTCCTCGCAGCCGCAGCCGAAATACTCATTCACATCCGCCCGGTGCTCATTGGGCGGCAGCGTGTCGCCGTTGTCTCCCAGGTACATCTGAATGGCCAGGGCGATGTTCTTCACATTGCTCAGACACACCGCCTTCCGGGCCGACTCGCGCGCTCGGGCGAAGACTGGGAATACCATCGCCGCGAGTATCCCGATAATCGCGATGACCACTAACAGCTCAATAAGCGTAAAGCCTTGCCTTCTCCGCATCGTCGTCTCCTTATACGGTCCTTCCTGATGGGACCTCACGTTCCAGCCGCTCACCCAGAGGCGCTCGACGATCCGCTATCGCATAGGCGTCTCCTGCTGCCCAGCTTGATCGCTGTAGGACCTCTCGTATGTCACCGCTGGCGGCGCGGCCCGGCGCTGGCCGATGTGGCGACCGCACGACCCCCGCACGATGAGCTGCGTGGGAAGCAGGTGGACGCCGCTCGGCTCGACCGACTCGTCGCCTTCGATCAGGGCCTTCAGCAGCCGAATCGCCTCTCTCCCCAGCTCCTCCTTGGGCTGCCTGACCGTGGTGAGCGGGGGATGCCACGTCTGACACAGGTACGTGTCGCTAAAACCGATGACCGACAGGTCGTCGGGCACCGCCAGCCCTACGTGTCTCGCCACCGACAGCACAGCCGCCGCCGCCTTGTCATCCGCCGCGATCACTGCAGTCGGCAGCGGAGTCGCTTGGAGCAGCCTCTGGGCGGCTGTCACTGCCTGCCCATAGGTGAAATCATGCGCCACCACCCACTCGGGCGGAACCTGGAAACCATGCTCTGCCATCGCCTCCCTGAACGCTCGCAGCCGCACCGCGCCCGTGGACATCCAGGAAGGTCCGGCCAGGTGCCCGATGCGCTCATGCCCAAGCGACAGCAGATGCTCCACTGCCTGGCGCATTCCGCTCGCATCATCGCTCGTAACCAGCGGCAGATCGAGGCCCTCCACTGCCAGGTCCACTAGCACTGTCGGGACCTGCTTCAGCTCGGCCACCAGCAACTTGTCGTCTATCGGAAGGCTGGTCGAAGGGTAGAAGACGATCCCCTCGGGCCTCGTCTCCAACAGGTGGTCCAGCGCGCGACGCAGGCCGTCGTGGCCCCGAGCGCCGTAGGTCGCGAAGACTGTCTCGCGGCCCGACTGGCGGGCCGCCTCCGCCAGACCATCCATCACATCCCCGACGAACCCGGCGCCGAACCCCACCAGCAGCACACCGATCAGGTCGCTGCGCTGGCGCGCTAACGCCCGCGCCCCCCGATGGGGCCTGTAGCCCAGCTCCTGGGCAGCCCTGACCACGCGCCGGCGGGTGGCGCTGCTCACACGACCATGGGGTTCCGCGAAAACACGCGACACCGTCGCGGTAGAGACGCCCGCGCTCTCCGCGACATCGCGGATGGTCACCGTCGGCCTCGGGCCGTTGCTGCCGCTGGACCGCGGCCGGT
>Ga0315275_10003636_pt1 | contig 14256 bp, 8 predicted proteins | sample YL17G03_0_MG_FD_205557 | JGI IMG/M metagenome (GOLD analysis project Ga0315275, IMG submission 205557) | Sediment microbial communities from Yellowstone Lake, YNP, Wyoming, USA - YL17G03_0 | ecosystem: Environmental > Aquatic > Freshwater > Lake > Sediment | place: USA: Wyoming | collected... | reverse complement strand
CGTGTTCCGCATGCTCTCGGTCCTGGGATTCGCGCCCCGGAAGGTGCGCGTCGCCAGTTCGGCAGGCGACCTCCCCGGGATCTGCCGGACCATCTCCGCGGGCACGGAGGATTGCTGGGCCACGGTCGTCCTCGAACCCCTGGAGGACGTCAGCGCAAGGAACCTCGGCCCGGCCTTCCGGCAATACGCACACCTGCACCCCGACGTCGTGGCGGTCGTCGTCGGGCCGCTTCCGAGCCGCTCGGAGATCCTGGACCGCTATCGCCACGTGGTGACGGCCGACGACGGCAGCGTCGCGGCCCCCGACCTGGCGGCGGGGATGGCTCATGCCAGCGCGGCGCGAGTCCTCCATTGTGCACGGTTGCTGAACACGGCCGTGGTGTTCTTCCCGCTCGTGGCGCTGATCGTCGGCATCGGGCTGGCCTGCCTCGGAGGGTTCGCCGCCTGGCGATGAACCGCCTCGTCCTGCTGCTGCCGACGCTTGCGGCGATCCGGTCCGGGGCCGGCGCAGCGGCGTCACGCTGGATGGGCCGAACGTCGCCAGGTTCCACCGGGCTGAGTCAAGGAAGTGCGTGGCCAAGAGGGACAGGCCGGCCTTCGTATCGGGCCAAGACGGAGGGCGATCAGGCCCGCGAGCGAGGCGTGCCCGCCCCGAAGCGCGCGGGTAGGCGTCGCGAGGTGTGGCTGATTCAGGGCGCGAGTCCGAGTTCGGCAGGCGACGGTGGCCGGGCGCCGCGACGGAGGAGGACGTCGTAGTAGCGGAAGTTGTTGAGCTCCTCGATCCAGAGCTGGATGTCGCGGTCGTACTGCGAGAGGATGTTGCCGAGCCAGTAGGGGCGGTTCTCGCTCAACCACAGCCGTTCGTGCTCCGCGCGGAGCGCCACCGCGTTCTCCCGGCCGTCGACGAGCAGCGTGATGATCGACGCGATCGTCTGAAGCGCGGCCGCCGCCGGCTGACCGGGGACGATCGAATCCACGGCCCGCTGGTAGAGTTCCGGGACCCGCCTGGCCAGGCTGGCGCGCAGCCCGATGCCGTGGAGCCTGCGCGCCGCGAATCCGAGTTCGTCCAGGACGTCCGCATTCCGGCGGACACGGGGCCTTGCCTGCTCGACGAGTTGGATGGCCTGCTCCTGGGCCAGTCGCAGCGGGGCGGCGATCGGCTCGATCTGCGCCATCGTGCGACGCTCCATGGCCACGTGGACCGGGTGGTGCCACAGCAACTGGGTGCTCGCGTCGGTCGGCCGGACGCTGCGAATCAGGCGATGGGCGCTGTTGAGCTGCTCGATGGCCTGGGCCACCTCGGTGCCGGGGTTGCGAAAGAACGCCCAGTCGAAGACCTGCTTCAGGCGCGCCGGGTCGCAATCTCCCTCCTGCCACGAGGCCGCGGCGCCGAAGGCCAGTGGGTACCAGTTGAGCCCGAACAGCCCGTCGCCGTCGTCGACCCAGGTGCACGTCAGCGCGCCGAGCGCCTTGCCCCGCTGGCCCTCGCGGATGAACGACCGGATGTTGGGCAGGGCGATGTCGAGATTCGGGAACACGCGGTTCCAGTTCGACGTCCCCGGGCAGACGATGACGTCGAGGCCCGCATCGCGAAACGGCCGGATCCAGGGACCGTAATCGTCGGCCGGCAGGTAGTTCCAGCTCGCCACGATCATGTCGCCCGGCACCTCCGGGATGAGATCCGGGCGCTCCTTGAGGATGTCGCCCCAGAACAGCAACCTCTTTCCATAGGGACTCATCAGCTCGTGCAGCGCGCGGAGATGCTGCACGTAGACTTCCGATGGTCCGGTCCTGGCGACCTGCTCCCGGGACCGCCCCTGTCCGAGCTCTCCGATCTCGTCGGCGCCCAGGTGCAGGAACGGACCAGGGAAGACGGGGACGAGCTCGTCGTACAGCGAGCGGATGAAGGCGTCGGCCTTGGGCCCCGGGGCCAGCGTGCTCCCGTTGGGAATCTCGGCCAGGTCGGCGTAGCTCTCGTACTTGAGGACCTGGTGCAGGTGCCCCAGGGTCTGCTGCTCCGGCACGAGCTCGACGTGGAATCGGCGGGCGTACGCCACGAGCTCCCGGACCTCGCCCTGCTCGAGCGCTCCACCCGGAGGACCGATCAGCGGATGCTTCCGGTACCCGTAGCAGCCCTCGAGATAGAGCACGTAGAAGTTCAGCTTGAAGTCGGCGGCGGTCCGGACCCGGCGTTTGAGCGACTCGAGTGTGGGAACGGGGCCGCGGCTGAGGTCGTCGTGGACGCCCCGCCAGCGCAGCGCGGGCCAGTCCACGACGGTCGCCGCGGGGATGCCGTCGGACTCGATCATCTGGCGCAGCGTCTGGACGGCGTAGAACATCCCGGCCGCAGTGCGTGCCGCGAGACGCACCCGGGACGGCTGAACGTCGAGCCGGTATCCTTCCTCACCCAGTTCCGCCGGGGCTCCCGCACGGTCCAGCACGATGGCGCCGTGCCTGCCGTCGACGACCTGCCCCGGAGTCCCGGTTGCGGCCGCGATCTCCTCGGCCAGGAGCCCTGCTGCGAAGCTGTCCTCGGCGTCACCGGCGGCAACCGAGATGACGACGGGCGCGCGAAACGCGAAGCGCCCCGCTCTCAGGGTCACGCTGCGAGGCTCGGGCAGGAGACGCAGTTCGCCGCGCGCGGACGCGGGCAGCGCCAGGAGCAAGCCCGCGAGGAGGAACCGCTGGAGGGTCAGGCGGCCACGATGCATGAGAGATCCGTCTGCGGTCCTGGGCCGGAGAGGCCCAGGGTGCGCTGTCTATGGAGCCAATCAGGACAGCAGGTCACCCGTCGAAGCGGGCCGTCGACTCACCGGCCACCCTTGGATCTCGGTGCCGGCAGGCGTGGTGGCAAGCGCCGGGATGCGGCTGGCCGGATTCCCGTACTCGACGGAATCTCCCGGGCGCTTGCCCGCAGCGTCGGAAGTCAGCCCGGATGATTCGTGAAGCATTGAAGAACGCAAGGATCTCCGTGTGCCCGAGAGGCCATGTTCAGGCAGCTCTCCCGCACGGACCAGGATCTCTGCGTGCAGCATGCTACCACGACACCCGGACTGCCGCTTCCGGAGCTCTTCGACGTCGCACTCGACCGCACCCGTTGCTCACGCTTCCGTGTCAGACAACCGCGCGCCCGGGGCGCCGCCGCCGCGCCGAAGGCCGGGACGGGTCGCGCGGGCGGCGCGGCGTCACCACGCCTGGCGAGCTGAGCGGCTCCAGGCTGACGACTCCGGGTTCCCGGAGAGAGCCGAGAGGCGCCCGAATGGGTCTTGAGGTCGCCCCGCTGCCCGGCTACACTTGAGTGTCGTCACTCGGGGCTGGTTTGGGTACGCCCGGGGGGTCATGACGTGTCCTGTCGGCTGTCGGTCGGAGCCGGGCGCGAAGCGGCCATGGATGGTCCGCCATCGGACCCGTCAATTCGTGTTGTGGCTGCGTATTCGGCCGCCCGCCGACCGGCATCCGAGCACACCTGCCAGGCTGCCCCGGGAGAAACCGCGTCATGCTCCGCCGATCGCTGAGGCACCTCTCCGCAGCCCTGATCCTGGCCCTCGGCTTGACGCCTGCGGCGGGCGCCCAGTCCCTTGCCGCCCGCCTCTGGTCCGATGTCTCCAGCGCCGGGCTCGTGCCGGCCGGTGAGCGATTCATCACGCCCGACCGCTACCGCGCCCTGAGCCTCGACCGTGCCGGGCTGCGCGTCCTCCTCGCGCGCGTCCCGCTCGAGGGCTCCCGGGCTGCCGCGTTCCGCTCGGAGATCGATCTGCCCCTGCCGGACGGCTCGTTCGGACGATTCGCGCTCGTCGAGTCCCCGATCATGGCCCCGGAGCTGCAAGCCCGCTATCCGGAGATCCGCACCTACGCCGGCTACGGGATCGACGATCCGTCGGCCACCGTGCGCTTCGACCTCACACCGGCCGGATTCCATGGCCTCATCCTCTCTGCCGGCGGCGCGATCTACATCGATCCGATCCAGCGCGGAAACGATCGGCACTACCAGAGCTACTACAAGCGGGACCTCCGGTCGGACAAGGTCTTCGGCGGCTGCACGGTCGTGGACGTGGACGGGATGGCGGCCGAGATCCAGGGGCTGGTCGCGGCCGGCCTTCAGGGCTCGGGCGGTCAGCTTCGCACCTACCGCGCCGCGGTGGCGGCCACGGGGGAGTACACCGCCTTCCAGGGCGGCACGGTCGCCCTCGGACTGGCCGCGGTGGTGACCAGCATGAACCGCGTGGATGGCGTCTACGAGAAGGAGTTGTCGATCCGCATGGTCCTGGTGGCCAACAACGACCTCATCATCTACACGGACCCGGCCAAGGACCCGTACAACAACAAGAACGGCAGCACCATGCTCAATCAGAACCAGACGAACCTCGACGCCGTGATCGGCAGCGCCAACTACGACATCGGGCACGTCTTCTCGACGGGTGGAGGCGGCATCGCCGGACTCGGCGTCGTCTGCCGGGCGGGCCTGAAGGCCCAGGGCGTGACCGGATCTCCGCAGCCGATCGGGGACGCGTTCGACATCGACTACGTGGCGCACGAGATCGGGCACCAGTTCGGTGGCAACCACCCTTTCAACGGCAACTCCGGCAATTGCACCGGAGGCAACCGCAACGCCTCCACGGCCTATGAGCCCGGCAGTGGCTCGACCATCATGGCCTATGCGGGGATCTGCTCTCCGCAGAACCTGCAGATGAACAGCGACGACTACTTCCTCTGGATCAGCATCCAGGAGATCGTCGGCTACACGACCAACGGATCCGGCAACGGCTGCCCGGTCACGACCTCGACCGGGGTGGTCGCGCCCGCGGCCGAAGCGGGCACCGGCGGGTTCGCGATCCCGATCAACACTCCGTTCGCGCTCACGGCCTCGGCGACCGTGACCGGGGTCCCATCCTTCTGCTGGGAGGAGGCGGACCTCGGGCCGGCCGGAGCTCCCGACTCGCCGGTTGGGAACGCACCTATCTTTCGCTCCTTCGATCCCGGGCCGGGCCCGATGCGCATCTTCCCGAAGGCCAGCGACCTGCTCAACAACGTCCACACCATCGGCGAGTTGCTCCCCGGCTACGCGCGCACCCTCTTGTTCAAGGTCACGGTGCGCGACGTGCAGGCCGGGGGCGTCGGGGTCGCGAGCGACACGATCTCGTTCCGGGTCGCCTCGTCGGGACCGTTCGTCGTCACCTCTCCCGGCACCGCGGTCGACTGGCCCGGTGGATCACAGCAGACGGTCAGCTGGAACGTGGCCGGCACCACCGGGGCGCCGATCAACTGCGCGAACGTCAATATCCGGCTCTCGACCGACGGCGGATACACGTTTCCGGTCGTACTGGCGGCCGTCACGCCGAACGACGGCTCCGAGTTGGTGACCCTGCCGGAGGCTCCGACCACGCTGGCCCGGGTGAAGGTGGAGGCCGCCGGCAACGTCTTCTTCGACGTCTCGAATGTGAATTTCACGATCTCCCCGCCGCCGACCGGCGCCTGCTGCGCGCCCGGAGGGGCCTGCACCGGGACCACCGAGGCGGCCTGCGTGTCACCGAGCGCCTGGCAGGGCGCGGGAACGTCCTGCACCCCGAATCCGTGCGCCCAGAGCTGCACGATCACGGCGAGCGCGGGCGCCCACGGCAGCGTCGCGCCGAGCGGCGCGGTGACCGTCATCTCGGGCGCCAGCCAGACGTTCGCCATCACGCCGGAGGTGGGCTATCACATCGCCGACGTGCGGGTGGACGGCGTGAGCGTCGGTGCGGTGGCGAGCTACGACTTCACCAACGTCACCACCGACCACACCATCGCCGCGAGCTTCGCGATCGACAGCTTCACGTTGACGGTGAACATCGTCGGCTCGGGCTCCGTGACGCGTTCACCGGACCTGGCCAGCTACGAATACGGGACCTCGGCCACCCTGACCTCCGTGCCCGCGACGGGTTTCGTCTTCGTCGGCTGGAGCGGCGACACCTCGACGATCACCAACCCGCTCACCGTCCTCATGGACAGGAGTTTCACCTGCACGGCCACGTTCGCGGATTCCGCAGCGCCCGTCGTGACGGTGACCGCCCCGAACGGGGGCGAGGTCCTCAGCCTGGGCCAGCACGCGAGCCTCGCCTGGATCGCGACGGATGGCGTCGGCGTCACCTCGATCGACCTGCTCCTCTCCCGGGACGGCGCCGTGGGGCCGTTCGACCCGATCGCCACGGGAGTGGCGAACTCGGGCAGTTACGACTGGCTCGCGACCGAGCCCGCGACGACGAATACCTTCCTCAAGGTCGTCGCCCATGACGCGGCTGGAAACACCGGCTCCGGCCTCAGCGCCACCGCCTTCAGCATCGCCGGTCCGACCGGAGTCGAGGATGGGCCGGTGACGGCGTTCGCGCTCTCGGCCGTCATGCCGAACCCGGCGCGCGATCTCGCGCGCATCGGGTTCGCCCTGCCTCGCGCGGTGCGGATCCACATCGCCGTGCTCGATGTCCAGGGCCGCGAAGTCCTCACGCTGGCGGATGGCGAATACGATGCCGGTCGCCACCAGGCCGCGTTCTCGACCCGCCGCACACCCGGGCCCGGGCTCTATTTCGTCCGCATGACCACGCCGACGCGGAGCGTCGTGCAGCGCTTCGCCATCATGAGGTAGCTCGCGGATCCCTGGTCGCGCCCACCGCGCCCGCGCCACGCCCGGGTGGGCGGACGGCTTCTCGCGGGTGCGACCGCGAGTGCGTCGGCCGGCCGGGATCAGCCCTCGACGGCGGGCTGCTCGCGCTTCGACGCCGGGCGTGCCGAAGCGGCCGGGTCGGGCGGTGCGCCGAAGCGCGCCACGACCCAGATCAGAAGGGTGTGGGCGAAGGCGAAGTAGGAGATGTCGAAGTCATCCTGGACCAGGACGTAGGTCCAGCCCTGGAGCGCGACCGACCAGGCGAACAGCGCGGCGATGACACCGAACAGGATCCACACGATCCCTAGCCAGGCCTGCAGGACCGTGCGCGCCCGGCCGCCCCACGCGATCGCCACGGCGAAGACGCCGGCCAGCAGCGGTTTCGAGATGTACGAGAGCTGGATGGCGAACGGGCCGAACTGCGCGAACCGGCGCGCGTCCCAGAGGAGGAACGGCACCAGCGTCGCGGTGAAGGTGGCCGCGCACCACGCCGCCACGACGGCCCCGGAGCGCCGGTCGTCGCGGAAGCGCCACGGCAGGAAGACCGCATACGCCAGCCCGACGATTCCGCGCGTGGAGAGCAGGAGTCCCGCAGCGATGCCGCGCCATGGCCTGGCCGCCGGCCGCGTCTCCCCCTCGAGCCACCCGAGGAGCAGCAGTGTGAGCGTCATGTTGCTGAAGAGCTCGCTGCGCGTGACGATCTCGTAGAGGAAGAGCGGCGCCGCGAGCAGCAACCCGAGCGCGAACCACGCCGTCTCGGGGTGCGCGCGCGCCGCGCGGTGGCAGGCCCAGGCGAATGCCCCGAAGGCCGCGATCTGGAGGAGGCCGAGGTCGCCGATCGCATGGAACGGCAGTGCGATCAGGAACAGAACGGGGAACGAGGACGGCAGCACGGCCGAGGCGTACGGGAAGCGGCCGTGGAGCAGGTGGTCGAGCCACTCGCGGATCGCCGGGTAGCGCGTCACCCGCAGGGACTCCGGGTCGAACCGCGTCATGACCAGCGTCAGCGCGATCGCGGCGCAGGCGGCGACGGCGGCGAAGCCCCAGCCGCTGCGGTCGCGACGCGCGCACGCCCGAGCGAGGCGAGGTCCCGCGAACCACAGCACGGCCGCGAAAGCCACGTAGAGGGCGGAGGCGAGGATCCCGTGCCCCCCGGCGCGCTGGGGGTACTTGTAGGCGAATGGGAGGTTGACGGCGATGTAGAGCGCGGCGAGCGCGAACCGGGCGCCGTGGCCGAGACGTTCGGGCGTGGGGATGGTCGCGCTCCTCATCGGGTACGGGGCCTGGAGATAGCCTCCGGTCGCTCTCCGCGCGGCCATCGGCATGCACGCCGGCGCCCCCGCGCACACGCCCGGCCGGGAGGCGGTGTCCGCGCTCGCGACCCGGGCACAGGGTAGACTACGACCCGTCCGCGGTCGGTGTCCATGTCGTGCGCAGGGTTGCGGGGAGGGCGCCGCCCGGGGCGCCGGGGGCCGGTGGGCGCGCTCCAGCGGATCGGCCCGGAGGGAGAAGGCCTGTGGACGGCGGCCGGGAAGGGGGTTAGGTTCCCGGGCGCGAAGAGGAATCCTTGTCCGCACCTCCCACCACGAGGTAGGCCCGTGCCCCGACTCCGGCTCTCGCCCATGCTGGTGATCCTCGCCCTCGCGGCGCTCATCTTCGCGTTCCCGGCCTTCACCGCCCTGCTCACGGACTGGTGGTGGTTCCGGGAGATCGGCTACGAAGTCGTCTTCACCCGCGAGCTCCTCACGCGGTCGCTGCTCTTCCTCATCGTGGGAGCGGCCACCTCCGTTGCGCTCTACCTGAATCTGTGGATCGCGCAGCGGAGGCGCGTGGCCAACCCCGTCTTCGTCGACGTCGGGCCGTCGGTGCCGCAACTGGACCTGACGCGGGCGCTTCGCCGTATGAGCCTGCCGGTTTCGCTGCTCCTGGGCCTGCTGGCCGGACTCGGCGCCACGCGGGCGTGGGACCTCGTGCTCCAGGTGATCAACCGCACCCCGTTCGGGACCCTGGATCCGGTCTTCTCGCGCGATATCGGATTCTACGTGTTCGCGCTGCCGGGGCTCTCGGCTGCGCTCGGCTTCCTCTCCAGCCTCACGGTCGGCTGCCTCGTCCTGCTGGTGCCCGTCTACCTGGTGCGGGGCGACATCAGCGTGCGTCCCACGCTGTTCCGCATCGAGCCGTCGGCAGGCATGCACCTCGCCACCGTGCTTGCGGTGCAGTTGCTCCTCACCGCCGTACGGCTCTGGGTGGTGGACGTGCCGAATCTGCTTTACTCGTCCACGGGTCCGCTGATCGGCGCGAGCTACACCGACGTGATGGCCCGCCTCCCGGCCCTGCGCCTTTCGGCGATCGTGGCGGCGGCCGCCGCCGCCCTGGTGCTGGCCGGCGGTCTGCGGGGACGGCTGGTGCGTTACGGCATCGTGGCCGTCGGCGGCTACGCGGTCGTGGTCCTGCTCGGGCGCGGCGTCTTCCCGCAGGTGATGCAGAAGTTCGTGGTGGCGCCGACCGAGTTGACCCGGGAGACTCCCTACCTCCGCTCCCACATTGCCGCGACCCGGCTGGCGTGGGGTCTGGACAGCGTGGAGGTCCGCGAGTTGGCTGTCGATTCCAGCCTGACGCTGGCCGACCTCCGCGCCAACGCCCCAACCATCGAGAACGTGCGCCTGTGGGAACGTGAACCACTGCTGCAGACCTTCGGGCAGCTCCAGGAGATCCGCACCTACTACGATTTCGTCTCGGTGGACGACGACCGGTACTGGATCGACGGGCGGTACCGGCAGGTGCTGCTCTCGCCGCGCGAACTCAACGCCGCGTCGCTGCCGACGAGGACCTTCATCAACGAGCACCTGACGTTCACGCACGGGATGGGGCTCACCCTCAGCCCCGTCAACCAGGTGACCATCGAAGGCCTGCCGGTATTGTTCGTCAAGGACCTTCCGCCCAGTTCGAGCGTGTCGCTGAGGGTCACGCGGCCGCAGGTCTACTACGGCGAGTTGACCGATTCGTACGTCTTCGTGGGCACCCGGCAGCGCGAATTCGACTCCCCTTCGGGCGAGGAGAACGTCTACGCCGCCTACCGGGGCTCCGGGGGCGTCCGGGTCGGCAGCCTGTGGCGCCGCCTCCTGCTCGCCGCCCGGTTCGGCTCATCGAACATCCTGTTCTCGCAGGACATCGTCGCCGGCAGCCGGGTGCTCTACAACCGCAATATCAAGGTGCGGGTGGCGAAGGCGCTGCCGTTCCTCCGGTTCGATCGCGATCCCTACCTGGTGATCGCGGCCGACGGCACGCTCCAGTGGATCCTCGATGCCTACACCCGCTCGGACCGCTATCCCTACGCGCAGCGGCTGGCCGACGGCACGAACTACATGCGCAACAGCGCGAAGATCGTCCTGGACGCGTACGACGGCTCGCTGAAGGCGTACGTCAGCGCCCCGGATGATCCGCTGATCCGGACCTGGGCCCGCGTCTTCCCCGGCATCTTCACCCCGCTGGACAGCATGCCGGCCGACCTGCGCGCGCACATCCGCTATCCGGACGACCTCTACCGGATCCAGGCCGGGCTCTACACGACCTACCACATGGAGGCGCCGGAGGACTTCTACCACCGGGAGGACCAGTGGCAGATCCCCACCGGGGACGCGGCCACAGGGGCGGTGCCGTTCATGCGCCATATCATCATGCGGCTGCCGGAGGAGTCGGCGGCCGAGTTCGTCTACATGGTGCCGTTCACGCCACGGGGCAAGGACAATCTGGCGGCCTGGATGGTGGCGCGGAACGACGGCGCCGAGTACGGGAAGCTGCGGGTGTACCGACTGTCCCGGCAGAGCCTCGTGTTCGGTCCGACGCAGATCAAGAACCGGATCAACCAGAACACGGACATCTCCCGGCAGGTCTCGCTGTGGGATCAGCGGGGCTCCCAGGTCATCCGGGGCGACCTGCTGGTGATCCCGATCGAGGCCTCGCTGCTGTACGTGCAGCCGCTCTACCTGCGGGCGGAAGGCGGGCGCATCCCCGAACTCAAGCGCGTGGTGGTCGCCTATCAGAACCAGGTGGTGATGTCCGAGACCCTCGACGGCGCCCTGGCGGAGCTGTTCGGCGGTCTCGCCGGGCCGCGCAGCCAGGCGGCGCCGTCCGTGGCGGCTCTGCCGGGCGGGGCGCCGCTGGGCGACGCGGCGATCCGGGCGGTGGTCGCCGAGGCGCGGCGCTGCTACCAGGGCGCGCTGCAGGCGCAGCGCGCGGGCGACTGGGCCCGTTACGGCGAGGAGATCGGGCGGCTGGGCGAGTTGCTCGAGCGGATCGGGGCCGGGGGCTCCCCGCGGCCGCGGTAGCGTGTTCCGGCGGGCCGCGACGGAACGATTCGCGCACCGGCAACGCAGGTGGCAGCGCATCTGCCTCGATGCCATCCGCGCCCGCGAGCCCCCGGGCTGGGTGGCCACCGTGTCCTTCATCGAGGGACTGCGCGGCACCGTGGAGTGGTCGCTCTCGAATCCGCTTCCGGTCCGCCGCCGACCCCGGCACCGGACACGAACGGGCGGCGCCCCGCGTGGAGCGTCGCCCGTCGTTCGGCCGATCCGAATCCGATCAGAACTCCTCGAAGCCGTCCGCGTTGCCGTCCGTCCCGGTGGCCGCGCGCCGCACGGTCGCCAGCTTCGGCATGGGGACCACGCGGGCGGGGGACGCCGGCGCGGGCTTCGCCGCTTCCGTGCCTGCCTGCTCGCCCAGCTTGAAACGTCCGACCTGGCGGCGCAGCTCGTCGGCCTGCTCGGCCAGGGTGCGGGCGGTGCTGTCGAGCTCCTCGATCTGACCGGCGGTGTGCTGGGTGACGCGGTCCATCTGCTCGACCGCACGGCTCACCTGCTCGATGCCCTGCGCCTGCTCGGCGGACGCGGCGGCGAGTTGCTTGGCCTTCTGCGCGTGCTCGGAGTTGGTGCGCACCGTCTCGGTCATCGTCTGGAGGGAGGCGGAGGTCTCTTCGAGCGCTGCCGCCTGCTCCTGGCTGCCCGAGGCCAGCATGACCGCGCGCTGGGCCACGTCACCCGAGGCGCTCTGCACCGCGTTCACCGTGCCGGCCAGTTCGCCCAGCACCGAGGCGATTTCCGCGCGCGTGCCTTCGACCGCCGTGGCGATGAGCTTGATCTCGGCCACCGCTTGCAACTTCACCGGGTGCGAGAAGTCCCCTCTGGCGAGCGGCTCCACCGCGGGCAGGAGCGCTGCCACCGGACGCCCCACAGTGCGCCCGATCACTCAGAGGAGGCCGAAGATGACGATCGTCATGATGGGCGCCAGCAGGCCGACCGCGTTGGAGGTGTCGGAGCGCGAGGCCGCCAGCGCCTTGCCGAGCGGAACCTCGACCGCCAGGGCTCCCATCGGACTGCCCAGGGCGAGGTGGTGCTGGACCTTGTCCAGTTGCGAGGAGTGGCAGTCCACGCACATCTGGATCATCGCGTCCTCGGCGCGGACGTGCGACAGGTAGGGTTCGCCCTGCACGACGTGGACGCGGTAGGGCTCGCTCTTGGGATCGACGAGCAACTGCTCCAGAGCCTTGGTCTCGAACGCGTCCCGGGCCACATGCCCAGGAGGTTGACGCGGTAGAGTCCCTGGCCGTTCACGCTCATGCCGACCTCGTGGATGAACATGGGATCGATGCCGGCGGACTCCATCTGCTTGCTGTACTGGCGGCGGTCCTCCCCGATCTGGTAGGCGATCGACACCCGGACCCGCCTTTGGCGGGTGCCCCCGTCGCGGCCGGCGGTCTTGCCTTGCATCTCGCGGTCATCTCGCATTCTCGCGACGCGCTTCATGAATCGTCCGGGCCCTGAAGGAGACCCGCACCGTCTGCCCTGGCTCGGGCTCGCAGCACTCCGCTGGCGGACATCACCCGCCGCGCGGATCGAGCCCGCCCAAGTGTTCCCCCCGCCCGCCACATACCAGGCTCGTGGCGCCGATCGTCCAGGCCACCGTCAGACCGCCCGCCACGAACGGCACGAGGAGCAGGCTGATCATCCCCCGCCGAGACCCGGGCTTGAGGATGCCGACGTCGAAGGCCGCGCCTGCTGTGGGGCCACCGCGCCGCACAGTTCCCGGTGGCGCAGCCGGCCCGCCGCTCGCGCGCCCCGGGGCGCCCGCCCGCCCCCCGCGGTTCACGTCCCCGCGCCCCTTGTGCGAGAATGGCGCCTCGTCGGGCCGCAGCGCGGGAGCGCGGCCACGCGAAGATTCCGCGGGCGGGGTCGCACACTCCCGCACCGATAGCCATCCTGGAGGCGACCATGAGCCGAGTCGCGGACGTCCTTTCGCACAAGGGCCGTGAGGTCCACACCGTCGAGCGCGAGACGACCACCTTCGAGGCGCTCGAGAAGATGGTACGGCACAATGTCGGCGCGCTGGTCGTCACCGAGGGTGACGCCACCGCAGGCATCTTCACCGAGCGCGACTTCCTGCGGCGCGTCGTGCTCCAGGGGCGTGACCCGAAGGTCACGCGGGTCCGCGAGGTCATGAGCGAGCGCCTGATCTGCACCGACCCCGACCGGGCGTTGGAGGATTGCATGGCGGTGATGACGCAGGAGCGCATCCGCCACCTGCCCGTGGTCGTTTCGGGCCGCCTGGCGGGGATCGTCTCCATCGGGGACGTGGTCCGGCACCTCTCGGCGGAGCGTCACGTCGAGATCCGCTACCTCACCGACTACATCACGGGCAAGTACCCGGGCTGAGCCGCGGACCATGACGCTCTCTGCGGGCGGTGCGGGCTTCGAGGGGCGCACCGCGGGGGGCCAACCCGGCGCCTGGCCGCCGCTGCGTACGTTCATCGAGGGGCTCGTCGCCCCGGTCGGCGCGGCGTGACCGGCCCGCGCAGCCCCCTCGGCAAGATCGCGCCCGGGCAGTTCGAGCGCGTCATCGCTCCGCATCTGGGCGGTGCCCGCCCCGAGGTGCTGGTGGGGCCGCGCGCGGGGCAGGACTCGGCCATCGTGAAACTCGGTGGCGGGCGCGTGCTCGCCGTCACCACCGATCCGCTCTCGGTCGTGCCTGCGCTCGGCTTCGAGGCCTCGGCGCGGCTCTCCTGCCACCTGATCGCCTCGGACCTGTGGACCACCGGCATCGCGCCCGCCTGGGCCTCGATCACCTTCAACCTGCCGCCGCAGATGAGCGACGCCGAGCTCAGGACCTACTGGCTCGCGATGAGCGACGAGTGGGCGCGACTGGGAGTCGCGGTGGTGACCGGCCACACCGGGCGCTACGCGGGCTGCGGCTATTCCATCATCGGTGCGGGCACGCTGATGGGCGTGGGCGACGAGTCGTGCTACCTCACGCCGGCGATGGCCCTGTCCGGCGATCGCGTGATCGTGACCAAGGGTTGCGCCATCGAGGCCACGGCGATCGCGGCCTGGCTGTTCCCGCAGCGGCTGGGCGCGCTGCTCGGCCCCGACCGCGCCGAGCGGGCCCGGGCGCTGCTCGGCCAGGTCAGCGTGGTGGCCGACTGCCGCGCGGCGTTGCGCGTGGGCGTGCGCGATCGCGGTGTGACGGCGCTGCACGACGCCACCGAGGGCGGCGTGCTCGGCGGCCTGCTCGAGTTGGCGCGGGCCAGCGGGCGCGACTTGGTGGTCGAGCGCGCGCGGATCCCGCTCACG
>Ga0315275_10003635_pt1 | contig 14257 bp, 9 predicted proteins | sample YL17G03_0_MG_FD_205557 | JGI IMG/M metagenome (GOLD analysis project Ga0315275, IMG submission 205557) | Sediment microbial communities from Yellowstone Lake, YNP, Wyoming, USA - YL17G03_0 | ecosystem: Environmental > Aquatic > Freshwater > Lake > Sediment | place: USA: Wyoming | collected... | reverse complement strand
TACCTCACCGGCTGCTGCCTGCTCGCCACGCGCGCGGCCTGGCGGCGCGTGGGGCTGCTCGACGAGCGCTACTTCATCTACGCGGAGGACGTGGACTGGTGCCTGCGGGCCCGCGCGGCCGGCTTCCGCCTGCTCTTCGTCCCGACGGCGCGGCTCTCGCACAAGGTCTCGGCCAGCTCCGGGGCGGCGAGCCCGTGGAAGATCTACCAGCGCCTGCGCGCGAACCTGTCGTTGTTCGCGCGCCATGCGCGGGGCGTGGGCCGCGTGACCTGGCTGCCCTGCTTCCTGGTGCAGCAGAAGGTGCTGTGGCTGTGGCTGCTGGTGCGCGGGCGGGGTGCGGCTGCCGCCGCCGTGCCGCGCGCGCTGTGGGACGCGCTGCGCGGCCGGCCGCCTGCGGAGTGGAAGCCATGAGTGCAACCCGGGCCCGGAAGCCCGTGTGCGGTCCTGGCGATCCGCCGCTCTTCGTGCGCGAGTTGGTGGCGGCGGCGGCGCATGGGGCGCGCGTGCTGGACGTCGGCTGCGGTCCGGGATCGTGGCCGTATGCTGACAGGCCCGATCTCCGTATCACGGCCTTCGACATCAAGTTCCCGCCGGGACCTCCGGCGAAGCGCGAAGGCGTGGACGTGCTGCGCGCGAGCCTCGAGCGGCTGCCGCTGCGGGACGGACCCTTCGACCTCGTGGTCTGCCACTACGTGCTCGAGCACGTGACCCGACTCGCCGCCTGCTGCGACGAACTCGCGCGCTTGGTGCGCCCAGGCGGCATGCTCTACCTCTCGGTGCCTCGCGCGGCGGCCTTCGACGACCGGCTCTACCGTTTCGCCGGCTGCTTCGCCAGGTACGCGCTGATGAAGTTCGGGAAGCGCCTCGAGCATCAGCAGCGCTTCGACCTGCCGCAGCTGCTCGGGCTCTTCTCCGTGCGGGGCTTCGTTCTCACCGCCCACGCGTTCGTGCCGGCGGGGTTCTCGTGGCTGAACGATCCGCGCACGAAGGGCCTCCAGGGTCCGTTCACCGAGGCGCTCGCGTGGCTGCACCGCATCCTCGGATTCGACCTTGCGCGCGACGCGAACTTCGTGTTCGCGTTCCGGAAGACCGGCGTGCCGACCGTGGCGCCGGACGTGCGCCGGGGAGCGGCTCTGCCGGGGAGGCGCCGCGTGACGCACGTCTGCCGCGAGTGCGGCGAGCACGGCGTGCTCGATCCGCCGAAGCCTTGGCCGGCGCGCTGGGAGTGCCCGTGGTGCGGGAAACCCAATCCGTTCGGACGGCCGCGGTGACGCCCGTGCGCGAGGCGCTGAAGAAGCTCTCGGCCGAGTCATTCATCTACGGCCTCGGCCAGGTGGGCGGGCGCTCGGTGCAGCTGCTGCTCGTGCCGGTGCTCACGCGCGTACTGGCGCGCGGCGAGTACGGCGTCTCGGACCTGATCTTCGCCTACCTGCAGACCGCCTTGCTGGTGCTGGTCTTCGGCATGGACGGCGCGCTCGGGCGCTTCTTCTACCAGGAGCCGGACCGTGCGGCGCGCATCCGCATGGCCTCGACCTCGCTCGTCTTCCGGCTGGCGACCGGCACGTCCGTGGCGCTGCTGCTCGCGCTCTTCGCCACGCCGCTCTCTCGCGCGCTGGTGGGTTCCGACGTCTACCGCAAGTACGTGCTCCTGGGCGCGGTGACGCTGCCCTTCACGCTGGTCGTGCTGTTCGCCAACGATCTCCTGCGCGTCACCTTCCAGCCGTGGAAGTTCATTGCCTTGAACCTGGCGCAGACCATCCTCACGGCCGGGCTCTCGCTCTGGCTCGTGCTGGCGAAGCACATGGGGGTCGCGGGCGTGCTCTACGGGCGGCTCGCGGGCGACGCGGCCTGCGCGCTGTTCGCGCTGGTGCTGGTCCGGCACACGATCGCGCCGCGCTTCAGCGCCGCGACGCTGCGCCGCATGCTCGGCTACGGCGCGCCGCTCGTGCCGTCGGCCATCGCCTACGGGTTGATCACCTCACTGGACCGCTACATGCTGCAGCGCACGAGGAGCCTCGAGGACGTGGCGGTCTACGGAGTGGCGATCAAGTTCTTCACCCTGGTCACCCTGGCCGTGTCCGCCTTCCAGCTGGCGTACGGGCCCTTCGCCTATGCGCTCGCTCGCTCGCCCGACGCCGGCCGGCTCTACGCGCGCGTCCTGGCCGCCTATGTCGCGGTGGCGAGCGTGGCCGCCATGCTGGCCGGGCTGTTCACGCCCGAGGTGCTGGCCGTCTTCGTGCCGCCCGCCTACGCCGGGGCGGCCGGGCCCGCCGCGTTCCTGGTCTTTGCCGCGGTCGCGCAGGGTGCCTATTACGTGGTCTCCGTCGGCATCGGGCTCGCCCTCAGGACCCCGCTGCTGGGCTGGGCGGCGGGCGGCGCCGCGCTCGCGGCCGCGGTCGCGAACCTGCTGCTCGCCCCGCGTCTGGGACCGCTGGGAGCGGGGATCGCCACCACGCTCGGTTACGCGACGTCGGCGCTGCTGACGTACGTCGTCGCGCAGAGCGTGCATCCCGTGCCGTTCCGCGGCCTGCGCCTGGTGCTGACGTTCGCGCTGGCACTGGCGCTCACGGTGGCGGGGCAGCGGCTGGTGCCTCCGGGCGGGTGGTGGGTCGTGGCGAAACTGCTCATCGCGCTGGTCTTCGCGGCCACGGTCTGGCGGCTCGGGCTTCTGCGGGACCGCGGGGCCGTGGCGGGCGCGAAGGCCGTCCGCGAAGCACCGGCCGGAACCTGAGTCGAAAGGACACTGGAGCATGTGCGGGATCGCGGGACTCTGGGACCCGGACGGGCGCGCCGACCTCGGCCGGCTGCATCTGATGTCGGGGCTGATGCGCCACCGCGGGCCCGACGACGAGGGCGTCGTACTCCTCGATCCGGCGGGTGGCTTCGCCTGCCTCGGCGGGGCCGACACGCCGCGCGAGGTGTTCACGAGCGGCCTGCCCTTCGCGCCCGGCGCGAAACGGCTCACCGGGGACACCGCCCGCTTCACCGTCGGGCTGCTGCACCGGCGGCTCTCGATCGTGGACCTGAGCCCCTCGGGGCACCAGCCGATGTGCGACCCCGCGGGCCGGCACTGGATCGTCTTCAACGGCGAGGTCTACAACTTCGTCGAGTTGCGCCACGAGCTCGAGGCCCTGGGCGCGACCTTCCATGGCACCAGCGACACGGAAGTGATCCTCGCCGCCTACGGGCGCTGGGGCCGCGAGTGCCTCGCGCGCTTCAACGGCATGTTCGCCCTGGCACTCTGGGACGGCGAGCGGCGCGAGTTGTTCTGCGCCCGCGACCGCTTCGGCGTGAAGCCGCTCTACTTCCAGTGGGACGGGCGGCGCTTCGTCTTCGCCTCGGAGCCCGAAGTGCTGGCCCTCACGCAGGAGCGCCGCATCGTGCCGCGTCGCGAGGCCATCCGCGACCTGCTGGCGCTCGACTGGGTGGACCACGACGCCCGGACGTTCTTCGAAGGGCTCGTGAGTCTGCCGGCGGCGCACCACCTCGTGGTGGGGGAGCGCGGCCTCGCGGTCGAACGCTGGTGGTCGCTGAAGCCGGGGCGGGCGTCAGGAGACGGCGAGGAGCAGGCGCGCGAGTTCGCGCGGCTCTTCACCGACGCCGTGCGCCTGCGGCTGCGCGCCGACGTCGAGGTGGGCTCGTGCCTCTCGGGCGGGCTCGACTCGAGCGCGGTCGTGACCACCGCCTCGCGCCTGCTGCCGCACCCGATGCACGCCTTCACCTGCGCCTACGACGAGGGCCCGGAATTCGACGAGCGCGCATGGATGCGCGCGACCGTCGAGGGAAGCGGCGCGCACTCGCACGTGGTGGTGCCGGACGGAGGGGACTTCTGGACGACCTTCGACCGCCTCGCGGCGCGCCAGGGCGAGCCCACGGCCGGGCCGGGGCTCTTCTCGCAGTGGAAGGTGATGGAACTGGCGCACGCGCACGGGCTCAAGGTGCTGCTCGATGGTCAGGGCGGCGACGAGACGCTGGCGGGCTATTTCCGCTACCTGCCCGTGCGGCTGCGGGACCTGGTCGCGCGTGGCGACCTGGTTGGCTTCCTGCGCCTGCTGCCGAAGGTGGCGCGCCGTCTCGGTCCGAGCACGGCGCTTGCGCTGACTTTCGAGCCCTGGCTGCCTGCGGGGCTGGTCGCTCCGCTGCGGCGCCGCTTCGGGCAGGGCAAGGACCGCGTGCTCACGCCCGCGCTCCGGGGTCTGTCCAGGCCGGATCTCCCGCAGCCGCCACGCGGCTTCCCGAGCGCGCTCTCGCGCCAGCTCGCCTTCGACACGCTGCAGCGGCTGCTGCCCTCGCTGCTGCGCTACGAGGACCGTGATTCGATGGCCTTTTCGATCGAGACTCGGCTGCCCTTCCTCGACTACCGCCTGGTCGAGTTCGCCTTCTCGCTGCCCGACGCGATGCGCCTCGACGGCGACATCACGAAGGCGGTCCTGAGGCGCGCGCTGGCCGACCGCATCCCCCCCTCGGTGCTGGCGCGGCTCGACAAGAAGGGCTTCGAGACCCCCGCCGACTTGTGGCTGCGCGGGCGCCATGCCGGCGAGGCGCGCCGCCGCCTGCTCACCCCCGGTCCGCTGCACGAGTGGCTCGACCGCGACGTGCTCGCCGCCGAACTCGGGGATTTCCTCGCGGGGCGAAGAGCCACCGGGCTGCAGGTCTGGCGCTGGCTCTCGCTCGAGGCCTGGGCGCGGCGCTGGGTGGCCGGTGACCCTCGGCTCGGGCTGCCGCCGGAGGCCGAGGCGAGCGCGGGCGCGCACCGCTCCTACGTCGAGCGGGTCCGCGAGCCGCGGCCGGCGGTGCGCGGCCCGGGACGCCGGACCGCCGCCGGGGACATTGGTCCGGGGGTGGCTTGATGGACCTGCTCGTCCTCTCCGAGGTGCGCTGGGGCTACTTCCGCACCCGGAAGCAATTCCTGCTGTCGCGCTTTCCGGAGCGCTGGCGCGTGTTCTTCGCTCAGCCACCGGCGGTCCGGGGTGATGACCCCTGGGAGCCGCGGCGGGAAGGGAACGTCACCTACTTCACCGTCCCGTTCCTCAAGCCGGGCACCACGAGCCCGCTCTACAACGTGGTGACGTCCCTGCTGCCGGGGCGGGTGCTGATCGAGGTGGCGGCCGGCCGGTACCTGGGCCGCATGCTGCGGCGGCTCGGGGTCGATCCCCGGCCGGTGGTGATGACTTCGAACATCTACTGCGCCCGTGTCCTTTCACGGCTCCCGCGGAAGTTGCTATTCTACGATTTCAACGATTCGCCCTTTCAGTTCGCCGCGGCTCCGGCCTGGGCCCGCGGCTACTGGCAGCGCACCCTGGCCGAAGTGGACGCCCTCTTCGTGGTTTCCGAGTACTACCGGCGCGAGTTGAGCCGCCAGACGGACCGGCCCCTGGTCCTGCTGGGGAACGGGGTCGAGCACGCCCGGTTCGCCGCGCCGCGCGAGGTGCCGCCCGAACTGGCCGCCTTGCCGCGCCCCCGCATCGGCTACCTGGGGCTGCTCTCGCACTTCCTCGATTTCGAGCTGCTCGAGGCGCTGCGCTGCGCCCGCCGCGGGGGTACGCTCGTGCTCGTCGGCCCGGGCGACCCGGCGACCGATGCGCAGGTGCGCGCCCTCGCCGCGCGCGAGGGCGTGGCCGTGCTGGGCCCACGATCCTACGAGGATGTGCCGGCGTGGCTGCAGGGTCTCGACCTGGGCGTGATCCCATTCCGCGCCGCGCTGCCGCACGTGCAGGGCATCAACCCCAACAAGGTCTACCAGTACCTGGCGGCGGGACTGCCGGTCGTCACCACGCCGGTGCTCGATCTCGAGCCCGCGCCGCCGCTGTTGCAGTTCGCCGCCAGCGTCCCGGAGTGGGAGCGGGCGGTCGCGCGGGCGCTGGACGCGCCGCGCGACCCCGGCGCGAGCCACCGGCTCGCGCTCCCGTTCGACTGGGACCGTCTGGCCGAGCGCATGGTCGAGGAGATCGAGCGGCGAGTGGCAAGCCCGGCCGGGGGCCGGGCCCCGCTGTCCTGAGGCGGTTTCGCCCACCACCATCCACGGGGAGAGCATGTCCGACCGCAAGTCCGCCCGTCGTGATGTCCAGAAGCCCGCACGTCCCGCGGCCCCCAGGGCCGGGCGCCCCTTCACCCTGAACGCCCGGTGGGCGGCCCTCATCATGGGCCTGCTGACCGTCGTGTTCTTCCACGAGTTGGTGCTCGACGGCAAGACATTCGTCTCGCCCGACGCCATGAATCCGGTCGGCCTGGCGCGTGTCGGCGAGCAGTCGCTCTACCAGGAGCACGTCTACCCGCTCTGGAACCCGTACCTGTTCCTCGGCATGCCATCGTTTGCGAGCGGCGCGTACAACCCGCACATCTACCCGCCCGACTGGCCGCTGACGATCGTGAACAAGGTGGTGCCGCTGCCGGACATGACCTGGATGCTCCTCTATTACTTCCTGGGCGGCCTGTTCATGTTCTACCTGGCCCGCGAGCTGGGGGCCAGGGCCGAGGGGGCCCTGCTGGCGGCCGTGGCATTCGTCTTCGCCCCCAACCTGGTGGCTGTGGGCTCCCACGGACACGGCAGCCAGCTCGTGGACTCGGCCTACCTGCCGCTCATGCTGTGGCTGACCGTGCGCTGGCTGAGGCGCGGCGGGCTGCACCATCTGGCCTGGCTCGCGCTGGCCGGCGGTTTCCAGTTGCTGCGAGCTCACGTGCAGATCTGCTTCTACACCTGGATGGCGATCGCGCTTTACCTTGCAGTCGAGTGGGTGGCGGCGCTCCTGAAGCGACGCGGCGAACTGCTGCCGCTCACGCTCCGCGCCGCCGGCATCGCTCTGGCCGCGGGGCTCGCCTTCGGCATCGCGGGCTTCTACAACCTGCCGCTGCAGGACTACGCGCGCTACTCGATCCGCGGGGGCGGAGCGGGCGGAGGTGTCGGCATGGGCTACGCGACGGCCTGGTCCATGGCTCCCTACGAACTACCCTCTCTGCTGGTGCCGGGCTGGGTGGGCTTCGGTGGCGCGACCTACTGGGGTGGGATGCCCTTCACCGACTATCCGAACGCCTACCTCGGCGTCGTGGCGGTGCTGCTCGCCATCCCGGCATTCCTCTCCGGCGGCGCGCCCCGCGCCTTCGCGCTGGTGCTGGCCGGACTTTCGCTCCTCGTCGCCTTCGGACGCTACTTCCCAGTCTACGGCTTCCTCTACGACCACCTGCCGCTCTTCAACAAGTTCCGCGTGCCGGTGATGGTCATCATCCTGTTCCAGCTGGCGGTCACGCTCGGCACGGCCTGGGGCTGGAGCGCGATCCTGCCGGGCGGCGGCCCCGGGGTGAACGAACCGCGCGTACGGGCGCGCCGCGTCGGGAACCTGCTTGTCGTGCTCGCGGGTGTGCTCGCGCTGACGCTGGTGGTGGGCGTGATGGGGCAGGGCCTGTGGCGCGAGGCGTACCTCAAGATGGCGCTGGCCCAGAAGGGCGGCATGACGATGGGTTCGGCGCAGGGGCCCACGGGATTCTCGGCCCAGGATGCCGCGCTCGCCTGGCAGGGCTTCGTCTCGGATCTGGGGCGCGCCTGTCTGCTGGGGTTGCTCGCCATCGGCTTCGCGTGGTTCGCGCGGCGCGGCCGGCTGCCGGCGCTGGTCGCCACGGGCGGAGTGCTCGTGCTGCTGCTCTTCGAGTTGTGGCCGGTGAGCGCGCGCGTCATGGAGCCGACCATCGGGGAGGTGAGCCGCCGCACGTCGTACGGCGGGCGCGACGGGGTGATCGAGTTCCTGGAGAAGGTCGGGCCGCCTGGCACGTTCCGCATCCTGACGCCAGAGGACCCGCTCGCCACCCGCTACGCCGGCTACGGCATCGCCTCGATCGGCGGCATGCACGCGGCCAAGCCGCGGCTCTTCCAGGATTTCGCCGATCTAAGAGCGCAGATGAACCTGGACTTCATGCGGCTGCTGAACGTGCGCTACCTGGTGACCGAGCGGGAGCTCCCGAGCGTGCCGGGATTCGTCCACCTCGTGTACGAGGGCGACGGCATGTTCGTCTATGACAACACCTCGGCCCTGCCACGCGCGACGCTGGTGGACCAATACAAGGTGATCCAGCCGGCGAAGGCCATCCTCGACTCGATCCGCTTCGGCACTCGCGACATGGCGCATTTCTCCTACCTCGAGCTGGATCCAGGGCTCCGGCTCGGGCCGGCGACGGGCGGGCGGTCGCGGATCGCGCTGTACCGGATGAATGACGTGACGGTGGAGGTGGAGACCCCCGGCCCAGTCCTGCTCCGGCTGGCGGATCTCTGGTACCCGGACTGGACCGCGCAGGTGGACGGCAAGCGCACGCCGATCCTCAAGGCCGACTACCTGCTGCGCGCGGTGTACGTCCCGGCCGGCCGGCACCGGGTCGAGTTCCGTTTCGAGTCGCCGGCCATGATGCGGGGGCTGCTGCTGTCGCTGCTGAGCCTGATGCTGGTGCTGGGCGGGTTCGCCTGGTCGTGGTGGAAGGGGCGAAGGCCGGGGGCCGTGGGCAGGGTGACGCGGTCCGAGGACCGCGAGGAGGTCGCCTAAGGTGGAGAAGCTGGTCATCATTCCGACATATAACGAGCGCGCGAACATCGGCGAGATGATCGGGCGCCTGCTTGAGCTGCCGTGCACGGTGGACGTGCTCGTGGTGGACGACGGCTCGCCCGACGGGACGGCCGACGTGGTCCGGGCGTGGATGGAACGCGAGTCGCGCATCCACCTGATCGAGCGCCCGGGCAAGTTCGGCCTGGGCTCGGCCTACCGGGACGGCTTCCGCTACGCGCTCGAGCACGGGGCCGAGTTCATCTTCGAGATGGACGCCGACTTCTCGCACGACCCGGCGGTCATCCCGCGCTTCCTCGAGGCCGCCAGGGATGCGGACCTGGTCCTCGGCTCCCGCTACCTCGACGGCAAGGTCACGGTGGTGAACTGGCCGCTCGACCGGCTTATCCTCTCGTATTTGGCGAATCTCTACAGCCGGATCATCACCGGCCTGCCGGTGAACGACGCGACCGGCGGGTTCAAGTGTTTCCGCCGCAGGGTGCTCGAGGCCATCAGGCTCGACAGGGTTGCCTCCGACGGTTATGCTTTCCAGATCGAGATGAGCTTCAAGTGCTGGAAGAAGGGGTTCCGCCTCCGGGAGATCCCCATTATCTTCACGGATCGCCGCGCCGGCATGTCCAAGATGAACCGGCGCATCATCTGGGAAGCCGTGGGTCTGGTGTGGCGTCTGCGTTTCATGTCCATGCTCGGCCGCATCGAATGAGATCAATGCGTCGTGTGCCGAGGCTCGTCCTGCTGATCGTCCCGGTCCTGCTGTCCGCTGCGGGGACCCTGCCGGCGGCAGCCACGGGGGGGTGGACGACCTATCTTCGCGCGGAGCAGTACACGAGCCTCGCGGCGCGGCATGACACGATCTGGTGCGCCTCGATCGAGGGCGGCCTGCAGCGCTTCGTACGGTCGGCCGGCAGGTTCGAGAACCTCGCCCGCGAGCCCGACAAGCTGGCGAGCAATGCGCTGACTGCGCTCGAGTTTGACGGCTTCGGGCGGCTCTGGATCGGGACCGTGGACCAGGGTGTGAGCCTGCTGAGCGCGGACGGCACGCGCTGGAGTCTCGTGAGCCGGCTCGATGGCCTGCCCGATGGCGCCGTGACGGTGCTGCGCGCGTCGGGCGACACGGTGCTGATCGGGACCGAGAACGGCGTGGCGCTCTGGAACGGCAGCGAGATCGCCGGCACCGTACCCGACCGCGTGAACCCTTCGCCCTTCGCCAGCAACGTGATCACCGGGGCGTTGCTGTGCGGCGACACGCTCTGGGTGGCCACGCAATCGGGACTGTACGTGAGCCGGGCCTCAACCGGGCTGGCAACCTGGACGCTCGCCGACGACCTCTTCAGCGGTGCTCCGGTCACGGGGCTGGCCTGGGACGGGCGTACGCTGATGGTCGTGTCCAGCGGCGTCCCGCTGGTCTTCGACTTCGCGGGTGGGACCTGGAGTGCCACGAGCGGCATTGGCGCGGTGCTGTCCCTCACCGACCGCCTCGGGACCATTCTGGCGTGCTCGACGGCTGGGGTCTACCGCTGGTCCGGCAGCGTCTGGGAAGCGCTCCCCGGGGCTCCCGTGTCGCGGGACTGCGCGGTGGCCAGCGATCCCGCCTGTACGGGGATCGCGGCTGCGACCGTCGATGCGGCGGGCCGCGTGTGGGTCGCGAATCGGGACGGCCTGCGCGAGTGGGACTCAGCGGCCTGGCTCCTCCACGAGCCGGACGCTCCGGCTGGCAACAACATCCAGAACATCGCCCTGCAGGGGCGGCGCGTCTATATCACGACATTTGTCGAGGGCGTCGGCCGCTTTGACGGCGAGCGCTGGAGGAACTGGCTGCCGCGCGCCTGCGTGGGCGGCTGCGACACGACCTTCCTCTACTCGGCCTACGCATTCAGCCTGCTGGTGGACGGGAAGGGGATGAAGTGGGTGGGGTGCTGGAACTCGGCCATGGAGCGCTTCGACGACGACGTCGCCCCGCCGCAGTTCACCCACTACAGACCCCAGGACAGCCTCGAGGTGGCGAAGCACACCTTCGGTTGGTCCGCGGCGGCGGACCCGGCCGGCGGACGGTGGTTCGGCATGGACACCAACGGACTTGGCGAGGACCCCACGCCGATTGGTATCGAGTACTACGACTCCTCTGGCGTCTACCGCGCCAACTACCGGACCGAGAACACGCCGGCGATGCCCGGCAGCCAGGTCCGTGCCCTGTTGGTGGACGGCAAGCGGAATCACCTGTGGGTGGGCTACCGCGGAAAGGGCGTGACGGTGTTCGAGCTGCCCGAACCCGGTGGCCCGCTCGAGTCTGCCGGCGGGGATCTGAGCTCGACCAGCTCGCTGGAGATCTTCGGCATAGTGGCGCACCGCGACTCGATCTGGGTGATGTCAACCGCCGACCTGCGGCTCTTCAGCGCGTCCTCGTTCCTGCAGCTGCGCCCGCCCCTGCCGCTCACGGGCAGTCCGGCAACGCCCGGCGCCTGCCATCCGCTGGACGTCGGACCCGATGGCACGGTCTGGGTGGGGACGGACGGTGGCGTGCACGCCTATGGCCGGGGTGGCAGCGTCGTCGAGTACACCACGCTCAACTCGCCGCTCGCCGGAGACGAGGTGCGCGCGATCCGCGTGGACCCGGTGACCGGTGTGGTCTGGATCGGCACGGCGACGGGGCTCAGCCGTTTCGACCCGGCCTATGTGCCCCCGGTGCAGCCCGACTTGCCGACGCTCGAGGTCAGTGTGTACCCGAGCCCGGCCTGGCTGACCGGCGCGGGCCTCACGCTGCGTCTGGCCGGCAACGCCGCCGCGTACCGGGGCGTCGTCTATGACGCGAGCGGCCGGAAGCTGCACGGCTTCGCCGGGCGGAACGGGCAGTCGTTCTGGGACGGCCGCGACGCCTCGGGGGCTCTTGTGCATCCGGGCGTGTACTTCGTCCGCATCGAAGCGAGTGGTCGCGCGCGGACAGTGCGCGTGGCGCTGCTGCGCTAGGAACGTGGAGGCCGCCCTCCGCTTTCTCGACGGACCGCCGGCTGGGTGGAACGACCTGCTCGTGACCGCCCCCGCCGCTACGCCCGCGCATCGCCCCGCGCTCTGGGCGGCCATGGCAGCGGTGCTCCAGGGCCTGAGCGTGCGTTGTCTCGCGATCGAGGCCGACGGCGAGCTCGCTGGCGGGATGCCCGTGCTGGTCGAGCGCCGTGCCGGCTTCCACGCCCTCCACGCCCTGCCCTTCCTGCTGCCGGGAGCGCCGCTTGCGCGCGCGGACGCGCACGCCGTGGTGGACGCGGCGGCCGGTGCGGGGCTCGGCTCGCTCCAGCGCGAGTTGCGCGTGATGGGTGGCGAATGGGCGCTCTACCGGCCCGGAGGGCCGCCGGTCGCGCAGAGCGCGCTGGGACCGGTGACCGGGTGGACGCGCTGGATCGAGGCCGCACTCGTGGCTCTCACGGAGGGGATCGGGAGTGCCTGGGCGCGGGTGGACCGCAAGTCGCGCCAGGAGATCCGCCAGGCGGGCGAGCGGCTCGTCTGCGCCCAGGAGGCGGACGCGCTCGAAGAAGCATACGCGCTGCACGTCGCGCAGTCGCGCGCCTGGGGCGCGCACCGGCCGCTCCCGCTCGAGTTGTCGCGCCGGTTGCTCGCGGATGCCGGGGACGGTCTTGGCCCCGTCGCGCGGTTGTTCACCGCACGGCGCCGTGGAGCGCTGGTGTGCGCGACCCTGGTGCTGGATCATCCGCGCGAGGCGATGCCCTGGTGGAGCGGGGCCGACCCCGAGGCCCGGCGCCTGCACGCCTTCCCGTTTCTGCTCTGGTCGGTCGTGGAATGGGCGCAGCGCGTGGGGCGCCTGCGCGTGAACCTGGGCGCGAGCGCGGGCTCGGGCCCGGTCGCGGCCTTCAAGGACTCCTTCGGGGCGCGACTGGAGCGCTACCCCGTGCGTTGGCTGGACGCCAGCGCGGCATCCGCCCCGGGCCGCGCGCTCGCCGCGCTGCAGCGACGTGTGCGTGCTGGCCGGCCACGAGGGGAGGAGGCGTGAGGATCGCGACGCTCTCCAATGCGAGCGCGGAGCATACGCGCCGCTGGGTCGCTTGGTTCCGCGCGCGCGGGCACGAGGTGCGCGTGTGGTCGCTCGAGGCGCCGACCGCTGACCTCGCGGTGGAGCGCCTGCCCAGCGCGCCGCTGCCGGGATTCCTGCGCTATCCGCTCGCGCTGCCCGCGCTGGAGCGCGCGCTCGAGCGCTTCGAGCCGGACCTTGTGGACGCGCACTATGTTCCCAATTATGGCCTGCTCGGCGCGCTCGCGGGGAGGCGGCCGCTGTCGGTGACCGCCTGGGGCTCGGATCTGCTCGTTGCCGGCGGGCGCGGACCGCTGGAGCGCGCGCGCACGCGCTACGTAATGGGGCGAGCCGACCTGGTGCTGGCGGACGCCGAGATCCTGGCCACAGCGGCCCGGGCGCTGGGGGCCGCGCCCGGCAAGGTGCACGTGATCCCCTGGGGCGTTGACCCCGGCCGGTTCCGCCCGGCGCAGACGCGCGAGCGCGGACTGCTGGTGAGCACGCGCATGCACGAGCCGGTCTACGACCTCGCGACCGTCCTGCGCGCGGCGAAGCCTGTTCTGGAGCGCCACCCGCGATCGTGCCTGGTGGTGGCTGGGGATGGGAGCCTGCGCGCCGCGCTCGAGAGCCAAGCCGCCGCGCTCCTGCCGGCGGGGCGCTGGCGTTTCGCCGGACGGCTCGGGCCGGAGGATCTTGCGGCGCTGCTCCTGCGCTCGGACGTCTACCTGTCGGCTTCGCGGTCGGATTCGACCTCGGTCTCGCTGCTCGAGGCCATGGCCGCGGGCGCCGTTCCGGTCGTGAGCGACATCGATGGCAACCGTGAGTGGGTCGCGGAGGGCGATGGCGCGCGGCTCTTCCCCTGCGGCGATGGGGACGCGCTCGAGCGGGCGATCGAGCGGGTGCTCAATGACCCGGCGTGGGCCGCGGGTGCACGGGCACGCAACCTCCGCGTGGTCGGGGAACGCGCGGACTGGCACCGCAACCTGGCGCGCATCGAGGCGTTGTTCGCGGGGCTCGTGGATGCACGGTGCGGGGGGCGAACGTGAATCGCCGCCTGCTTCTGCTATGTTATTTCTACCCGCCGCTTGCCGGGGGCGGGGTGCACCGCGTGCTGGGTTTCACCCGCTGGCTGCCAGAACGCGGCTGGGACTGCACGGTGGTGTGCGCGGGTCCGGAGGACTACTGGGTGAGGGACGAGACGCTCGAGGGCCGGATTCCGCCGCAGACCGAGGTGATTCGCGTGCCGGGGGGCAGCGCGCTCTCCGCCTGGCTCAGGCTGAGGCGCGGCCGGTACCGCGCGGCCGGGCCCGGGACCTCCGCTGCGAGCACCGGGCCCGGGGCCGCGGGCCGGCGCTCCGGCCTGCTCTTCGGCGGCCTGCGCTCTCTCTCGGACTTGCTGCTGCTGCCCGACTCCTATGCGGGGTGGGCCCGCCGCGCCCGGGGCGTGGCGGCCTCGCGGCTCTCTCGCGGCGACGTCTCGGCCGTGCTCTCGACCTCGCCACCGGACAGCGTGCACCTCACCGGACTGCTGCTCGCACGACGCTTCGGACTGCCCTGGGTGGCGGACTTCCGCGATCCCTGGATCGGGCTGCACTTCCGGCGTCCGCCTACCGCGTGGCACGCTGCCCGCCAGCGTGATCTCGAGCGCCGGGTGCTGACCGGGGCGGACCTCGTGCTGGCGGCCTCGCGCACCCAC
>Ga0315275_10003634_pt1 | contig 14259 bp, 10 predicted proteins | sample YL17G03_0_MG_FD_205557 | JGI IMG/M metagenome (GOLD analysis project Ga0315275, IMG submission 205557) | Sediment microbial communities from Yellowstone Lake, YNP, Wyoming, USA - YL17G03_0 | ecosystem: Environmental > Aquatic > Freshwater > Lake > Sediment | place: USA: Wyoming | collected... | reverse complement strand
ACGCTGCCTCGGCGGGTCATCGGGAGGTCCTCGCACTCCTGATCGCCAAAGGCGCGGAGATCAATGCAAAGACAGCCGTTGATCGGACGCCGCTCCACAACGCCGTTCTCGGCAACCACAAGGCTGTGGTGGACCTGCTCATCAAGGCTGGCGCGGATGCCAGCATGAAGGATCGGCAGGGGCGGACGGCTCTGGCGTGGGCCGAACAACGAAAATACACCGAAATCGTCGACTTCCTGCGCAGGCACGGGGCCAAGGAGTAGGGAGTCCTCTGCTCCGTCGCTCGTTCCTAGCGGCCCTCACTCAAACGCATCCGCCACCCCTCGATCGCCGACCAGCACGATGGGTTTGCCCCGAAACCGGAGCCCGTGGGTGCCGCATTGCCAGTCGGCAGCGGCGAGGACTGAGCAGAGAGCGGCCAGGACCATTCCTGCAAGGGCATGCCGTCGGACGGCAGATTCCCGAATCGTTGAGCCTTTCAAGGGCGTCAGTACGTTTCCCAGGGGGCGCGGGCGAAGCCGGGGGCCGCTTCCCGGCCGAATCGCAGGGGCGGATTGCCGTTTTCGAACGCGCCGATGTCCGGGGCGGCGCCCTGGAAATCGTCGTTGAAGCCCGGCAGGCGCGCGCCCTTGTCGATCGCCGGGTTGGGGACTTGGACGACGGGGTCGGTGATCGCGAAGTTCTTTCCGCTGCGTGAATACTCGACCCTGCCCCACTTGATCGAAGGGACCGTTGGCGCCAGGAACCACTCCAGCCGGCCCGCAGCACCGCTGCGCGTCGGGTCGGACGGCACGAACATCGACCGGACGAACCCGCCGGCAAGGTAGCCGCCGGTCAGGTCGTTGCGAAAATCGTTCGGCGGACCATCACGGGAAGGGGAAGGGCTCCCCGACGCGGAAGATCGCGTCTGGCGACCCGAAGGATACACGCTGCCGCGGACGCGAAAGATGTTGTTCCGCGTCACCACGTTGCAGATTCCATGGTCGCTGAAGACGCTCAGCGCCCCGTTGGGCTGGAGGGCCGTGTTGTGGAAGATGTACCGCCGCCCCCAGTCACCGGGGACTTCCTGGCCGTCGAGGGTGAGGGTCCTGCCGACGCCGGCGGTCTTGAGGATCGTGCCGCCGCTGGGGTCCTGGTGCGAGATGCGGCTGGAGGCGAAGACGTTGCGGTAGATGTACAGCGGCCCCTTCGAGGTGCCCGCCGAGGCCACGAACACGAAGGTCTTGTCGATGTAGTTGCCCCAGATACGCACGTTCATGTTCGCGCCTTCGCTCTCGATGGCGTCGTCCCAGCAATTGGTGATGATGTTGCCATAGATATCGGAGTCGCGGTTGGGGCTTCCCTGGAAACTGAAGTTGCTGCCGCCGCCGATGCCGTCGTTGTACCCGTGGTCCTCGGTCGAGCGAATCTCGTTGTAGCGGATGATGTTCCCGCCGGAGGAATTGATCAAGCTGATCCCCTGGGGTCCATCCGGATGACCCGACTCCCAGTCGTTCGAGCCGCTGCGGGGATGCTCGATCAGGTTTCGCTGGAGGACCAGCCCCCCGGCGCCGGTCTCGGCGTAGATCGCGCTATCGGAGCCATAGAAGACGCCCCAGACCCGCGCGCCACCAACACGCCCCCAAAGGGTCATGTGACAGTCTTCGACAACCACATTGTGCACGCCCTTGCGAATGAGCACCGCATTCTGCCCGGCGTTCTTCAGCTCGAGCCCACGGATGATGACATAGTCCGCCGCCACTTCGACGCAGTTGTCGTGCAGGTTGAACACGTCAATCACGGTCTTCGTGCCCGGCGCCGGGGTCACGAGGTGCCAGGCGTCCGCCGTGCCGGACTCCGTGACCCGCAGGGGCTTGTCCATCTCGCCACCCGGCAGATGCGTTGTCTTTCCGATGGGGAATTGCTCGCTGCGGGTGGCGGCGGTCAGCGACGCCTTCTTGCCCGAGGGCACCGTCAGCTCGATTTCATAGGTTGTGCCGGGCCGAAGGCCAACCAGGCTCCCCCGGAACTCGCCGTCTTGCTCGGCATACCATAGCGGATACCCTTCCCGCCACGTGCCGTCTCCCTGCGTGCGAAAACGGACCTTCGCATCGCCGCCTTCGACATCGCCCGGCTTCCAGTAGAGGCCGATACACTCGAAGGTCGGCACCGCCGTTTGCGCCCGCGTGAGGTCGGGCCAGAGAGCCATGAACACGGCCAACAGGCCGCAGAACAGAGGACAGCACGCGTGCCTGTCCCTTGTCTCGTGTCCTTTGAGGTTCAGCGAAAGCCCCTGATTCACATTCCGGCCGATTTGCTCCGACATCATCGAGCCTCCTTTTCTTTCGTTACCTATTCCTGCCCACGTACGGGCGACATCGCAACTATCGTGAAGAGTCTGGCGTGCCAAGAGAACGGGACCGCTTCCGGCAACTTTTGGGCACGCGTGCGACTGGCGTTTGCCAGCGCCAAGCCGGTCTGGGCCATCTCTCCGGCCAACTCGATGATCTTCCATTGCCGCGGCAGACCCGTCACCTGGAGTTCATACGTGTCGGCCAGCGGGTCCTTCCATTCGGCGGGGATGGCGTCCAAGCCATTTCGCAGACCCAGCAGACAACCGACCGTGCCGGCGTTGCAGTCGGTGTCGAAGCCGCACATGGTCGCCAGGCTCACCGACTTGCGGAAGTCGCCTTCGCCGTACAGCAGGCCCACCAGCACGCTGAACGTCTCCGGCAGGATCTTCGGCGCGAAGTCCAAGGGATAGCGATACGGGCGTCCCGCCGGCGGCTGCCCGTGCAGCGGTTGTCCCCGGGCATCGCGCAACTGCGGCGCCGTCCAGAAGCCGGCCTCCCAGGCCTGCTTGCCCAGCACGGCGTTTTCCAGGACGATCGTCACGCGCTGGCCCGCCCACGGCTTCAAGTCGAAGGTGAAATCCTGCCACTGCGGCTGGCCATTGACCCAGCGGATCGGGTATTCCTGCACCTTGTCGGCGATCCGCACCCGCAGGAGCCAATCGACGCTGGCGGGATAGTCGTTGCAAGCCACCCCCAGCTTCAGGCTGGCGCCGCCGGAGGGAACGGTCAGCTCGGTGGTCAGGCAGGCCGGTTCGGTGTCGCTGAAGGGGTGGCTGCGGAGGACACTGTTTCTGCCCCGGTAGGTTGCGAGGACCTCGGCCTCGGGCCAGCCACTGGTCTCCACCAGCCAGTCCGGGCTCCAGGCGGCGAACTGCTGCTCCAGCGAGCGGTCGCGATAGAGGTCCACGAAGCTCTGCCAGGTCTTCTCCCAGTCGTTCGGCTCCTCCTGATGCCAGCGGATCACGTCGTCGATCAGCCGGGCCAGGACTGAGTCGGCCGGGACCTGCTGGCGGGCGACGGCGATGGCCTTGGAGAGATTCGGGTCCGTCATAAGGTGGCTGGCCATTGCAGCGACAAACTGCGCGGCGTAGACGCCGTTGCCGACGTTGAAGACGTTGGCATCCCGGGCGGCGTAGCCGGCGGCGCGGGCCGGGTCGCCGGGCGCCAGCATGCCCCAGATCTCCGCCCGCATCTGGGCCGCGATCCATTCGGCGCGAGCAGACCCCGAGTTGACGGGCGGCTGCTTGCCGGCACGGAGCTGGGTCAACGCGTCGAGGAACTCCTTGCCGAAGCCCCCGCCCTGGAGATCGGCGTCCGGGAGGTGGGCGACCCACTCCTGGGCGATCTGGCTCATGGTGAAGTTCGGTCCGTGCTCGCGGGCGGCATGCCAGCCGAGAAAAGCCAGCGTCGTATCGTCCAGCGGCCCACGCGAAGTGGGCGGCTTGGGCGGGGCGCTCAGCACTCCGAACGTCTGCCGGATGCGTTCCTTGGGCCACATCTCCGTGGCCAACGCCCCCGAGCCGGCGGAGACTTTGCCCACCCAACCCGCGTGGATTTTGGCCGTCCACTGCTCAAGATCAAGAGCCGGGTGCGCCGCCTGCAACACCTGGCAGCCTCCAGGCGTGGGGTTACTCATGATCGCCAGCAATGCCACGAGAACCACTCCACTTCCAGGCATCTTCCGACTCCTATTCATCGATCTTCCTTTCCTGATCGAATTCCCACGCGCCGATGTCGATACGTCCACCGCGAGCCCGCGCACGGATGTCGTCGGTCACTTCCGGCACAGAGACACCCCGGTCAATGGCCCCAACTGCCGAAGAGGTGAGCGTCAGATTTCCCGAGACCGGGTCCACGAAGTAACCCTCCAGCCGGCCGGTGAGGTTCTGACGAAGCTGCGCTTCACCGCCTTCCCGTTGGATCTCGCCGTGCACCAGATTGTTCACGACATCGGTGCGAGAGGTCCCGGTTCCGATGCGGATGCCGCGGCTCCAGTTCCGTTCGGGCCGCCAAATGGTGTTGTTGCAGACCTTGATGCGATCCGCGTACCAGAGCTCGATCCCGCAGTCCGGCCCGCCGGCGATGAAGTTGTTGCGGATGGTTCCGTCGCGGACGTACACGAGCCGCTCTCCAGCGAGATTGGCGGTGGACTGGCCCGGGTTGCCGAAGGCCACGCCCCGGTCGCAGTTGACGATGAGATTACGTTCCACCACCACCCCGCGGGATCGCACCCAGATGAAGATGGCGGCACGCCCGCCGCCGTTACGGCCTTTGATGTTTCGAAAGACGTTGTCGCTGAAGGTCCAATCGTCCAGGGCCATCATGTCGATGGCGGCGATGTAGTCGCCACCATACAGCCAGCCGGCCGGCGGGACCTTGGTGTTCTCGAACTGGCAGTAGCGGACGGAACCCTTCACCGCACGAACATTCGGGTCCTGTCCTGCGGAGCCTTTGATCGCGCGCACCCCAATATCCCGGAATCGGCAGTTGTAGATGTGGATGTCCTTCGGCGCGTTCTCGGCCTCCACCTTGATCCCGTAAGAGCGGCAGTCGGTGAAGGTCAGGTCGGCAATGGTGACCCCTTCGCAATGGCCGACGTGGAGGATGTCATCCCCTTTGCTGTCACTGTCCCACCCCTTGCCACTGAGGATGACTTTGGCCGGGTCGCCGGCGGCACTGCGAATCGTGAGGTCCTTTTTCGCCTGGAGGATGAGGGCTCGTGGCACCTTGTAGTGGCCGTCCGCGAGCAGGATCGTTCCGCCCGGCCCGACGCGATCCACGGCGGCGAGCAGCTCGTCCACCGTCGCGACAGGGATCACCTCCCCCTGCGGCGGCGGAAGGGGCGGGGCCTTGGGAAACCACGGTGGGACGCCGTGAGGCGTCTCTTCGTAGGTCGTGCGTCCCCGCACGACATCTTCAGGTAAGCCCGGGACCAAGCGGAACGTCAGGAGTTGCGAGGGCCGGGCCAAGACAGAAAGAGAGCCTGCCGCCACGGATGCAGCCGCGAGGTCTGTCTCGATGTGAGTCGTCTGTTTGGCGGCGGCAATGCCGCTCGCCAAGGAAAGAGAGAATCGCTGCGGTTCCGTGGAGACGTTCCAGACGCGTGCAATGATGCCGTGGGCAATCCCCTCCTCGGCCGGCTTGAGCGCCCAGAGCAACACGTCGGGATTCGAGACCTTCAGCAACGAGAAAGATTTCTCGGGCAATGCCCCGCCGCTGCCAACGAGGCCGGTCACAAGCGGGTCCTGATGCTCCATCGTGAACTTCATGGCGTCGACTGCTCGGAAGCGGGCACAGCCGCAGAGAGCGAAGCGTTGGGTGAAGTGCGTGTCGCCGCCCTGGCGCGGAATGCCCAGCCCCGGACCATCCACCTGACCGCCCGCCAGGACGGAAAGCTGGGCGGTGCGAGTGTCGAAGACGCGAGGAGTGCTGTTGCCAAACTTCATGAAGGCGCAATCGGCGTTCGACAACGTCACACCGCCGCCATTGCGCTCGTCGCACAGGCAGGCGAAGTGGTTCAGCGTCAGCCAGTCATAGCGCGCATTTCGCGGCGAGTAATGGCCGCCGTCCGAAAGCGGCTTCGCGCGAATTACCGCGCCGACCTCTTCGTGCCACAGATCCGGTGCATCGCAGTTGAAGGCAAAGCTCCAGGTCTGCACGTCCGCGAAGTTCTGCGTGATGTCGTTGCGAATCTCGATGCGATCCTTGTCCCGGATGAGCGTGATGCGCGTCGTATGCCGGAGCGGCGCCGAGGCGGCGGCCCGCAGGGTGACGGACACCGGGCCGGCGTTCTCCACTTCGAGAGCCCCATCGCCGGGGCCAAGATCGTTGATCGCGCGTCCATTGATGACGCGGGCGAGCTCGCGATCCCCGCGCGTCCGGTCGATCAGACTCGTGATGGCGCCGCGCCCCGCGACGGCGATTCTGTAATGCCCGTTCTCCAACACGCCGCCGGTGACATTCGCCGCATCGGAGAACGTACGCCCCATACCCGATCGAATCTCGAAGACCTTGTAGCCCACCGGCGGCACATCACTCACAAGCACGCGCAGAGTCCGGCGGCCGTCGAGGGTCACAACCTGGGAGGGCACGGTTTCGCCGGTGCTGACATCGACGACATGAGCCGGCTGTGGATCGGCCCAGGGCAGATCGGCAACATCCGTGCGCGGCCAGCTCAGCGCGTTGAACGCGAAGAAACGCGTCGTTCCGTTGCGTCCTTGAACCAGCCTGCTCAGCGCACCGACGGCGTCGCCGTGCAGCGCATGGACGTATCCTTCGATCTGGTCAGCCAGGCGCCGTTGCCATGCAGCCCGCGTATCGCGGCTGATGGTCCGGCTGTCCGCCGTCCAGTCGTGATCCCAATACAGGCCCAGATTCAGCCACGCCTGATCGCGCTCGGTCGAGGGGCTTTTCGCGAATTGGGGATCGTGCAGGCTGACCAGCGTCGCGATCGCTTCGGCGTTCCTCAGCTTCTCGACCGCACGGCGGACGCGGGCCGAGACCTCCGCCATCGAGGCTGAGTACAGGTCCCACTCGTTGCCGAAACTGGCGGCGACGATGGGCAGGCTCGCGCCGTAGGTGGCCGCAAAGTCCTCGAAGAAGTCCTGCTCGTTGGAGACGATCACCTGGCGCTCGGCCGTGGTCTTGGCCTGCGCGGCTCGGATGAACTCATCCGTCAGGGTCTTCGCATCGTCCCAGCCTTTGCCGAACGCCCCGACCACACGATAAGGGTAGCGATGCAAGAATGCGGGATTTGAGTCCAGGAAATCGACGATCCCGAACGGATCGCATGCCTCGGCGTAGCCACCCATGCCCTTGTTGTTCACAAGAAGGGAATTCCACTTCATCAGAATCCGGCTGCCGTCCGGGCCTTGCCACCAGTAGATCTCGTGCTCGCGATCCTTGGCACTGTTGCCCACGGTCGCGCAATCGCAGATGCCCCGCCAACTGTACTTGGCACCGGCGCCCGCCCACAATGCGCCGAGACCGAACGGCAAGGTCTGATTCTCCATCGCGACGGCCATCGGAAACCGCAGGTTGAAACGGCGTTCCAGCGCTCCGGCGTAGTACATCCCCCGCAACACCGCCTCGGCCGGCTGCCCGCCGTAGCAGGGGACCAGCGCAGTCATCGGCGCGCTGATGTGCCCATCGCGGACCCGGCCGATCAAGCGGTCGAACTGGGCCGCCGACCTGTTCTTCTCATACGTCCAGAGCCAGAAGCTGCCGTCGCAGTTCCATCTCGCCTGGTATGGCGGCGGGTTACCGGCCGTGGCGTCGATCTGATCGAGGTAATAGTCGAGCATCTCGAGAAACGCGGCGCGGTAGCCCTCATCGTCCAGCGTCCAGAAGTAGTCCGTGTGGTCATCGGGCGCGATGTAGATGCGTTTGCCCGGCGAGGATGCGGCCGCCTGGGCCGGGGTGGACGCTTGTGCGGCCAAGCACAAACCCAGAAACACTCCTCCCATGCAGAGCATCCATCGCGTTTGGACGACCCATCCACGGCGTTTCGGCGTCGTTTCCATGCAACGGAGAGGCCGGGACTCGAATCCGCCCTCCCCCTTACGTTTTTGGAGAACAAGCATCTATTACGCGACCCCCTTCTTCGCAATGAATTGCGTGCTGCGAGGCGATGCCTCGCGTGGCTTCACATAGCCTACCGTATCCGTCCGGCAAAGTACATGAGGAGGGGAATTGAACATCCGAGAGATCACTGTTCCCCTTTGAATTCCAACCGAAGCGTGACTCCTCCAAGTGTCCCAGCCACACGTCCTGGTCTTGCCAGTAGATATAGCAGACAGCTTCCATGACCTAAATGTACCATCCCAAAACCATCCCGAATCGACCCAAATCCGCCGTCCGGGCTATGGATTCACGATTCCGAGCAGCTTGAGGCAGTAGCGGTCGGTCATGCCGGCGATGTAGTCGCAGACGGCCCGTTGCAGGCCGTGCTGCGGGATGAACCTTTCAAAGTAGCCCGGCATCAGGTCGGGTTGGCGGCACAGCCTTGCGAAAAGCTCGGCCAGCCAGCCTTGCACGCTCTTGGACGTCTGCACGAGCGACTCGTGATGATAGAACCGCTGGAGCAGGAACTCCTCCAGTTCCACCAGCTTTCCTTCGCTTTCGGCCGACAGCGAGATCAGGCTCCGGGCTTGGGCACACGCCTCGGCGGCGGTCCGGACCCCCGCCGCAATGTTCGCTCGACTGGTCTCGATGCAATCGCCGACGAGGGCGTCGATGATCGCCTTGGCCGTGCGGGTCCGGCGGATCGTCCAGTCATCAATCGCATCGACGCAAATGCGACGCCTTGCCTCCGTGAAAAGCTCGATATGCCCCATCGACTCGGGTTCGAGCAGACGCGCCCGCATCCCGTCTTCGAGATCGTGGCAGTTGTATGCAATGCGGTCGGCCACAGCAGCGACCTGCCCTTCCAGGGTGCAGTTAGCCTCCGCAAAGATACGATCCTGCGGCAGATCATATCGGCTCTTGTGCCTGGCCAGACCGAGCCGAGTTTCATACATCAGATTCAACCCCATGAACTGCGGATAGGGGTGTTCGAGCAGATCGACGATCCGGAGCGACTGGGCGTTGTGCTCGAAGCCGCCATGCTCGATCATCAAGGCATTCAGAGCGGCCTCTCCGGTGTGCCCGAACGGCGGATGCCCCAGATCGTGGGCCAGGCAGATCGCTTCCGTGAGGCTCTCGCTGAGCCCAACCACCTTGGCGATGGTCCGGCCGATCTGGGCGACCTCGATGCTGTGCGTCAGCCGGGAGCGGTAGTAGTCGTCCAGGCCAGGCGAGAAGACCTGCGTCTTGCCCTCCAGACGCCGAAACGCCGAACAGTGGATGATCCGGTCGCGGTCCCGCTCGAAGTCACAGCGGTACGGGTGAGGCGGCTCCGGGAAAACCCTCCCCTTGCTCATCGCCTCCACAACGGCATAAGAACGAAGTTCATCACACATAACAATAGTAATCGGTTCTCAGTTCACAGTTGCCCGCTGACGACCGCCGACTGACAACTGGGAACTGCCAACTGTCAACTCAGAGAGCCGGCAGGCCGTGCTCGGCGCTGGCCCTCATCAACTCCGCCAACAAGTCCGTCAGCGACTGGCTGACCACTTTCGTATCGCTGCATACGCTCATGAAATTCGTGTCCCCGTCCCATCGTGGCACCACGTGGATGTGCATGTGGCCGGGCAACCCCGCGCCCGCACACCGGCCGAAATTCAAACCCACGTTGCATCCGTGCGGGCTGAGCGTCATCGAAAGGGCCCGCTGCGATTCCCGCACGAGCTTGAACAACTCCAGCATTTCCTCTTCGGAGGTCTCGCCGAGGTCGGCAATGTGCCGCGCCGGGGCGACCAGCAGATGACCGTTGTTGTACGGAAACCGATTCAGTACCACGATGCTTCGCGGGGTCCTCCACAAGACCAGGTTCTTCGCATCCTCGTGGGGATGCGCAAGATCGTGGCAGAGGAAACATCCCTCATCTTTTGCAAGACCCCGAATGTAAGGAATACGCCACGGCGCCCACAGGTTGTTCCGTTCCAAGATTCCGCCACCTCCCATCAGGACAAGCACAAATCTCAAAATCCGAAACAAATTCAAAACGCAAATGATCGAACCGCTGTCGCCCTGCGGCGGCTCCGTTTTCGGGATTTTGGTCATTCGGATTTGTTTCGAATTTCGATATTCGGATTTCAAATTCCTTTGTCCATCAACTCCATCGTCAACGTCTGGTCGATCGTGATATGCGGATTGGCCCGAATGCCCATCGGCGGCACCCCGGCCTTCGTTCGCAACGTGTACTTTTCCTGCCGACGCTCGATCCGCCCGGCCTTGATATTGAACAGCTCCTCGCCGGTCCCTTCGAGCCCCAGGACCTCATACGGGCCGAGGAAGCCGAAGGTCCCGCTCATCAGGAACTTCCCGGAATAGGGGATCGGCCAACCCGAAGGCGTTGAGTCTGCCAGCGCATACATGCTCTTGATGACCGCGAAAAGCCCTGTGGCACCCCCACCCTCGGGGGTGGTCCCAGCCGAGGGCGGCTGGGCTACATGCGGGCGAATCTCCTCCAGCCTATACACAACGCTCCGGGCCCTGCGCATCACCATCGGCGTCGGCACCGGCAGCCGCGATGGCCAGGTCTGCCCGACCGCCACCCCTTCGGCGGGGCGCTCGACGCTCGACTGTGCATCCCACAAGAACCACTGGCTGGCGACGAAATCCCCGATCATGTCCGGCTCCTTGGTTCGCCCGCCCGACGTGTCGGCCCGGAAGGCCTGCTTGCCCATCTCCTGAATCAGCGAAGTCAACTGCGAGGCATCGACGATCTTGCCGCGAGGATCGACTTTGAGCGTGAAGCTCTTGCCCTGGGCGGCCTGGACGGCATCGGCACCGAAATTGCGTGCGGCCCGTCCGCCGATTCGCTCCGCCTTCACCGACTCCACCACGGCCCGAATCGTGCTCACGCCGTAGGGGTCCACCTCGACCGGCGTATAGGCCACGACCATCTCGAAATCCTCCGACTGCTCCTGCACCCGGCTCGCGCTCGCCGCGGCGTTCGGGTCCCAGTCCACGGTGATATTCTTCTTCGACGTGAACTTGTACCGCAGCGTCTGTCCCTGCCGGAAATCCACCGTCAGGAACACCCGCCCGCCCTTGGCCGCCTTCCCTGCGCCCGCGACCTTGCCGGCCCCATCGCCGGGCGACCCGCATCCGGCCAGCAAAACACAAAAAGCCACGATCAAAACCGCTCCTACGCAGGCATTTCGCCTGATGCGTATCATCGGATACCTCCTGCTTCGAGGATTTTTGACGTTTGAAGTCAGAATCAAAAATCAAACATCAAAAATCACACTTTCACGCTCACGGCACCAGTTCCAGCCGGTGCAATCGCCTGGCCACCATGCTGATCGCCGCCGGTTGCCCCTTCTGCACCGCCGCCGGGTCGGCGACAATCCATTCATTCTGCATCTGTTCGACGTACTCGCGGACCTGCCCGCCGTCGAGATCGAGCACCAGCCGGCCATCGTAACTATCGACGTTGTCGGATAGTCCGGCGAACGGGTTTGCCGCCTGTTGCCTGTACAGGTCCCCGGCCATCGCCGTCGACGGGATCGCCTTCATCTCCACGACCGCCACCCGGCCGCTGTCCTGCTGTACCGACGTGAGCGTGTAGACCCGCTCATAGGTCTTGGCGCCCATATCATCAAAGGAGAAGGTCCGGATGCGGCTCCACTTCTGCCCGGGCCGCACGTGGGGATCCTTCAGGGCCGAGAGCGCCACGATCTCGTGACGATCCCTGATCTCGTCGTCGGAAAGGAGCCGCGCCGCCACACTCTGTCCCGGCAGATTGCCCAGCACCGCCTGCCGCGCCGGCTCTGCATTGGAGATCTCCAGGACCTGCCCCGCCGCAGACATCTTCACCCGATAGCTCTTGCCGACCAGCGCCGCCAGGGGACTGCCGGCATCCGCCGGCTTGGCACTGTCAAAATCGAGGACGATCTTGTTCACCGACTCGCCCAGGTACTTGACCCCCTTGATCGTAACCTCCACAAGGGCGTTGCCATCCTCCAGCACCTGCTGCACCCGCTGCTCGAACGTCAGCTCGACGCGGTTGCCGGTCCGGCCGTCCGTGAAGCTCGCAGGCTTGGCGGCCGCAGAGCCTTTCCACGCAACGCTCTTATAGACCTCGACGGTGATCTTGTAGGTCGCGGCCTGCCCGGGTACGAATTTCAGCGCCAACTCGACGGCCGGCCCCGACGGCTCAGCCTTGGCCGGTTCCGCCTTCACCGGCTTGACTTCGTCTGAAGTTTGAAGTGTGAAGTTTGAAGTGTGAAGTGCGGAGTCGGAAGTTCGAAGACCGGATGCTTGCCCTTCCTCACTTGACACTTGCGACTTCCCACTTGAAACTTCTTCGGATGCCCTCACGGGCACACTTTCAGCAGCCCCATCTTTCGTTGCGGGGGCCTCCGCACGTTGCGCCTGACAGCCTGCCGCCGCCAGCATCACAAAGGCCAAAACGCTTGCGACAATACCCGTCAACTTGCCTACCACTGCCATCGGGTCTCCGTAACCAATTCCACGCTTTACTACAACCCCCTCCCCGGCCCAATTATAGAGCGGCCCAGCTTTGACAGACAACGTTTTTTCACAGCCCTCGGATGGACGCTCGTCATGTGGCCACACTTGCCACGATCAAGAAAGCATGGACAGCACCGTCGCATGTACGTGGTCGGCAAACTGCTCGAATCTGGCGGCGTCTTCTTCCGTCGGTTTGCCCAGCGGTATCAACCCCACATCGCCGGGGTAACGAGAATCCGTATAGACATCCGTCAGCTCGCGCAACAGATCCACATCCAAGGCCTCAAGGAACTGGTCCGCGACGACCTCCCAGAGTCTTCTCAGATCGTGGACTCGCGGCACCGTCTCCTTCCGCTCTTCCGCGACGGCCTTCAGGCACTTCTCCACGCACTGCTGGGCATGGAAGGCGACCACTCCTGTCAGTTGCGGATTCTCTCGCAGCGACCGGACAGCATCAAGGTCTTCGCCCGCTTTGATGAGCCATGCTTCTGTAACGGGCTTCATACCTCGACCCCTCGGCTGGCCACCTCTTTTGAGAAAGCGCTGCCCGAATCCTGAAAGCGCTTCCACTCCGGCACCGTGTATACAAGCACGTCCAGTGCGTAGTCACGGTTCAACGCATCCAAGGCCCGCCGGACGAGAAGATGGTTCGCCGTCCGGTCGTGGTAAGTCCTGGGCATCGCTTCGCTGTCCAGCACAACAATCAGGTCGATATCGCTGTCCCGATCCGCCGCACCGAGAGCGTAGGAGCCGAACACGATCACCTTCTCAGGGTGCAAAGGCTCCAAAAACTCCCTGATCCGGTGTCTCAACTCATCCGAAAGCTCCGTTGCATCTTTTTGCATAAAGACATTCTACGAACAGACTTGAAGCGGGTCAACCATCGCACGTGTTGCGTTTGACTCGGGAAAATGCACCTGGACCCGCTCCATTCCCCTGCCCCAGATAATCTGACAAACCCGGCACAGTATCCAGAAGGAATCGTTTCGTGTTTTCATATTTCCTGCGCACACGTTCTTTCTCAGCCTCCTTCTCACTGGCCGGTGTATCCTTCTGTCTATCTATTCGGCCTTCTCCATCCCGCTGCATGGTATCCAGATCGCGACAAAGGAAACCCGCGTACTCGGGTTTCCATGTAGGATTGATGGGCGTATAGACTAACCGACGTGGTCCTCCAGAAATCGTCTTTTTGAACGCGACATCATACTCTCTGTAGTCATATCGCAACAACACATCATACACGCTCTGCCCGTTTATCTCATACTCCCTCACCCTGTTCGCTGCTTCCGGGTGAAGGATGAAGCCGAGCCATTCCTGCGCCTCTGTCTCCCTATGAGCAGCTATCAACGCTGGGCCGAGCAATTCACGCCGAGGCCCAGCGTAGAACTTGCTGAAAGCGAGGCAACCCCGCATGGGAATCCGACTCGAGAGCATCCGGCGGAAGAAATGCCCGGATGCACCCTCTATTGCGCCAAAGGACTCCTTTGACACATCCCCTGTGTATAAGAGGAATGTGTCAGAGAACCACTTAGCCTCGATCTCACGACCCTGTTTCAACTCCTCAATCTTGTCCAGAGCCGTCGCGTAGCACTCCTGTACGCGCCAGACTTCTCTTTCGTTTTCAACTATGCTTTTGAAGCCAAGCAAATCAAAGTAGGCAACCCAGTACAACGAATACGGCTCAGATGCCTTCATGCCATTCTCCTGATATACGTCAAATTATCTGTCGGCATGAATAGTGACAATCACCATCGCTGATCCCGGCGGGTCACTTCTGCCGAGTGCGCCGGACTTCTTCCAGGTTGGCCTTGGCTGGGGGGACGTTGGCCACGAACCTGCCGAT
>Ga0315275_10003633_pt1 | contig 14259 bp, 12 predicted proteins | sample YL17G03_0_MG_FD_205557 | JGI IMG/M metagenome (GOLD analysis project Ga0315275, IMG submission 205557) | Sediment microbial communities from Yellowstone Lake, YNP, Wyoming, USA - YL17G03_0 | ecosystem: Environmental > Aquatic > Freshwater > Lake > Sediment | place: USA: Wyoming | collected... | reverse complement strand
ATCGACCGCTTGTTGCGGTTGATGCTCGCGAAATAGCCGCCGTAGTCGCAGCCCGCGGGCCGTTTCGATCCCGGCGGGGCGTAGTCCTTCAGCAGAGGCGCCATCGGGCGCGAGATGTCGCCGCCCGGCGGCTCGATCTTGACGACGTCGGCGCCGAGGTCGGCGAGGAGCGCGGTGCCGTAGGGTCCGGCGAGCGCCTGCGTGAGATCGAGGATGCGGAGGTCGGACAGCGGACCCGTGCGCTTGCCCGCCAGGGTGCTCGATCTCCCTTGATCGCGACCAGCGGGAGCGACCCGTGACGCAGCCCTTTCGGTCATCGCGTTCCCCAGTGGCTGCGCCGTTTGAGCAGGACCTCGCGCTCTCCCTCGAAGACGACCGTGCCGTCGTGCTTCACGCCCCAGTGCTTGAAGCGCACGACACCGGCATCCTCGCGATCGGCGTCGCGCTTCGAGAGCACCTCGCTGTAGGCGGTGAGCGAATCGCCGTGAAAGACCGGCGCGCGGAAGCGGAGCTTGTCGAGCCGAAGCTCGGCGAGCGCTTGCTCGGCGGTGTCCTGGGTGGCGAGGCCGATCACGACCGAGCCGGTGACGAGCCCGAACACGACACGCTGCCCGAAGGGCGTGTTCCTCGCCCGATGCTCGTTGTAGTGCGCGTCGGCGGTGTTCATCACCAGCTTGGTGACCATCTGGTTCTCGACCTCGCCGATCGTCGTGCCGCGCGCGTGGCGCATCTTCTGGCCCACTTCGAAGTCTTCGAAGTAGCCGCCGGCGCCGGTGAGGGCCGTGCGGATCATTTCTTCGGCCTCGGCAGATAGGCGTCGGAGATGATCCGCTGCTGGATCTCGGACGTCCCCTCGAAGATCTTCGTCAGGCGCGCGTCGCGCCAGTAGCGCTCCGCCGCGCACTCGCTCGTATAGCCGGCGCCGCCGTGGATCTGGATGCCTTCGCTCGTCACCTTCTCGGCCATCTCGCTGGCGAAGAGCTTCGCCATCGAGGCCTCGACGTCGTTCCGACGACCGCGGTCTGCGTTGTCGGCGGCCGCGTAGGTGAGGTTGCGCGCGGCTTCGATCTCGGTCGCCATCCAGGCGATCTTGAAGCGGATCGCCTGGAAATCGCCGATCGGCCGCCCGAACTGCTCGCGCGCTTGCGCGTATGCGACCGAGTCCTCGAGCGCGCCGCGCGCCAGGCCCACGGCGCGGGCGGCCGTGTGGATGCGCGCCACGGAGAGCCAGCTTGCGGTGCGTTTGAATCCGGCCGAGGTGTCGTCCTCGTCGCGGCCGATCAAGACGTTTGCTTTCGGGATGCGGAAATCGTTGAACGACAGCTCCCACGTCTTCCAGCCGTGATAGCCGATCTTGCGCATCGGCGTGCCCTCGATCCCCGGGGGAAACTTGCCGCGTTCCTTCGGGATCAAGAACTGGGTGATCCCCGCGTGGCGATGATCGGGATCGTAGGGGGTGGCGCGGGCGACCAGGATGATGAAGTCGGCGCCGTCGGCGAACGTGCACCACATCTTCTGGCCGTTGATGACCCACTGGTCGCCGACGAGCTCGGCGCGACAGCGAATCGAGGCGATGTCCGAGCCCGCGCCCGGCTCGGAGAGCGCGAACGCTCCGAGGCACTCGCCCTTCGCCATCTGCGGAAGCATCGCGCGCCGGTGCTCTTCGCTGAATCCTCCGCCGAGGCCGTTGCCGCGCGCGATGATGCTCGCCACGCTCATCCAGGCGCGCGCCAGCTCCTCGGTGACGAGCACGTACTCGAAGGTGCCGAGGCCGAGGCCGCCGTAATCCTGCGGGATGAGGATGCCGAAGTAGCCGAGCTCGGCCATCTTGTCGCGGAGCGCCATCGGGATCTCGCCCTGGACCGGATCGAGTTCGTTGGCGACGGGCAGCACCTCGTTCATCGCGAAGTCGCGCGCCGTCTCGAGGATCGCCTGGCGCTCCTCGCTGTAGTAGGCAGCCGGCACGCGCTCGAGGATGCCGCGGAGTCCGCTCATCGCGCCCCCTTCTTCGCCACCAGGTTCGTGCGGCGATAGCTGAGCACAAGCTCGCCCCGTTGATTTCGTCCCTCCGTCCTCCAGGTGACGACGCCGAAGGTGGGACGGCTCTCGGACTCCCGCTTGGAGACCACGGTGCTCTGCGCCGTGAGCGTGTCGCCGGGGTAGACCGGCCGGTGAAACTCCACGTCTTCGACTCCGAGAAAGGGACCACCGGCTTCGGAGAGATCCTCGACCGAGAGACCCACCGCCGTGCACAGGGTGAGCAGCGGATCGACGACCACGTTCGGATGCCCGTGGGCGCGGGCGTACTCGGCGTTGAAGTAAAGCGGCGTGAAGCGCAGCGCCAGCGTGACGAAGAGCGCGTTGTCCGCCTCGGTCAACGTGCGCCCCCAGTGATGCTCGAAGACCTGTCCTTCGGTGAAATCCTCGAAGCCGTGACCCTTGGCGACAAGTGGGAAGGAATCGAAGTCGGGATCGTTGGCCATTGCGCCGCCTCGTCTGCGGGGCCTACGACAGATTTATTGGCTGGTCAATTCGATACGCGCCTCGACCCGTGGAAGCCGTGCTCGTCGTCGGCCTGCTGCGCGGCGTCGCGGCACCGGCTCGCTTGACCTTCCGCGCCTGCGCGACAGCATCGAAGGTCCCCCCGCTTGCGTGTCGCGAGTCGCCGGGCGCAGCTCAGTTACTGAGGAGCAGCCCCTCGACGGAGACGTCCTCGTCGATCTCGTTCCACTCGATGCCCTTGCCATCTGCGACCAGGCGCCACCGGCCCCGTTGTTCCGGCGTCGCCACCAGAAGTCGCGGGAACCAAACGAGAGGAACCGAGAGCGTGCGGCCATCGGAAAGCGCGACTTCCAGCGTGCGCTCGGTGCACGAAACGTCGACGGCAACGGGCAATTGATCCATCTCGTATCCTCCTCGTCGATCGAGGACGCGATCACGCTCGACCGGATCACGCCCATCGCCGAGCCTGCCAGAGCGGTGACCGTAGTCAAGAGCGCGCGAGCCGGGTACGGCTCGCCGGCCTTTCCAGCGGCGCAAAGATCGGGGCTTCGTCGAAGATGCCGGGATCGACCATGAGCACTCCGTTCTGCCGTGCCCGTGCCGGCGGCTACAGACAGAAATGGGTCTCGCGCCGATCTCAAAAACGGAGCCCGACGCTCAAGGCGTCGGGCGCGGAGTCGAGCTCGCTGCGCCGGGGAACACCAGGTTTTGCGGGCGAGAGACCGTGCCGAGCGAAAACGGCACGCCGGTGAAGGTGACGGGTCCCGAATCGGTCTCTGCTGAGATCCGGCCCACCGTCTGAGCCGTCGTTTGCTCGGCGCCGCAGCCGGGTAGCGCGTTCATCCACAAGAGCGCGGCCATCGCGAGCAGGAACCAGGCGGCGGAAAGACTGCGGCGATCGGTTCGACTCGCCGCCGCCATCGCCAGGAGCATGACGACCGCTGCGAAGCCGCCAGAACTACTGCGGCTCTCTGCGCCTTGCCGCAGCGGAATCGACGCGGCGGCGACGACGCGCACCGTACCGACGCGGCGCAGGGCGAAGGGATCGGGTGTCTGGGTCGGAGTGGGCTCGGGCGTCGGCGTTGCCTCCGCCGGGCCGGAGGTTGCAGTTGCCTCCGCGGTCGTCTGGGAAGTCGCGGCGATCGTCGCGCTCAGCGAGAAGGTCGCCGCCTCTCCAGCGGGGATCTCCAGGCCCGGTTCGAACACGAACACGTTGCTCCCCGTTGGTGACGTCACTATGGCCGTCTGGCTCGCGCCCGAAGTCTTGCCGCTCAGACTCAACAAGGAAACGACCTCGGGATCGGTCTCATCGATCACCACTTCGGCGACGCGTTGGGTGTCCGCGGTCGTGTTGCGGACTTCGAACTTCCCGGCGTCAACCGTCTCGCCTTCCGTGCCGAACTCATCCGACGCGCTGGTCGCGCCAGCGCTGCCGCCCGCGAATGGAGTTGGCCGTACCGTCGGGACGACGATCGGAATTTCGGTGGGCGCCGCGGTCGGCGTCGCCGTCGGGGTGTTGGTCGGCGTATTCGTCGGCGTGTTGGTCGGCGTGGCTGTGGCTTGCGAATGCGCCGGAGGGGCCGCGACGAGGATGCCGACCATGGCGATCACCACCGTGCAGGAGAGACTTCGCGAAGCGCGCGCGCTGATCTCATTCATGGCGGGCAAGATTACCTGGCCTTTCGCCGTTCGGGAAGAGAAACTCGACTGCTCTCGAGTCGGGCGCTTGCGGTCATCCGACGGCGAAACGACGATTTGCGATCACAATGCTTCCACGCCTTGCTGCTGGCCGGGAGGTGCCTCGGCGGGCGATCGACTCGCCTCGTCGTCGGTCCCGACACCTTCGTTGCCATTCTGGTCGTCGGTGCCGGTGCTGGGCTCGTCTTCTGCGGAGTCGTCGTCCGGCGAGGATGCAGGGTCACCCGCAACGGCGCCGCCCGCCTCTTCGTCTGAATCGGGCTCGGCGGCACCTGCGTTGGTTGCAGCCTCGGCTTGGCCCTCTTCCTGCGCGAGCGCCGAGGACGGAACTACCACCAGAACGCCGCGCGAGACGAGTGCGAGACAACCGACGAGGCAACCGAGCGCCGAAACCCGATTCATAGAGATTGATCATAGCGCTTTTCCCGGTGCCCCCGCCAGCGACTTGAAAGTCGACGGGAACTCTGGCGGGAGAGGGCCCATGCTGAGCCCTTACCGAGCCCTGGACCTGACGGATTCACGCGCCGCTCTCGCCCCGCTGATATTGGCCGGCCTCGGCGCCGACGTGATCAAGCTCGAGCCCCCGGAGGGCTGCGCCTCGCGACACGAGCCGCCGATCGATCCCTCCTTGCCCAGCGGCCTCGAGAGCCTGCGCTTTCATGCGCTGAACCGCGGTAAGCGAAGCATCGCGCTCGACATCGACACTGAAACCGGACGCCGCCGCCTCCGACAGCTCGTGGCGAGCGCGGATTTTCTCTTCGAGAACGCCGCTCCGGGCGAGATGGCGGCGCGCGGTCTCGGCTTCGACGCTCTCCGCGCGGTGAACCCGAGGCTCGTCTACGTCGCGATCACGCCGTTTGGTCAGGATGGCCCCTACGCTCGCCACCTCGCCAGCGACCTGACGCTCGCCGCGATGGGCGGCATGATGGCGCTGAACGGCGAAGCCGATCGGCGGCCGGTGCGCATCACGGTTCCGCAGACGTGGTACCACGCCGCGGCGGAGGGCGCCGTCGGAGCGCTCGTTGCGCACCACCGCCGCCTCGCCACCGGCGAGGCGCAGTTGGTCGACGTCTCCGTACAGGCGGCCGTCTTCTGGACCGGACTGAATGCGATGATCGCCCACGCCATCCAGGGAAAGGACATCGAGCGCAGCGGCACGGTTCTGCAGCTGAGCACGTTCACCACGTCTCTGGTCTATCCGTGCGCCGACGGCGAGGTGGTGCTGATCACGACGACGGCTACGCTCACCCGACTGATCCCGTGGATGGTCGAGGACGGCACGGTGAGCGCCGAGTGGGCCGCCGCCGAAGACTGGCCGACCTACGAGGCGCGCATGCTGACCGGCGCCGCTCTCACGCATGCGCTGTCGGAAGTGCAGGAGAAGGTCCGGCGCTTTTGCGCAAAGCACGCAAAGGCCGAGCTCTTCGCGCGCGGCGTCGCGCAGGGAGTCACGATCGCGCCGGTCAACACGGTGGCCGACGTGTTGGCGCTCGAGCAGCTCGAAGCGCGGCGCTACTGGCAGCCGTACCGCGTGGGTGAACGGCTTCTGCGCGCGACCGGCCCCTTCGTGAAGCTCTCGCGTACGCCAGTCTCGTTCTCGCGGCCGGCACCGGCCGTCGGCGAGCACGGAGAGGAAATCGTGAGCTCGCTCGAGGTCGCGCGTGACCGGGCCGTGGCGCCGTCGTCGTCGGCGACTTCGCCGCTAGCATCCTCGATAGATCGCTCCCGTTGGTCGCGATCAACGGCAATCCCGCACCCTGCGGCGTTGCCCTTCGCCGGCGTCAAGATCGCCGACTTCTCGTGGATCGGTGTCGGGCCGATCACGGCAAAGTACTTCGCCGACCACGGGGCGACGGTCGTGCGCGTCGAGACCGTGAACCCCGCGGACCGGCTGCGCCTGGTCGGGCCGTTCAAGGACAACGTGGCCGGGCCGAACCGCTGCCAGTTCTTCGCGTCCTTCAACACCTCGAAGCTGTCGCTGGCCCTCAACCTGAAGCAGCCCGAGGGCTTGGAGGTCGCCAAGCGGCTCGTCCGCTGGGCGGACATCTGTCTCGACTCGTTCACGGCGGGCACGATCGCCGATCTCGGCCTCGGCTACGAGGTCGTCCGCGAGATCAACCCGTCGATCATCATGGCGAGCACGTGCCTGCTCGGCCAGACCGGGCCGGCGGCCTCGCTCGCCGGATACGGCTACCATGCGGCCGCGATCTGCGGCTTCTACGAGATCACGGGCTGGGACGACCGTCCGCCCGCGGGTCCGTTCAACGCCTACACGGACACGATCGCTCCGCGCTTTCTCGCGGCGACGCTGATGGCCGCGCTCGATCATCGCCGACGGACGGGGCAGGGTCAGTACGTCGATCAGGCGCAGATGGAGTCAGCGCTGTACTTCCTCGCCCCGGAGCTCCTCGACTATCAGTTGAGCGGCCGCATGCCGCGGCGAGCGGGGAACGACTCTCCGACGGCCGCGCCGCATGACGCTTACCCGTGCGCCGGCAAAGACGAGTGGTGCGCGATCGCGGTCGAAAGCGACGCCCAGTGGCGGGCCCTCTGCGAGGTCCTCGGAAGTCCCGAATGGGCGACTTCCCGCGAGCTCGGCACGGCGGCCGGCAGGAAGGCTCGAAGAGACCTCATCGACCGAGAGCTCGCCGAGTTCACGCGCCGCTACGAGCCGCGCGCGCTGATGGAGCTCCTGCAAGCGGCGGGTGTGCCGGCCGGCATGGTGCAGCGGTCGAGCGACCATCTCGAGGATCCGCAGCTCCGGCACCGGCGCTTCTTTCGCCCGATGATCCATCCGGAGATGGGCGAGGTGCCCTACGAAGGGCACCAATTCCGCATCCTCGGCTACGACAGCGGCCCGCGCGCGCCCGCGCCGTGCCTCGGCGAGCACTCGGTCATGGTGCTTCAGGAGATCCTCGGCTACGGCGACGAGGACCTGGCGCGGATCGCCGCGAGCGGCGCGCTAGCGTAGGAAGCCGCTAGCGTAGTGCGTGCGGCGCTTCTTTGTCGGGTAGCGCATAACGCCTCAAGTCTTCGCCTCGAATGCTTCGGGACGACGAAGAGCGCGGTCGGTTGTGACCGGCCCGTACTCGGGTCGATCACAACCGACCGCAACCGCGCGGAGCGCGGAAGCCGATAACCCACGAGCTGGTCTATTGCTCTCGCGCTTGCGCGCGGTGGCTGGATCTTCCGGTCGACCCGAGTACGGGCCGACCGGAAGATCCAGCGCTTCAGGAATTTCCAGCGCGTGTGGCGAAAACTGAGGGCTTACGGTAGCGGTGCATTTTCCGGTCGAGCCGTACTCCGGGTACGGCTCGACCGCAAACGCACGCGCTCATTCGCCTTCCAGCGGCTCAGTGATGTGCTACGCGCGATTCTACGCCGCCATCGCGATGGTCGGCGATTCGAGCGCGATCTCGAGGACCTGATCGATCGAGTCCACCGGGTAGAAGCGCATCTCGTCGCGCACCTCGGCGGGAATCTCTTCGAGATCGGGCAGGTTAGCATCTGGCAACAGCACTTCGCGAAGTCCCGCGGCCTGCGCGGCGAGCACCTTTTGCTTGAGGCCGCCGATCCGCAGCACCCGGCCTTGCAATGTGATCTCGCCCGTCATGCCGAGGGTCTTCTTCACCGCTCGACCGCTCAGCAGCGAAGCGAGCGCCGTCACGATGGTGACCCCGGCGCTCGGACCGTCCTTCGGCGTAGCTCCCGCCGGCACGTGGACGTGCACGTCTCGGTTGGCGAGGTTGCGCTCGTCGATGCCGAGCGCTTGCGCGCGACTTCGTACGTAGGTCAAGGCGATCCGAGCCGATTCCTTCATCACGTCGCCGAGCTGGCCGGTGAGCACGAGGGTGCCGGATCCAGCCATGGTCGCCGCCTCGACGAACAGCACCTCTCCTCCGCTTCCCGTCACCGCGAGCCCGGTCGCCACACCCGGTTGTGCCTGGCGTGCAGCGGCCTCTTGGAAGAATTTGCGCTGCCCCAGTGCCGAGCGAAGCGCGCCGTCGTCCACGTTCAACGATTGCGCTTCACCCGACACGATCCGCGTAGCCGCAGAGCGCAGGAGCGTGCCGAGCTCGCGCTCGAGCTGCCGGACGCCCGATTCACGGGTGTAGTGGGCCACGATCGTGCGTAGCGCGGGGTCGTCGATCGACACTTCCTCGGGACGAAGCCCGTTGCGCTCCAGCTGACGCGGCCAGAGGTAGTCGCGCGCGATCGCCAGCTTCTCCTCGACCGTGTAGCCGTCGAAGCGGATCGTCTCCATGCGGTCGAGGAGCGGGGCAGGGATCGTCTCCGAGACGTTCGCCGTGGCGATGAAGAGCACGTGAGAGAGATCGAGCTCGACGTCGAGATAGTGATCGCGGAACGCATGGTTCTGCGCCGGATCGAGCACCTCGAGCAGTGCCGCCGCGGGGTCTCCACGCCAGTCGGCTCCAACTTTGTCGACCTCGTCGAGCAGGATGACCGGGTTCATCGTGCCCGCGTCACGCAGGGCTCGCACCAGCCGCCCCGGCAGAGCGCCGATGTAGGTGCGGCGGTGCCCGCGGATCTCCGCCTCGTCGCGGATGCCGCCGAGCGACATGCGAACGAACTTCCGACCGGTGGCGCGGGCGATCGACTCGCCGATGGACGTCTTGCCGGTGCCTGGCGGCCCGACGAAGACGAGGATGGCGCCCGAGCGGCGGTCGTCGGCAATGCCGCGCTCCGCGCGGAGCTTGCGCACGGCGAGGTACTCGGTGATTCGCCGCTTGACGTCGTCGAGCCCCGCGTGGTCCCGATCGAGCACACTGCGGGCATGGTTGGGATCGAGGCACTCCTCCGAGCGATGGGACCAGGGGACGGCCAGGAGCCAATCGAGATAGCTGCGGATCATCGAGGATTCAGCCGACTCGCCCATGCGCTCGAGCCGCGCGAGCTCTCGCTCGGCTTGCTGGCGAACCGGGTCGGGCATGCCCGCGGCCGCGATCTTCGTCCGGTAGTCGTCGGCGATCGCCGCATCTCCTTCGCCGAGCTCCTTGCGGATCGATTCGAGCTGGCGGCGGAGAAAGAACTCGCGCTGCTGCTTCTGGGTGCCGGATTCCACGTCCTCGCGGATCCGCTTGCGCACTCGGAGCTCGGTGAGCCGTGCGCGCTGGAGCTCGAGGGCGAGCCGCAGACGTTCGGCGACGTCGAGCGTCTCGATCAGCGTGACCTTCTGCTCGAAGGTGAGATCGGGGGCGTAGCCCGCCGTGTCGGCAAGCGCCCCGGGCTCGGTGATGGAGCGCAGAAAGGCGGCGAGCCGCCCGTCGTCGCCGCGAATCTCGAGGATCTCCTGGATCACCGCGCGGTACTCGCGCTCGAGCTCGTGGGTCTTCGCCGCGGGCGGCGACGCGTCGGGATGCTCCTCGACGTGCGCGTGCAGGCTGCCGTCGGCGCCGGGTTGCGCCGCGCCGACGACTGCGCGATGGAGAGCCGAGAGAGCCACCGCCTGGCCGCGCCCCGGCATGCGCACGCGCTCGACCACGTTGGCCACCACGCCGACCTTGGCGTACTGGTTTCCGTGCCTCGGTACGAGCAGTACGCGGCGATCGTCGCCGAGGTCGGCCGGCAACGTGAGATCCATGCCGGGAAACACGACCATGTCGTCGAGTGGAATCAGCCGAAGAAGGCTCTTCATCGGTGAATACGTAAGCACATAGTTGAGGTTGTCAATAATCGAGCGAATTCATCAGGAGAAGCTCTTCACGATCTTACGCCGCGCCTTCGTCGGCGAGAATCGCAAGCCTTCGTGATGAGCCTGCCGTATCGGCGCCGGGTGGTGGCGCTGCGGGGGAGAGCTCGGAACGTAACGCCTCGAAGCGTCGAAGTCGGTTGAACATCCGGAGCCGCATCATTATGGTCGTCCGGCGAACCGGCAGGAGGACACCATGGAATTCGGCATCGCGCTGGCATCGAATCTGGACGGATGGAAGACCGCCAAGCGAGCGGAGGAGCTCGGCTTCTCTCATGCTTGGTTCTACGACACGCAGATGCTCTCGCCGGACATCTTCGTGACGATGGCGCTGGCGGCGACGCAAACCTCGAAGATCAAGCTCGGTGCGGGGGTACTGGTGCCGAGCAATCGGATCGCGCCGGTTGCCGCCAATGGCTTCGCGTCATTGAACCAGCTCGCACCCGGCCGCATGATCCTAGGTCTCGGCACCGGCTTCACGGCGCGCAACACCATGGGCTTACCGCCGGTGAAGCTCGACGATCTGCGCGAGTACGTGCGGATCGTTCGCGGCCTGCTGCGTGGAGAGACCGTCGAGATCGACTTCCCCGAAGGTCGGCGTAAGGCGCGGTTCTTGAACCCTGATGGGCTCATCAACATCCGCGATGCGATTCCGATCCACTTCTCCGCCTTCGCGCCGAAGATGCGTAAGCTCACCGCCGAGCTCGGCGACGGATGGATGACCTTCATGTTCGACCTCGAGCGCGCGATCGACGAGGCGAAGCTCGTCGATCAAGCGTGCCAAGGGGTCGGCCGTCAGCCGCAGACGCTCTACAAGACCGCGTTCGCGCTCGGTTGCGTTCTCGGCGACAAGGAACCTGCGGACGGCGTGCGCGCGAAGGCTCAGGCGGGCCCGCTGGCGGTCGTCTTTCTCCATGGGCTCGTCGAGGCGATAGTCGAGCTGCCGCTACTGCCGCCCGTCCAGGCATTGCTCGAGGAATACCGAAAACTGCATCAGACCTACCAACCGCCGGACGCCCGCTATCTCCAGATGCACACCCAGCACCTGCTCGGCGTGCGGCCCGAAGAGCAGCGGTTTCTCACCGCCGAGCTGATCCGTGCGACCACCTTCACCGCTCGCAGCGGGGAGCTTCGCGAACGCCTCCGCGCGCTGAAGGCCGCGGGCTACCAGCACTTCGTCATCCAGCTCGTACACGGGCACGAAGCAGCGATCGAAGACTGGGCGCGACTCGTCGAGGGCGTCTGAGGAGGGGACGGCAAGGTTCCACGGTTCGTGCAGTCTTGCGGCCGTCGCTACCCATCGAAAACTGCACAAACCGCTCGTTGCGGAGATAATCCGGCAGCGGTCGACCGGTACGGTTCCGGCGTTGCAGGCAGAAGGCGGCCGGGCGAGGTTGTCGTCTCAACCGTCGAGCAGCAGGCGCCTCGACGTTTTCCGGTGGGTCGTGGATGTCGCACGGACGCCTTGCTGAAGCATGGGCGGAGCCGCCCTCACACCCACTCGCGACCGAGAAGGCTGCGGGCGATCACCAGCTTTTGGATCTGCGGGGTCCCGTCCCCGATCTGCAGCCCGCTCACGTCCTTCTGCATTTGCATGAGAGGCATCTCCTCGGACCAGCCGGTGTGGCCGTGGAGAATGATGCAGTCGTTGATCGCCTGACAGGCAATCTGTGGAATCCACCACTTGCACATCGCCGCCTCGCGATTGTGCGGTTGACCCGCGTCACGCAGCCCGAGCGATCGGTAGGCCAGCCAGCGCGCCGCCTCGAGGTAGGTATCGTGCTCGGCGAGCGGAAAGGACACGCCCTGGAACTTCGAGATCGGCCGCCCGAATGCCTCGCGCTGCTTCACCCACTCGATCGTCATGTCCATCGCGCGGCGCGCCGTGCCGAGGCAGATAAGGCCGAGCAGCGTCCGACTGAGCTCGAACTCGCGCATGATCTGCTTGAAGCCCTCGCCGACCTCGCCGAGCTGCCGCGATCGGGGCACGTAGGTGCCGTCGAAGGCGACCGCCGCGCGCCCCTGGGGCCGGAAGCCGGGGTCGCGGAAACGCTGCAGCGAGACGCTCGGGTCGTGGAGATCGACGAGCACGGCGACCGTCCCTTTCGAGGCGAGTGAGGGATCGATGGTCGCGAGGATGATCGCCGCCTCCGCATGGGGGCTCGTCGTGACCGAGGTTTTCTCGCCGGTGAGGCGCCAGCCGTCGCCGTGGCGCTCGGCGCGCAGACGCAGCCCCTGTAAGTCGGACCCGCCCCGCGGCTCCGTGAAGCCGGCGGCGAGGATCCGCTCGCCGCGTACGATGCCACGCGCCCACGGCCCGCGCTCGTCGGGCGAGAGCAGTCGGCTCACCAGCCCGCCCGTGAGGATCGAGTTGAAGGCCACGTACGCGACGTTGAAGTCCGCGCGCGCGAGCTCCTCGATCGCAATGCCCATGGTGATGAAGTCGGCCGCCTGTCCACCGTACTCCTCCGGTACCGCGAGGCCGAGGAGCCCGTTCTTGGCAAGGACGGCGAGCGCCGCGCGTGGGTATTCGGACGACGTGGCGCGTGCCAGGTAGCCATCGCGAAACTCCGCCTCGGCGAGTCGACGAACGGTTTCGCGGAACATCTCCTGCTCTTCGGTGAACATGAACGAACTCATGCATGGCTCCTCGTCGACAGGGTTGTAGACGATCTACCACGGACCGCGGCGGGGGCGACACGCTCGCTGGGCCAAAGGGGACGACTGTCGAAAGGCGGGATCGCCTGTGTCTTTGCGACGGTTTTCCATTTTCCTAGGCATATTCGGCGCCCGCACGGTCCTGGCTGCGACGCGGGATACGATCGACTGGTATAGCAGCGTGCGGATGCGTGCACGGACGAGGCTCTAAAACGCGTGCTCGTCCAGAACATCGAGGTGGAAAAGCGACATTCACATGGCGATATGCGGATCCAATCAGATGAAATGGAGGAGGATCCATGCGCATCGAGGTCACCGATGAAGCCGTACTGATCACCGAGCTCAGCGACGACGACCGTCACCAGCTCCAGGGAATTCTCAGGGGTGCGGCGGGGCGGAGCCTCGTCATCCCACGCAGGCCGACGATCCATCCGCCCCTGACGGAGTCGGACGAGCTCGAGGCGCTCATCTCGGCGCTACGGTCGTCCGCTCAGGACACGCTGGCCGCACTACGCAGGCGGGGGTTCCGGATCGCGCGACACCTCGGTTAGGCGGCGCGCGCCGCCGCCAGCGACGACAGGAGCCAGCGGACGAGGTCGTGAAGAGTCACGAGCCTCCATCCCGATGCCAAATCGTGGAACATCGCGTGCCGAGCGACCGTGCAGACGTAGAAGTTGTGTCCCCCAGATGCTCGAAACCACTGGCGAAAGTGCAGCCGCCCGCACGCGTCGCAGTGGCTCGACGCAGGATTTACCAGCTGAATCAGGGCGTTTTCCTGAAGGATGGCGAGTAAATCCAGAATGTCGAACGGACCACCACTCGCACGCATGTTCGCGTTCATCTAATTGCAATCGAAACGCAAAGCGGGTGCCAGGCCATCTCAAGCCTACGAACTCAACGATTTCGGCAGCTTGGAGCTGAGCGAGACGAAATCGATAGCGACGAAGTTTGTTCTTCGACGGAAATTTGACGTACGGGGAGATGAGGATGGCCGTTTAGTCGTCGAAGTCGCCCGCAGAACGCTCTCGTTCGATCGCTGATCTTCTCCGCGGCGCTCGGGCAACGGCTCGTTTCGTTTCAACCTAGCCGCTCGAACCGGCGCTGAGGAGCGAGGGTACGCTCGCTCCGCTCGCTCTGCGGAACTTGCCGTTTCAAACCATCCGTTGAGCGGGCCAGAAAGCGCACGATTTGATGAGACTCTGCGGGCGGCATGACGTGTGCTCCAAGTCCGCACGAGGCCAAACCGCCTCCAACCGGAGAAAGGAGAACACGCATGAGAACCACGATTCATCGACTCGCGGGCATCGTCGCTCTGGCATCGGTGCTCGCCCTGGCAGCCCCGCTCCCTGCGGCGGAGGGTGTGAACCTCAACACCGCGACGCAGGAAGAGCTGGTCGCTCTGCCGGGAGTGGGGCCGGCCAAGGCCAAAGCGATCATCGACTACCGCGCCGCCCACCCCTTCAAGACGGTCGACGAGGTGAAGAACGTGCGCGGCATCGGCGACCATCTCTACGAGAGCCTGAAGGGCAAGATCACGGTCGGAGCGATCGCGAGCTCGGCGGCAGCGGGCGATAAGCGCTAGCGGACAAAGAGCTCCAGCGGGGCGCTGGAGGGTGGCAGGTGGCGGCGAAGGAGGGAGAAATCCTCTTTTGCCGCCACCTCGATAACGTCAGGATGGATCTCCTGGATGA
>Ga0315275_10003630_pt1 | contig 14266 bp, 16 predicted proteins | sample YL17G03_0_MG_FD_205557 | JGI IMG/M metagenome (GOLD analysis project Ga0315275, IMG submission 205557) | Sediment microbial communities from Yellowstone Lake, YNP, Wyoming, USA - YL17G03_0 | ecosystem: Environmental > Aquatic > Freshwater > Lake > Sediment | place: USA: Wyoming | collected... | reverse complement strand
AGGTACTGTAGTGGACTACGATAAGTTGCTTGAGGCAGGGCTAATCGAGTCAACCCGGAAGCCGTTGAAGATTCTAAGCACAGGTGAATTAGATCGAGGTTTGACAGTTAGAGCTGATAAGTTCTCAACTGCTGCCAAGAAGAAAATTGAAGCAGCGGGGGGAAGAGTGGAGGAAGCAGGTAGTGCAACAAAGGCAAGCTAGGCCGCGCCTTCTCCAAGCCCTGATAGATGCCTTCAGTTTACCCGACTTAAGACGCAGAATCCTCTTCACCTTAGGCATTCTTGTAGTCTTCCGTTTTGTGGCTCATGTCCCCATTCCTGGAGTTGACGCAGATGCGTTAAAGAAACTTTTTGAAGATAATCAGTTGCTGGGAATGCTGGACATGTTTAGCGGCGGTGCCATGCGCAACTTCAGCATTGCTGCCATGGGTGTCTATCCCTACATCACCGCCTCCATTATTATGCAGTTGCTGGTGCCGGTTATTCCGAAGCTACAGGCTCTATCCAGGGAGGGCGAGGCGGGAAGGAACAAGATCAACATTTACACGCACTGGCTGACAGTGCCTCTGGCTGGTCTTCAGGGATATGGACAACTGGTGCTTCTGACCCGGGGAGATGCCGTTAGTAGCGCAGACGGGTTGACCGTAGCGACGATAATTCTATCTATGACGGCCGGTACCATGTTCCTCGTCTGGTTGGGCGAGCTTATCACGGAACGGGGTATTGGTAATGGCATCTCCATCATAATCTTTGCCGGCATTTTGGCTGGCTTTCCAGACATGGTGGGTCGAGGCCTGATATCGAAGGAAAATGTGGGGCCGTTTATTGGTTTTGCTCTTTTTGCTCTGGCAACAATTGTTATGATCGTTATTTTTACTGAGGCGCATCGCCGTATCCCGGTACATTACTCGAGGAGTGTGTTTCGAGGTAGGAGGATGTATCGACAGGCTGGTTCGACCCACATCCCGCTACGTGTGAATACCGCAGGGATGATACCGCTCATTTTTGCTATGTCCCTGGTCATATTGCCTGGAACCATATTCAGTTACTTCACCGGTGGGGTAGCCAACTTCTTCCAAAACTGGTCTGATCACTGGAGTTACTGGTTAGTCTACTTTGTTCTTGTATTGGGCTTCGCCTTTTTCTATACCATGGTCATATTTGAGCAGATGGAGTTGGCCAATACTTTGCAGAAGCAGGGTGGTTTCATACCTGGAATACGTCCTGGGCGAGACACGGCTGCTTATCTCAGCCAGGTGGTGATGCGTATTACTTGGGCGGGAGCCCTTTTCTTGGCTATGGTCGCAGTGATGCCTTACATTGTTCGACATTTGACTGGTGTTCAGGTGATAGCACTCTCCAGCACGGCCTTTCTGATCATGGTTGGCGTGGCTCTGGATACGATGAAACAGCTAGAAGCCCAACTCTTGATGCGACGCTATGAGGGTTTTCTTAGGTGATGTTGGGGGCACAGAGCAAGTGCGTTTGATTCTACTTGGTGCTCCGGGTTCCGGTAAGGGTACGCAAGCGGAGAGAATTTCCGAAGCTACGGGTTTGGTGCATGTGGCTTCTGGAGACCTCTTTCGTCAGGCTGCCAAGGAGGGTACCGAGCTAGGCAAATTGGCCAAGTCCTATATGGACAAGGGATTGCTTGTACCTGATGATGTGACTGCAAAGATGATCCTGGAGCGTATTGCTCTGCTTAGTCGGGGCTTCATGCTAGATGGTTTTCCCAGAACCATCCAGCAGGCGCAAGCCCTAGACAAAGCCTTGGGAAAGAAATCCATTGAGAAGGTCTTGTATATCAAGGTCTGTGAGGAAGAGCTCCTTCGACGTTTGAGTGGACGATGGATTTGCAGACAGTGCCAGTCGCCATATCATCTTGTCTCCTCTCCTCCCAAAGTGGCGGGACGGTGTGACCATTGTGGTGGGGAGCTTTATCAACGCTCAGACGATACTATGGAAACAGCTCAGAAGCGATTAGAGGTCTATTTTGCCCAGACTGCTCCTCTTATTGACTACTATGAGCAGAGTGGAAGATTGGCGGAAATAGACGGTGAAAGGCGCATAGAAGAGGTGGGTAAGGAACTGTTGGGGTTGCTCACCTAGGGGAGAAATGGGTATAATTGCTAAATCTCCTGAAGAGATTGCCATCATGCGACGGGCAGGGAGAGTTGCGTTCAAGGTGCTGCAAACAGTGGCCGAGGAAGTCAGGCCGGGGATGATTACAGAAGAGTTGGATTCTATATGCGCTCAAGAACTAACCAAGCATGGAGCGAAGTCTTCCTTTAAGGGATATAGGGGATTTCCCGCCAATATGTGTGTATCGGTGAACAACGAGGTAGTACATGGTATCCCTGGCAAACGGCAAATCCGGAACGGGGACCTCGTTTCATTGGATGTGGGAACGATTTTTGACGGGTTTCAAGGTGATGTGGCAACTACAGTTGGGGCAGGTAATATCAGCGATGAAGCAAAAAGGCTGTTGGAGGTTGCGGAGGGCAGTCTCTTGGCCGCCATTGCTGCAGCGAAGAGTGGAGCACATGTGGGGGATATATCATTGGCTATCCAGGATTATGTGGAGTCCAGAGGGTTTTCGGTGGTAAGAGAATACACAGGACATGGTATTGGTCGGGATATGCATGAAGAGCCCGCGATTCCCAATTTTGGATTTGCTAAGCAGGGCCCTGTTTTGCGGAAAGGCATGACCTTGGCCATTGAGCCCATGGTCAATGCTGGAGGGTGGCGCACCAAGGTTTGCAGCGATCAGTGGACGGTTGTTACTGCTGACGGAAGCCTTTCAGCACATTTCGAGCATACCATTGCCATTAGTGATGGTGATGCAGAAGTTCTCACTAGAGTGTAGCTGAGGTACATGGCGAAAAGAGAAAGGATAGAGGTTGAAGGGAAGGTCTTGGTGTGTATGCCGAATGCCATGTTTCACGTTGAGCTAGCTAATGGGCATAAGGTGCTGGCTCATATTTCTGGCAAGATGAGGAGACATTTCATCAAGATCCTGCCTGGTGATGTGGTACGGGTGGAGCTTTCACCTTATGACTTGAGTAGGGGCAGGGTCGTCTACCGTTTTAAGTGATTCCATATTGGAGAGAAATCGTGAAGGTTCGAGCTTCTGTTAAGCGGCGGTGCAAGCAGTGTAAGATAGTAAGGCGCAAGGGTCTGGTAAGGGTCATTTGCTCTAATCCCAAACACAAACAGAGACAGGGATAAAGGGGGGTATAGTGCCACGCATAGCTGGGGTTGATATTCCGGGAAGCAAGCTGACGGAGATTAGTCTGCAATATATCTATGGGATCGGTCCCACTTTGAGCAAGAAGATACTAGCCCAAGTCGGTATCGGTCATGATAAAAAGGCGAATGAACTGTCTGAGGAAGAGATTAGCCGTATCCGTGAGGTTATTGACAAGGAGCACAGGGTAGAAGGGGATTTGAGGAGAGAGGTGAGCCTTAACATTGGTCGGCTTACGGAGATTGGTTGCTATCGCGGTCACAGGCATCGGCACAGACTGCCGGTTCGAGGGCAACGCACTCGAACTAATGCACGAACCAAGCGGGGACCGAAGCAGACGGTAGCTGGTAGAGGTAGACGCCGTGGTACGGCTAAGAAGTAAAGAGGGTTGAGGGAAGATGGCAGAAGGGAAGAAAGGTAAACCTAGAGGCAAAAAAAGAGAGAGGAAAGTTGTCTCTGAGGGAAGAGCTTATATTCATTCCTCATTTAACAATGTTATCGTTACTCTTACGGATCGCTCTGGCAATGTTATTGCGTGGGGCAGCTCGGGCACTGGCGGTTTCAAGGGATCGCGTAAGGGCACTCCTTATGCGTCTCAATTGGCGGCGGAAGGAGCAGCGAAGCGGGCTAGGGATCATGGCCTGCGGCAGGTCGACGTCTATGTGAGAGGGCCAGGCACTGGCCGAGAGGCTGCTATTCGCTCTCTTCAGATTGCTGGTTTGAACATTACCAGTATTCGAGATGTTACTCCCATTCCACACAATGGTTGTCGACCTCCCAAGAGAAGGAGGGTTTGAAGAACAATGGCACGCTACCATGGACCTGTTTGTCGGTTGTGTCGTCGTGTGGGTGAGAAGCTGTTGCTCAAAGGAGAGAGGTGTGCCACTCCTAGGTGCTCGATGGAGAAGAGGCCAACGCCTCCGGGGCAACGTCCCAGCCGTCCTCGCAAGATGTCTGATTATGCATTGCGGCTTCGAGAAAAACAGAAAGCTAAATATAGCTATGGTATGCTGGAGCGGCAATTCTACCGGTTCTTTACTAAGGCGGATCGGAGTACCGGGCCAACGGGAGATAATATGAAACAGTTGCTGGAACGGCGACTGGATGCCACCGCCTATCGTCTGGGCTTTGCCGAGTCTCGGAACCAAGCCAGACAATTTGTACAGCATGGTCATGTGACGGTCAACGGGCGAAAAGTGGATATTCCGTCTTTCTTGGTCAAGCCAGGGGATGTGATTACTTGGAGGGAGAAGTGTATGAAGAAGGAACCCTACAAGCTGGCACTGGAGAGGATGGAATCCGTGATTGTTCCAAGCTGGTTGAGTCTAGATAAGGCTAAGGTTTCTGGGCGAGTATTGACTCTTCCTGTGCCGAGCGAGAGTGCTGCCAAGTTCGACGGCAAAATGATAGTGGAGTATTACCATCGATAGCCTTGAAAGGAGGCGGCAGCTTTGTCCCATATTGTGACGCCGAAAATTGAATGTGTTGAGAACCAGAGTAGCTATGGGCGTTTTGTGGCGGAGCCTCTGGAGAGAGGTTTCGGTGCTACTCTGGGTAATTCTTTGCGGCGTGTTCTTCTTGGTTCGCTGCTGGGGGCGGCAGTGAATTGGATAAGGATTGAAGGAATCCCGCACGAGTTTTCCACCATTCCACATGTGAAGGAAGATGCTACGGATTTCCTACTGAATGTTAAGGTCCTACGGTTGCGTCCATGGACGAAGCAAGAGGGCAAACTGTTTCTCGATGTAGAGGGAGAAAGGGAAGTTCGTGCTGGCGATATCAAACCCTCGGCGGATTTTGAGGTTGTTAATCCTGATCTTCATTTGGCTACCTTGGATTCAGCTGAGGCGAAGCTCTCCGTTGAGTTCAATGTGAAGCTGGGAAAGGGTTATGTTCCCGCATCTCATACAGATGGCTTGCCCATAGGAGTGATCCCGGTGGATGCCATATTCACTCCGGTGGTTAAGGTCGATTTCACTGTGGAGACGGCGAAGCTGGCTGAGCACGCAGAATACGAGAAGCTCGTACTTGATGTTTGGACTGATGGTACAGTTTCAGCGATGGAAGCAGTCACACAGAGTGCGGAGATACTGAGGGAGCAATTCTCATTGTTCGCCGTTCTGGCTACTGCTGGAACTGGGGAAGTTGAAAAACAGCCTGGGACTGGCGCCGTCTCTGTGGAACAATACGACTTACCTTTGGAGCGGCTGGGGCTTTCGCCCCGCGTTTTCAATTGCTTGCGGAGAAACAAGATTACCAAAGTCGGACAAGTGCTGGAGATGACGGAGCAAGAGCTTCTTTCATTGAAGAAATTGGGTCGGAAATCAGTGGAGGAGTTGCGGCAACAATTGCAGGAAATGGGTTTGTCCCTGAAGTCGGAAGAAGAAGATGAGACATAGAGTAGCTGGACGGAAACTCTCTAGACCCACGGCACACAGGCTGTCAATGTATTTTAACTTGGCGGCTGAGGTGTTGAGGCACGAAAGCATCATGACCACTGAAGCCAAGGCCAAAGAAGCTCGAATTATGACGGACAAAATGATTACCTTGGGGAAAAGCGGTGGCCTTCATTCTAGACGGCAGGCGTTGGCTCTGTTGGGTGATAAGAAGGTGGTGGGGAAAGTCTTTGGCGAGTTAGCCACAAGATATGCTAATCGTAGTGGTGGTTATACGCGGGTCCTCAAAACTGGTTCTCGCCGGGGCGATGGGGCCCCTATGGCGCTTCTGGAGTTGGTAAGGTAGGGTATCTTGAGGAGGATGTCATCCGTAATACGGATTCACCCTGTAGGATTGCGTTGATTATGGAATATGATGGCAGTGAATACCATGGCTCTCAATACCAGGAGAATGCGCCCACCATTCAGGGGGAGATGGAATCAGCCTTGCATAAGCTCACAGGGGAAAGAACTCGGGTCACCGCGGCAAGCCGCACTGATGCCGGTGTTCATGCCAGGGGACAGATGGTAAGCTTCAAGACCAGTTTGGAGTTTTCTCCAAAGACATGGGTCAATGCCTTGAATTCCTACCTGGCGCGGGATATTGCCATTAGAGCTGCCTACAGGGTGAGCCAGGATTTTGATGTTCGGCGTGACGCTTGGAGTCGAGAGTATCGCTATTGTATCTGGAACAGGCCTACGCCGTCACCGCTGATGCGAAGGTTTTGCCATTTTGTGCCCCAATCTCTTGATATCGAAGCTATGAATCATGCCTGCCAGGTGCTGGTTGGGGATCATGATTTTGCTCCTTTCGCTGGTCTATATGCTGGAGTGACCTATCGTCAGGTGTTCAAGGCTGAAGTCGTCAGGGACGGCGATCTGGTAATCTTTGATATGGAGGCAAACTCCTTTTTGCCACATCAAGTGCGGAATACGGTAGGTGGCTTGGTCAGAGTCGGCTTGGCTAAGATGGAAGTGGATACTTTCCGTGCCCTGGCTCGCTCTGGTCAGCCAGGAACAGTAGGTCCGTCTGCTCCGGCTCACGGCTTGTGCTTGATGAAGGTGAACCATAGGAATTTTCCACCATCGTTTGAGGAGACATGAAGACTTATATTGTAAAGGCTTCGGATATTGAGCGTTGCTGGTGGGTAGTTGATATTTCTGGGGAAACCCTGGGCAGGGTGGCTGTCAAGATAGCCAATTTGCTTCGGGGCAAAGGTAAACCTACCTATTCCCCCCATCTCGATGCGGGGGACTTTGTAGTTGTGATAAATGCAGCCAAGGTTCGAGTAACCGGGAAGAAGGTAGAGGAAAAGATCTACTATAGGCACACCCAATATCCGGGAGGATTAAGGTGTACCACCCTTGGCAAGATGATGCAGACTCATCCTACCAGGGTAATTGAGCATGCAGTGAAGGGAATGGTTCCCCACAACTCTCAGGGTAGGGATATGTTGAGAAGGCTTAGGGTGTATGCGGGAGACGCTCATCCGCATGAAGCTCAAGTGGAAGCCCAGAGGAGGGGTTAGGTGACAGAGCAAGCCTATTTCTACGGCACGGGGAAAAGAAAGACTGCCATTGCCAGGGTGAGATTGATTGCGGGTAATGGCACCGTTGTAGTAAACGGGAAGGCTTTGGAGGAATACCTGCCTATCCCTAATCTTCAAGGGAACGTGCTTGAACCGTTGCGGGTAACGAATACGCTGGAAAAATTCAGCGCCGTGGCGAAGGTGGAAGGGGGGGGCGTTGCAGGGCAGGCTGGAGCTATTCGTCATGGTATTGCTCGTGCCTTGGTGAAATCCGATGAGAAGCTGAGACCCCTCTTGCGTAAATATGGGTTGCTTACTAGAGACGCCAGGATAAAGGAACGCAAGAAATACGGTCTGAAGCGTGCTCGGAAGGCACCTCAGTATACCAAGAGATAGAGATGGGGCTGGCTCTCGGTGGTTGGCCTCTCGTTCTCCAGCCGGGAGATGACTAGCCTTACGGTAGGGTAAGTCCATTCGGGACATATCTTTCTAATTCAGTATCGTCGCTGATCTGTAACCGCGTAAGCATACTCATACCGGATCCAAGGAGTCATGGTCAGTGACGAAATACATGCAGATATTGCCTACGACATATGCGGCACGTCATTCTGCCCGATCGAGACGGGGCATTCTCCTTCACCGTGGACTGTCAATATAGATTCTCAATGACCGGCGGTCCTCGCTGAATGCGATCTCTTCTGGCGAAAGCGGTTGTGGTCAGGCCGCCCACCAAGTTACGAGTGGTATTCCGCATGCATGGGGTGACACGACGGCCTATGTGTGTGGATCGGGGTTGGAATCCCGCAGCTCAGCAAGGCGTTTCTTGAGGTAGTCTATGTTAGCCACTGGTGTGGGATCAATATTGTGGAGCAGGGCCAGGTAGACGCTGACATAGTCTCCGAAAAGGATCAGGCTCATCATTTGGGCCAAGGGGCTGTTCCCTCTCGCCTCTACAATTTGATGGCCGATTGCTGCTTTCGCCAGGATCTCTGCAGTAAGCTGGTAACGATCCAGAACATGTTGATCAAGCAAGGAAGAGCGTAGCAGGACTACCGAAATCCTTTCCCCTATCTCCGGGGGGAATTGATAACCTACGATGGCATTGTGATTCAACTCCGGGAGAATCTCATAGAAGGCCCAGGTCTTGCTATTCTCGTTGAGTTGCGTTTTCCAGCGCTGGGCCACTTCTGAAAGCAGCCCCGATCCATATATCACGACCAGTTTCTCTGAGAGCTTGGTGGCCAGTTGCTTGGCCGGGTTGGAAGCAAGGGGAACAGTCTCGATGAGTTCGACTAACAGTGTGTTCAGGACTTGCACTGCTTCTGCCAGGTCTGCCGATTTGTCCTGGAGCAGGCCGAGCCTGCTGAAAATGCCTAGCAGGGGGATGAAACTGTGGGGAAGGGCGGCACGGGGAGGCGACTGGTAATCTATGGATACAATGGGGATGTCCTCCTTTTGGGCCAGTGCCTTCAACTTACCGCCTCCGGTGAGCACCAGCTTCTTGGCGGGGGTTCTAAGCGATTTGGCAAAGGAAGTCAGAGTCTCCTCCGTGTCTCCGGAGTAGCTTGAGGCAATGAGCAATGTGTTCTCATTGAGGAAGGAAGGCAAATCATAGCTTCGGTGCACCCAAACAGGTAGCCTGTTTTCCAGCAGAGCCAGGCTGCGGAGCAGATCACCTCCAATAGCGGAGCCACCCATACCCAGAATGACGGCTCTTTCTACATGCTTGTAGGCTCCTGGCAGATCCGACTTCGAGACATTCCGCCAGGCAACCTGGCATTGCTCGGGTAGTCGATGGAGATGTTGGAGCATCCCAGAGGGATCAAGTCGCCGGTAGGTTTCCGGTTGGTCCAGATTCGTCATGAAAAACTCCGCGGGATACCCGTCAGCTTCCTGGCGGCAGGAAAGTGGCTCCATGTGGGCGGAGGTTGGTTGAAAAACGACTCCACGAGTCGAACTCCTTCCTAAAACTACATCTGTTCGAGAAAGCCTAGGATACCCCTCAGCTTGCTGAGGGGTGATGCGTTGCCTAGACTCCTAACAATTTCCTTCCCTCGGCGACTAAAGCCTTGGCTCTTTCCTGGCTGCTGGCTTCAGAATAGACGCGAAGGAGAGGCTCTGTCCCAGAGAGGCGAACCAGTAGCCATGAGCCGTCCGCCAGGGAGAAGTGGTATCCATCCATGGTATTCACTCTGATGACCGCGCTCCGACCAATATGGTCTGGCATTTTGTTGGAAAGGTGATGAAGGATTCGCTCACGCTCTTCGGCAGGAAATTCTAGGTCCTCACGGTGATAGTGATGTGGTCCAACCTTGCTGTAAAGGTAATCGATGAGCTCTGAAGGCGTTTTCTTTGCCTTGCTGATGAAGTCCAGGAAGTATATACCAGCAAGTATGCCATCCCGTTCAGGCAAGTGGCCCCGGAAACCATAGCCACTGCTTTCCTCTCCACCTATGAGGACATTCCCCTCGATCATCTTCGGTGCCACATACTTGAAACCTACCTTTGTTTCATAGACTGGCACATCGTAGAGTCTGCCCAGCTTGTCCAGCATGATACTGGTGGCCACGGTTCTGACAATGGCGCCGCGTTGCCCCCGTATGTCTAACAGGTAGAGAGCCAGAATAGCGAAAATCTGCAAAGGGGTCAGTGGCGTCCCCTGTTCATCCACAATGCCGATGCGGTCGGCATCACCATCCGTCGCCAGACCCACGCTCCCTTGATTTTCCCTGATGATGCTGGAAAGCTTTGACAGATGGCGCGCGATCGGTTCAGGTTGAATCCCAGGGAAGATGGGATTGCGCTCGTCGTTTATCTCTATCACCTCAGTCTTGCCACCTTCAAGGATCTTCTTGAAGTAGCCGGACCCAGCTCCAAACATGGAATCCACCATTACTTTGAGGCCAGCCTGACGCAGGCTTTCCAGGTCAACGAGTTGTGCCAAATGCTGAAGATAAGCTGGGGATGGATCGAAGTACTCAATCATTCCCTGTGACAGGCCTTCAGCTAGAGGTAGACGCTCGACTCTTCCTCTGGCAATGATTTCCATCAGACGGGATTCTATATCGGCTCCGACATCATCTGGAGCGCTGGCCCCATCTTCGGTTTTCACCTTAAGACCGTTCCACTGGGCGGGATTATGGCTGGCTGTGATTATTATGGCCCCACCGGCCTTTCTTTGGAGGACCCCATGGCTTATTACTGGGGTGGGGGCGGCTCTGGGGCAGAGGAGTGTCTTGATCCCGTTGGCAGCTATTACCTCAGCAGCTGCACTGGCGAAATGCTCCGAAGCAAAGCGGGTATCATAACCTATGACCAGACCTCTTGAGGCAAGCCCAAGATCTCGAAGATGCTCGGCCAGACTTTGAGCGCAGTATCGGACATTGTCAAAGGTGAAATCGTCAGCGATGATGCCTCGCCAACCGTCGGTGCCAAATTTGATTCTCATGCTGACGATCCTCCTGAACTCTACTGCCTTTGTGCTTGGAGAAGCGTTTCTCTTACCAGACGATGCCTATTGGTGGCAGCGATCGGTGAGGAGCTACTTGCTGGGTTGCTCCTGGAGCGAATTTCTGGAGCCAGCCAGCCCGGCCTCTGCCTGGAGCACTGCTACCTTGTCCGTTTTTTCCCAGGGGAGGTCGAGATCATCCCGGCCGAAGTGACCGTAGGCGGCAACGGCCCGGTAAATAGGGCGGCGCAGATCAAATCTTCTTATTATGGCCTCAGGCCTGAGATCGAAGTGTTCCTTGATCAACTTGGAGATGAGCTCTTCATCAACCTTAGCTGTACCGAAAGCCTCAATGGAGATGGCCAGAGGGTGAGCCTTGCCTATGGAGTAGCATATTTGAACCTCGAAGCGGTCTGCTAGGCCGGCGGCCACCACATTTTTGGCTATGTGTCGGGCTGCATAGCTGGCGGAGCGGTCCACTTTGGTGGGGTCCTTACCTGATAATGCCCCTCCTCCGTGTCTGGATACGCCTCCATAAGTGTCTACAGAGACCTTCCGTCCGGTAAGCCCGGCATCTCCGACAGGCCCGCCGACTACGAAGCGGCCGGTGCTATTCACATAATACCTGGTCTTCTTATCCAGCAAGGAAGGTGGGATGGTGGCTTTGATTACATGCTCAATGATGTCTCGCTGGATTACATTGTGGCTGACTACAGGATCGTGCTGGGCGGCTATGATTACATTATCAACTCGCCTGGGGACACCATGGCGGTATTCCACGGTTATCTGTGATTTCCCATCGGGGCGGAGGTAGGGCAACATGTTACTTTTTCTCACCTCTGCCAAACGACGGCATAGTCTGTTAGCCAAGAGAATAGGTAAGGGCATGAGCTGTGGCGTCTCGTTGCAGGCGAAGCCGAACATGAATCCTTGATCACCGGCGCCGAGTTTATCCAGGCTATCATTGACATCGTTGTCTGTAGCCTTCTCTCTTGTCTCAATGGATTGGTCCACGCCCATGGCGATGTCTTTCGATTGTTCCTTAATGGAGACGACGACGCCGCAGCCTTCGTAATCGAAGCCGTACTCAGGGCGGGTGTAGCCTATGTCCTTGATTACGCCGCGCACCACATCTGGAATCTCGATATAACAGTTGCAGGTGATTTCGCCCATGACGATGACCAGTCCGGTAGTGGTAGCCACTTCACAAGCCACGCGGGCATAAGGGTCTCTGGCCAGGATGGCGTCAAGTACGGCGTCTGAGACTTGGTCGCAGAGCTTATCTGGATGCCCCTCGGTTACCGATTCTGAGGTAACCATATGGGATGGAGATTTCGTGAAGGTCATTGTCATTGTTGCAGTCTCCTTTTCTTTCTTGGCGAGTGTAGTTCAGGTTCCCAGTTCCCAGCTTTCCAGGTATTGTCCCTGTTCTGGGGTCAACTTGTCAATTGTAATGCCCATAGAGAGGAGCTTCAAGCGGCCCACCTCTCGGTCAATTTCAGGAGGCACTGGGTAGACTTGGGCAGTCAATCTCTCCTTCAGACTGAATATGTATTCCGCACATAAGGCCTGGTTGGCAAAGCTCATGTCCATCACGCTGGCAGGATGTCCCTCGGCGGCGGCGAGGTTGATCAGCCTGCCCTCAGCCAGCAGGATGATGCGGCGCCTGTCCTGCAAAGTGTACTCCTCTACGAAAGGACGCAGTGTTCTCTTGTGCGTTGACAGGCTTTCCAGAGCTGGGATGTTGATTTCCACATTGAAATGGCCACTGTTTGCCAGAATGGCACCATCTTTCATCAACTGAAAATGGGGTTTGTCAATGGCGTTCATGCCACCAGTAATAGTGACAAAGATGTCCCCTGTTCTGGCGGCGTCGAGGCTGGGCATCACCTGATATCCATCCATTACTGCTTCGAGGGCGCGGATGGGATTGATTTCTGTTACTATGACCTGGGCACCCAGGCCACGGGCACGCATGGCTATCCCTCTACCGCACCAGCCGTACCCGCAAACGACCACCTTCTTTCCGGCCCAGAGGATGTTGGTGGCTCGGGTTATGCCGTCGATCGTGCTCTGGCCTGTGCCATAGCGGTTGTCAAATAGGTGTTTTGTGTCGGCGTCATTCACGGCAATAACAGGGTACTTTAGCTGCCCTGCTTTGGCCATACTGCGCAGTCGGACAATGCCTGTGGTGGTTTCCTCCATGCCACCGATGACCTTTGCCAGCGGCTCAGCTTTTCCCTTATGCAGGGTAGTAAGCAAGTCAGCGCCGTCATCCAGGGTGATTTGAGGCTGTTGAGCAAGTGCGGCATGAATGTGCTTGTAGTAGGTATCGTTGCTCTCTCCCTTTATGGCGAAGACAGGGATGACATATTCTCCCGACAGTGCAGCCGCTACATCATCCTGGGTGCTCAGAGGATTGGAGGCACAAAGGTATACACTAGCGCCACCGACTTTGAGGGTGAGGACCAGGTTAGCCGTTTCCGTGGTGACATGCAGGCAGGCAGAAATCTTGGCTCCTTTCAGAGGCTTCTCCCTGGCAAATCGCTCCTTGATCAGTTGCAGTACCGGCATCTCACGAGAGGCCCACTCGATACGAAGCTTGCCCTGTGCGCCCAACGAAGGGTCTCTAATGTCGCTATCAACCGGTGTATTACGGATCACTTGATTCTCCTTTCTAAGTCGGGCTGCTGGGCAACCCAACTGGGTATCTCCACTGTACCTATAAGAATGGGTTTCTGGTGACAATCGCTGCCGCCGGTCATGACTAGGCCGTGCCTCTTGGCGAAATCCAGGTAATGCGAGGTGGTCTTGGCATCGTTTCTGGAGTGCCAGCACTCTAAGCCGTTGATATGTTTAAGGATCTGTTCTTTGATGATTTCCGTCTGTTTGTCTAGGTCACGCGTTAGGTCGGCTAGCGATGTCCCGTTGGGGTCATTGGGGTGTGCGAGAACCAGAATACCGCCAGCCCTTTTGATCAATCGCGAGGCTTCTGCAATGGAAAGGGGGTACTTAGGAACATCACATTTGACCAGATATCTGTCGAAGGCTTCCTGTATATTATTTACCAGGCCTTTTTCCATGAGGTAGTTCGCTATGTGAGGTCGGCCGAAGGTGCCGTCAACACCTCTACGGATGTTCTCCATGTCCTCTTCTGTGAATCTGGGGAAGCCCTCTTTATCAAACTCATTATTCAGCTTCTCCAGAATCTGACTGGCCCGTGTTTCTCTGTGCTCTCTCAGCAATCGAAGTTTGGCTCTTAGCTCCTCATTGTGGCTGTCGTACCCATATCCCAGGAAGTCCAAGGAAAGGGACCTGGTGCTATGGTGATTGGCATATTGAAATGTCACATTCAGTTCTATACCGGTAATATACGAAATACCATATTCCTCTGCCAGGGCGATGGCTGTATCCTGACATTCTGTGGAATCATGGTCAGTCACCGACATCAGATGGATGTTTCTATTTTTGGCTTCCCAGAAGACCTCTTGAATAGGGAGGTTACCATCCGAGCCGGTCTTGGTATGTATGTGCAGGTCTGTTTCCACTCTATCTCTTTTTGAGGCCGATGATGTACCACTCTCCCGGTGTGTCTTGGGTGGTGTCA
>Ga0315275_10003629_pt1 | contig 14268 bp, 13 predicted proteins | sample YL17G03_0_MG_FD_205557 | JGI IMG/M metagenome (GOLD analysis project Ga0315275, IMG submission 205557) | Sediment microbial communities from Yellowstone Lake, YNP, Wyoming, USA - YL17G03_0 | ecosystem: Environmental > Aquatic > Freshwater > Lake > Sediment | place: USA: Wyoming | collected... | reverse complement strand
CGAGCTGCGCGAGATCGCGGCGGAGGAGGGTATCTCGCTCGGCGAGGTGATCCGCCAGGGACTCGAGTGGCGGGCGAAGACGCGGCGGCGCGTGCCGAGCTTCATCGGCAAGCTTCCTCCTCCCGAGCACGTGCCGGTCGGGCCTCCGTCGTTCATCGCCCGCAATGACGAACAGCTCATCGAGCAGTACATCCGCGAGAAGCACGATCGTCTTCGCGCGGAACGACAAGGAGCTGATCAAGGCCTTCGTCCTTGAACAGCACGATCGTCGCTGACACGAGCGTCGTCTACGGCGCCCTCGATCCATCGGATGCCGATCACGCCAGATGCTCGTCGGCGCTCTCGTCCGGCGCGGTGGTCGTCATGCCCTCACCCGTGATCGTCGAAGTCGACTGGCTGGCGCGCAGTCGCGGCCGGCCCGGTGCGATGACGGCACTCCTGAACAGCGTCCTCGACGGCTCCCTCCTGATCGTCAACCTCGACATCGAGGACGTCGCTCGTGCGACGCACCTCGTCGAACAGTACAACGACCTGGCGCTTGAATTCGTCGATGCCTCCGTCATCGCAATCGCGGAGCGCCTGGAACAGGACACGATCGCGACGCTCGACCGGCGCCACTTCTCGGTCGTGCGCCCGCTTCACATTGACGCGTTCGCACTCGTCCCGTGACCGGCGCTCTCGCCGCCCCCGTACACTGAGAGCCGTGGAGACCTCGCTGCCCGTCGCCGACCGCCCGCGCCGCCCCGAGTGGATGAAGGTGCGGGCGCCGAGCGCCGACGGGCGGTACTTCGACGTCAGGAAGCTGATCCACGGCGCGAGCCTGAACACGGTGTGCGAGGAGGCCCGCTGCCCGAACATCGCCGAGTGCTGGGGCAAGGGCACGGCGACGTTCCAGATCCTCGGGGACACCTGCACGAGGGCATGCCGCTACTGCTACGTCAACTCGGGCAAGCCCGAGCACGCGCCCGATCCGCTCGAGCCTCTACGCCTGGCGCAGGCGGCGGCGCAGCTGGGCCTGAAACACGTCGTCGTCACCTCGGTCGACCGCGACGACGTCGAGGACCGCGGCGCCGGCCACTTCGCCGCCACGATCCGCGCCCTGAAGGCGAAGCTGCCGGAGTGCTCGGTCGAGGTGCTGACGCCGGACTTCCTCGGCGCCGAGGAGGAGGCTCTCGCGACCGTGATCGGCGCACGGCCGGAGGTGTTCAGCCACAACATCGAGACCGTGCGGCGTCTGCATGCCCGCATGCGGGGCGCGAAGGCGTCCTACGACGGCGCCCTCCACCTGCTGCGACGTGCGAAGGAGGTCGCCGGCTACCCGGTGCTGACGAAGACAGGCCTGATCGCGGGCCTCGGCGAGACGAACGACGAGATGGTCGAGACGATGCGAGACCTGCGCGCCAACGGCGTCGACGTCGTCACGATCGGCCAGTACCTGCAGCCCTCCAGCAGGCACGTCGCGATCGACCGCTGGGTGCATCCCGACGAGTTCCGCTGGTTGCGCGAGCAGGGCGAGGCGCTCGGCTTCGGCTCCGTCTTCGCCGGTCCGCTCGTGCGATCGAGCTACCGCGCCGACGAGCAGAAGCATGCGGCCGACACCGGCGTCGGCGCAGTCGCGTACTGACCGGTCGCGGCCGGCATCACTGGCGGTGGAGTGCCGCCACCGCTAGGGTCATGACATGGGACTCAGGGAGACGTTGCGCGGATGGCTGGGACAGGCACCGGCTGCCGACAAGGGCCTCGACAAGGCGGCCGAGGACGAGTCCGAGCGCGAGTACTCGGCGCAGAAGGCAGACCGGCTGGGCGGTTCCCGGCTCGGCGCGGGCCACGACCAGTTCGAGGCCGACGAGCGCGGCCCCGGCCGCTAGACAGCCCGCCGCGCGAAGAGAATCGGGCAAGGCGAGAGGGCCGCCGGAGCGGCCCTCTCGGTCCCACCGCAGCCGGAAACCGGCTTACTTGACCGTTGCGAAGTAGATGTCCTCCTCGGGCGGATCGGCAGGATCGCCCTTGCCGCGCGTGTCGGCCCAGACGATGTGCGCACGGCCCTCGCTGTCCACGTCGACCCACATGTAGTCGCCGAGGAAGCCGGCCTGAACCGGGTTGGTCGCCGGCGTCAGGTTCGGCATCGACGAGGTCGTCACCCGCGTGTACTTGAACGTCGGCGCAACCGTCGCCGCGTTCTTGACCTCGACGGCCGTGACGTCATTACAGCCACTCGTCTCGCAACTCCCGTAGGAGCGGTCGTAGTACGCGATCCAGAGGCTTTTGCCGTCAGTTGTCACCTTGCTCCACGGCTGCCACTGGGCGCTCCCCGCAGGGGAGACCTTCGTCGCCGCGCTCCACGACGAGCCGCCGCTCGTCGAGTACGAGTAGAACACGTCGTTGTCGCACGGTGGCGCCGCCGTGGCGGCGGGTCCCGTGCAGGGCGCTCCACCGTTGCGGAAGTCAGCCCACGAAACGTACAGCTTGTTGCTCGCATCGACCGATGCCGAGATCGACGTGAACTCCGGTACGCGGTACCCGTTCGGGGGCAGGCAACCCCGGCCGGCCGGGCACCCTGCAGCACTCGGCCCCACCGGATGGGTCCCGATCAGATCGCCCACCTTCACGGGGGCACTCCAGCTGGCCGCCAGAGAGCAGTCAGCGGCCGCCAGGCACTTGACGAACAGCACCTGGTTGACGCCAGGGAGGGGCGTGTTGCCGTTGCCGAAGGCAACGTAGATCGTCCCGTCGGACCCGACGATCGGGTGCGAGCCCTGGTCCTGGTCGCACGCGTTCGGGGCCACGCTGCCAACGGTGCAGGCCCCGGCATTCGACCCGCTGATCTCGATACCGGCCGACCAGGTAGCACCACCGTCGGTCGACTGGCTGAAGTAGATCGGGCTGTTGTCGTTGGTGAACCGCGTCCACGTGCCGTAGACGTTGTTCTTCTTCGGGCTCGTCTTGGTAGCGTCCGCGACGAGGAACTCCTTGTCGTGGAACACACTCGGGTCGTCGTCAGCTGCGACGATGCCGAGCGGCACATCACGCGACGTCTGGAACGACAGCGCGGCCGGCGTGTGGAAGAACGAACCGCCGAGGTCGGCGTTCGACTTGGCGACGACGAACGCACTCGCAGCGCCGAAGATGTCGAACAGGATGCCACCGACGTATGCGTTGCCGTCGGCGTCGAAGGTCACGGTCGGATCGCTGCACGCGTCTGCCGTGTGACCGTCCGGCAGGATGAACTGGTAGAAGGGTGGGACCTGGTCGCCCCACGTCTTGCCGCCGTCGAACGAGAAGTCGTAGCCGCAGTGGTTGAAGCCGAGGCGCGAGTCGTTCTGGCCGGCGATGAGGTTGTCATCTTCGGTCGGGTTGATCGCGATCACTTCTTCTGCCTGGCGGCGCAGCGAGCACTCCTGGTTGACGCGGGTGTTTTCGCCGCCGCCGGGCCCGCCACTCTTGAACGTGTTCTGGCAGCCGAGCGTCTTGGCCCTGGCGCTCTTGCCGACCTTGCCGCCCCCGGCCTTCTTCTCGTTCTCGGACGCGTTCAGGCCCACCGCGATCAGCGGCGCCGACGAGACCCTGCCCGCCGTCGCAGCCTTGCCCTTCGCCTTGCCGCCCGTGTAGGCGAGCGAGGCGTCGAGCACTTTGTTACCAGTCTTGCTCGGTACGCTGACCGCTCCTCCGGGCCAGAAAGCCACCGCAGCGACCGCGAGCGTCGCCAGGAGCATTACCGGACGTAGTGCACGTCTCATGTGAAGCCACCCCCTTTTCCCCGCAGAGAGACGACGACGTCTACCCGGCAGGAGTTGGACTCGTTTGCGCCTGGGATTGTCCACCATCGAGCGCGCCGATGCAACCGGGAGCCGGTGCGGAGCTGCCGCAGGCGCCCACCCTTCGACTGCACGATCGACAGGGCCGTCGTGCCGACTCGGGTCAGCGGATGCCGGTGTCGAGCTCGAAGTTCGCGACGGCGAAGTGGCCGCGCACGACGCGAACCGTGCGGGGCTGCGGGCTGCCGAACATCAGCTTGCGGAAGGAGCGGACGACGTAGGTGCCCGGCGGCAGCATAACGCGGTAGGTACCGGCCTTCGAGGTGGTGGCGGTCGCGACCCGGACGCCGCCGCGCAGGAACGCAAACGTGACGCCGGCAGCGGGGGCGCTGCAGGGCATGTCCTCCTCACACACCGGCCTCGTCGGGCTCTTGGCCACCATGCCTCTGATGCCGCTCGGCGCTGCAGCGGCCGTGACGGTCGCGGCTACCGCCAGTGCCGAGGCCACCACCGCAAGGGCCAGCGCGATGCGCATCGCTCTACGGTACGCCAGACGCCCAATTCCGGCAAGGCCCGTTCGGTCATCGCCCGATCAGGCACACTCGAGCCATGAGCAACGCACAGGTCAGCACCCTCGCGGCCGCGCTCGCACTCGCGCTCGCGCTCACGACGGTGGCGGGTGCCGGGACGGCGGGGCCGCCGACGGTCCGGTTCGTTCGGATGACCCCGGCCAAGGTGCGGGGCGCGCAATTCATCCCGAGCGAGTCCGTTCGCGTGACGTTGCGCGCCGGTTCCGTCAAGCGCGTCCGCACGACGCGCGCATCGGCGTCCGGTGGGTTCACGGTCGACTTCGGGCTGCTGCGGGAGAAGGATCGCTGCGGCGTCGCGATGACACTCACTGCGGTAGGCGGTCAGGGCGACCGCGCCACCTACAGGCTCCCACCCCGGGGGTGCACGACCACGGCGACCGAGTAGAGCCGAGGACCGGGAGCCGCAACGGCGAGGGGCCGCCCGCAGGCGGCCCCTCGCTCTGTTGCGTTTCGTGCGGTGACGCTACGGCGTGACCGTGAGCGTCTGCACCACCTGCGTCGTGCCCGGCGTGACGTTCGACGTCATGCCGGCGACGGACTTATACGTGCCCGCCTTCTTCGCGGACGCGTCGTACGTGATCGTCGCGCTTCCGCCGGCCGTCGGTGGGCTCGTGTTGACGCGGAGCTCCGTGTCGTCGGCCGGCACCGGAGCGATGTTCACACCGCTGGTGCCGTCGCGGTTCTCCGCACCCCAGTTGATCCCGGAGCCGGGATCGCCGGCGCCCACAGCGCCGTAGGAGATCGTGACCTGCTCGCTCGACGGGCCGGTCCCGGCCGCGCCGCTTGCGAGCCGGATCCACAACTCGCCGGTGTGGGTGGTGGCGTTGCTGAAGTTGGCCACGTGGTCGTAGTCGACGACGAGCCAGGTTGTGGTCGTCGGCCCTGCCGGTCCGTCGGCCAGCGTCGCGATTCGGATCGCTCCGCCTGCGGGCACGTTGGTGTCCGTCCAGAACGGGGCGATGACGTTGTTCGGACGTGCCGGGCTCGGGAACGTCTGCGGTGCGAAGCTGACATCGCTGCCCGTGCCGCCGCCGATCACGACGTACCCGTTGGAGACGACGCCGATCCGCGTGTAGGCCTCGCCGCCGAAGTAGAACGGCGTGGCGAGGTTGAAGTTCGAGATCGTGTCGTCGCCGACGCCCGGGATCGGCGTGACGCCGAAGAGCGACAGCGGCAGGTAGTCGAAGTCGGTGCCTCCGAGGGGCGTGATCGACACGACCTGCGGCGGGATCGCCGGGGTCAGGGTGCCGCTCCACTGGACGCCGTCGTCCTTCTTGATCGCGGCCGCCGGCGCCGAGATGTTCGAGAACTCGAGCTTGCCCTTGTCGAGGTTCGTCACGGTGAGGCCGACGTCTGCCGGCGAGCCGCTGAAGTTGGCGACGGTCGCCGTGCAGTTCGCCAGCCCGGTCTTCGCCGCGAACGTCGCCGGGCTACAGGAGTGGGTCAGCGTGACGATGCCCTGCCGCTTGTTGAAGGCTACCGGGATCGTCACCGCGCTGGTGTCGCCCTTCTTCGGATCGAGCGAGATCCGGCCGAAGTACTGGCCGTTCGCGAGCTCCGGGGCGCTGATCGTGATCCAGAGGTCCGTCGTCCCCTTCTTCTTCAGCTTGATCTTCTTTTCGCCCTTCGCGCTGTCCTTGCCCGGCGCCTTGTCGGAGACGAGGATCTGGGCTCCGGCCGGGGCCTCGACCGAGACCTCGAGGTCCTGGTCCTTGCCCGAGACGTTGATCGCGGTCCGCTTGGTCGTGATCAGGCCGGTCATCGTCGGCGCGTCCACGCTGGCCAGGTTGAGGTCGATCCGGTGTAGCGGGTCGGTGGCCGAGGCGATGTAGTCGGCGTAGGTCTCGTCGAAGACGAGCGTCGGGTTGACCGCCGCGTTGACCCGGAGCGAGCCCGAGCCGTCGTCGAACGGGTCGGCCGGCGTGACGCCGTCCTCCTTGACCACGCCCTGCGCGGCCGAGGTCATGATGGCCGACTTGATCATCGCCGGCGTCCAGTCCGGGTGCGCCGCCTTGACGAGCGCCGAGGCTCCTGCCAGGTGCGGGCTCGACATCGACGTACCGGCGATCGCCTGGTACAGGTTGCCGGGCGGGCCGTTCGTCGGCGTTGTCGGGTCCGGGTTCGGCGTCATGCCTGCCAGCACCTGGATGCCCGGAGCGGTGATGTCCGGCTTGATGAAGTCGGTCTGCGGGCCGCGCGAGGAGAACGACGCCATCACGTCGGCCTGCGTCGCAGTGGCCACACCCTGCACCCACGTCGCCCTCACGTTCGTGTTCCCGTTGATGAACGCGAGCAGCGGGGCACTCGGCCCGTCGACGTGAATCGTCGGCAGCCAGTGGTTGTCGGTCTCGACGTCCTGCTTGATTGCGTTGTAGAGGATCATTCCGGCCGCACCGCCCGAGGAGACGTTGTACCCCTTGTCGACGCGGGCGTTCGAGCCGCGCTGGCAGGCGACGACCTTGCCGGTCACCGCAGCGATCTGCGCGGCGGTCGTGAGCTTCACCTCGCAGCGGGCAGTCTCGCCGGGGATCGTCTGGGCGAGAATGACCGGCGTCGCGCTCGCGATGCCCTGGGTGATCGTGTCGCCCGTCAGGTCGAACGTCGCGCCGCCGTCGGCGGTCAGGTGCAGCGTCGAGAGGAACGAGCGGGGGCCCGTGGAAGCGCCGACCGTCGTCACCCACGGGCCGCCGTGGTCGGCCGTCCCGGCTCCCGGACCGGAGTTGCCGGCCGAGGCGTTGACGGAGATCCCGGCATGGAACGCGTCGAGGAATGCAAGCTCGACCGCGTCGGTGTACGGGTTCCCGCCGCCCGAGATCGAGAAGTTGATCACGTCGACCTCGTCGGCGATCGCCTGCGTCACGGCCGCGACCGAGTCGGAGCTGAAGCAGCCGGCCGCGAGACAGACGCGATACATGATCACGCGTGCGCCCGGGGCCATGCCGCTGATCGGGCCGCGCTCGGCGCCGTAGAGCATGGCGGAGTCGACCCGGTCGCCGGCCGCCGTCGAGGCGGTGTGCGTGCCGTGGCCCTCCGGGTCACGCGCCGAGCAGATGCCCGTCGTGTCGTTGCAGAACTCGTCCGCGCCCGCGCCGATGACGGCCATGTAGGTGTCCGTCTTCGCGTACGCGCCGACGAGCTTCCGCTGGCACGTGAACGGCGCCCCGAGGTGCGCGACGTCGCTGCCGTCACCGAACTGGCAGCCGTAGGGGCCGCCGGGTGGCACCGGCAGGCCATGGTTCTCGAACGACGGGTGCTCCGGCCAGATGCCGGTGTCGATCACGCCGACGACGACGCCCGAAGCGGCGTTGTCCTGCCCGCCGAGCGACGGCCAGACGCCGGTCGCGCCGATGAAGCCCGGCGTGACGGAGGTCTGGGGCTGCTCGAGGGAGTCCTTCTGCACGGCGACCACGCCGGCGACCTTGAGCAGGTCCGCGACGCTGTTCGCCGGCACCTGCGCCGCGACGCCGCCGTAGACCGTCTGGAAGGACGTGCGAATCTTCGCGTTCGGCACCGCCTTCGTCACGGCGGCGCTGATCTTGCCGGAGAGCTGAGCCGTGTGCTGCTCGTACGCGTGCACGGCCGCCTTGTTCGCCTTCAGCTTCTTGCCCGTGACGGCCGGACTCGTGGCCGCAAGGCCCGCGACGCCGCCGGCATACGATGCCGTGGCGTCGTAGTCGTACTTGATCAGCACGTTGACCGGCGCCGCGTCGGTGCGTCCGAGCAGCGACGGGTCGGTCTGCGCGAGCGAGCCGGAGGTCGACTTCGCGCCGACGTAGGTCGAGTCGGGTGTCAGCGGTGTCGCCGCGAACTTCGGCTGCGACGCGCCACCCGCTGCGACGCCCAGGGCGCCGACCAGCAGTGCCCCCAGCACCAGCAGGCTGAGCCTTCGAAGATGTCTCACTCTCGTAACCCCTTTCGGGTCGGGGCACAGCATGCTCGCAGTGCCCGTCCCCCATTGCCCATGGGACGCCCGTTGTCGAACGCCCCCCGACGAAAGACGTGATTCAACTCCCCCTTGAAGTGGATCGGCCCGACCCCTACCGGGTCCAGGCATGTCGCGTGTGAGACGTCAGCCGTGAGGCTTGGCCATCGTGTGGTAGTCGAGCGCCTCGTCGAGCACGCTTTCCTCCACGCCGGCCTCGAGCGCAACCTCGCGCAGCGAGCGGCCGCTCGCAGCGGCAGTCTTCACGATCTCCGAGGCCCTGTCGTAGCCGATGTGCGGGTTCAGCGCGGTCGCGGCCGAGAGGGTCAGCTCCGCGTAGCTCTCGCACTGCGCCCGGTTCGCCTCGATCCCGTCGATGCACTTCTCGGCGAAGAGCCTCGATGCGCTCGCGAGTAGCTGGATCGACTGCAGCAGGTTGCGGGCCATCAGCGGGATGTAGACGTTGAGCTCGAAGTGGCCGTTCATGCCGCCGATCGTGATCGCGGTGTCGTTGCCGATCACCTGCGCGGCCACCTGGGTGACGACCTCCGGGATGACAGGGTTGACCTTGCCCGGCATGATCGACGAGCCCTTCTGCAGCTCGGGCAGGAAGATCTCGGCGAGGCCTGCGCGCGGGCCGGAGCCGAGGAAGCGGAGGTCGTTCGCGATCTTGGTCAGGGACACGGCCACGACCTTCAGCGCGCCCGACGCCTCGACGAGGCCGTCGCGCGCGGCCTGCGCCTCGAAGTGGTCGGCCGGGGCCGACACCGCGAGACCGGTGTCCCGGGAGAGGTACTCGCGCACGCGGGCGGCGAACTCGGGATGCGTGTTCAACCCCGAGCCGACGGCCGTGCCACCGAGCGGGATCTGGCCCAGGCGGGGCAGCGCGTCCTCGACCCGGGCGATCCCCTGGCGCACCTGCGCCGCATAGCCCGCGAACTCCTGGCCGAGCGTCACGGGCACCGCGTCCATCCAGTGCGTGCGGCCCGACTTGATCACGTCGTCGAACGCGAACGCCTTGCGCTCGAGAGATGCCGCGAGGCGCTCGAGCGCGGGCAGCAGGTCGTGCGCGATGTCGCCGAGCGCAGCGAGGTGCACCGCGGACGGGAACACGTCGTTGGACGACTGGCCCATGTTGACGTGGTCGTTCGCGTGGACACCCTCGCCGGCGAGGCTCGCGATCACCTCGTTCGCGTTCATGTTCGAGCTCGTCCCGGAGCCGGTCTGGAAGACGTCGATCGGGAACTGGTCGTCGAACTCGCCGGCGGCTACGCGGTCACCGGCCGCGGCGATGCGGGCTGCCATCTCGCTGTCGAGCAGGCCGAGGTCCGCATTGACGCGAGCGGCAGCAGCCTTGATCCGGCCGAGCCAGTGGGCGACCGAGGCGGGGATCGGCTCACCGCTGACCTGGAAGTTCCCGATCGCCTTGTCGGTCTCGCCGCCCCACAGCTTGTCGCGACTGTCCGCGCTCATCGTTGGCAAGTCTACCCGGCCCGCTGGTTCCCGCTCGGCGGAACCGTCGCCGGCGCACGCACGCGTGCGGCCGGGAAGAATGGGTGGATGAGTCTCTCGATCACCGACGCGCAAGGGCTCTGGGAGCCAGCGGGCACATATCTCAACACCGCCAGCTACGGGCTGCCGCCCCGTCCCGCCTGGGACGCGCTTCAGGCGGCGCTCGACGACTGGCGCACCGGCCGCACGAGCTGGGAGCATTGGGGCGAGGCGACCGAGGCGGCCCGCTCGTCCTTCGCACGGCTGATCGGCGTCGAGCCCTCGTCCGTCGCGGTGGGAGCAACCGTCTCGGGGCTAATCGGCCTCGTCGCGTCGTCGGTCCCCGACGGGTCGCGCGTCCTCGCCCCCGATGTCGAGTTCACGTCGATGCTGTTCCCGTTCCTCGTCCAGGCCCACCGGGGCGTCTCGGTGCGCACGGTGCCCGCCGCAGAGCTCGCGCACGCGATCGACGACAGCGTCGACGTGGTTGCGCTCAGCGCGGTGCAGATGGCGACCGGGGAGGTCGCGAGCCTCGCGGGCGTGGCCGCGGCTGCGAAGGAGTACGGCGTGCTCACCGTGGTGGACGCGACACAGGCCTGCGGCTGGCTCCCGCTCGACGGGTCGTCGTTCGATATCGTCGCCGCCGCGGGCTACAAGTGGCTCCTCTCCCCACGCGGCACGGCGTACATGGCAATCCGCCCGGAGCGCCTCAGCGATGTGCTCCCGTCGGCCGCCGGGTGGTACGCAGGCGAGGACGTCCACACTTCCTACTTCGGGCCGCCGCTTCGTCTCGCCCACGACGCACGCCGGCTCGACACCTCGCCGGCGTGGCACAGCTGGGTGGGCGCTGCCCCTGCGCTCGAGCTGCTCGAGGAGATCGGCGTGGCGGCGATCCACGCGCACGACCTCCGCCTCGCCAACCGGTTCAGGGAGGGGCTCGGGCTCGAGCCGGGCAACTCGGCCCTCGTCTTCGTCGACGTGGACGGTGCTGCCGAGCGGCTGGAGCGGGCCGGGATCCGAGCGGCGGTACGGAATGGTCGCGTCCGCACCTCCTGGCACGTCTACAACACCGACGCGGACGTCGATCGCGCGCTCGACGCGCTTCGTTAACGGTCTATTCCACTAAATTAGAACAGGCGGTAGTACCTGTGGTAGGTACCTTTATGGCACAGCGCCGGCCGGCGCCGCCGCCTCGAGCAACTCCTCCCAGAGGCACAGCTTCACCCGGGGCCGCCCCTGGCTTTCGCCTCGTTCGCGCTCGACGGCGTCAATCGCCTCCCAGCCGGCGTAGGAAACGTAAGCGACACCGCGCTCCGCGAGCACGTCCTCGATGGGTCGCAAGCCGTGCTCTGCCCGGCGGACGAGCCGTCCCGCGCGCCCATCCTCGAGCAGGAGCTCCACCGTCTCGGTCGCATCCTTCTTGTTCGTGCCAATGACGCCGCTCGGGCCGCGCTTGATCCAGCCCGTGCAGTACACACCCGGAATCGGCGCGCCCTCGTCGTCCAGCACGCGGCCGTCGTCGTTCCTGATCGTCGCCCGCTCTTCGTCGAAGGGAACGCCGGGCATGGCCGTGCCCCGGTAGCCGACGCTGCGCAGCACGATTCCGCACGGAATCACCTCGCGGTCGCCGGTGGGGACGGCGCGGATACGCCCGCCCGCGTCCGCCACAAGCTCGTTGCGGACGACCTCGACCGCCTCGACCCGGCCGTCGCCCAGGATCGCCACGGGCGAAACGCAAAAGCGCAGGCGCAGCGTCTTCGGCTTGCCTGTGGGCGGGTGCACGGCCACCTCGCGCAGCAGTTCGACGTTGCGTCTCGCGATCGCCGTGTCGTCCTCGAGGGCCGCGGCGCTCGCTGCGTCCAGCTCCAGGTCGGCGGGGTCGATGACGAGATCCGCTCCTGCGAGCTCCGTCAGCTCCTGGAGCTCCGGCGTCGTGAACGCCGCCTGCGCGGGCCCCCTGCGGCCGAGCACGAGGATCTCGCGGATCCCGGAGCCGACGATCGCGGCGATCGCCTCATCCGTCGTGTCGGTGGGCGCGAGCTCGCCGGCGGTGAGCGCGAGCATCCGCGCCACATCTACGGCGACGTTGCCGTTCCCGACCACGACAGCGCGCTCCGACGAGAGATCGAACGGGAGCTCCTGGAAGTCGGGATGGCCGTTGTACCAGGCCACGAATGCGGTCGCCGGCCACGAGCCGGGGAGATCCTCGCCCGGGATCCCCATGCGCCGGTCGGCCTCCGCCCCGAAGGCGTAGACGACCGCGTCATAGAGCTCCGTCAGGTCCTGATGCGCGAGGTCGCGCCCCACCTCGACGTTCCCGAAGAAGCGGAAACCGGGCCGCTGCGCGATCTTCTCGAACGCACGCGACACGGACTTGATCTTGGGGTGGTCGGGCGCCACGCCGAGGCGCACAAGCCCCCACGGCGTCGGCAGGCGGTCGAACACGTCGACCTCGACGGGCGGATCCTCACTCGTGAGCAGTGCGGCGGCGGCGTAGAAGCCGGCCGGACCTGACCCGACGACGGCGACGCGCAGATGATCTTCGGCCATGCCGGAATCCTACGCAGGAGACTGAGCGAGCGGGCAGGCAAGGCGAATACATCGCCGCAGCGTGGGGCGTCAGGCGCGGGGCGTCAGTGCGAGCAGCCGGAGCCGCAGCCACCGCCAGAGGCGGCGGGGGCGCTCTGGTCTGCGGTCTCGCCCTCGGCGCCCTCTTCCACCTGGAACGAGTGGCCGCAGCCGCACGAGGAGGCGGCGTTCGGGTTGTCGATCTTGAACCCCGACTCCTGCAACCCGTTCAGGAAGTCGATCGTCGCACCCTGCAGGTACGGGACGCTGAACGGGTCGACGACGACCCTGACGCCCTCGAACTCGATCTCGTGATCGCCCTCGGCGGCCCCGCTGTCGAAGCCGAGCCCGTACTGGAAGCCGGAACAACCTCCGCCCTGGATCGCGACCCGCAGGACCATGGAGCCCGCATCCGGCTCCTCGGCCATCAGCTCCCTGATCTTCTCCGCAGCCCCCGGCGTGATCGTGAGGGACAGGTGGCTGGATCGCTCGGCAAGCTCCATGCCCAGATCGTACCCGAACACGTGCCGGTGGGCCAGGGGCGACACTTTGTAACACCCGATTCACTGTCATGATGCGGTATCGCACACCATTTCGTGCAGCGCGCGCCAAGGTGCTAGGTTTCGCGCACCGCTCCCTCTGAAAGGGAAAACACGAGCGTGCTCTCGGACTGGCTGCCGTTCCTCATCTACGCCCTCTTCGCTGCGGCCATCCCCGCGACGATGGTGATGTTCTCGTTCGTCTTCGCAACGCGGCCGTCGACCCGGACGAAGCAGCGCATGATCCCCTTCGAGTCGGGTGTCTCCCAGGGCGCACCCACGCAGGAGCGCCGCTTCACCGTCAGCTTCTACCTCACCGCGATGCTCTTCATCCTGTTCGACATCGAGATCGTGTTTCTCTATCCGCTCGCGATCCAGCTGGACGCGCTCGGTTGGTTCGGGTTGATCGAGTTCCTCACCTTCATCGCGATCCTGCTCGTCGCGTACGTGTACATCTGGCGCAAGGGAGCGCTGGAGTGGCACTAGGGCGGCCGCTCCGAACGCTGCCGCTGATCAGCGACCGGCCGCTCGCGCAGGCCGGCCTCAACTCGGAGCGCGTGCTGATGCCGAACAAGGGCCCCGGCGTGTTCGAGACCGAGGTCGACAACCTCGAGGACGCGCTCGGGATCACGACGGTGGAGAAGGCCGTCGCCTGGGCACAGACGGGCTCGATGTGGCCGGACACGTTCGGCCTCGCGTGCTGCGCGATCGAGATGATGTCGATCGTCTCCTCGCGCTACGACATCTCGCGCTTCGGGATGGAGCGCTTCAGCTCCTCGCCGCGACAGGCCGATCTCCTGATCGTCTCGGGGCGGGTCGTGCACAAGATGGCCGCGCCGCTGCGCCAGGTGTACGACCAGATGCTCGAGCCGAAGTGGGTGATCGCGATGGGCGCCTGCGCGAGCTCCGGCGGGATGTTCAACAACTACACGGTCCTGCAGGGGGTCGACAAGATCGTTCCGGTCGACATCCACGTGCCCGGCTGCCCGCCCCGGCCGGAAGCGCTGATGGAGGGGATCATCCGCCTGCACGAGAAGATCAAGGCCGGCATCCCGCCCGCGTACATGATCCGGGGCGTGGCGCAATGACCCTCGTGGCCGGAGTCGCGACGGGCCAGACGGCCCGGAGCGCGAGGACGAAAGGCGCAAGCTGATGGCGTACGAGGGTGTCCCCGGACTGGTCGAGGCAGTGGCGGCGCACGGCGAGGTGACCCTCGTCGTCGATGCCGCACGGATCATCGAGGCGTGCACCCACCTGCGCGACGAGGGAGGATTCAACTTCCTCTCGGACATCTCGCCGACGGACTACCTCGATTGGGCGCGGAAGGGCGTTGCCGGATACATCGGCACGCGTGACGGGCGCGACCTGCACAGCCCCGGCTCGCAGGGCATGCGCCGCGTGCC